>Ga0255338_1000334_pt1 | contig 171086 bp, 144 predicted proteins | sample MeOH1_35cm_T4_19_FD_203715 | JGI IMG/M metagenome (GOLD analysis project Ga0255338, IMG submission 203715) | Sandy soil microbial communities from University of British Columbia, Vancouver, Canada - MeOH1_35cm_T4_195 | ecosystem: Engineered > Artificial ecosystem > Sand microcosm >... | reverse complement strand
TACAGGTCCCGCCACGTAACCTCAGAATAAACCTCGACCATGATACCAGGTTTATGTACAAACACTGTAATAAAACCTTGTTTTCTTATTATAAACACACAGACCACGCCATATTCTACATGTTGGTTGTATTATTTTTAGTAAATCTCAATACACTACATAGTGCAGCAACATTGTTACAAATTTCCTATTCTGAGGCTACGTGGCGGGACCTGTAGTTTATACTGGGCGCCACATGATGTGTCCTACAACATATATATATAACTCGAGTATTATTATAAGTATATATTACGATTGTTGTTAATGTTGACTATAAACCAATGCTTGATTCAATTTTGAGACCATTGTTGTTATGACCGATGTGTGTACTTACTTCATATTTAAATAGACTTTGTCAACGGGTATATATATATATTACAATATGTTATCTCGAGTTATCTATTACGATATATGTTATTGGTTTGGGGTGTTTGGTGCCGACGATGATGGTGGTAAATTGCCTTTGTTTTTCTTTTTTAATTTTCGTTCGCGTTTTTCGCGTTGTCGCTGTTCTTGTTTTTCACGCATCTCAATATCATGAGTCATCTTGCGAATGTTGGGTTCCACCATTGCCTTTGCCTCGGGGAGAGATATATTGCCCTGCTCGACCATCTCCCACATATACAATAAGTAGCCCAACAGATTATCATGATTGGCTGTGTATATCTTTGAAGCAATATACTTGAGCATAAACTCATAATTATTTGTGCGTGCGATGCGCGCTGCGATTTCAGGTTCGCGGTGTAGCAGTTCTGAATGAATACGTCCGCCGTCCCAATTCGCATCGTCTGCATGTTCTTGACGGATGCATTGCGCCGTTGATTTGAGTCTATCCAACATGGGTCGGAGTTCATGCATAGGTATAATACGACGTTTCGTGTCTTCATCATCTGGGTTGTACTCTCCACAATCATCGTCATCATACTCAAAAACAGTTGTTTGAATTTCATCAGCAGCAGTAGCCGTCGCATCAACGGTAGTAGTCCCAGAAGCATGGCCGGATACAGTTTTGTTGCGTTGTTGTTCTTCTTCCTTTTGAGCCAATTTTTCGGCCATTTCGCGGTTCATCCATGTTACTTGTGTCTGTATGTTTGATGAACCATTCTCGGGGTCGGTTTTCTCATTAATGTGGTGATTCGTTGAAGACAATGCTGAGAGTTTGTGTTGTTGATTTGCCATATTATATGAACAAATGTGCGTTGTTTATTAACATATATCTATATTTATGTATGACTAAATAATTATTTGTTACAATGCAAAAGAAATTGAATTGTGTAATTAATTCTTAATGTTTGAACATACAGAAGCGATGGTACAGATTCATTTTATGTTGTGTGGTTAATTTTTTCATCATGATACAAATGAGGTTGTTTGAATTAACTGCTTCAATAATATGTGCAAATAATAATGATATATAAATATACCTAATTATCTGAAAATAAATAACACGATTATGATAACCAATTCATGATTGTTCTACAGGCATGAATGAGAATATTATGTAATGAAAAAGATAAAAGACTAACAAAACTCTCTGCACAGGTTGTTGAAGAGAATACTACGGTTTGTTTTTAAATTAGTAGACTTGCGCAGTATGTGCGGGTCTGGTGATTAACACACTTGCGTAATCAACTTGGTATATTGCAAGCAACATTACATTATCTTTATCCACTTATTAATCTGGGTTTTATTATTTTTGTGTCACATACGCGTCTCGTTGCATGGCGTCCAATCAATTGACAGCGCTGGATGTGCAGGAAGTGACGAATACCATTAATGACGACACGTACCAATTACAACGGCATGCCATTAACGCGGCTATTGCAGATCATATTTATTTGGTGATCAATGGTGAATTTTTCGACTTGTACCGCCATACAATTCAGACATGGAGCCCCTTATTGTTGAATGAGGTTCAAATTGCAATCCGTGATCGTGAAGAGCATGAAAAACAATGTGGAGTTTTGGTTAATTTTTCGCCAGAACCCCCGTTGTATGTTTTTATGACAACATGCGTACCGACCTTAGGCTATACAGGCAACGACATCTTTTCAGTCGATGATGGTGTCACAAAGAATCCCGTGGCAATTGATATGAATTCATTATTATTATCATCATCATCAGCAACAACACCGGCTCATATGGATAGCAAACGAATAGACGAGACTGCATTGGTGGTGTCAAAACAAATACATGTATTCAATCAACGCGTGTATGATTTATATGTGCATAGCATTGTTTGTTTTGATATGAATATTTTGCTGGCTGAACTTTTATCTATTCAAACTGTTGTCCATGATAAGGTTACGGCGACTACGACGACAGACGATGACAGTGGGGAGAACGCCGTACGGATCATACATCATCACGCTTCGAACATGAATTACGGGACAATATCCTTATCTGCAATTCAGTTGCTGTTGTGGTATATGCCAATTTTATGTACATCGGGTGTGTCATTTGAAGGATATCGCTGGTTGGATTATCTGCATCAGTACATGTATCCCAGCGACCTTTTTGCCGTTGTTGATGTGATGGAAACATTTCGACACTGTCTTGAAGATCGTGGCCAACTTGCATCGGTTATTATATATGCATGGCTGAATGATTGGATACAACACAACGTTGCATATTTTCGTGCTCGATATGAAACCATGTGTGAGATAGAGTGCATACGTAGAAGATATCCTGACATGTTTATTCAATTAGATCATATGCTCCGCACTGCTTTAAAATCAACATATCCACATTGCTCTACTGCGCAAACAAATCAATGCGTGAATGTGATATTTGGTTTGTTTGTTCGTTACGCCACCTTTGACACGGTTGCACGGAATGATACAGAAATATTACTTGCGTATCAAACCCTATTCTTAGACCTGGACATGGTCAATCGCTCCAACGGAGAAAAACAGTTGATGATGCGGTCACAACAACAACGACGACACGGTCATAAGGTATTAGAAACACTCAATGGAAGAAGTAAATGATAATGTACTGCTGCTACTACCGTTATTGTGTGTGCTTGGACACATTATAGACATGTGTCTATCTTACATGTGTATAATAAAATGGAAAATTATACATACCCAATCATCTTGTAATGTGTCGATTGTTGAACGTAATAATTGAATTTGGTTTTTGTATATATACAAAGAGGTTTGCACTGCAGTGCACCAACTGAGACAATATTATATGTGTATTTGTTTGTTGTGATTGTAAATATTTTGCCTGGGATTGTGCGCAACAATACTACTATCATCATCCTCTTGCAATTCAATCATAAACATATCATAGTGTTATTGAAAAAAATATTATTACCTGTTTTTGGATCTGCAGATCTGACTTGACAACTACTTGTTTTATTAAATTTTTCTGTCAAACTATCAAGTTAACATTTACTACATACTAAGAATAAATCATCACCAACATTGTTATTGCCATGCAGCCGAGACAAACACCCGTTTCATCATCGGCCACGGTGGTTCTGACTGAGGAAGCACTTCCTCCGGCCGAACCAATATACCCAACCAAACCAATTTCTGAAGTACCATACCTTGATGGATACGCGCCGAGTGTTAATGTAGAGGAAGCCCAACAGTATCAGTGGGACCCCATTTCGGACACCTTCCTATTGACAACACAAGGACAGCGTATTGTGTTGGATCGAAATGATTTTATTCGGCGGTATTTTGGAGATCAGGCAGAGCAGATATTCAACGCACAAGAGGAGTGCATTCGGAGAGAAGCCGAAAAGCGCCGCCGTCTCCGTTTGCAAAAACCTCTTGCTATCCGGCCGTCGGATCGACCTGCAGAGGGAATATATCGTGTGTATATCTATTATGGGTTGCCCGGAGAAACTCCCCTATCGTCATATTCCACCATAGAGCAACCGACGCAACTCCTCACGCGAAGCAATATGTTGGCATGGCTACAATCCATGTACGATAAGGGTGAACTGAAATTCAATCCACAAGAAGAAGTGCGCATCGATGTTGTGCATCCGCTCATGTTCGACTGGACAACAGGAGAGCCCTCTCCGGACGCTCAGGAAATTGCCATTGGCGACGAGACTGTATTTGATTTTGAGAATTCTGTGCTACGTGAGTTTGTTGGCTTGGAAGAGCGGCTGGCGGAAGATGAGATTCCGTTGAATGCAGTTGCCATCCCGATCCTTGTTCGTCCGCGACGAACGATGCCAGTGCGACAGGTTACACGTGCTCCCTTGGAAGAAGCGTCTCAAATTGCTGCGGAACTATATCCCGACAACCCATTTGAACGGAAAAAATATATTCTGGAGCAATTAGTGAAACGCCATAGTGCGGCATTCAAGTACAAGCGAGAGGCTGACTTGTTTCGCGAAATTTCTGAAATTATTCGCGCCAACGAGGCATTACTCCCGGGACGGTTACCTGTCGAAGATGATGAAGCCGAGATTGGACGCTCTCATCCAGATAGTCCTGAACGCGTAGAGGCACGTACGTTCTTGCTCCAACTCATTCGTTCGTTGCAAGATATCTACGAGGGTGGTGCCGCGGCGGCGTATGATCCCGATACGGAAGAGCATCTGTTGCGCTTGTTGGTAGAAAGCGTTTTAAATATTGATTTGGATGCACCTCTGGATTATGTGAATGAGCCAAATTATTGGAGGGAGTGGCAATATCTGGCTAAAAAAATGGCCAACGCGGCATATGTATCGACGCCGCCGCGCAATGCGACTGAAAAACGCCAAAGGGAAGAGGCTCAACGAACACTCATGTTTATGGTTGATGTATTAGAGGAGATTGTTGAGGATGCCCGTCAGCGATGGGCTTATGCCTATACTGGAACAGAACAGTGGCCAATCTTGGACAAGGAGACTGGTCTTATTGTGGGTTACAAGGCGCGCGAGTCGCAAATTATCGACTGGAACGAGACACCATTGGCGGTCGAGGCGCAAAACACAAACATTCCAGACAACGTTCCTTTAGGAGCGCCTCTTCATACAGTAAAATGCCACAGGTGCAAGCGTGAACGTGCGGCATCTACGGACCAACCACTTCCAACTGTTCATATTCACTATAAACCCACAGAACCAACTGCACAACAGCCGTTTGTGGAGACTGTCGAAGAGGATTGTGCAAAGTTTGGTTTTGTTTGGCAGCCCAATCCCGCGGCGGGTGCGGTTGTCCGCCGTCGTCGTCCTGGTGCTGGTCCGGGTACGGCCGCAGAAGAAGAAGAGGAACAACCCGCTCCTGAAAATTTGATTTCGGTCGTGTGGGATAATGACACACAATACATTCAGACCGTCGTCAATAACCAGCCGTTGGCATTTTTTGCGAGTCGCGTGCAAGAAGACCCGTTCGATAAGAGTCACATTATTGTAGATACATTTAATTCAGACATTGGCCAAATTAGAATACCCATCGCGACCACGTCGGCGGCTTGGATTGGAGATGTGGATCGCCAGACCGGTGACGTAACTCTGCGCGATAAAAATGACAAGTCAATTCCGCTTCGCGGAGGTCGTGCCATTGCATTCTTTTGTATCACTCCCGACGGCCGTAGGGTTGACATTCCCTTGCGGCGACTTGTTCGCCGTCGTGCGTTGGAATATACGTGTGGTGACCTTACGCTCAATATGCCCCCGCGATTTGCTGCGGTAGCACACCGGTTGCAAGCGCTACAAAAATTGCTATCTGACGACGCTGTCTTTCCACCGGGATCGGCCGGTTGGAGACGTCTCAAGGAGCAAATTGCACGATTAGAGCGCGTTCTCCACAACGCACCACAGGAGACCTATGAAGAAATGGCACATCGAATGACTCGCACGTTTGCTGTTCATGAACACGATGATTGGTTGGATATGCTGGATCAGATTGATCAACGTGCTCTCCAGCAGTGGCGTGATCGTACGCAACTGGGCTATGAAAAGACAGAGGCCGAACTGGTGGCACGCAGCATGCCCGCACGAAAACGTGCCAAGCGCGGCACTACACCAACCGAGGAAGAAGAAGAAGCAACCAATCTCAAGGACATTCGCGAAATGGAAATGGAAGCCGAACAAGTAGAACGTGCCCGACGCGGTATTCCTACGGATGACGAATTGGTAGCCCTCGGCGTGACTATTGAAGAGATGAAGGCGCTAGGCATTCCCGAAGCACGCGCGAAACAATTGTACACTCGCGTACTCGCACAAGACCTATCGTTGGCCGAGGCCACAGATATCGCGACGGGTGATTTTATTGGCGGACCGACCGCAGAAATTCAAGATCGAATGGACGATATTCGTGATAATATTAGTACGAAGAGAATGATGATTCGCGAATATAAAAATCGACGTGCCATCTTGGATGATGACGACGATGAACGCGCACACGTCGACACACAAATTGGTCGCTTGCAACAAAGTGTCACGGAGGATATTGTCCGTCTGGATGAGTTGTCCACCAAAGTTGAGCAAGACCCGCTCCGTGCATTCAAGGGCCCCAGACGCAGTGTCTACAGTGTTTTGCTGGATATTATGGCCGATCCAGAGTATTCCCGCGGTGTACATTTCTCAGATTTATTGGAACCGTACGAACGTGCTATGGGACTGCCACACCAACCTCCTCCATTTGCCAGTGCAGATGAGCAATCGAAATTTGAGGATTCACAGAAACGATTACTGAAAACGATCAATGCGGTGTTGAATCCCGGAAAGCGTGCAGGTATTCCGCGTATCTTTGTGGTGCAATTACGAGGACGTCCAGGAATAGAACCATTAGGTCTTTTTATTTTACGGACACACATTGAGCCAGAGAATATTGTTAACATTGTTGCATTTGCACAACAGTATGCCAATCAAAATTTGAAGCAATTGGATGTTCCTCTGTTGACGTTGCGACTTTGGCAAGATTATTTCTTGCGGCGCCAAGAAGAGACGAACATGTCGTTTAACGAATTGGTGTCTGAGGCAAACACAACTCTAAAACCACGGTTTCCAGGAGCGCCAATCGATCAAGCGGTACAAAATATTCAATCAGAAGTTGAAGAACGTGTTAATATGCAGCAATTGGTGCAAGAACCACGCGCGGCACGAAGTAAACGAAAACGATCAAATAGCAATGAGGTTGGTGATATCACTCCTGGTACGGGCATGCGTCCCCTGTCGTCATCATCAGCAACAGTACCTGCTCAACGTTTCACCGCGCCGCCTGCAATGCCAGTTTCACAGACTGTATCAAGTGTCGCACCGACTCCTACGTCTGCAGCAACTGAACAAGCCCGGCAACGACGAGAACAAGTACTTGCTGCGTTAGAGCGACGTCAACGACAACCACAGACACCGCCTTCGCATCAACCACCGTTGTCACCACAACACTCACCCATGCAAGTGGATGATAGCAGAGATACCACGGATGATCCAACCCAACAACAACAACTCCAGACATCATCACCATTAGTGCAATTTGACACGACCAGTGGCGAAGGGTCGCTTCGTTCTCGTAAATATCGTCGTGGTGGCGGCACCAATTTTGCAGCAGCACAAACGTTGCACAACCGCAATGATTTGATTTCATCATCATATCAATCGCTGGATGCCATTTCTACATGGGCGGACGTTGATGATGATGCGTCCACATTTTATTTTGATGCCAATGATGATGATGGCGATTATGCAAGACATGGTCACAAGGACATAAATCATGGTTGGGATTCGAACCAGCACCAGGATTCTTCTTCTACATACGTTTCATCACAACCATATGCTGTAAAACGTGTCCAATCACTTCGTCGTGGTGGGGGCACTGCAAATACAAGTTCCGGTCAAAAACAACAACAAAAACATACCAATACGTCCATTGGAATAAGTGATTCAGAAAATCACGGCAGTCCGTCTGCTGCTACAATCGCCACGCTTGTGTCTGTAGCACGCCGAACATTGACTGCTGCCTTGAATAATATGGTTTCACAAACAACGCTGGTGATGGATCAATCGTCGTCTGCCGCAGTGGATGTAGACTCTATCGTGCATAATTTCATCACACCGGAACGCATGGCGTCTGTGCTACGCCAATGCAAAAATGATACATCGACATGCATCCTTATCATAAACAATGTTTCACAACGCATCAATGCACTTGCCGAGGCACTCTCTACAAAACGAGATCATACAACAGTCCCGTGGACAACTTCTGTCAAAGATACGCTGTCTGTTTTGTGGGACTCGGCAATCCAACAATACTGTCGGGCAAGAAATAATAATGATTCCATTATGGATAGCGGGAATATAACACCATTTGCCGCATCGGTTGCGGATTTATCATCTTTGAGCGAACAATTCTCAAATCAGTTACAATTGGGCAATGACGATCGTTTTGTTGGTGCTGGAAGATTGTAAAACAAACTCCGTGGTTCATTGAGAACCAAATAAAAACCTGTCTCATGTCTATAATACAGTTTGCATATATATATACTCTATGCATTACAGTAATTATTTAATTATGATTTTAACAATTGTCTCATTTCAATTATTTTGGGGAATTCGGCAACATAGTCTGTGTAAAATTTGTGAGCCTCTGATTTTGTTTTGAAAATCAAAATATACGCAGGAGAAACCACTTCGTTTACACGTGAACCTTGTTTAAATAAAAATACCTTGTTATTTTGTGTATCAATGGCAGCACACGTGCATATGCGTTGAATCTTTTGCACTCCAGACACGTATTTCTTTAGAATTACGTTGGCATGCATGTCATCATCGTTCTGATTCGTGCTGGCATTTTTCACTTTTTCATTATTCAAACAAAAGTATCGAGGAATTGAAGAAGAAGAACCACCTGCCTTTGTAAGAAGTACAGCGTGATTGGATGGTAACAGCGCAACGACACTCTCCGGATTTAATTCCGCCATAATAAATCTTTGCATACACAATAATATCAATTAATGATCCAAAAAAAGAATATTGATGATAGGTTGTCTGTCAAAATTGTTTTTGTATACTTTGAACAGACAATAATACATACATATAATATATATATATATATATATACACTTTGAATACAACATAATACCACCAAGAAAATGAGGATAGAGTGACAATCATATTCTCGTCATTTTTTTCCTTTTTCCGCAACCACAACAGTAAGCAAACATTCCCATAAAGAACTTGGTTGCGAATTATTATTCTTCCGTATGTTACCAGTTGCATTTGAGTACGCCATCATCGCTCTTGGTTCAGATACGCGATGTTCGGGCGGTAAATTTGTAAAAATGGGTTCTGCACTCAACAACGAATCAATGGACATGCAAACCGGCGACACCATTGATGATGGTGTCGAATGTTTCGGTCCATATAATATATTATGCACTTGCTGTTGCTCATTCATGCCGGCACACGATGAAGGAGTCGACTCGCGATAAAGAGGGGAAGCACATCCATCGACATTATTGATTCGCGCGCCAGATTCGGACAGCAATGATACCGGGCGCAAGCAATTGTATCCAGGACCAGGGTTCATACATCGCCGTGAAACACCCGATGGTCGACACACCGTTGGTGCACCTGTGCCAAGTTCCATGTTCTCTGGGAATACATCTACTGTGGCATTGGAATGATGTGTCTGAATGAGTAAAGTGGGTGTCGATACATTCTGATACCGCTGTTGTTGTTGTTTAACACGATGGCGCCGCAATCGAGTTGACTTGGGTTTTGGAGAAGAAAATGAGGTTGTTGTTATCAATGATGCACAAGAGAGCGCTTCATCGCTTCGAAGTTTACGATGGCGGGAACAATTACTGCAATGTGCTCCAAATTGCTGTCGATTTTTGAAATACGACAACGAAAAATATTTATCACAGTATCGACAGTGATAACTGGAATCATCTGCTTCAACATCGTCGCTCGATACATCGTCATCAATCACAATTACTTCGGCGCAGCGGTTTGAGTTGGCGTGTTGTTGTGGATAGCCCGTCCACCACGGTGAGATTGCGTCACGTTGCGGTGAGAACTCCGAATCCATTCTGTCACCCGGATATGAACTCATCGCACACACAGCAACGATGCCAACCTTGAGATAGTGTGGATATTAACCTCAACAATATGGACTACACCGGCATTGATGAGTGTCTATTCTGATTATCGCCTCTCTGCTTGGTGGTGCTATTTGGTTCTGAACAATAACTTTGTTTTCGAGATACATAAATATCTCGAGACATACACAAAATGGTGTTTCGGGAAACAATGTAGAACAACAACTTCAAATTTGTGACACATCACGATAGTGAGAAATATTATCATCTCAAAGTAAGCAAGCAAAAGTCTTCTTTTGCCAACATATACAGATGATTGCAATTTCAATCGGCATTTCCAACATTAATCCCTCGATATTTTGGAATGTCTTGTGTTTATTTGGAGTCTTTTGCGTGATTGCAGGCATCATGTGGGCAGCGTTTTGGGACTTGCGTGATGCGATGGTGCATTCGGATCGTATCTATTGCACCTGCGCCGATGACGGTCCGGATGGCACACCCTGCATGTATTGTTGCATTGCAGGCAATAACGATGCGAATGATGGTGACGATTTCAATCATAACGATACATGAATGTCTTAATGAAATAATTTCTACTATCTGTACTATTTTTTGAACCAAATCTGTATACAGTTCCCGCCACGTAACCCCAGAATAAACCTCAACCATTGTACCAGGTTTATGTACAAACACTGTAATAAAACTTTGTTTTCTTATTATAAACACACAGACCACGCCATAATCTACATATTGTTTGTAATATCTTTAATTAATCTCAATACAATACATAGTGCAGCAACATTGTTACAAATTTCCTACTATCAGGTTACGTGGCGGGACCTGTGATCTATGCATTGAATGTGTTGTTTTTAGTTCGTCCTAAAATACAATACATAGCACAGCAACGTTCTTATGAATTTCTTACTTCGATGTTACGTGGCGGGACTTGTATATACATATAAATGGACAAAACAAAATATATTATGCATTTATCGGGTGAATGATAATCTCGAGTAGTTTAAACAGACAACGACAAATATTTCAATTAGATGACCGCAGTAATGATGTCATTTAGTCGTGGTATTTTTTGTTCTGTTGTGTGGATGTTTGAGATAACAATATTCAAAATATTATTCTTTTTCCTTTATATTTCTGACAGCATCGTTCATCAACATGTACAAGTCAAAGACGGCCCAGCAAAAGGCACACACGGCTCATTATTCTCGCGTATTGCAATATTTTGCATCTGACGATAATTTGGCCAAAACAATTTGGTATGAACCTCTGCAATTGAAAGAAAAAATCGTCCCTCAAATACCATCATCCGCCCTGTCTACTTCCCCAGTGGTTGATGTTGTGGTGGAGAATGATGATGTGATTGAATGTGCGCGACGATTGATTCAGCAGGGTCACAATCCTCTTGTACTAAACTTGGCTTCCAACTTTAAGCCGGGTGGTGGTGTGGATCGTGGTCGAATCGCGCAAGAGGAAAGTTTGTTCTTGCGCTCAAATTACTATACATTTTTGGATTCCCGACAGTACCCTTTGGACGGCAAGATGGCCTATTCGCCAGGTGTACAGTTCCTATGGAATATGGATCACGAAAAACTCCATTCCAACGATCAAGTGTTGGTGTCTTGTTTGGCGGCCGCAGCACTCAAGGATCCACCCACCAACGGGCCAGAATCGTACAAAAAATCATCAGATGCTGAATTTATGCAGACTATGTGTGATAATATTTTCAAAGTGGCAATTCTTCATGGACACGATTCACTTGTTTTGGGTGCTTTGGGATGTGGCGTCTATCACAATCCTCCGATCGCTGTGGCCGGCTATTTTGCGAACGCTATTCGCAAATGGGGATCCAAATTCCAGCATATTACCTTTGCCATCAAAGAAGACAGATCCAACGAATACTTGGGGCGCATATTCCGCCAGACCCTCAATGTATCATAAGAATGATTTTACACATAAGTAACAAATACATACGTTATAATCCATTACAAGCCACCGTGTGTTGTGTATTTTTGTTTTGTAAGAGTGATATTTTTGGCTATGTCATGTTTAATTTATAAAAAATATATATGTATGCACACATGGAGATCAATATTATGTATATACAGGTCCTGCCACGTAACCCCAGAATAAAAAATTTGTAAGAATGTTGCTGCACTATGCAGTGTATTAAGATTAACTAAAAATATTACAACCAATATGTAGATTATGGCGTGTTCTGTGTGTTTGTAATAAGAAAACAAGGTTCAATTACAATGTTTGCACATAAACATAGTAACATGTTCAAGGTTTACTCTGGGGTTACGTGGCGGGACCTGTACGGGGTGTTCTATGTATTTGTTATGAGAACATAAAGTTATATTATAGTGTTTGTACAAAAACCTGGTCACATGGTCAAAGTGTACTCTGAGGTTACATGGTGGGACCTGTAATCCTGAAATCTAAAATAAACTATTTAAATGACCCCGCCTGCGCGAGACTGTATATTTAGTAGGAACCATATGCAATTGGGATTTTACTAAATATTAATTACCGTGTTGGATTGTATCCCACTCTTTCAATAATCGAACAATCGAGGTATGATTATACAATGCAGCCCTTTCCATGGCTCCAATAAAATCGGTGGCACCATATTCTTTGCATAACCGTACAATGGACTCGTGACCGTGTTCAGCAGCACTTTCCATAGCCTCGATAATATCATCGGCATCATATTTTTCCTTGCACAATCGAACAATTGATTCGTGGCCGCCTTCTGCTGCTAATACCATGGCCCCGTTGACATCGTTGGCATCATACTCCTCTTTACATAATCGTACAATCGACTCGTGTCCTTTCCATGCAGAATATAGCAGGGCTGTGTCGAAATACTTAAACCCATATTCTTCCTTACATAATCGAATAATGGATTCGTGACCACTTGATGCAGCAATTCTTATGGCCCGGGAAAGATTAACGGCTCCAAATTCTTTACATAATCGAACAATGGATGCATGCCCGTTTTCCGCAGCATTCATCATGGTTGCATTATAATCGTTGGCTCCGTACTCTTTGCACAGACAAACGATCGACTCGTGACCGCCTTTGGCAGCAGCCACCATGACATTGTTCCAATCAATTAATCTTGTTGTTGTATCGTGAATCCATTGTAAGAGAGATAGATGACCACGTTCAGCAAAGATGTGTATTAGTGGATCAAATTCAAATCGTCTATTCTTTGTTGAAATAGTACAAAAATGGCGGTGGATAATCTTCTCCCACGAGACACATACGTGTCTTGTTAAGGGAGTGTAGTCGTCGCAATACTGTACAAGTATGATCTGCAAAATGTCTGGTGGAAGATATTCCATAACAATATGTACCAATAAATTATATATACACAAGCAGTAAAACAACAGAAATTGACTATTCACATAACAACAAGTGTGATAGAATTAAACTAATCCAGTTATCTCGAGTTATAATAATGTACTTATCATATAATAACAAAAAACAAATACTAACCCCTCTGTATACAGGTAAGTGTAGTGTTCTCTTACGGATATTATAATTATAAACAAACATTATCGATAATTTAATATGTCACAAGCAACAATAGCCACATATATGGGTTGGGATGCGCATGCGTACTCTGGTTTACTTAGAGAACACCCGCAATTGGCAAAGTTCCGGTTTCCAAACGATCGTAACCTGACGCGTAAAGATGCTGACGACTTGGTCATGGCGATTCTGCTGCAGAGCCATTTAAATGAACAGAATCGACCCATTATTCAAAGTATGCTATACAAAATGTTAACTCGTTGGCAAATAACAGACACAATGAGTGGCTATTACGATCCCGACATTGGCAATGTCAATATTTTTATGCTTCTCCAGGACTGCTGGTTTCGTATTTGGGACACGTTTTCAGGCGACTTGTCACTATTATCACTGTTTGTCGAATGCCTGGTAGATGCCGGACAAACATGTGTGCAGGGGGACAGTCACCGGTTGGCTTTGTTTTATATTGCAGTATGCGGTGATGAGAAAATACCAACACCACTAACCGTTAATACGAGCGAAGCCAACAATACAAACACGTTACATACAACTAAAGGTCATGAATAACCATATCGTGCATAAAAATTAGATACAATATGAACAATTATAATTAATTATCGATATTTTATTGTTCTGTGGTAGACGTGCAAATGTGTATTAAAAAACCAAATGAATAATCATGAATTGTTCCATTAATTATGATATATTGTAACCAGGAAGTATGTGTAGAAAATGGTGCGGCATTTAAACAGATATTTTTACAACGAAGACAACGCCTCGGTGCCGCTAGGAGATGCTTTGGTTCAAACAAACCCTTCCGCGGGTGCAGTCGCTTGCGTAGCAACAACTGGAGCAGAAGGCTCATTTGGCCACGACACCTTGAATAGAATACACAACGACTCGACTTCGACTTGAACATTAAAATGGTCAGCCTCCAACTGCTGCTTTAACATTTGAATGAGACTCGGCTGCAGCCAAGCACCGTCCTTCTCACCCTGCCATTCGCCCAGAGTAGGAGAAGTTTGCACATCGACATCCGCAGTCACAGCATCCAACGGGCATTTGTCCGTGATCGTGGCGTTTGAAAATTCATAAGAAGTCTTACCGATCTGAGCGGCACGCAGAATGGCTGTAACAACTTCCTTTTTCACATAATCTGAAATCCAGGACTGCAACACGTTCTGACGATTCTTTCGCCACTGCGCTACATTAGCAGCAGCAGAATGCGCGAGTGGCCCAACCACAGCATTGCTAGCGGATGAAGAAGACGATGACTTGCCAAAGAAAAACGCCATGGTAGATTATATGAACAAAAAACGGTGTAATAAAGATTACAGAAAAGAAGATGGAGGGAGTAGTGCCGTGTTTGTGGCGGTTCACGAAAACAAGACACTTGGTTAATTGATTTATTCTCTCCCGATGTGTGTCTTGATAGGTATCTTAAGTTTTGATATGTCGGCTTTTTGCATTTCAACGTTTACTTCCACCCGCAACAATGTTAACTCGAGTTATTCTATCACCTCATCGCGCGCGCAAAGAAAAACAAAATGGGGGTTTTCTTATACACACAGGTCCCGCCACGTAACCCCAGAGTAAACCTTGAACATGTTACTAGGTTTATGTGCAAACATTGTAATTGAACCTTGTTTTCTTATTACAAACACACAGAACACGCCATAATCTACATATTGGTTGTAATATTTTTAGTTAATCTTAATACACTGCATAGTGCAGCAACATTCTTACAAATTTTCTATTCTGAGGCTACGTGGCTGGATATGTATTGCAAGAGAATGTGTAGACAATTTGAAAAGGTATTTAAAGTGGTAATCTACAAAGTAGGAGACGATGTCTCGGTACTGCCACCAGATCCTTCAACAGGTGCAGCGTCTGCTGGTGCAGAAACAGCACCAACTGGAGCGGGGGCTGGTGTAGGCGGCTGATTCGGCCACGTCACAATAAAAGTAATAATATTGTACGATTTGATAACCTTTTCTTCATCGTTGGCATAATCAATATCGAGTTCGACTTGAACATTGAATTGTTCGGCCTCCAATTGCTTAATCAGCATCGCAATGAGGCCAGTCTGAAGCCACGCACCAGCACCAGTACCCTGCCATTCGTCTAAACTTGGGCGGCCTTGCGTCTTGATATCTGAAGTGGCGCCACCCAGGTGGACATCATCCCAAAGCATGAGGTCGGTAAACTTGAACTGGGTTTCACCGTTCTGCGCAACACGCAAAATTTCCCCAACAATTTGTCCTTTCACATATTTGGAGATCCAGGTCTGCAGAAATGCCTGGCGATTCTTGCGCCACTGGGCAACAGAGGCCGCGGCAACATGAGCGATGGGTGTCGGAGGGACCACGGTATTATTTGCAGATGAAGATGCCTTGCCAAACAAAAACGCCATGGTAGATTACAGAGAGGGTGTATGCAATTAGAATGACGAAGAAAAAGTAGTAATAGTGGAAGTGATTTTGTTTGTAGTGCTTCTGCACGAAAACAAGACACTGAGTTGATTGATTTGTTCTCTTGCAAGGTGTATTTAAATAGGTAGCGTGACGTCTCGAAATATAATTCTTTACATTTCAAATGAAACACCCCGTAATATATCGAGTTATCTTACAATTTCATTTCGTACCTTATTTGTTCTGCGTATATAAATGCAAGTAAATTCGAAATATACTAACCAACCCCATCTTTCAACAATATTTATCTTTCTACTCCGCTTTGACAAAAACATAAGCACATAATTCAAGTTGGTGCGTAAGATAATAACACCAGATACTCTTATGTGCGCCCGGTTTATTAATATGTGGTACAGCATTTGCAACCACCAATTATGAGTATCACTATAACGACCATTTAATAGTATTTTTTCTTAAAAATTATTATTTCGCCTCCAATCAAACCACTATTTCCGACTAATCACACACAGAACGTAAATCAAAAGACTCGTATATACATAACCTGTAACCAGCATCTATATATATATATAGTGATCCAATTCAAAAATCCACGCAAACACACACAAAAAAAAATATATATAGTATCAACGAACATGGCGGATACAACAATGCAAGTGCCAATGCCGGATATGTCAAGTTTTATTCAGTATGACAACTGGTTCTACGTCAGAAAGGATTGTGACTTTGTTTCTTCCGATGGCGTAAACAATGTTTGCTATTGTTCCGACGAACAAAGGTTTATCAAAACAACAGTACCATCCGTACAGCCATTCTTATGCAAGAATGATTATTGTAAAAAATATCTTACTCATTGCGATCTATCACATTTGACCTGCGCATCGGTGGCCCATACCAACAGGGTCGACGCGGACACTGACAAGAAAATTTGGTTCTACAAGGGGCACTTGATGTAAATAAACCGATATTATCGGTGTAATAATAATCGTCGTATCCATATTAATTATGTACGATTATGTAGTAGTGCAACCATTAAACCCCGGCGTGGCACATAATTTCATCGTTTGAGTCGTGACAAAGTAATTGAAAGTGGAAAAGATATACAGGTCCCGCCACGTAACCCCAGAGTAAACCTTGACCATATTACCAGATTTATGTACAAACACTGTAATAGGACTTCATTTTCTTATTACAAACACATAAAACACGCCATAATCTATACATTGTCTACATTATTTTTAGTTAATCGCAATACAATACATAGTGCAGCAACATTCTTACAAATTTCCTATTCTGACGTTACGTGGCGGAACCTGTTTCTATATATATTATTTCCAAAGATATCGCGCATGTTTCTTGTACATTGCACATGGATACATGAAAGAGAACTATACATTTGAACTTTGAAATGAGTCAACAGACAAATGCGATGCAAGCATACTCAACGGTGTTGTATCCTCTGTGATAATAGAGTTCACGGAATCCGATATTGGCGTATTCACTTCTGAAGGTAGAGACGAAGCATTCACAACAGTGTCTACCTTTGGTTGCTGATTGTTCTCTTGCGGGTGTTCCTGTTGTTGCTGCTGCGGTTTCCGTGCAAAGAAATTTGACACACTTGCGGGGTGTATGGAAACAGATGGCGATGCCGTTGACAATGTCTGCAAAAAACCGTTCGTAGGAGTAGCAAACAATCCACCAGAAGAAACAGGGGGAGCAATCATCTTCTTCACATGCCCACCAGGTGGTATCATCCGAAGAGATGGTTGTGGTGCCCCTGCCTGATTCTGCATGGTATGCACTGAAAAGAACGACTTGAGAGTATTCCATTGCACCATATCCTTCGGTTGCGCAAAACCGCTTCGGTAAAATTCAACAACCCGAGGGTGTGCGCGGATAACACTAGGGTCAAATCGAGTCAATCGAAGACCTTCCAAAGTACGAATACGACTAAGTGCAACATAGGCCTGACCACGCTCAAACAGAGTCTCATCAATACTCATAATGCTGCAATCCAGCGTCATTCCCTGAGACTATATGTGTGTGTGCACGTCAAAATAATCACAACATAAACAACAAAATAGAAAGTCAGTATTAATAACAACAAGATCGATAAAAAACAATCACCACTAAATCCTACATAAAGATATGAAAATAAAATGCTATTCTTTTTTTACCACGTACCTTGTGAATCGTGACACTCCAAGCCAATTTGAGAGGTACTTGCTTATAGTATACTTCACCATACCCACGCATGCCACGCTTCCAACTAAATGGGGATATTACCGTCTCGATGCCATTTTTAAATCGCACCATGGGGTGACCGGTAGCCGTATCAAAACCAACAATAACACCACGACTACCATTTACCAACCCTTTCTCTTGGTCCAGATTGATTAACAACATAACTTGAGCATTCTTCCGCAACACTACCGTCTTTTCCGCCGGTGTATTTCTCATCATATCCGCTTGTAAATGTCGCAAATATCGCTCCAGATCACGAGTAATAGCACCACCACGACCGCGCCGAGGTTCCGCATCTCCCGCCCCATCACCATCCTCGTCCACAACCCACCCCGTCTTATGATGATACATGTAGTCGGGTCCATCTAGTTGCTGAAGACGCTTCATATTCATTTCTTCCACATTGCGACAACGACTGTACAATACCGTGGGCTCAATACCCAGTTCGGACGCCATTGGAATTGGAGCCTGAACGCGTTGCGCCAATAATTTTAAATCCGTGGGTGTTGGCTCACCAAATCGAATCCGATTCAACGCATCCACAAAGACACGGTCACTCTGTCGAAACACAGTTTTCAATTCCACGTTTACCAATTTCAGATCCCACCACGACGGGGTGTCAAATGCAAATTCATACGGTGTGGTACGCTTTTCCTTATCGACAATGACAGGTGGTAATTGGAAAAAGTCACCCGAAATAATAATTTGCATTCCACCAAACGCTCGACTATCGTGGCCACGAAGTGCGCGGCCAATACGATCCGCCTTGATAAAATATTCCGGATCTGCCATGGAAATTTCATCAATAATGAGCGTATCCACCTTGGTCCACCGCTGTACAGTATCCTTGTTCTCTTGTGCTTTGCGAATCAGAGATGCCTCTGCACCCTCGCCCAGTCCAACACCAACAAAGGAATGCAGGGTGGTACCACCAATCTGCACGGCCGCAATTCCAGTAGTAGCCGTGATGCGAACTATCTTGTTTTCCTCTTCTTGCAGGATGTGAATCAAATAAGGAATCAGCGTACTCTTTCCAACACCACCAGGGCCCGTCATAAAGACGTTACGACCGGCGCGAACAGCGGCAATCACCTCTATTTGTTCAGGTGACCATTCAATCTTGGACCAATCGCGATCGATAATTGAAATCTTGCCCAATGGCTCAAGACCATCATCACCATCCAACACAGACGGTTCCTTTGTTTTCGCTCGCTTGTTGTTATTGCCACTAGATGAGCCGCCAGGATGTTGTTTCGTAAAAGCGGAACTGTGTGATCGCTTCATGGTGCACCTTACACAATTATATCAAACCGTTCGTCACGCTCTTGATAGTCTCCACCACAAAAGATCGAAAAACACAATACAGCGAAACGGGGATTGGTTTGGGCGCTGTTGTGATCTATTGTTGATATCTGCACAAATAATCAATCAACGCGTCTGGTTGCGTTTGGCCAAAATGTATTATCTAAGCCGGTTTTTGTAAACATTATTAATTTCGTCACACGAATAATATATATTTATTAAATGGGTACAAATATGGATAACCACACATAACAACTCGAGGTTTACATTTACCAGTATTAATAAACTAATTACTTGCACGAAAAAATATTTTATATATGGGTCTACATACTACTCGAGTTATATATTCGGGCAAAGTCGGAATAATTGATTATACATCTTTCCTTTGGATATTGGGTACGCTCAACCCATGTCTTAAATAATCGACATGTTCAAGTCCATAAAAGTAAAAAGATGACTGAAGATAGTAGTTTATTGTTCATGTATGTATAATACTACTCGAGTTATATTATACCAATAAATGACCCAAATTGAGACCCCGTGCTCACGAATATACAAGTCGCGTGTTGTGAAGCAAGTTTGAAACAACGGTGTGAGACACTTTGAATAGGCATTTCTATATCCATTGAATCAATTATTTTTGAATGCAAAAAAAACAAATATTATAAATACATTATATTTGGGACCATTCTGCACACGATTTATATCATTTTCACCAAACAAAATAGATATGGGGGCCTCCACATCATCATCGCCTTCTTCTTTCAATAATAATATAACAGAGACATCCATTTGCACAGAAACAATTTCCAAGACAAAAACATCGACAAAGGCGCCAATACGATCAATTTCCAAAAACGAAGACACATCCCATCATGTTAATTCGTTTCTTGCGAGTCGTTCTAATGTAAATGATGGAGATGATAACGACGATAATACAGACCTGACCTATCGTTTAGACTTTTCCTTCCGCCATAAATACAATGAAGAAGAACGAATCTTTTTTCTTATTACACCAGATCGTATTAAAACGATCAAGGCGTATGCGGTGGTCGAGCAACTGTCATTTAGGAAAGGCATAGAGATTCCTGAAGGAGGTCAATACCCTTATTGGAAATGGAATGGAATTCAGGAACATAAAAACGGAACGGTGGTAGTTGTACAATTACCATCAATATCCGTGGCGCGATTGCGATCCATAATACTTAGAGTTCAATTGTGCTGAAATAGAATAATAAATAGTCTTTAAAGTCAATATATATATTTTTTATACTCTTCAGTTTCTTCTTTTGTACGTTAATTAAAATAACAACACACAAAAAACAAATATGGTATATTATTATTTGACGATAAAGTAGGAACATTTACTCATAATTAACAATATATATATAGTGCAGACAGATGGATCCAACAACGACAATCATACTGATAATTGTTACTGCAATTCTCTTACAAATTGGAGTGTGTGTTGCTGTCTATTTTGTGATGTATTTCATGCATAAAACAAATAAGATGGTTCATGCGGCATCAGCGTCGCGTACAGTTGCCGTTGCAGATCCATCAACATTACCACCAACAACATCATTATCAGAACCGGAACAATTCGCCCCAGGGACCACACTGGTCCTCGGAATAAATCAACCTTGTGCTGCAGGTGGATCTGTTTAGGAAAACAATTCAAGGTGCTTTTTATCATTGCATGTATAAAATCTGTAAATAACAATAACTATTTTGTGCAGGAAGATTGGACTTGTGCATATAATACACACAATGTTTTCAATGAAACAATCAAGCAACCGCACTTATCAGTTTTATGGTAGGAACCAATTATCATCGAGTCGTGATACTCAGTAAGAACCACGGTAGTCCGACCAAACAAAGACTCCAATCATACATAAATGATGTTTATTCGAGATGATACTTACATATTTGTGACGTACTTCTTTGTACTCAAGCGATCAAGTTACTCAAACAAATAAAGGTGTCCGCCATGAGACTCCCCGGTCAAACAGGAATATAAAACTCGAGATATATATAATAGGAAATACTTAACATTATGTTGCTAAACTGAATCTGTTTATCATGTTTGTAAAGATAGTTGTATATGGATCATGTCAAGCAATCCCACATACATACTCAACGGAACCCCGCCAAAAGGCTTGTATTACGATAATATTCATTTATGACAATACAAGTATAAATAACTCGAGTTATAGTTGTACTGGTTGATTGGTGGAATTATTTATGGTTTAAATACATCGCAGAGAACTACAACTAATAATTGCATCCTCTTCAAGTGTATCTGTAAACTGATGACTAAAACACGACAATAATCGCGTCCATTCATCATTATTATCCAAGTCGCGCAGTATCCGTGCCTTGCGTAAACACAAGATACCATAACAGGTGCCAGCATTAAGTAATAAATGACAAAACGGATACAATGCGGGGTGACCAATTGCATCAAATAAGAGTGTTTGCATATGCTGTCGGATTGTATACACGCCGTCGGACCATCCTGGCGTTGTGTCTGCGTACAAGTGCGCGTAGCGGAGTAACCAAGTTAAACTTGTAACGGTAGTGTGGGCATGCCAACGTCGGTGTTGTATGGCCCATACACTGTTGCGGTCGAATGAAACACCATGCTTTAAGAGAATACGAAGAATTGGTATATAACCAAGTTCAACGACACATGTGATTAATTGGCCCCCTTTTGACCGATAGTATTGTACTGCCTCGTCGTGAAAAGGGTTATTGGAATTCAGAATCCAACTCAGTAGTCGCGTATTTCCATAATCACAGGCCCGTAAATATGCATGCTTTCTTGCTTCAAAAATTTGTATATTTGGTGAAAATGGTCGATCGGGTGACATGAGGGCTCGCACAGTATCTACGTGTCCACATTCGGCAGCGTGGTCTATGACCCAATTGTCAAATATTATATTTTCATATAACGCGACGTTATTATCCGACACGGGCATCGATGAGGACGATGGTTCTAAATATGGTAGTTGTGAAGAACTTGAAGTGTATAGCACATGTAGATGAGTGTGGCTCCATTGCAACACCTGCGTCTGACCATTAAATGCTGCCATACCGACCAGGTAGTGCAGATCATATTGTTTTTTTCCAACGTGAATCATATATTCGATCCATGCAATATCGCCTGTGGTACCTCCAACAGCGTCAACAATATTGTATGATGCCAACTGTAATTCGTGATACTTGTCACCAATACTGATTGTTTGTATATGCGACGCATGTGCGATTGTTTTTGCAAAGTTCCATCGCAGAGCATAATTATTAGCGAACACGCACAACCAATCGCTGGATATGTCAAGTGGAATGGACACATCCAGCGGCCATTGTAAACTTTGTAGATTTTTATTACAGCATCGCATCATGCCCCATATGTAAATATTACCATGCCTTAAAACGTGTTCACCAACAAGAACCATAACATCCATGGGTAGACATGGTATTATTGGTGGAGCGAAAATATCGCCACATATGGGTTCCATATTTGAGAAAGAGACTGAAGCGGTGAGTTATTTATAATATATTTACTTCTTCTGCACTAACTAATAGAAAGTAATGATGGGCATTGGTTGCATTATTTGTTAATTGTATGTATTATTCAATCAAAATTTCATCGCTTTTTATCCGAATGTTTATTTACAATTTCGATGTGTTCTATTTTATTTAACAAACAAATACACTATGCCGATGATAGCAGGAATATGAATATTATGTAGAAAAAAAGAATTGTGCGACAATTATCGCTGTTTATGTGTGCTAATCAGGCGCACGCATCACACTCCGGTTCAGAACAACTACTTTCATCACAGGAAGAACATGATGACGATGAACAACATGAGGAACAATTGCATGACGATGATCCAAATAAGTTCAAATTGAACAGATTACCTATATCCCACCAATCAAAGATACCATCACAAAATGTAGTGCTGCCTGTGCCAAAGAACAACGCGAATAATGCAAATATACCGACAACTAGCACAATAATAAGTGCCACAGAAGGTAAGACGGCGAGGTAATACGCGATGGCGAGTAGTAAAAATGCAAAAAGCCACAAAAAGTAATTGTTCAACGTTCGTGGGCTGCTAATAATTTGCGCAAACAAAATAAGGGCCCCCATCAAAAATAGAATGGCCGCCATTGAAATTAATGTGAGAGCCATGTTGATTGTGGTGGTGATAATATGTGCGATTTCTTTGACAAGTTGAATCTCTGATTGATATACACACACGTAAAAAAATAGTATCAAACTCTATTATATACACTAGTATATAGATGTTTGACTGTTTGCAGCGGAGAAAAAAAATAAATGTGTATGTATCTGTAATTCAATTGTGCACAACATACACAAAGGAAAATAATAATGATAAAGTCGAAACATGGGGTACTTTTACCATCATAATGTCTCATCAATCGCGTAGTTAGTTTTTATTGTATTTGTAATTTTTCTTTGTGGTAGTAAATGTATATTCACATATTATATATGTATATATATATATATATATACTTTTTGGATCGTTACCAAAAGGCGACGCGTACACTATATTCAATTGCACCACACAGCCACCAATAGTAAAAATAATCTAAACGAATATTGCCATGACACAGGACAAACCACTTTTCCCGTGGGTAACTCCATATCATATTGGATCCATCGCGACTGAGCGCCATAACACAATATCCTTGTGTGGCTTCACATGTCCAATATAAGAGAGGAGCAAATAGAATGTACCAACCAAACCCGATCGGCCACAAAATAATGTGGTAAATCATTCCGGGAAATATAGTAAATGCCATGTTTAACACAAATTGCTCGACGGATGTTTGACCACGCTCCAGAGAGCAATTGAAAAGATTGATGAATAGTGCACCGTCGCATGCAGTGAACAGAAATTCCATGGCGGCAAATACGATTGCGCGAGCAAGTGCCAACATGCATTCGCTCCGTATGGTTGTATGGTAATAGTAGTAGTAGTACGAAGAATATGCATCGTACTGATTATTATGCGGTTGAGTTGTTGTGAACAAAAAACTTGTTAAACACATACAGAGCCATGCGGCAATACATAATACACGAATCCGACGTCGTCCTTGTGTATGATCACCAGGATTTAACAGTGAATATGCAGTCATTGTTTCTATTTACTGCACCACATATACAATGTGTATATAATTTTTGCAAATATGATAAATTGGTTGGTTTCTATTTATACAGGTCCGGTATGAAAATATATACAACAACACATTGCTATATTAATTCATTCAGGTGGTGTCGATTAAAATATATGATGATATTCATGTTAAATATTTTGCAACATGAAATGATGCATGGTGAATGTATTTGATATTACCCACATACGCGATCATACAATGATGTATATACTAATATATATATATATATATGGACTGTGCGATAACATATACAATAGTCTTGGATTTTTTTACAAAACGCTAGTAATGGCATTGACACAAAATCAGTTCATCCGATCTTTTTGGGCTAAGAGTCAGGATCTAATTATCAATACCTGTATTGTATTTATCTGTTTAGAGATACTACAGTATACGCGCATTCGCATCGAGTGGTGGACGGTTTCAGTGATTTTACTCGGTGCATTTCTGAGTTTTATCGCACTCTTCGAGTGGATCGACACAAGACAGCACAACAAAAATGATAGCCGCGCAAAGATTGGATACTCTACTATTAATGGTAATGATAAAGTCGGTCCTGCGTGTAATCTACAATTGATACCACATCTGCACATTAATTATTTAGAGCAATCGTCATATGCACCATTCACGTGGTCTAGTGCATTCAACTCGGTAACAAATATCCTTGTCATGAGTGGGTGTGCCGTCTATTTTTATTATCCGACATATACCCGAGCGTGGGATTTACCATCAAATCGTAGCGAGTACTATTTTTACACGGCAATTTTGTTTGTGGTGTGGCTTTTATGGTCAGAAATTGTTTTTTATTTTTTGCATCGACTGGCACATCATCCGTGGTTATATATTGCAGTCCACAAAAAGCATCACATGTATCGAACAACACGCCCGCTATATTGTCAGTACCTGACGTTGGCCGAGTGTTTGTTGGTGAATATGCCTAGCACAAGTTTTTTTCTGTTTTTCTATATGCCACATCCATATGTTACCATTGCCATCAATATCATGTTCATTTATAACAACGTAACGGCCCATCGATCGATTGCAATTCAACCAGGTCGCCATGCAGACCATCACTTGTATAATAATTGTAACTATGGAAATTCTGGAATGATGGATGCATTACTTGGAACAGAACGTTATCAAAACAGCAATAATGGAGTTATGCCGACCACCACCACCACCAACCAATTTTTCTTTGCATCACAGTCTGCTGGACGGGTACCTGGGAAGAGACCACGCAAAGTAGATGATTGACTATGTGTGGTAGGTATAATATATATGTACAGAAATATAGTTTATCGTTTGTTTCTGCAACATAAAACTATTAATTCGCAAAATATATAAAGGTACACGTGTGGTCGACAGTTTTTATAGAAAGAAATAAAAATAATGGAACCAATAGAACCTCGTCCAACGACATCATCTTCATCCACATTATATACGAATGTGAACTCTGCGAGAGGGACGATGGCGGACAACACTACTACTGCTACCACTGTACTTCCTTCACAAAAACACCAACCTATGGATCTCACGACAGCAGATAATCCTATCATACCCATGACCGATGCCGAACGTGCATTGGTTGCACAGGTTCATGGATTATCAGAGGCGTACACTCAACTCTTACAGAAACAACAACATATTTATCCAGTTTTATTAGGAGCGCTTGCAGAATTATCATTACAACGAAGTTCTACTGATCAGTTGTTGGCGCCTGCAGTTTACGCACTTCCGGTTGTTCCGAAAAAGGTAGAAATTGGCCCGCGTGGTGGTATGCGATACATTAATGCCAAGGGAAATATTATATGGCTTAAGAAAAGTCAAAAGCAAAAATGCAAAAACGGTACTTTGGAAGGATCGGGTACTACATGTCCTGCTCCAGGAAAATAAGTTGTTCATATAATAACGAATAAAAGAAAGAAGATATATCTACACGCGTGTGTGGTTGATTTATGTGTCTTCTCGGTGTAAATATCATGATGACATGTATGTATGTCTGTGCATATTATATTTTGTATAACACAACCAACAATGTTTTGTTTCTGCTGTATGTATATAATATAAAGCAGATCGCCACACACATCCCATAAAAATATATCGTTTTTGTTAAGTATATATTTTGATGGAGCAACCAGTACCTGCTGAGTTACCACCCACGCTTGGACCGTTGGACATGGTTCGACAAAATCTAAACAACATGCAGCAATTACGATTTGACACAAGTGGCGCCACAGAATTGATGAAGAATCTGAAACAAGTAAATACTCGGATTCGTACCGAATACGAAGAGCGATTGAAGAAAGTTCAAGAATTGGAGAATCAAGTAAAGGTGTCCAACAACAAAGCAAGTGAATTACAATCACAAGTGCAAACCATACAGCAACAATTAGCATTTGCGCAATCGGAACTTGATCAACGTCAAACTCAAATTGTAGCAGAATCCCAAGCACTTACCGAGTTGCAACAGAGTATTCAACAGGAATTCAACCAATTAAGAGAATTGTCTTTGCAAGTTCAGGAGACACTACAGTCTAGTATTGATCTCGGCGAGGACATGACAACCACGGAACAATTGTTGGATTTGACACAAGCAGGTCGTAGTGAGTTACTTAAGAATGCCATGTACAACAGCGTCATGTCGGACTGGACCACATTATGGAGTGCATTGATTGAAACGCTAAGGGGCGAACCCATTACAAAAGAAAATCTGAGTAACGCGAAGGTTGATTTTGGCAAATTGGTTCAACAGAAATTAGGTAACTATTATCAGGCACATTTAACGGATACGCAAACTCGAATTAACAGTAGTCGACAGATTATTGCTGGATTGGATGAACAAGTTAAACGAATCCAAAACGCCGGGCAAGATTCGCGCAAGTATGTTGCCTTACGCCAACAATTGGCGAGTGCTGTCGATAACTATCAGAATATGCTCAACCTTTTAAAACCCCAATTGGATGCTATTGCAGATGTTACTTCGAGCGCACCATCTATATGGTCGACTACGTTTGATGCGTTGGTTGTCGTCGAAAATTGGAATCAGCAACATCAGCAAGAAAAACCTACAACATCCTTTACGCAAGGTTCCATACCTCAATTACTAACGACATTAGAACAGAGGTTTCGATCACAACAATTGCGACCACGAGCCATTGTTTCATTATGGCTTATGCGGCGTATGTTGCAAATGTTGCAATTGACCAGTGTGCCAAACGGAGATGCTGTCTCTGTCGCGCTATCAAATAACGCTGAAATACAAAGTTCTCCACGATCGGTTCACAATGCAGTTGAATTTTGGCAATTCTTTCGAAATTGGGCACGCGAAACTCAGAATACTACTACCGGCGATTGCGAGTGGTTGAGTACCGTTCTTCCATTAGTTGTTGATCTGACTAATTGTGACAAATTATTTTTGGAATTCCAACCACGCCTTGGAAGTGTTGAGACATGGCTTCAATTGCCTTACTCAAGTGAATTTGTATCCACTGAAATGCCTTCATCTGCACAAGAACAACAAGTACCGTTGAGCACATCATCCACGGCTAGTAGCAGTACTGCTGCTGATGTCATGGAAATTTGATTGCAAAACTCATTTTTTCAATAAAATAAACATGCACGTGTAAGTGTTTAATATACGGAGGATTATACATTGGTGGGAGATATGAGTCTTGTACACTCTATAATGATACCGTGATGATATGTACGTAATCATACAATCCATTTATGATCATTAAGTATAATATGAATTCTGTTCAATTAGATGATTTTGGGGTCCATCGTTCATTACAAGCGCGGTGAAGAAATTGCGGCACGTTTTTCCACCGAAATGCAGCGATTCGATGTTCGCGCGTGACACACACACGATAATGATCATTATTTTCATTAAGAACAATGATGCAAAAGTCGTCTTGCTGGGGTCGTCGGATGGGTGGGTGTACCGAACCAGGCTCACTGATGACGATAATGTGAATTCCCAAAATCTGTTGTAGAATCAACACGGCATAATTATCTGCCCAATAACGTGTCCGATCGCTCATAGCATGATACACCGCAGACAGGGCACCCAGGTCGGTGACTGCATTCGGTGCCGTCAACAGTGGCAACGCATGGCGAAACTCGCGAACAATGGTGTCATCGCGGTCTGATGACATGTGCGCGTCCACAAGAATGTCACGCCACTCTGATAAAATGTTTCGAATCTCCACATTGCGTGGACTGTGAAATACAGAGGCGGCCACCATTTTGCGCAAATCATCCGTCGATAAGGCACTTTTTGGAAAACAGGAGAGAAGTCCTAGATGAATAGCGTGATAAAAACAATCGCCATTCGTTACCGTCGATAGAACACCCACACTAGTCCATTCTTCGTGATCCTCTGCAGATGCAAACGCCAAACGAAGCGACCAGTCGGGCAGATCTGTCAATGTGAACGCATATGCATCGTTGGGATCGAGCATAGCCGTGGTATGCTGGTAGTGGGGATGATGATGAATTGATTTGTTCATATTACTGTTACTATGGACTGCACTGTAACTTGTGAAAGATGCACACATGACAGAAGAAAACTCTATATGCATAAAATTATTTTATCAAAATCAGAAATAAATTGTTTTGGCAACATATTAATGAAAAGAAAAATAATTAATTAAAAAAAGAGTTAATAGCAAACATAAACATTATTTTTTCTTACGCACAAAAACCACGCGACGCTACGTATGGACAATGAAGAGACGATATGACAAAGAATACTATCTTACACCACAGACTAGACTAAATAGTAATAATATATGTGTGCGTAGTTGTCATCGCGGTATTTTGTGAATGAATAATATACTCGAGTATTCTTATCCTTCCAATAAGGATCTGTATCGTTTATTCAAATACTTATGTGCCTCGGAAAAACTCGAGTTGATACATATTGGTAGTTGGTGGTTGAATGTAGTTATTTATTGTTCCTAATTTTTATTTGCTTGTGCTAAATAATTATTTATTATTATTATGTGTAAGCACATATCACATGCAGACCCTATTAATGTGTATGCAGATGGATGTGTGTATGTAATGAACAATAACAGTATTCATTGTTATTGTTTGGCAATCTGAAACCTCCGACATTATCAAGACCTTTCTTCTTCCTCTTTTGTACGTTGGGAGCACTATAATAATATCAACACTGTCCTTATTGTTTTTTCAATTGACAGTTTTAATTTTAGCAAGCATACAGTATACACCATTACCACAATGGGAGTCCACGGTCTCAAGAAATTGTTGGCTAAATATGCCGCATCCACTCTGCGGCCTGCGTTATCATTGGATCGTTACCGACATCAACGTTTTGTAATTGACGCACCTGGAATGATGCATCGTTACAAACATGCAATATACAACGACCATGAACCTTACGCCTATTTGAGTAGTATTCTGAAGCAATACGAAATATTAACGTCTCACGGTATTTCGTGTATCTATGTGTTTGACGGTGCTAAACCGGCGTGCAAGCATTTAGAGTTGGAAAAGCGTCGGCAACGTTTTGAGCGCGAACAAGAATTGCTGATGCAAAAATTGTGCGCTTACGAGGAAGCCGTCCTGCAACTGCAAGAAGTTTCTGCGTCATCAAATCCACCGCCGTCATCGTCTTCGTCTCACCCAGGTACGTGGTTTTCTCACATCATTAACAGTGACACTATTTCCAACAATTCGTATAACACAACACCTACACATCCTCCATCATGTGCATGTACTAATAATAACAACAACAATAATGTCACAAATACTGAGTCACTTGGTTGTACACACATTTGCATGAATAATTCTCATCCATCAGTTGTTGCAGTTTGTCAACAGTCGGCATCACCTTCCTCTTCACTGGGAGTATTCCCAGCAGTGGAATCGGTATTATTACGTGGAAACAAAGAGCAAGGAGACCGGGTCAATGTGATGGTAGACGAGTCCACGCAATGGATTGATCAAGAGTTGACATTGGCCGGTGGGCCGGACGTAATTGAAATGTCATCACCACCGCCCATGGTTTCGATTGAAGAACAGATGCGCATTGTCAAAGACTTGGAACACGATGTGGCGCAGCACCAAAAACGAGCCGCTGCCGTTACAACAGAGGATGTGGCGGCACTCAAAGCACTATTTTTGTTCCATAATATTCCATTTGTGATGGCTACGGGTGAGGGCGAGAAGACTTGTGCGTGGATGACACAACTTGGATTGGCCGATGTTGTGGTGGCCGACGATACCGATGCATTAGCGTACGGTGCGAAACGTGTGTTAATGCACCTCATGTCGACAAAACACGCTGCCATTCAGATCCAGTTACAAGACGTGCTTGACACGTTGCGGCTCTCGTTTCCACAATTTGTGGACATGTGCATGCTCTGTGGGTGTGATTTTGTTAAGATTCCCGGTGTTGCATGGGGCCGCGCGTTGGAGATTATTCGAAAACATCTGTCCATTGACAAGTGGCTTGCAAGTACTACCAAATCCAAAGCAAATACGAAAAAACGGAAACGTGTTACAACAACAACAGAGGACAGTAGTCATCCAAGAAAAGCATCCAAAGATGCCATGTCACCTCAAACACTCGCACTGATGATTGACGATGCGCGGTCCGAATTTTTTGTAAATGTGAACATGCTAAGTTATATGCATGAACCGCTCAACAAACGCATAGCATTACCGTCGCCGGTTTTGCATAACAATGATATGTAGACACATTCTCATACTATTCACAAAAAATATACATGTTTATGTAATGAATGTATTATATGTGCCGGGTCAAATAATAGTAATTTGCACATTCAAGAAATTATTACACATTGTTTATCCACTATGGCCATACATTATACATATATTGTTTGTATTTTTTTGTCTGTTCTATTGTGTACAAAAAAGGAACTTTGATGTAAATACCTGTTCTTGGTATTTACACATATACAATTTGGTAAATTTTTAAGTCTCTGCCAATTCATAATTCCTTTACTAATCTTGAGAATACACCATGTCTGCATTTGGGCGGTTGAATATTTTGAATCCAAACAAAAAGGATACTTCTATGGCTAGTCCAGCCGTCATTACACATCGGCAAGATGATATGACATCTGACGTGCCATCGGATATGCTTCCCTCCGATCAAGACAGACTGATGCAATTGCAACAAGATGATACAACCAGCGGTACTATCGGGTCGATATCATCGGCGCAAAAAGATTACACCGCCAACCCAGAATTATCGCCCAACGTACCTTTACATTATGCAAATGAGGTCGATAACTCGTTTACCAACAACGCTGCAGATTCTGGTGCGGTTGCGACAATTACTCCCAACCAAATTCAAAACACCACCATGACGAACGACCAGCAAGTCTACAATACCGCAGAACATGGACGCCCACAATCTTTGGAGAACCGATTGGATTATGTAGAGTCTGAATTGCAGCGATTTGGCATTATTTTAAGTCTTGCGTCTGCTGAGAGGAAGGTGGATGACATGATTAACGATGATTTAACTAAACGTGTTCAAACGCTGGAGGCAGCAATTCAAGTACTTGCCCGTCAACTTGCTGATGTTGCAGATCGCCTCGCTGATTTGGAGGAGATGATGGTCGGTCCGGGAGGTGAACTACATTTCCAACAACAACAATAATATTATTAACTATTTATTTGTATATAAATACCTCGAGTAATATTACCGCCTGAAGATTGTACCCAAAATAAACAATCTCGTTTAAAGACATGTAAACGTATTATTGTTCAAAGTTGGCATCTTTAAGTTACATTTACCACCACAAAGAATATTATTTATACAGGTATAGACACATAACCACAGAATAAGTAATTTATGAGAATGTTAGGATATTTTTCATTAAAATACGATTAATTAGAAGTAACATGACTAATATGTAGATAATTCCATGTTGTATATATTTAGTATGAGAAATTAATTTTTCGTAATAGTGTTTGTACAGAAACCGGTCCAATCGTCTAAGTGTATTTTGAGGTTACGTGGTGGGATTTGTAATTATATATAACTCGAGTTAATTCTATGATGTCTGAGGTAGATCTTGAACGTAGTCACGCTTATAAAGTAAGACACACAATACTGTAATTGTGGATAATAATCATAATTAATTCCGTTTTCTTTTATTGTTGCTTTCTATGTCTATGAAAAAATTGCAACAATGATGATACAACTACAAATAGCATGGTGGGGCCTGCTACGATAAAGAATGGTGTTAACGCAAACCACAAGACAACTCCAACACCAATTGCAATTAAAGATCCTGCAATAATCATCTCTAACATTAGTCGATACAGATCATCATGGCGGTGTTGTGGTAGTTGCCAATCCCGGTCGCATGTGCTGAATAGCGTGGTATTTGGTCGATCACGACGCAACTTGGATCGACGTGTAATTATAATAGCCACTTGAATGGCGGCTGCAGTTACAGCAGCAAAGATGATCCAAAATTGTTGCCGATATATATTCGTTTCGTTGCCGCAATGTGATGGCATTTGTTGTTAAATGAAGTGATTGATGGTGATAATGATAATATAATAATTTTTCTGCGGTTACCGGCAACAATTAATATGACCCTGCCAAAACAATCCACAAAATAATAATAATATACAGAACACAATTGTTTGTTTGTTTGTATTTACATTATATATGGTGATGAATGAGTCAGAATAGTATAATAATTAATGGTAATAGTATAGTATAATTATGGGTTTATTTGTTGTACTGGTAGTGGATTATTATTTATTTTGTTGTGTATCTAATGATACATGTAAGGTGGATAGTTACGAATGGTCTGTGCCCACTGTTGCAACTGAGCATGACACTGGTCGCGTTCTTGTTGTAGTTGTCGAATGATAATGTCTTTTTCAGAAGATTTTTGTCGTTCTTGGTGTAGGGATTCAACGGTACCCATGTAAAATTGCCGCATCTGTGCATTCACCTGTTGTATGTTGGTGAGTTGGTCATGTAATTCTTGTACGAGCCGATTGCGGTCTCGCATTTGCTTCTCGCGCATTTGACGCTGATGTAAGAGTTCGGCAATCATTTCATGTGCTTGATCCATTGATTGTATATCAAATGAAGGATATAACGTTGATGTTATTATTGTATTTGTTTTGGCACGCTTCGATAAATGTGAACCAGTTTCATTCCTCGTCGCATCGTGGTGATTCAATATGTCATCTTCAGGTGACGGTTGTGGTGATAATGATGTAATAAATGGTCCTGAACGATTCTGCTGCTGCTGAGATATACCAGTGTAATTATTAGTGTTGACGTCAGACATATATCCAGTCGTTTCCACGTCCATAGAGTCATCTCCCCTTGTTATTTCGTCATATGTTCGACGTATACCAGGTTTTTGACGAGTGTATGTTGTATATGGGTCGTTGCTATTATTTGTATGCATGTAATCATCGAATGCATTAACTTGCGGTCCTGAAGAAGCAGAATCTGGTGGTGGTTGATGCGGGAATACTTGTGGGTCTTGACTGTTTAGTTTTGTACGTTTCGAAGGAGGTTGTGTGCGTGATTGAAATTTTGTAGAGGATGGTGTAGCAGGAGTTATTGCATCTATGGAGCGTTTAGATCGAATATCACGTCGTGGTGCCTCCACCGTAGGAACGACACCACTAAACATCTTCTATGTAATTTCAGGATTAAAATGATAGTCGATTCCTGATGATACACAATTAAACCAAACCTTGTTTGTCTTTATGGGTTAATGAAAAATAAATTAATATGTTCCGTGCCAGTAAATATAGACATGCATCATGGCCATTTTAATTGAATTGCTTCATATTATAATTACAGGTCCTGCCATGTAACCTCAGAATAGGAAATTTGTAAGAATGTTGCTGCGCGATGTATGGTATTGAGATTAACTAAAAATATTATTATAGACAATATGTAAATTATGGCGTGTTCTGTGTGTTTGTAATAAGAAAACAAAGTTTTATTACAGTGTTTGTACATAAACCTGGTATCATGGTCAAGGTTTACTCTAGGGTTACGTGGCGCAACCTGTAACTAGGAAGTGACATACCCAATTTATATATACCTGCGTATTCTGTGTCTTTGATGTGAAAAATCAAAATTTCATGACACTATTCGCACAGAAATTCACCAATCGTATGACCAAAATGTATGTTGAAGTTATGTGATTGGTCTGTATATACATGAACGGTTTGTAAATGTACAACTTGTATTTACATGATTATTGTGTAATACGGGTCACTATGACTGGTTTGGAAAATTTGGCACCACAATCTTTCAGGATTTGAATCATTTTCTTGAACTGCTCAGTCGCATACTCACTGTGCGGCTTGTACTCGAATGCGCGAACACTAAAGATGCATATAGGATTGGTAATACGAGGCTCATTGTCGTCCGCTGGCCATTTGTAGTCCAGACATTGTTTCTCATCAATAGAGGTAATATCATACACGGGAATGTAACTGTCTACTGATAGATCATGTCCCTGCCAATCAAAAAAGGTGATTCGATCATACTTTTTAATACATCGTAGTGGCGATGTATCTGCGTTTTCGCGTTCGTCAATGAACAAATCTACAATATCGCGAATACGGAGATGCGACCAAATTGATGTAAAAATAACACGATTTCCATCTCCATTATGAACCTCCAAATGAAGTCGACGAAGATTTTTTTCCTCGCGCGGAAACGTGTGCAGCAGATTGGCCACCACATCCACATATCCAACACATATTGTATTTGGGTCATGCAAGAGACGGTGCATTTCGGATGACGATTCAGACATGTTGTCGTCAAGTGTTAACTGAGCATCCAGTTGCTCTGACCAATCCACAGGTAGAATGGGTACATTAGTCTGTTGTGCTTGGTCATTGTCATTGGGAACATTCGATCGTGGAATATCTAGTAGATGCTGACCTAACATGGAATAAACATGAAGCACCGTTGCTGTTGTTGATGACACCGCTGATAAGGACCTACTCGATTCGCTTGGCAGCGGTAGTGCTTGTTGTTGGTGTTCAAGTTGATATAACAACGCAGGCCAATGCGTGTTGAGCGCATTCCACACGGACAACTGTCCAGGAATATCAATACAAATATGATCAAACAACTGTGATCCACACTTTGCAATGTCATTGTGAAACGACACAAATTGCAAGCGGACTTGCTTTGTCACACAATCACGAGCATACGTGGAGACGCCACGAAATTGTAATACCGCGCGTTTGTCCGCATACAAAGAGAGGATGCGACGCCATAAAAAGACAGGAAGACCTCCGTAAGAATCCATGATGCCGATATTCTCATTTTTAACTTGCATATTCGTCGGGGTACTATCGGGTTCCATGCTCGTCTGACCAAATCGGGGAATTAAATAATGTTTCGATTCGATGCCACTAAGATACTATATACGACAGAACAAATATATCTGAATAAATGTTTAGCCGACGCACTACGAAAATAGATAAGTTGTGTGTATTTCTCGAGATAAATAATAATAACGTTCTCAATCCACAATTTTTTTGAATGGAAAACAAACAATTTCAATTGCTGCATCAATCATTCTGTGTATAAATGGAGCGCTATCACGACGATAATGATGATGTGGAGTTGCCGGAAATGGCATCCGTATCGCATGATAGTAGTACCGTGGACACCTCGGCGGGTGATCTTGTAATCACCATCCATTCACTGCTTCAACATCCATGGTCTCGGTCATTAATGTTCTGGTGTTTATTCACTGTGCTATTTTCAGCAACAGTTGCTATAAGTCTTACCATCGCGGGGTTTGCCGGAATATTACCCGCATGGTGTGCTGCCGTATTTGTCCTGAGTATTCAATCTTTTATGATCATGATAATCGTATTTTGTATTCCCACAACAAGATTCATGACGAATACAGATCGAGGAGGCCGTGTAGCACACTGGGTTGTTTTTATAAATATAGACTGTTGCTGGTTTATTGCCGGTTTTGCCGTCTATTATGTAACAGACTCAGCAACCACATTTGCAACAATAATGGTGCTTGTTCTTGGTGCGGGTGCAATGATCTTATTTACGGTACGTATGTGCTCGTTAATTGTTGCCATTAAGTGATTTTATCTCCATTGTTTACAATATTAATTGCTTATTTATGGGAGACTCATCATATTTCTTTTGCTAAACAACATGGTAGGGGTATAATACACTTCCACAATCTTGGAATTCGTCAATGTGCTCAACAAGTTACATTGGATTCTTGGTTCATTCTGTCGTCATCGGTTGTGTGATTGTCTTCTTTTTGCACGAACGAACGGATATTGCAATGTTACGTTTCTTACCCAGTGCATGTGATGATACCAACAACGATCTACTGTCATCACGCATCGTGACACTCCTATCTTACTCTGCGCGTGTATATAACGCGCCAACCATTCGTATCAACAATGATAAATATGTACCAACATATTGTCGTTGGCGACAAAGCGAACCTGCATGTATGATTGTTTCCAGTAATCCACCACTTCCAGACGGATGGTGCTTTGATGCCATTCTTGGAGAATTGCGTCTACACAAAGTACCGGATCATGTAAATACAACAACCTTGATGGAATTTGATTTGTCGATTCATTGTCCATTGAGCAGGCCAATTCATATTCGTGAACATCTCAAAGTACAAGTAGTGAACGATTCATCCCTTGTTATTGCGAATAATGAACCCAAATCGGCGTGTTGTATCGACCACAGTGCCCGACAAAATGTGCAAAATGATACCACGATTACAAAATACTGGATGATGCTGTGTTTTTTGATTTTATCGACATGTCTTGTAATGATGCTATTTCGTGACCTGACTATATACGTCCACTAAACATCATTATCTATTATAATAATATAAACAGTAACCAGTTCTACAAGATTTTTAGTATTCTTTTTGTTGAGAGGGCGCGGCCTCGACACACCCGAGCAGCAACACACAAGAAACACATGGACGTGGGGTACCTCATAGTGTTTATAATACAGTGGGATCGAAAAGTGGAATTTTGAATATATATATATATATTTTTTTTGCATGTACTCTTAATTTCACTTTATATTATTTTTTGTTTACAATGTTTCGATGGCAGACACAAACGCTTCAGGAGTGCGAGAACCTGTATAAATGGTGGGTTTGGTGCGGTCGGGTGTATTAAAGAGGAAAAATGTTGGATACCCCTTAATATTGGCCATCCATTCATATTGATCGTTGGCTGTTTGTGGAATATGAGAATCTTCGACTGCCATAAATATACTTCGCTTAGCCCTTGAGGCAGCCTCCACATAGGCCGGCATGGCTGTTTTACAGGCACTGCACCAATCTGCATGAACCATTAATATAAACGGGGTGGGATCTGTACTGTGTAATTGTTGCTCAACACTGCTCCAGTCAACGTGGTAAATGCGACCAGGAGCCCCGACTTGATCGATGCGCTTCTTGCGAGCCGGTGGTGCTGCAGTTGTTGTCGTGCTTGCAGTGGCTTCAATGTTGTTATTTGCAGACGATGATACTAATGTTGCACCGGCCACATTTTGACCATATTGATTAATACTTCCATAGTTGTCCTTGGATAATGATGCATTTCCCCGTCCGTGTGGGTCACTATTACCCTTGGTAGGCGGACGGCCTTTTCGTCGCAATAATACATATATAATAGCAAGCACAAGCACGCCAACAAGTACACCAATCACAATCATCCAAGGTGCAGATATTTTACGTTCATCTGGTGCTTTTGATGTGATGCCATTTTCTCCGTATGTCGCGACAACAGAGTTGTTGGATAATGATGATGTACTCTGTCTCATTGCATTTGACGATTGTCGTAACGAGTTCGTTGAGCCTGGTAGAATGTTTGCGCTCGAACTGATCAGGGTTTGACGTTGAATAGATTGTTGTTGTTGTCCCGCATCACTTGGGACACCATTTCTTGCTGCATCAGATAATAATGATGAGGACTGTCGTAATAATATAGCATCCGGTTGTTGGTTTACATTGGCGGTACTGTTTGCAGCAGTAATTCGAGCAAGTTGTGACAACCGTGATCGTGTAGGATATGGTGCCGAAACATAGTCCTCCGATGACATGCCTTTAATACAAATAACGCACTACTAGTGTCTTTTCACAATAGTTGTTGTTATTATTTATTATTGTTAATATTGATGTTGACAAACGACTATAGGAAGTGCTTTCTGTCCGTTTCTGTTTATCTATATTAGAATAGTGTAAAATTTATGTGTTCAAAACTCTTATTCTTCTTCTTTTTTATTTCTGTTTGTATGTTGATTATATCTCACGAATGTACAAGTTGTTGATGTTGTAAAGGTTGAATGTAGAGACCAGAAGAAGCAGAAGTAGAAGTGCTTTTCCTTGTATGAAGCAGCATACGAACATTTGCATCAAGAATAGCAGCAGCATTTGTGCAAATCATATTGTTTTTACGATTACTATTGATGCTGATATCACCAATATCTACAACCGTTGTTGTTTCTTGTAACAATGTATCTACATCCACGCACGGTACAGGAGATGAAATAAATGTCCATTGCGATATCAAAGAGTTGTCGACTGGGGCACTATTCGTTGTTGTGGTACCATAGACAATTTCATTGTGACTCACTATTCCTTGCACTTCATCATTATCATTATCACAATTACGACTTTCTCCAACAAGGATCCACCCATCGATAAGGGACTTATTCTGCTTTTTCTCATTCAATTTCGCCCATAACTGTTGTCGTCTGGCCTCCTTCTCTATCCAATATGATTCTGGATACCATTCAAAATGATTATATATAATTTCTAGATACATGTCTTTCATTGATGCCAACAGTTTTCGCGCAGGTTTCAGAAACAGCCAAGTTCGATTCGAGAGCCAACATGTCCCGCGTACAGCCCTATTCGTGATATTGTACCACGTTTGGAAATGTCCATACCACCATAATAATATTAAAACCTTCTGAATATACTGCAGTCTCGGATCTAGTGCACCTACCAACGTTGATGTTGATACGGACGACACGATACCACCACTGTTCGGTGACATCACATGCATTAATGGAGACGACGACGACAGTAAAGCCGTCGCTGTGGTTGTAGAGCATTTTGATAATAATGAAGGCAGCGATGTAGATACGGGTATTGACGATGGTGTAAGCAATGTGGTATTATTTGTAGGTATTTTCTGCAAAGTACATGTATTGTCATGTAACGCTGATTTCTTTTGGCGGTACGCCTTGTATGCAGACACTGTATTCCAAGCAATCCATAACGTGACCATACTCGTTGCAGAAATCATAATACTAATTGTACGTAACAACAACGATACACGCAACGTATTTGTAATAGAAAATAAAAAAAGGGAAGGGCAATTTCAATTTACGCCCAATAAGTCGCTCGCTCAGCAGTAAATAAGCGATATATAACTTTTGATCTCAGATAGACAGAGAGTTTATCGATATGTACACTCATATTGAACATATCAATAAAAAATAAACTCATTATCATTATTATGGACGCCATAACATGCCCAAATATGTAAACGAACAACAACAATGCAATGATCAATATATAGTAACCTTGATTTAGTTTTATCATATTGATTTAATGATTCATTTGTACACATGCACCTGGCGATTCGGCTATATCATATCACTTTGTGGATGATTGATCTGATGTTGATGACGATGATGGCAGTGGTGTGTATGGACGTTTAAAAACCAATATATTTGGTTCGCGCCGAGATGTTATACAATGTTGCCATCCGCGCGACATTTGTATTCCCAACTCATTTCGCCACTCGGCCTCTGTCATTAAGCAATTAGGGGTGTAATTACGTTGAATACTCGGCGGCAAAATAACATGGCGGTATTCAAATTCTTTCGCATCATCTTGATATCGATCGGAATATTGTATATGATATCTTGGGTCAGTCATCATAATATGGCCTTGTAAATAAACATATCATCATACGGATTCAAGTAGTACAATAATTTAATTATATACATGCACAAAATATTTCTTTGTATATAGATGTGGAAATTGATACAAATATTATCAATTGGATCCACTGTGTCTCCAACTAATCATCTTACTTGGTCTTTCTCTTTCTGGCATCGGCCATTGTCTTTGAGATACTCTTGTAACGTGGTCCGGTCGCCACAGCCACTGTTTTGTCATCGATCACTTCTTCTTCCTCCTCCTCCCCATCATCAGCAACCACCGTATCAAAATCAACACTTTCACGATACTTTGCCACCAATTCCAGCACTTCTGGGCGAATCTCTGAAAAGCCCTTGCTCTTTAGTTCACCCGATGCGGGATCCCGAACGGTAGACAAATAAACGTCATACAAATCCTGCCAAAACTTTTCAAACATCCACTTAACCGAATCAAGACTGTAAAGACGTCGGGCGCGTTGTTTGATATATTCGCGGTCCATCGAATCAACCTGAACGGCGGCAAGTGCAAGATCATTCATGGTATCACATCGAATGCCAGTCTTGCCTTGCTCCACCGTGTCGACAAATGCACCATAATTGGTCGTAATAACGGGCGTGCCGCACAACTGCGACTCAACATTGACGCCGCAGAACGGCTCCGTGAAAAGTGTGAAGCAGAACGTAGCCCGCGCATGGGTCATCAGCATGGCGCGGCGTTTGGCGTCGGCGTATCCGAGGTATCGCATGTTGTCTGCCAACTGCACCTCCACATTGCCTTCCTGGAGAACGAGTTTGTGAGTCTTTGGGTCATAACTTTTGTAACCCTGCCCACAAATCCATAGAGGCAATTTCAATCTCTTGCATAAATCAACCACAACATGGAATCCCTTACGGGTAATCAAACGGGCCATAAACAAATAATACCTGCCACTATTGGCAATCGCACCATCGGGATCGGCCTTGGCGTCTGCCTCATCAACATCAAAGTCTTCCACGCGATAATAATTAGGGATACTACGCCAATAAAATTTTCCATCTGCAAAGGAATACTCCTTCGGATTTGCGGCCTTCAAGATATAATGATATGCTGCGGTGGATTCAAAAGCACGGAAATCGGCATAGGATCCATAGTAACCGATACCAGGCTCCACAGTCATGTATAGGCGAACGGCATCTGCAATAGGTTTCTGATGTGTGCCCATCGAGAGCAAAAGAATATCGTCAGGTTTGCTATAACGATAAATATTTGCAATGCACATTGCATAGTAATCACGAGTCGCTTGCTTGGGTCCATCAAAATCAGTACGGAATGTCTCCTTACGCCAATCGTACCCCAGATCGTCAGGATCGTCATTGTCCAAATTAGGGTGATTTGGATTACCGAAACACTCGCGAATGGACCGCAACGTATGAGTCTGCACAAACGTGCTGCAGAGATCCAAATCAGAACCCTGTGCGCCATACAGAATCACATAATGCCCCTGCGAGAGTAACATGAGACACATTTTGACAATTTTTTGAGTAAAGGCACATGCGTCGAACCGCCGCGATACAGGTAAATGCACCAGTCCCAACACATGAAACCGGAACTTACGACGATTTTCAGACACTGCCGTCGCCGACGCTTGACACCATGAAATAATATCATCCACCTTCAATGAAGAAGGCACATCTCCAACTGGTGATACAACAGCAGCACCAACATCCACAGAAGTGACATCAACAACAACGTTGTCTGCAGCCACGATATTCGAAGATACGACCGACATTTTCTTTGAGGTGTCCAAGACGAAAATAATAAAACTACAAGAGAATACAATTATATGTTATCTGATCTCAGATAAGTTACAACTAATTTCAAAAGACGTAATCTAAGTAATTTGACCAACATCGTGTCGGACGCAACAAACCCATTTTTCATAATGCCACGTTTTATGTGAATATATATTTTTATATGTTAATATTTATTCATTATTGATTTTTAACCGCACAACAAGGTGTGATTTATTATACAACACTTGATGCGAAGGGGATTATATATATACCCTTCAAATAACAACATCACCATTCAAATCGTTCATTATCGTATAATTATTTTACCAAAACATAGATAAACCACTATCATTGGTATCCAGCAAACAAAGTAAATTTACTCTGTTTCTAATAATATCAGACATATACTCTCCCATATAAATAGTTCTACATCTATTTATTTCACAAATGGTTCGTCAATACGATTACAAGAACAAATACTACTGTCCTTCGGGCACGTGCTTACAAGACAAAAACATGCCTCCTGGATGGACAGGTCCCGCGGCCGCGTTTAAACAATGTTCCAATGGCGAGGCCCCCAAGGTGTGGAATTCCGTGTATGATGCCGATACAAAACCACCCACCGATTGGCCTGAGGCCAAACCATGTTCAAGCGCATCGGATGGCAACCCAAATCGTCGGGTGTGGTTCATTGCTGGTGGAATTGGTGCCGCTATTCTCGGCATGATCATACTTTTTATGATTATACGACAACGAAATCTACGTGCTGATTACACTATGCAATAATTTGAACAAGAATATATATTTCTTTGCTATTATGATTGAAACTCAGAACATGCACAATAAAAGAATAAATACTTAACCCAGAAAAATCATTCATGTATGTACACACACATTTATATATTGAGTGAACATACAGACACTTTACACCGTTTACATTCGCAAACGGTGAATTCTCTTAATTAGTAGCAACATCCTCTGGTTGGGATTCTTGGATCACTGCTAAGCGTTTATCAATTCGCGCAATAATTAAATTAACCTTCATCAGTCGACTGACCAATCTTCGTCGGACGCTTATCAGATCCTTTTGCAAATCAAGATCTTTTTCGCGCTCGATTTTCAAATTCATTTTTTCAATATCAGATTGCACAGATGGGAAAAATCGTACATATTCCTGTTTGGCTTGGTGAAATTTCTCAATGCATTCTGGTCCATCACCTGTGTTAGATTCATGATCCATATTCATTGGTTGTTCTCAATACATATTATGGGAATTTTTCAAGTTCAACCCTAATAAAATAGAATGCTAAAACACAAATGCAATGAGTACATCCACACAATCATTCTACTTGCATTTCATTTCTTTCGATAATTCTATATTGCACAAATCGCTGTCGGTTGGGCATGGGGAGACTGCCCATAATATAACTCGAGTATATGTATGTAAGAACAAATAATATTTAAAAAGCACAATAAATAATAATGGTCATATCATTATTGTGTATACATATGGTGTATCATCAAAAAATAATACACCACACAGTGCATTACCAGGTGGCATATTCCAACTGTAATCTATTTTGCCTAATTACAATACAATAACTCGAGATTATTATATGGCCATATAAAGTGTTATTTGTATATTTATGGATGAATCGTAAATATAATTAGAATTAATTGATGTGTGATAATAACGTTGTATCTCGAGATGCATAAAGTCATGTATTCAGCAGATTGTGGTTCGCTTAAAATGGTCATACATCAACGGCAATTTTCAGTACATAAAAAAGAATATTTGTTACTGTTGTTATAGGTTTATCAACGAGTACATACCATATGGACTATGCACTTCTTCACCGTGTGACCAAGTCCTGGTGTCATTTGGACCCGACCACATGTCCTAAGACGTCAAGCGCGCAACAACAACGCATCAGCAATGGTGGCGACGATCGTGCAGAGGTTGATATTTGTCAACCGCCAATCTCAGTGCCACAAAGATCGGTGTCGCCCATGGAAACGCGCTGGCGATTCAAGTTGGAATTAGCGTTGCCGTTTCAGAATCAGGTGGACCTACTATTTCACAGCACAACAATGCCCAGTGAAAAGAGTATGTTTTACAAACCTACTGTCACAGTACACACTTCGGCAACGCCACGTCAATGGTGGACATTCGGTATCGCCTCAATGTTGGGTCTTGGTGTGTATGAACTCAACGCAATGGTATTCCGTCGTGCCTTAATGCGTGGCAACCGATTGGCGCTTTGGTCGTTTCCCTGGGTTGCCTTGACAACTACCTGGCACGCCTTCAAATGGCCATTCTGGTATTTGCATCGTCAACAGAATTGTGTTGATAGAGATGGTCCTAACGCGGACGGCGCCATGACTGTTAGATGTGGTGATGATGATGCTGTGCAACAAGCCATTACACAACTTGCGAATCATGGACCAAGTATTCATGGTTAAATCAGAATCAAGTGCAATTATTGCGCGCGACATTTTTTATCAATTTCCTCCTTAGTTGTTATATGAACTCATTGTATTTGTGATATTGTCTGAATAATCAATGTAAGCCTGTATTTTGACTCATTTGCATATTTTTTTGTGTTATATAATTAGGTCATTATTACCCGGTTCAGTATCGAAGAAGATGGGATTTTGTAGACTCCTTAGTATACTTTCCACCACGTATATGTAACTCGAGTATATGTATCATGCAACAAATATTAAAAAGAATGAATTATATATATATATATACTGGTATCAAACAAAGTGTTATTCTGTACATGGTTCGGTCAAAGACAATATAAACATTGTATGTTAAAAATATTCTTAGTGCATTGGTATACTCTGTTACTGGCAAATATATATATAACTCGAGTTATATATTTATTCTGTACACATACCTTCCTATAAGCATATTACAACACCATGGCAATGGAAACATACTCGAGTTGTTCAAATTGTCTGTGGGTTTATAAAATAATACCAATAATATTTGTCTGATTGTTGTTCACAAATTTGTGGAATAAAACGCTCTCGCAGTGATTTCCCCATTGTAGTTCTTGGACGAATTGAAGAAGTATAGTATTGTACAACCAGTACTTTTTGTTTCGATTTACATTTGCATTGTTGGTGTTGCTGCTACTTACTGGTGGTCCTCTTACTAACAACGGATTAGTTTTGCTTCATCAATAATAGCAATATTCTTTTGGGTTGTGCATCACCATGTCGTCGTCGGCTGCCTCATCTGTGACGGTTGATGTTAATGTGCCCGTTTGCAAGTGTAACTTGCCAGCACAACAACGTATGGTAAGTAAGGAAGGTAGTCAGTATCGAGGTCGTCTTGTATGGTTGTGTAGTCGTGGTACTCGTCAACAAGGCGGATGTGGGTTCTTTCAAGCAAATGACGATCCTCAACCAAGTGCATCCGCGCAAAAGGTTGTTCATAATACGCATTTGGTGCCGACGCCACCGCCACAATCAAGAGGTGATGTAGCGACATCGGCATCACCCCATGCATCTTCTATATCTGATGTTGAGGATGGAACGCACAGTGCAAGTCGTGGTCGCAAGCGTTCCGCAGACGATGCGGGTCTGGATATTGCACCAGTTGCAGATTCGCCCACGAAGCGCGCGGCGACCACGTCGGTTGTTGAGACAAACCACACAACGGGAGTCGAGCAGACCAGTTTTGGTGCGTTGGGTGCTGTTGTTATCATGGACACACCTGCACCTCCGCCATCATTGTCCGTATTGCCACAACAACAGGCATCTTCGCAGCAGCAACAGGCGCCATCATCATCGACACCAGCGTTGCAAGTCATGTGTCGGTGCAATATTCCTGCCAACTTGCTCAAATCCCGTAAACAGAATGAGAATTTTGGTCGATCATTCTACAGTTGCTCTAAACCCATGAATCAACGATGCAATTTTTTCAAGTGGGAATCCGATGCTATTAATGAGGCAGCGAGCGACAAGTTCCCGGCACAGGAACGACACGTGGTGCGTCACGATGCCTTGGCAAAACAAACTTGTGCAGACGATCCTATTGGAAACGTGATGGGACGCGATGTTCGCGCATTGCAAGAGTTTATTGAACTGGCCAAACAACGTCGGTTTACCTGCATCATGGGATCGCCGTTTGATGTGATGTATGCGCATCGTGAGTTGCGACTCGTCAAGGGACCGTATAACCAGGAAGATTTTTGGTTGGTCGTTCGTCCGATGAGTCAGAGTTCTGCACCTGGACCCAATGGAGTATGGCTTCACGTGCATGGCGTGCGACCTGATGATGAAGGCTGGGTTATTGCGGGGCAGGCGCATTTTATTGCCTTTGAAACACCAACTGAATACTTGATTTGCAGTCGTCGCGCGTTGTGGGCGTACCTGGACAAGAAGGTGTTGCGCGAAATGGTGTCTTCACCCGAACAAGCCGACCACAAATGCTATAAGGAAGGTCCGCTGAATGAGGTAATCACGTGGGTTTCGTTGGACGCGTTGGCCTCGTGGAAGGACGAATCTGTTGGTGTTCGCTCAGTTATCTTGGATCGTTGGCCACGTCGTAATATGACCAGTGAAACTGCCACAACAATGAAAAATGCAGAAGTACTCCCACCACCTACAACCACTTCAGCATCGGCATCTGTTGTTCCTGTACCTGAAGTTACGCCAGCGGTTGTACCTGAGTTGCCGGTTGCACCCTCTGCGACTGACGGTAAGGGCGACCTCGAACCGTCGTCATCATCAACATGATATCATTACGATTTGAGAGAGAATGTGTGTTGTAACAAATATATAGTTGTTATGTAAGTCTTTTTTGTTTTATAAAGTAAACAACTGAATGTTGTTCATGTAATCACAATGACTTGAATATTTCTTGAGTAGTCGTTATTTATTAGTTTTTGATTACAACTGTTACTTTTATTTCTGTGGATAATTAACGCGCAGAAATAATTAAAAAATGTGTTACATCGATCAACGTGTATATTATTTTTGCCCCGCATGAATCTCAAAGTATTAACGCGTGTTTAATTGCTTTTTGGATTGTTTTGAACCAAAAAATAATTTGGCACATTTATATTTTTTGTTTTTTTTGGATAGGTTGATCTGGTAGTTACAGATAGATACACACAATCACGCGTGCCGCCGTCTTCGCTCTTGGCACGTCCTTTAACATTGTTCATTAATTTGTACATGTGTGTTTAAATTATTTGTATTCATCTCTCTAACTGTACAGGCAAAACTAATATCATCATTACATAGAAACGAATTTGCCTGGTTAATCGTTCTGGTCTTGTTTGTTTCAAACATTACACTGATTTAACCTTCTTCTTTATCGTTTCCTACTATATATATCTCCAATTATTATTATCATGCATCATCACACTAATAATAGTACTCTTCCCCAACAGGCGCCGATGGCAGTTGTATCAACAGCCGAGGATCCAATGGAAGGTGTTGTAGAGTTACCAACCCCGCCGTTGTCTGTCTGTTCTACGTCTACAACAACATCGTCCAAATTATCATCGTCGTCGTCCACCTTACAGGCAACCGTCCCATCCGAGTTGGGTCCATTTATTGCATGGATTCAGACTCATCGGGATCTAATTCGCCTCAATGGACCACCTCAACTGAATGTAGATCAACTATTGAGCGCCTTGGAAGAGTTAAACAGCCTTGTTGGCATGGCCGAGCCGAAACGAGTTGCCATACGACAAATCAAATATTATCTGCGAAACGGAGGTCGTTACGATGGTCACTATCGTCATACGGCGATAGAAGGTGATCCCGGAACAGGCAAGACGACATTGGGCAAGGTGCTTGTAAAAATATGGGCATCCCTCGGATTGTTCAAAACACCATCCGGTGCCGATGGAGCCAATGCGATACCACCACAACAACCAGCATCGTCTTCGTCGTCATCAGCGACGATTGCTGGATCGCCGTCCACCGCGACTGGTAGTAGTAGTAATTCAGCATTGCCAGGAAATACTACGATGACGACAGCAACTTCCATGCCTACAGAATCATTAAGTAAACATATGCCATCTTCATCTGGTGGCACGGGATCACATCCAGTCGTAATTGTAAATCCGTCTTTACTGTTCGCATCTTCTTCCATGGCGGGCAATGCGATCGCAAATACAAATAACAACAGCACTACTTCCTATTCTAATGCGCACGGTGATGGGAAATCATCGACACTGCATTCATCATCATCGTCTTCTTCACTAAACAATAACACCGTACCGTTGTCGTCTGTTCCCTTATGGAATGGTCATATGACCGGATCACCAACAACATCGCATTCTTTTCCTTCGTCGTCCCAGCAGGCGACAATATCGTCCGTTCGGTTACAAAATCTGGAAAAACATCAACACGATGCAATGAATCGCATCTCGTCAGTGGTGCGTAATACAAATCATCTGATCACTCAATTAGGCAACGTTCAACAACAGGTGATTCAATCAATGGATGCATGGACGGCCCAACTGTGTAGTTTGTCCGATGCATTACCGACTATGATGCAATTACCAGGAGCAGGTAATGGCACAACAGAAGCAAAACTAACCGCGTCGAATGCAAGTACACCCACAATATCAGTATCGCACAGAAACAAATCACCTGCAAATGACACCAAACAACTTCATCATACTACTGGACCGAAACTAACAGCGCCACCGTCTGTATCCTCTACACCGACCGCGCCATTCTACCAACGAAGTAATCATCCACATCATCATAATCGTAATCCTCACCATCAACAACATTATCGTAAATTAGCATCTCTATCTTCATCATATGTCAAGAAGAAGAATCAACCACAACCAGATTCTAAATCATCTACTTCATCGTCTCAAAGTCCACTGAATGTGTCTGATTCCTCTTCAACAACTGGTTCTCATATGTTGGAATGTCCGCCTTCGCATACTGCCGCAAGTCCAAGTTCCTCCTCGTCGTCTGTGTATGCATCGCTTCCGTGGGAACTGGACTGCTCTCCCTGTGGGGATTCGAATACGGTATCCAGAGAGACAACATCACCAACTGTCAGCAGTGGTATCAACAATGTTAGTCATAATGAATCAATTAATGGTTCACCGTCCATTCAGTGTTCTTCAGATCCAATTCTATCGCTTTCCACGATGAAAAACACAACATCATCTGCGTATGACGCTATGAATGCTTTCAGAACACAGCATATTGCTGAAGTGTGTCAATGGAAGACTTCTATGGTCCAAGAACTGAAATGGATGATGGATCAAATGAAGACGCTCCTCAATGATGCGCGGATGGCGTATGCGGGTTTGCAGTTGTCTTCCCCGTCATCATCTCTGGAGGCATTGCAACCTACCACGACCCACACCGCCCCATTTGCCGCATTACAGTCCTTGTGTGAGGTTGCTTCCAGTCGCCATTTGTACCATCAGCAGCAACAACAATTGTCGGCCAATAAGAATAATCACCAACACATAGCACCTGCCGCAAGTCCTACAACTCAATCCAGAACGTTCACTGGGTCCGGTCTAATGGGATCTGCGGTAGTGTCGTCGTCGCCGACTGTTGGTCCTTCTGGAATGAATATCACAACAACCAACACCACCACTACTGATGCCAGTAACAACGTCGGAAATGCCGCTGCTGCCGCCAGTGTTACTTCGGCGACTACGACTGTTCCCTGGGTTATTTTGTCGCGGTCAGACTTTGTTGCCGATTTTATGGGTCAGACGGGTCGTCGTACACGCAATGTGTTGGATAAGAACCGCGGAATGGGAATCTTTATTGATGAAGCACACACACTCTTTCAAGATGAAAAGGATACATTTGGTAAAGAGGCGTCCAGTGAAATATTACGGTACATGGATGCCGCCAAGGAAGATACAATTTTAACCTTGGCCACGTATCCGGGTGCGCTTAAAAACACCATGTTCAAGGCCGACCGTGGATTACAACGGCGTATTCAGTGGTTCTTTAAGATTGAAGGTTATACTTCGGCTGAGTTGGCGCAGATATTTATTCACCAGGCACAACGATTTGGACAATGGTCCTTTGATGCAGAAACCATATCGCGTTTAACGGCGTTCTTTCAGGAAAACAAGAAAAGGTTCCCTCATTATGCAGGAGATTCCGAACGATTGTTGTATCACTGTAAATTGACCTCATCGGAGCGGCACGCCTTTCAGTGTTTGCTCACAGGGCAGACCGTCCGAGGAGACGGTGATCCTGAACGAATGGATGATCGCGTCATTACTTGGTCGGACCTTATTACTGCATTTGACGAGTATTGTGCGGTACAAGCGACAGACACAGAATCATCAACAGCGGATCGACCCATGTCCATGTACTCTTGAACTTCTGCGCGATGCAGGCTAAGTACCAATGCACAACAGAATCATAAAAAATACAATAATAATAAAGAAATGTGCGTACGTGTTACGATAGATAATTATATACATGCTTGGTTGCTTCTCCAATCTTTTTTTCAATAAATGATCTCCACATTTTCAGATATCCTCCTATATATACTTTGTTCTCTGATAGTGGTATATTTACTTACAACCTCCATTTACAGGACAAGCAATAGAGCGATCTAACGGCTGCTTTAAATTGCTGCAATTTTTCAATATCCGTTTTTCTTTTCGTGTCTTGTATGCGAATGGCGTGAATCATCTTTGATATGGCCTTTAGAAATGAATATAGGCTGTCACGACGGGCCAAATCAATACATTGTAGTAATGCAAGATCTTGCATGTTTTCGACCCAGAGCCAATTGGTACGATCAATCCAAGCCGTGGTGTAATCGGTACCACGTGATTCGGCATGCCGCATCATCATGAAACAATCTTCTAATGCTGTCATTACAACAAATTCCACTGTGGGTGTTGATCCGTTTTTGACTGCGGGAATCATGTTTAGCATAAAATCTCTGGGACCCATTTTATGAGGTGCCGCTTGTGTGATAAATACTTCCATCCGATGAGTCAAATGGTAAACTGCACACAACGCCGCCGAGAGACTCTGTTGTCGCGCCAGATTCATGCATTGTCGTAATCCAAGTTCTGTGGGTCGTGTTGGATCCCATGTCCAGTCCATTGTATTCATCCATGTGTGTCGATCATCATCATTCAACATTTCATCAACGATACGCTGGTCTTTATCGAATTGTGTCTTCGTCGCTACAGAAGCCTTTTTTGCGGCATCATTAACAGTGTCCCCTGAATGATGATCTGTCGATTGTGACCCAGTGTATGGTGTAAATGTAAACAGACGCCTCTTGAATACGTTGCGATTCATGGTCATTCGCGGACTCACACATACTCGTTGCGGAGGATGGGACAAAAACAGGCGCGACCTGCTGTTTGTATTGCCGCCGTCCCACGACTCAATGATGTGTTTGTTTTTGGATCGTTGGGTTTTGTTTCGGCATCGACCATGTCGCAATACTGATGTCATTTGAATCGAAAGAGACGAATAGTGATGTACTGGAAAAGATGATGCCGTCTTTACCGTTGAAGAAAGACATGTACGCCCAAACATGATGATGAAATTATCCAGAATCAATAAATAATAATAGAAGATGATGGAGGGTCCAAAGTAAGTCGTATCAACAAATTAATCGATAAATTTCTACCAAGGTTGAGTGCCTGTGAACGATACTAGTTTTGTGTTGATAATATGAAATAGTGTCGAGTGGGTTGGGTTTTGAAATGCTGCCAAATCAGTAAAAATTGGGTGGTTGTTAATCTCGAGTTATCATTTCGAGAAATATCAGTATTGCGTGTAATGGTGTTGTCATTGTAAGTAATTTATCGCTCTACAGAGTGAGTGAAGTCATTGCTATATACTGCTATTCGTGCATTTCTCTTGTTGTAACTGTGTGTATCCTTCTGTGAAACCCGACAATGTTGATAAGAACAGCACGTGGTGTTGTTGGTCCTCCACCAACTACAAAAGAATTGGCAGATGGCATGTATCGCATGATGTTGGATTGTGCCTCTTGGAATGCGGCCATTAATAATACGGCAGACGACGATGAACCGTGGGTACCACCAACGTCGCCACGCGTAGCGCCGGTTGTGTGTGATATGATAAACGAGATGTCAATATCACATACATCAGACAGACCCGGAGATATTAATTGTGCGGAAACACATAATAATGATGATAATACTTCGTGTCCTGTGTTAGAGCAGTGCAACTCTTCTACGGATATTTCACCATGGATGGATGATTGCACTGTTGCCATTACGGGACCTCGTGGTAGCGGAACAACTCGCACCATGGTAGATTTACTCGCCCGGCGTGCGTTGCTCTGGAAAGAACAATCACGGTCCTGCTGCACCGCGCGCAATCGTCAGAATTTTGAAAAGGCAATACTTGCGCAGTCACCATCGATGTTGGAGGCTAATACACATTCAGCGACAAATAACAGTCCCCATGTGAATGCTTCAGTAAACACCATTGATGGTAACATGCCATCCAAATTGTACGACTATGGTGTAGTCTTGCTAGACGACGGTCGCGCTATGCATGGATCGTTAAATACACAGACGATGTCTCAAATTACAGCATCTCTCAGAACATTATGCCAACATTTTGATATCATAGATGTAGGCAAACATATGAAAAACAACAAACCAGACAAATCACACGAATACCGTCGGCTGTTGCAACACATTTGTTCAATATATACACACGTCGCCACAGTATGTCAACACAGTCCACGTGTTTTGTGGGTGTTTGATTCAGCAGACATGTGGGAAATTTCGGATCAATCATCATCATCATTCCCAACATCACAACATACACATGAATCAATAACACGAATAATTGCAGACACAAGAATGACGTTTGATTCAGATCATGAACCACAATATGTAGACAAGGATCAATTACAACAACCACCATCGGATCGTGGGTTTTGGAGTAGACATTGGTCTATGGATTTGCAGGATGAAAAGAACGCTGGTAATCATATGGAGGTAGAAACGGAAACTATTGATAAAATTGACACCCACTTTCTACTCAAAAATGAAGTCACAGCAGCAAATTTTGATTCAGTATCAGTAATTCCGCCACAGAATATGGTTTCATTGATGCGCTTACGCGAAACGAACTTTCCACATGTGACATTGATTGTGACGACGCATCAACATAACAATCCGGTCTTGAGTCAATACAGCGACACGGTCATTTTCTGTGCGGCGCCGTTTATAAGTCGTAACTACCACCAAGAATCACATTCTTTATCACGTTGTCGTAGTACTGAGAAGGACATTCTACACGATATGTTGATGAAGTATGCCATTTGGTGTATTTGTAACAAACAACCGATTCTTCAACTCCATACCAACAGTAACGGTGGCGAAATCAAGACACCAACTCCTATTCATATTACAGGCATTCTATCGAACAATGATAAAGTTGTTGATGATGATGGTATTGTTGTCACAGCAAAACGAGATATTTATATAATGGCGGCTCGGTGGGTGTCTGAATGGAAAACAATGATTGAGGCATGCAAAAAGAACCCGACACAACAATTGATGGTGCAACCAAAGATTGACGTATCGACCCATTCTTCATCTTCTTCTGCATTATCATTGTGGAAGGCTCCAATATTGTATAATTTACACCAGCAGACGGTAAAACAAGTAGTTGGGAGTACTTTAGATATCAGTACGTTATGATTTTCTGCCACAGCAATAATGATAATGATTGGTAATTTTATTCAAATTAACGAAACTGTGTATACTAACTCTCCTTTTTTTCTGCAGGCAAAGAGAATGAACTTCAGTGGATCCAGGGCGACATGTACCAGCGTATGATGAGTGAAATAAGAAGAATTGAATAAAAGAAGTAATAATTTCCATCTTGTGGCATTTGTATTTTTGCGCGCAATGCACCAAGTATTCAGGATCAGAGAGAAATCATTCTAACTATCGGGTTTCTAAATAAATTTTAATACATATACATACGTAATAAGGGAGGAGCATAATACTGATTATATTTCTTTTAATGACATTAAAGTGAGTTCATGCACATAACGTTATGGTGATGTATATATACATATCTCATACAAGTGGACAAAAAGAGTACCTGAGTGGTATAATCATGCAGATAACGTTACTGCACCATTTAGAGGACCACTCGAGGCCGATGACGATGGTGCAGACAGTTGGCGGATCTGTTGTTGCAACCACCGCTGACAGTCACGATATCGATAGTTTTGTCCAGTCTTGTTGTCAACGATTGCAGGTACTGGAAAGTCTCGGCGATCCATTTCGTTCACAGGCAATGCAAGTCCTCGGCGTGCCAACTCAGGGTATTTGTAAAATGTGGCTGAGCAGATAATGTTTCCCTCAGCAATGTCAATCATGGGGGTGTTGTTCAGGCATTTTGAGAATCTCAACACGACGGGCGTAGCGTTGGAATACATAAATGTAAACTCGGGTTGAGGATTGCGCATAAGATTAACCAAATCGATGGTATGTGGTTTCAAGGTCGGATCACCATAATACTCGCTCATAAAGTCAAGCAAGTTTTCGTACGTGCGTGGTACGGCATGGTCCCACTCGGTGGCATCAATAGACCCATCTTCCGGGTTACCGCGTTTAAATAGTAGCGTTGGATATCCACGACCCTCCGACCAGCCTGGTCGTAATTGATCCAGTTGATCTTTGAATTTAACACCATCCATTTTAGCAACAATGATGGGCACAACACCGGGTTCGTTGTTGGTCATGTGAATCTGTCGGGCAATTTGATTCCAAATCGGCGACAATGTCTTACAATAAGGACAATGTTGCTTATAAAAATCAATGGCAACATTATCTGGACCTGCCATCAAGTCTTCGAATGTTTTAATTGACGTGATAGTCATAGCCTTAAGCAGAGGTGTATTCTTCTTCATGTCGTTAAACGCTGCCGATGTTTGATCAAGACTGGTTTGGTCATGATCATCCAATTGTTCACGATGCTGTTGATGGTTGTCCCATTGAGTCTTGTCCACAGCATATGTACGTGCAGATCGTCGAGGCATTGTCCGAAAAGAAATATACGTCTCTATATAATTTGGTTTTTCTCACAGAAAATGGTATAAACACTATTATTGTTTATCCAAAAGAACACAAAACATAGAAGTTCGTCTGCCGAAATAGAGCCCTTCCTTTATTATTATTAGATTCTACAAAGAGAACAGATGCCGTACCACCCACCACGATTTATCATAAATTTTAATTTCATAACATAAATAAGAATAAATATTGCTAATATAACTCGAGTTGTAGTACTAATAATGATTTTAATATTATTATTTAATGGTTATGAAGTTGACTACAAAAAACTAACAATGACATAATGTTGAGAAATTGATTTCAGTATGAATGTCATGGAACCACCATAACACAGATAATCCACAAATAGTTTGGATACATAATAAATTTGGTTAATGTATATATAACTCGAGTTGTATATTCCGGGAATGGATATTAATTCCCATGGGTATCATAGATATGAAATATTATATTGTTCTGAAGATGTGTGTAAGCATGGTGTATCTTGTTAAGATAATGGATAATAAATAAATTAATACGTACACACACGAACTCTTCTTTTGTCGATCATACAACTGGAGATTATTAATCCTACAACAAGTCATGCGCAAATTTCTTACCACCAATAAAAATTGCAGTATTAGACCAAGTTATTATAAACACAACAAATAACAGATCACATGAGATAAACAACAAGAATATAATTATATTTTGATTTTTTTGGCGATTCATTAAAAAATACCACTTTTGTGTGTGTGTGTTTGTATAGTATTTCCATATAGTGTTATATTTTCTCTCCAATTGGTTCGTTTGTTAATTCTATTATGACAACCGAGAGGAAACAATCTGTGAAAACGTTTCTAGCCATTGCAAAGCAAGCATACGACTGGGAAAATAATATTGCCTTACTTCATGATCACAATCTTCATATAGTATCGGGCGATGGACGCGTGCGCGAAATTTCATTTTTTGATGAAAAAGATGTTTATTGGATTGAGCAGTGTTCGTGGATTGAATTGGTGGAAGATGGTGACCGATACAAGACAAATTCCACACAGTACCGTTATGTAGATTATCGGTAGTCGACATTATAAACAAAGATTATTGTCATACACACACGTACTGTTTTACATTAGATCTTGAGGTACGATTGTATACAACAATTACAACTAATAAAAGGAATCTACATATCTAAAACGGGTCCCGCCACGTAACCTCAGAGTACACTTTGACCAAGTTTTTGTACAAACATTATTATTAGAACTTTGTTTTTTCATAACCAATACATGGAATACGGTATGATCTGCACATTGGTTATAATATTTTTAGTTGGTCCCAGCACAATACATAGTACAGCAACGTTCTTACTAATTTTTGACTTTGAGGTTATGTGGCGGGACCTGTAGCACCCACATGTTTTGATTTCTTGGAGCCATGTATTGTGACAAGTAATCGTGTCAATTCTCACACAACAATGTCAAAGAATGAATCAGATCCATTTGTACATTTTATTTATACATACAGTACATTGTAGGATGATACTCTGGATGGACTTACGACAAAATGTACATGCGGGAAATGACAGACGCAACATAAGGCTGCACTGTTGGCATTTCTTTCCACGATACTTGATCCTCATATACAACATATTTGCGCCAGTGTGTTTTTATATATTCATCCACGGTTTCAGTTGACGCCAAAGAGCATTGAAAATCTTTGGCATGCTCAATATTATATGACAAATCTTCCAAGCAGGTGCGAATGATGTCGCATTCAGCGTCCGGTACAACGAGTACAAGCAACGTAACGCACGACACATCGGGGCTATAGTGTAGCCGATTGCGAATCAATAACGAGCAAGATCTTTCTTCCTCTTGTTTGTTGGACAAATCTGCCATGTTTGTATCTGTCAAAAATAACTACTCTTGTACTACGGGAACTATGCGCAGTAATTATTTCTCTTTATAGACGAATCTGTAGATCTCGAGATGTTTATAATACCACAAAATAGTTTATATCATCAACTTAAGGTATCGTTACCATTTCTGTGCACTTACTTCATCTGTTGGGATCATTCAACGGCTATATTATCATGTGTGCTGCACGCGTATCGTCAATAGTATCCGATCCAAGACACGCCTTTACAAAGATGCATTGAAGAATTGTATTTGACATAAGAACATCCGCTTTGCTTTGAAGACAAACCGGCAAAGGTTAAGTGTATTCGTGACACGGATGTTATCTGTCATGTAACCCTACATATTGAGCGAAAAATATGATTAGATGAAGTCAGCCTGATTCTGTCGGTAGATCCGTATGCTCAGAAGAAACAACCGCACATACTTGAATGCTTTGTTATCGATGTGCGTGCACGGATTTCAATCAATCAATGCGATGGATAACGTTACTGGCGACCGCTTATTTCTGATAAATAATTCTATTTCTAAATTACCAAGATTGTGTATTGCACCATTCATCTTTAATGCAGAGTATTCCGGTTGGTCGGATAACAGTGGAACACTTTATGCTTGAATGATCTAATTGTATGATTTTGTAAATAAAGTATACACATACGCCATATCTTTATTTAGCAATTGTCTCTTATTGACAGCGAAAAGAAAACAAAATACGATTCAAGATGTAATTCACATATGTATATCATGATAAACCACAAGATTTTGTTCACGTGTGTGAACTATGTATGTGCATGATGCACAATTGTATTTGGTCACCCTTAAATAACCTCGAGTTTGTTCTTTGCGGATCGGCAAAATATTTGTTTCAAGTGCAAGTGTGTAATTTAAATGTGATTTCAATAACGATATTACTATCGTATTATTCCATGTGTAAAGATAAGGATATTACAATAGCAACAAATAACTCTTTACTTTATCATCATGTACGTGTCGTTTGTTAAAAAGTTAATCTCATTTTTGAGTAAAATATAATAATTCACATATGGTGTCGTAATTGTACAGTACGCGGATAAGATTAAGTGTGTGTCTGTCTATCTTCGACAGTGACATATCCGATCATTAGTATTGCATACGCGCGGCTGGTTGCTATATTTTTACTTCCATTGACGGTGTCAAGCAAACAGAAGAAACAGAAAAGAGAAAATATTTTAACTCTTTCATGTCGACATCGTTATCCCGAGAGTATGATCCAACTGTAGGTCGTGAAGATGCTCGCATCACCAAGGACGACAAACGAAAATTCCTAAAGCGACTCTACGTGACGGATGCGGACATTATTCGGATTGCCAATTGCGAACAGCGCACGCCCGATTGGTACGAGGCCCGCAAATATCGACTGACTGGAAGCAATTTTGGAGGTGCTGCTGGTCATCACAAGGCATCACAAAAGACACCTACTTCCCTCCTCAATGATCTATTGTGGCCTGGCAAATTCCAAGGCAATGATGCCACGAGGTATGGAACAAATCGCGAGCCTCTAATTCACACAACGGTGGAGACGTTTATGCAATCGCAACGAACCGATCCCATAAATCAGGACGTATGGTTGGAGGCGTGTGGATTGATTGTGTCCAAAGAGCATCCATGGTTGGGTGTCAGTCCTGATGATTTTATTTGTGTTTACGACCGTCGAACACAGCAATTGGATGTTGGCCTCGCCGAATACAAGGCACCATTTCAGAAAAAACAATTCTACGACACATGTCCGCACTACTACTATGATCAATTTCAAGGTCAGATGGCGCTCACACGATCGTACCTACGATTGCGATATTCTCACTACACGCTGGCCGAACGCGCCGGGACATGGACCAAATTTTGTGTGTGGAGTCCATCTGCAACACAGGTCAACAGTTATACATTCGACGAGACATACTGGAATGAGTTGCTCAGCCAGTTGCGGGTTTATTATATGAATCAATTGTTGCCACGATTTATCTTGAAGGAACGTGGTGTTCTCAAGGATGGTGAAATTGATATTACACCTGTGGTGGATATCTCTCTACCACCCCTCGATACGAACACTATGCAACTACCTTTCGTGGCATTATAATCTCTTTGTAAATGTGTAAGATCATATAAAATGCGCGCGATAAAACTTGATCCGAAGAAAAAAATTATAATGCCATGCATATACACGTATATATATTTTTTTACATGTTTGATTAGTTAACCACTTCATTATCGTCCGTCAGAAGACTTAACTAATTGTATATATATATATATATATATATATACATATATTTCTTTGATTTAAATTTAGGCTCAATAATATATATATATGCGCCAAACAAGGTTAACTACAATCCATGATATCTGACATTGGAATTGAAGATCTTAATGGTGGGTGGATCCCACGTCTGAATCGCGATGCACCACTCTGTCAGAAGTTGATTGAAGATATTCAAGATGGCCTCTATTGTAGTGAGTTTATGATGAATACTTGTTATCACCCAAAATTACTCATTGCAGCATTACAACGTGCAACTCTTCTCATAGAGTTAGACGATATTCCACGTATGATATCACGATGTATCGAATATGGACTTAGGGAATCTCTTGAAATTATTCTTGACCATGAGGACGATCTTATTGTCATGCACGATCGATATGTGCGTGGTGATTTTACGGATCCAATATGGACACCAATCTGGACCTCGCAAAAAAGACATAATAGAATACGAGAACATTTGTCATTGGATCGTGAATTACGTTTACGCCGCGTTGGCAGTGTAGAGTGTTACATTTTGGCAAGAAACAAGGGGTACATTGATGTGGGGTGGGAACAGGCTATCACACGCGTGCAGCAAAGATTCCGGAAATATCACAACAATGGTGCCAATCGTCATTCGCAGCAACAACAAAGTCAACCGTATATTGCGACGAACCCTATGACCGCGGATTCGGTGGGTAATACCAACCACCACCAACAAATGAGTCCACAATCCGACCAACTTGTAAAATCTTTGGATTCATCATTACATAAAACAGCATTGTCATTTGAAGCACCATGGGTGGCGTACAAACAAGATTACCGATATTGGGGTTATCGGCATACCTGGCACTTTTTACAATGGAACCGAAAACTGGCATATAAAGTAGTACGTCAAATATTACAAGGTGATTGGTTGGGGGATTGTCGTTACGAGGCATACCTGGATTTTATTGAAGGCCCAAGCCACCGCCCAAAGACAGAAATCTACTTTACGAAATAATGCATGTATTGCTGTGGACAATTATTTCTTTCCATTGGCATAATCATATCTATAAATACATATATAGTTGTTTCGCATACGCAAAATAACTTACGAATACATGAAGCCGGACAGATTCGTTTATTTATACAATTATTATATTACGCGGATGTATCCATAGCATCAGGATCCACGGCAGCAGCAGAAGCACCTGATCCAAAAACATGATCCTGATTTACGGCATCGCTTAAAACGGGCGCACTCGAATCCATCATTATCGCAACAATACCTAATTCGGCCTCCGAGACGGGCACCAATTGCTCCTTCATAGTGTTCAACTGCAACAGTGCTGCTGCCTCACCGTCCAAATCGTGTTGAATGTCGGAAACGGTTTCTTGTCTGATTGCAGAGGAACCATCATTGACCTCGTCAACATTATTATTTGCAACAACACGTTCATCATCGTCTTCCTCATTATTTTCACCATCATCATCCTCCTCGTCGTCTTCATCTTCGGAGGGATTTTCCACACCCGTATCGACAAATTTCTGATCAAACCACGAATCTTCATCGTCAAAGACAGCAGCAACCTCCTCTTGGGGAACATCGGCGAAAATTAATTTCGAATAACTTGGGTCAACGTATCGCGTCACAGCGCGACGCTGACGGCGACGCGAAGGAAGTACGTTGGTATCATCAACATCGCAAATGACCTTGCCGGGGGCTGATTTTTTGGATTTGTTTGCGGTTGCATCAACAGCACCACCGACACCCATACCAGACAAGAGTGCATCGGGGGATATTCCAGAAGTGTCATCGCCTTCTTCCTTATCGCTATCACTCGATTCTCCATCCTCATCATTATCGCTATTGCCGTCTGCATAATCGTCATCCTCAGACATCTGTTCTTCGTGGTCCGAATCCGTCAACACCTTCTTCTTACTAATCTTATTATCGGTATTCACCGAGGCAGCAGCGGTACGCTTCTTCTTTTTCTGGGGAGTTGGTGGGCGATCGTTGTCACTCACCACATCCTCGTCAAGTTCATCGTCATCATCATCGTCCTCATCTTCATCGGACTCTTCTGGCGCTTCAAAATCCGACTCTTCAGACGCACCATAGGCATTCACCATGTCCTCATCAGCCTCGATAAAATCTTCCATTTCATCCGCAATAACCAATTTAGGTACTCCGGCGGTTGCTGCCATCGACTCGGAACTCAGACGATACGACTTGTCCGCATCCGTATAGCCGTTATCATGCTCATCACGCTTACGCTTTCCACGATTGGAAGAAGGACTATTTGCACCACCATTTCCAATGGTATTATTATCATCATCGACAAGATCAAAGCGGGCAACAACGCCACCATTCTGATTCGCGGAGGGCAATGTAGATGGGTTACTGTTGCTGAGAGACATGGTATTAACTAAATAAAATTATGAGTTAGTATAGTACACACCAATACATATGTAAAACACCAAAAACATTGCATTCTTTAATAGCGAAGTATAAAAAACCACTATATAGAAGTTTGACCACCAGACCAAGGAAGAATATGTACTCACGTACAATGTATGTGGGGAGAATGTGTAAAATAGAACTGTTCAGAGGATGGGATGGACGGTGAAGTTATTGCACAGAATCGTAATTACTGCAGATTGATTGTGCAACACCGTTTCATATTTATCTCCGTAAATGCACGCAAATTAAATCCAAATTCCCCAATATTTGCACCATTCATTCAAACCCAGCGCATTTCATGACATTGTAAGTTTAGTTTATTTGTAAAAAAATAATAATATTGTTCCTTCTTGTCCCTATAACGGTACATAGATGGGTTTTTTCCTACCTCGAGAATAATATATCCCTAACTATATGCTATAGAAAGGGAAGCAAAAACCATGTTGATTCGGAGTATATTATATCTCGAGATATATATAGGTATATCTGTCTGACGTACCGAGCGGGGTAATGCTGAGATGTACAATAGATAACCTTTATTTTCAGTAAACAACAAACAAGCAGAGTATACTACTACCCCCGCGACATCACGACCACATACCAACAGTAGTATTCATGTCGATCCCCCATATTCTTTGTCTCTATTATGGCATGCTGGACTCTGTCGTTGGGATGCCCACACAAACATCTGATATTGCGGGCTCTGAAGGTCATTATGAACAAGAAGCACAAAATTCCAGATCGACGGTGCCGCTATCCAATTCGGCGGTACGCCATCGCGCCACAGAAATGGCACAACAGATTCATCCACAATTGGCCCGTTATTGTGAAATCCACAAACATGAGTGGCAATCTCAGTGCCGCAAATCCGGTATTCCTAACGACGATTTAGGCATTTATGTTCATGTGTGGATTATTTCCTCTGCAACACAGTCCGCATCATCAACAACATTGGCCAGTTTGCAACAAGACTTTCAGATTGTTGCCAAACAAGTACGCTCGCACATGGCAACCATGGCAGAATGCTGTGAGATGTCGGTGGAGGGCGACACTATCTATGTTGAATACAACATGGTACCATCCATGGTGTATGATCATATCCAGCAGTATGGGGCATGTCTTGATCAGTTGATCATTATTAGTCCTCAGGAGTCAATTGCAAGTGCATGGTCTCGGGACTATGAGGCCATGCTAACAACGTGGCGTGCACATGCTCAAATCCAGCAACCCGCAGATAGTTGCAACAAGTTGGCGCATGAGCATAACCATGGTATGGATCATCGGTGGCAGCATGATCAAAATTCATCATTATTATTTAACCAACCACGAGTGTTGCCATGGTTTGAGACTGTCAATCCCCCGTTCAAGATTATTGTACAATAGTTATTTGGATTTTGTATATAATATTATCTGGATATTACATATATATATATGTACATGGTTTACTATTTGTGCAAACATAGATATAGTTTTGGTGTTTATTTACCATTGATGATTCCTTGTGCTACGAAATTCAACTGATCGCGTACATAACAATTTGCCCTGTCATGGCGTTCATACACTCGCAATGATTCAAACCAACCAATCGACAAGTTGCGCCGCTTGCTAACGTCAGTGGACATGCTGCAGAAGATACCATAGGCGCTACAACCGGTGCAGCAGGCCCCGTGTGTCCAGGGTACATTGTTGCATCCATAGAAGCGGTTGTTGCAACTGCCATTGTTGTAGTTGTGGCAGAATTTGTCACCCAATAATAATACAAGGTGTATAGTATGAATATGATAAATAGAATCAGGCCAAATTGCCATATAATGCCCCAGATCTTTTGTACATTTGTTTGATTACAGCACGAACTACTCTGGTTACAGCCACCCATGAGTTATATCAAATAGTTTAGATTAATCTGTGTATGTTGGAATTATTGTTGTATGCAGGTTTGTTTGGTTGCAGATCGTAATAATGCGTAGTCCACACAAATTTCGTAGACTCGCAAATAGATGCTGCAAGTGTTGCAACAAATTTGCACAAACCCTCTTTATTCTTAATATGAGTTTTATATTTTTATTAACATATTCATTCTGGATTACAAAACATGTATACTGTAGTCTTGTTACCTCCATGTCATCGCAACAAAATCTGTATGTCTTTGCCAAAGTTATTTTAATATCTTACATATACTACTCGAGGTATATTATAGGGAATTAATAGGATAAGGATTTTATTTCAACGACATTGAAGGAGTGTTTGGTACACATAGCAATAACACACCTTAATGGTACCTGCATTTATGTCATGGTCGCAATACCCTCCAGCAGAAAAGTATTGTAGCCATCAAACTAATTGTTGTGGCACTGATAATATATCTCGAGATATATATTTACCCCTGTAATTCGAGATACGACTGCCAACATGACCCCATATTATACTGAATCAGAATCATTATACCTTATACTCCATCATCATCTTTAATTAACCGTCCAAAAAATTAGATCATGGAAACCGAGACCCACAAACTGTCGTCATTATCATCACCACTCATGTCGGCCGCAGGGCAGCCTAGTTCGGTGTCTACACAATCGTTAGTGGCGACTACTAACAACTCTGTGGATATCTATCCGGCTGCGACGGAACCATTCGTATGTTTGCCAACGGTGCCACATGCGTGCGATTCCACAAATGTCGCACACTCGTTGCAGTCAACCACGCAGCCGACAGCAAATCGTTTTGGTGGTCGTGCAACAACTGCTGGAACCCATCATCGACCTTGCTCATCTGCTGTTACGCCTCTCTCATGTATGGCGACAAAGCAACAAGGCCGCACCAGCGGAGCAACAACATCGACGTTTCGCGCATTTCAACAATTGTCTAATTCATTAGAGCAAGTACAAGAACATGTTGCGCGGTTATTGCTGCCAGTGTTGAATGTGATCGCCGCAAAGGCATCGCTAATCTTGGATGCACCGCTATGTGCCGTCGCGGGAGAAACAGTTCGATTGTATTCTATGTTATTTTTACAGTTGCAATCGACGGTGCACTCTATGTTTAGTGTACTTCCTCGCCTGGCAGCCATAACCAATTTACCCACGCGAATCATCGAGTCTAGAGATTCCGTGTATTGCGATGCACTATACTCTTCTGCAGTGCCTGGTGAGGTGCATTCGAAGATGATGGATTGTCATGACATGCGCATTAGCATGGATGTGACCTACTCTGTCGTTGTGAAAAGCATGTGTGAATCGACACACCAGCAGATATCGCAGCACATTTTGAGCATGCTGCGAATGATGCGCGGTATTTTGATTGCTACGGTTGTTTCATCCGACGTAGCAGAGTGGATTGCCCAGGCGCAATGTGCCGTTGATTCCTTTTTGCGCGTTATTGTTCGTCACGTACAAGTACTGCAGCAACGATTAACGACGGTATCATTGTCGTCATTGTCTGCAAACGAACTTCGATTGCAGCAGCAGTGCCAAAAAGAACAACTCTGTCAAAAAGAGACCAGCGAAGGTAATAATGATGTGCATGTATTCAGCAATCAACATGCATTGATAGATGCACAAAACCAACAAAAGCAGACAGCATTATGATAACCACAGGTGTCCAATATGCGGAGGAGAGGGTGAATGTTTGTTTCATGTCACGTATACACAATGCTTTGTAATTAATTGTGGAGTTTTATGATGACAAGACCATAACAGGGTCTAATATCTACAACACTGTCTAATAACTTGTGTGAATACTGTATATACATAAAAACTGATTTATAGCAAAAGAAGATGGTCTGGCTTTTGTTTTGTGTGCAGAAAATAAACAGATTTTTCGTTCAGGGGTGCCTTGTTCATGCTATGTACTCAAACAATGATCTAATATTCTTGATTGATCGCTCGTGATATGCTTATTCTGCTTTTTGATGAGTTTCAACAATACCAATCACAACATCAGTTGCTTTGTCACGGGGCGTGTAATTTAATGGATCCTTGCAATGCTCCTCTATCTCGTCGGGCGATCGCTTTGTTGTGATCATTCGATACGCAAGCCACATCATTGTCAACAACCACCATGCTTGTAATCCATTGTAAATGTACCATAGTCCCCAAAAAATATAGATGAACGCATTCGTTGTGGTAGACGTTGTCTCTTGTTGTGTTGATAGGGAATTTATATATGTGATTGCTAGGGGCCTGATCCAAAACCACGGAATTGCGATTCGAAATACAATATGAGAACACATTAGGCCAACGTAACTGTAGGGCACAAAGATCTTCTTTTTGGCACAGAATAACCAGGGAACTGTCCACTCGGCCAGAGTTAGCGGCGCAACCAAGGACGTGGGTATGTAACCTGTAAGTACTGCGATGCAAGCACACATCGTCATGATGTGATGGAACGTGTAAATTGCCTTATTCGGATTCCAAATATCACTTGCCATATAGGCGAATAGATTTACGACACACAAATATTCAAACACTGTCGGTAGTATGTAGACACACACTGGTAAAGTTGTTGTGACTGTCGTTGGTGCGTTTTCCAATAATAATGATTGCCATAACGTAGTTTCTTCAGTTATGCGTAGTATTAAGTGTTCATCCCCTTGTGCTTGGATATACAGTCGAGTAAGACAAGCCACGGTCGCAAAAAAGGCTGTGCTTATGCCATGCATGAGAGATGTGGTCCACGGGCTAATATCCAAATTCCACACGTGCGAGCGATACACCAAAAACAAATATACAATGGTTGCAGTGATTGTTGCAATGAGGGAGTATGAAAGAATATTTTCTCCGTCCATATTTTCTTTTGTGAGGACAAAAGAAACAGGAAAGAGCGCCACGAAGGATAACCATCCAAAAATTAGTCTGGCATACGATAAAACTATGTTCTGTTTTGGTGAGAGTATCGTTGCTGCAACTACCCATACACATTGCAGAAATAAGATTTGACTAAAGAGCAACCCACCAAGACCAACAGTGCGGAATATAATATAAGATAGTGCATTCATTGTTCCAGGTGACAATATTGGCAACAATGACGAAAGCGCACTGTATATCCACACTATAAACGTCATGCCTGACTTATTACTATTTTGCGCGCCGTATTCCAAATATATTATTCTTCAAAAATAATGAATTTTGGTAAATTAACTATGTTTATGCAAAGGTCTGTGCTAAACGTATGTGTGTGTGCATTTTGTATAGACGTATATATTCTTAATATATATATATATATATTCCCAATTCTTATACATGCATATATAATAGATTTATGTAAGCATGTCAATATCTCGAGATGGTAGTAGTGTGTCCGAAACTAAAAAATAATATCCGTGTTTTCAAACCAATATTTTATTTGTGCCAGTTGTGCTTGTGTGAGTGTATGTTCAGCGCGGTGAATTATTGTTATTATTAGTGGTGCCATTGTTTTTTTTGTGAAATATTATTATCAAGTTCTGTTCGGTCAACCACATACAATTTGTTTGAAGGGCAATGTTTCACAAACAACACACATCACGACGTCATGGCGGTGCATCTACCAGTGGTGTTAAGCGTTCAGTAAAATCAACGGAAGATATGTTTTGCGTACGCAATTCAACAACAACAACATCACCGCCACAAACGACGTCAGAGTGGATAATTCGTGGCAAGCGATACCCCATGTATCACCCTATTTCGGGTCAGCCGTTGAGGACACAGATTCGACTACACCCAAGACCCTTAGGTGCACAGTCCAAGGATGGCACTGCCGCTGCTGCTGTGCATTTATCACCACTGGTCTCTGAACACCATTTGGTATCTTCGCGTAATTGGGAAACACAACATGATAAAAATATTAATCCGGTGCGTTATTGATGGGCGACCAACCACATGTTACCATTACACATGATTTGCAATGGCTGTTGCTAACATTACCACGTTGAACAAACGAAACAGAACAAAATAAAGAAAAATGTGACTAAGTCTGTGATATTACCATCAACAGCGAAACCGATCGCTCTACGACAACCGACAACACTACGCAGAGACACAACGACGGATGCTTGGTTGCCTGTTGCCGAAGAGGAAGGCATTTTCTCATTTAGTCCGGCGTCCAATTTTCGGCCGTGTCAATTAGATTTTGCTGCGGTTACGCCACTACCGACAACTACAGTGCTACAGAAAGATGATCAGAATGATGTGGCGCATCAATGTGATGTCTCTACAACGCTATCGAAAGTGATAACGTTGGCAGACTCATTTACTGCGATCACGGTACCAAATTCAGCAGTTGCTGCTGATGAGCCGCCAGTTTGTTGGGCACCACCCATGATTGAGTTGAATTGTTTTACACCGATTCCACCCAATTATTTTGATCTGGTTGCGGTACAACCTTTTGATTGTTTGAACAAACAAGACGATGAAATTATTGATATCGTCGACACACCAACACAAGACTCACGCCGAACAACAAAAACGTTGGCGCGCGGTAACGGGTGTCGGGCACGACAACAACAACCACACCCTGATGAATCATTACCACGGAAGAAGCGTCTCCAATCACACCAGAGACGTCACCATCATTATCATTGTGATAAACGGGCTCGTCTGTTGGAAAAGTATACAGATACTGAAGAAGATGATGTTTACGTGCCAGAAAAACTTGTATTGCGGTATATTCGTGATGTGGAGGACGGTGATATTCCAACTAAAGTACCACGGCGAAAGAAACACGACAACATGATGGACCACATCCAAAATCCCATTTGTTCAATATAACATATTACATATGGCCAGTATTATTGTATCTGCTTTGGCATTTAATCAACCGATTGGATCATGGAACTTCCGCAGCGTTACCACGATGGATTTGATGTTCTGCGAAGCAAAAGCATTTAATCAATTCATCGGATCATGGAATGTTACTACTATGAGTCAGATATTCCACGACGTAACAGCATTCAACAAACCCATTGGAGCCTGGGATGTGAGTAACGTCACTAACATGTCTTCCATGTTCGACCAGGCCACCACATTCAACCAACCTATCGGCGCTCGGAATGTTGGTAAACGTGACGGATGTGAGTTTTATGTTTCATTGTGCCGTTGCCTTCAATCAACATATTCCCCAACCTTACAAAAAAAACAAACGTTGCCTCAAACTCAAAGTGCTTGCATTGTTGCGCCAAGATTTTTTTGTTGATCTATCGTCAAATAATGAGGATATGTGGATTATATTCGCGCAACCCAATCATGTAAAAATAAGTTCGAAAAATCATGTCCGTATTCTAGTTTGTGTTCCATATTTCGTTTTTAAAATTGTACAATAATTTATTCATTTTAATTTACAATTTGTCATAGGTTGGCTGTTCCGAAAAAAGTAAACTAGTTGATAAGAGTTGCAATCTAAATTGATTATGCACGTTATCGGGTAAGCATGAATAATATTGAAAAAACGCTTTTCCAATCGAGTAGAGTCACAATTCTTGCATTGCATCGATGGCTCTTTTTTGAGTTACTTTGTGAGAATCTGTTAAAACTTGGTCCACATGAAGTAGGAGACGGGTACTGGTTCTCCTTGTACAATGTGTATTTATTTATTTTACAAAAAAATAGCCTGAACTCATGGGATCTGCTGGTGTTCGTTTAAATGTGTTGCAATATATTAGATTAAATTCCTCCTTGGTCAATACGGGAGTTGTCAAGAATTCAAATTCAACATCTTCGCGTTCGCTATCGCATCCTGCTCCGCAGAGGAAATTTTGTTCAAAATAAACTGTCGTCGGGAGTGGGGGTGTATCCTTTCCAAATTCTTCCTCTAAATCTTCCTGCAGGTCCTTGATAAACTCTAAATAACTATCGTATAAACTCCATTCATTAGTATCGGCATTGTCTTTGTGTTGTATATTTTCTTCTACCAAGTGATTTTTGTTAACATTATGCGGCGCGTCCGACGAATCAGTCATGATCCATGTACTTGTGTCCTTATTTATGTGGTCCTCCAAAATAAACTACGTGCCAACTTATTAATGTCATTCGAAAAACTGGTTGTCGTGTCTTATGATTAATTTATTGAGAAGCATCTCAAACAGATAGCATTTAATGAAGTAAAGATTTAATAATAAGAATGTCCAGTAATTAATTTACAAAGTATACTCACCACATGCATCTGGATTCGCGATTGGAACTTGCTCCGGCGGGCAGCAAAGTACATTAATACCGACACGTCGGTACATGTCCGACGAATATTTGACAACAAACGCGCAGGTTGGCGTAGAAGAGATAATTCTTGTTTGCGCGATTTCTGCAATCGTCGCAGAAAAAGACTTGCGTGAGGAAACATTCATAGTTTCCACATTGACAGGCATTTTGGGAACTGTTGCATTGACAACAGAGAACCAAAATCCAGGAACGATAATGGGTTCCTTGGGATTTTGTTTCATATAAACAACCGCAGATGTTGTCACACCAACCCAAGATGCTGGGCATGTGATAAAAGAAAACTCTGGGCTAGTTGGAGAAGGAGGGATGTTGGTCGTTTGAATCGGGCCGCTCACATACATACAACCCTTTCCTGCAGCATCTGTAGACAGAGGCATGTATGCAAGTACTAATATCATGAGACTAAAAGATACCATCACGGTGGCGCGCAAAGTTTCCTTGAAACTTGAACAAGACATTGTTGTTTCTTGACAAAAAGAGTGTTAGATTGTATGTTGAGAGATACAGTCAAATATACTTGAAGACTATGTTTGTTGATTATACAAACATGGAGTCATCTGGTGCAAGTCGTGCACACATTATCTCGAAACAATATGACGCTATAGATAATCTCGAGAAGAAATATATCCCCTGGCAAGCATTTGTTCGTACCTCGCAGGGTTTATCATGAAAGAAAGACTAATAATTTACCACAGACTCATTCGTGTCTTGTATGCGAACTTTGCACTCACAGTGATATTGATAGTTTCTTGGATTCGTTGAGTGAGGCAAGTATCGTGTTCGATTAGTCCTACAAAAAAAACCATCAATACATATTAATAATCTTGTTTACACCAGACAACAACTATGAGTCATATTTACCGCATTGCGGATTATCACACACGCATATCCGACTTGTTGCAGCGTGCACAACAATCGTATGATGATGACGACACGACAGCAACATCACCATTGAAAAAGTTTATGTTGAATGTGAAGACATTTGCCTCAATAATGCAATCTCTGCTTGAACAAGTACCAACGAGTGACATTGGTTTAATAATGAACCTCCGCACATGTTGGGATGTTCAGATTCGATCGCTGCCTACTCTGTTCCACGACCCATCTTCTTCTCCTCCACCGGCATTGGTGTCCGATACGACTCCATCAAATCAAAATGAATTGTATCCAGCACAAGCGCTATCAGAGACTACATCAGCGGGCATAATGCCTGTGCTAATTCCAATTGAATACGCACTACAACATGTTAGGTTGGTTTGCATGGACACGGCTCAAGAGATCACCATTCTCATGAGCCGTAATGTGCACCAATCTCCTGCCGAGGCCATGTGGATTCCATTTGAATTTTCAACACATGATGTGTGTGCCGATCGTGATATCACAATGACGGTCATTTCACCACATGCGAGTAATTGGATACCCGCATGTCCTGTGGAGGCCCTGCCTGATTTGTCTGCTGACACGAACACTGAAACGTCGTCCTCTTCTTCATGCCAGGAAGTTGTTTATGAGGATGTGAATGATGCATTTGTGATGGCCCTGTATGATTGTTGTATTCATCATATGACAATGTCAAATATTGGTGTTTATGTATCTGAACCATCGGCGACCGATGATGATGACGATATCGCTGCTGCCGCTTTTGAGGTGGAAATGTCAGAACCTGACAACAATATAGTTCGCGAAAACACTGCCTGATCAGAATGCACCACAACTACAATATCCTAATGATGGTTGGTTGTTGCTGTATGTGTATTAAAGAATATGGTACTTGCTTACGCTTTATATCATCACACGGTGGCACATTTATCAAACAACGAATATTAATATGCTAATAATTTATTCTTGGGTATGAAAAAGGACCGCGCATGAGAATATACGATTGTGATTTGGTTTGTCTGTCTCGACAAATTAGGAGAATAGGGATCGCCAGTTAAAGTATGTACTCTGGTTGGTGTTGCAACCGTGAGACTTGGGGGCACACGCCGAAATGCCAACACTATGACTGTTCCAACATGGGGATGTGAGCAGGTAGGTTCCAGTTCCAGACATACAATCTTGTTCGTTGTCAACGTAGTCCTTGGACAGCAGGAAATTTCCATTATCACCTACATCTTGACCCATCGAGTTGATAACCGTATAGTGTGAATCATTGTATCCCGCAATTGTAAAAAAGTGACTGCCAAGTGGATCTGCATTTGCCTCGGGGAGGGGAATAATCGCATTTGTTGGGTCAACTATCATTTGACGTCTCCAATTATCATAGACATTGACTTGGATAGTCAGCGGGATTCCACGTCCGAGGTGTTGATGAATAAGTTTTCGTAATCGTTTCGCAGACACGCGCGATTTTGCATTTGTGTGCAAAGACGGATCGCTTAATGACCGCCATTGTAGCCCCTTCAAATCTGGAGTAATTGCAGCCGAACTAGCATTCACATAACCGTCAAAGGCGATGCTATTCTTTTGCCACAGATCAGCAGCGTATGCTTGGCGATCTTGAAGAACTATCAATGAGAGATCGGGAATATTGGCTGCTTGAGGATACGAGAATGCACCGCCTGCAGTAATATTTTGATATGCGCCAGGGACCTGGGGGGCCTCGGTGGCGACACCAAAATTGGCCAATGCATAGACAGGCACAAACCCAAACGTGGCTGCTGATTGAGTTAAATCACCCTTGTTGTAATTGGGACTTAGAAAGTTCTGGTACCGAACACGATTATGCAAAGCGGTCATATGAATTCGTGACGGCAATATACCTGTACCTACTAATAATGCGTCATCCAGACTACTTAATTGACCACTTGCCAAAAAAGATGTGGTACGATTAATGTTAATCACATGTGCGAGTGCATGCGAATACGAATTGGGAAGTAATCCTTGACTATATATAGCGGGTGTAAATTGAGTCAAATCAACCGCTTCAGGTAACATTTCTTCGCCCACAAACGCTTCTACAAGTTGTCGTGCTAGTCCATTCTTCAGTGTGTAATTTAATTGATCGGCTCCAAACGTTTGAGACGTGAGCAACTTGATATTCTCAACTCCCTGAGCATCACCATCACGGCCTGGTTGCGTGTAGGCCTCGTATGGATCGTCCACAATGGTTGGCAGTAGATTGACCTCTGTGGGGACATTGACGCCAAAATCATACGTACCAAACGACAAAATCGTTGGATCTGGAACTCGCGTTTTATAAAAGATCCAGGAACCTTGTTGTAACTGATCACTTACGGGAGCAATCTCCAGAACGGCCTTTGGCGCCCACATACTAACTTCAGTGGCATCATTAAGGTAGTTATTGGTAGATACTTGACTGAAAAACTCGGTGTCCTGGGGTTCCGGGGCAGTCGACATGGTTCAATTAGTTATATACACAACTTCTTCAGTATGGTAAATTTATCTATAAATGTGGATTGTTGTTGACTATACTACTTATAACCGCTTTAATAGTATACACTCGTGTAATACAGAATATATATATATATATATATATATATCTATTTAGGTACAGGAAAATTTTCAGTCACTGTACATGACACATCCAAACGTTGGTGTCCGTTTGTATATGAGATCTAATACGGGCAAACAAGACTTCCATGAAATAATTACAGCAGCAAAGAGCAGTATAGACAACGGGAAAGTAAGAAAATATCTATGTATTGATATAATGATGATTTATTAAGTGACCCACGCGACTGTGCACTATAAATATAGTCATTGTAATTGGTAATCGAATCAAATAAGAATACAAATTAATTTGTGTATCGACAACAAAATGCCATGGTGTACTCACCACTGTGTAAATTTAATAGCAGCAGCCCTTCTTGCCGCACTTCTTCTTGCCGCCGCACTTGTCCTTCTTGCAGCATCCTCCGCGACGACCGAATCCAAAGAAACCAGCGAACCAGACAGCAGCAATGATCCAAAAGATCACAAACACAACTATAAGAACCCAGAACCAAGCATAATAGAAAAATCCATGACTTTCATAATTACCACAACCGACAACACCATGGCCGCATCCAATATCGGTCTTGATACTAGCAGTCGCGGCGGCTGCAGCAGAGGCAGGAGTAGAAACAGCACCCAACATGGCCAACAGACCCAGGAAAAACAAACCAATCTTGTTCATTTTCTTTGAATAGGAGTTGATTTCTGTTACAACAGAACGAATAGAATAATATGTCACAAAAAATGTGGACGTATAGGGAGAGCAGGGTCCAATATTTGTATGAATATTGAACTGACACGCTTTATATATTACGTGTGTACAAAAAATTTACTTGTTTGTTGAATGATAAATGAACCTCCAATAATAATATTATTATAAATATAAAATATTATTATTGTTATTATTAATCTAGGAAGAACAATGGGTCGCTATCTATCTTTTTGTACCACTTAATATGTGGAATCTGTTACATTAAATTATTCATTCATTCATAATAAATCGTTGCTTGATTACTCGGTTTAAAATTAAAGTTTACCCTTTAAAAGAAACAAAGGTCCGCTACGTGTGTGTGTAATCTTCTTCTTGTTCTTGTTTGTTACTTCGAACAACAATAGATTATTATTATTTTAATCACTATCTCCTATTATTTCACAACCAGAGTACATACTCTCACTCCAAACCACAGTCATGTCTTCTTCAGTTTTACGCCCTCGTCCAGGCCCCCATATTAACACGATGCCACTATTCCGCAATACAAAGCCTGACAATTCCCATCACCCACACCCAACCAGACCCTCCATTGTGCAGATCGTATCCAATGACTATCTTCAATTGCGTACGTCGCCGAACTCTGCAGACGCGGGCAATATTATAGGCGTGTTCCCACCCACTCTATTGGTGACGCGGTTGGATGATATTCAGTACCCAGATCAGACACCCTATCCGAACCCTGAGCAAAGATTCATTTTTGCATTGGTCAGCGTGGCAGAAGAGCCTGAACCAATTGTTGGATTTATGCCGTTGGTCACGTATGGTATTCGCGATGACCATCCATACCCTCCTGAATATTTACTATTGCACACTCCAGAGGCAATGGCGGTTGATAAAGAACTTTTTAACTCTCACCAACAGCATCAAGAACATCACGACAAGAAGAAGAAAGACCGCCGGCATCATCATCGCAAGAGATACGACAGCGACGATGACAGTAGGGATGATGACGATCATTATCAAAACGATACCCGCCGCGATAAAAAATACCAGCACCGTTCAAAGAAGCGCTCGGAACACAACAACAACGATGCAGTCAACCGGCCAGGAGAGGTTTTGTATGGAACCTTGTATTCGGCGAATCATATCAACTCTACACAGAAACCTCATAAAAAGGCCAAGAAAAGCAAAAAGAACAAGAATGGTAAGGGTTCGTCGCCTATTGTCGGTTCCTTGAATGTGCCAAAGTCCAATCAAAAGCGTCAATGCACCAAATGCCAACAACACTAATATTGGCGGCTAATATAATGATTTTCTACCGTCTCGCAACAGCAATGGAAGTTTAGATATATTTGTTTAGTTTGTTTGCATCATGCATTTTGATGTGAATAAAAATGATTTCTTTTTTAGTCTCCACCATAAATGTACACGTAAAAAGCGATATATTCTTTGACAATACCGATGGCTAGTTCATTTATGCACCTCGAGATTAAAAAGATCACACACCAAGTAACATGCACAATCAACACGTTATATTTTCCATAATATCCTAAATACCGCTGGTTGGATTATAAAACATTCGATGGGGGTAATTGTTATCATTATTATCTTCACGTGAAATACTAAATAAATTGTGTCCTGTGGTTTTGATCAGAAAGAAAATATTACTTTTCAAGATCTTCTCCAACGTTTCTCGGATGGAAAGAAGAATTAAACAGGAGGAATACTCCGGCATTAACCCACCAACGATTACAACGAGTCATATTCCTCCACCGTCATTGAACAATACGTCTTCACAATCTGTCAGCCACTGGGTAAAAGAGATATTACAATCTTGGCAGGAATTATTCGAGTATTGGTGTACAAGTACCTCCAACAAAACCATTGATTGGGTTATCCATGTTCAAAGCGAAGCGTATGCATTAGCACACACCGGTCGCATTACTGAATTTGTTCAGTGGTGTGATCGCGATGAGGTATTTGCGCGGATTCTTCGTGCCCGGCGGAAGCCAAGCAAATCGGAACCCGATATTGATCCAACGAAACCACAACACGTTGTAAATAATATGAAGCGCGCGTTGCAAAATCTACGACAGACACTCGGTCACATTGCGCCAACTGTATAAATTATTGTAATAGTAAAAACATTGGTGTGACTTATAAATATAGTAATTTATAGTTACAACGAAAACATACTTGTGCTGCCCACTATTATTTTTTTCTGATACATCACTAATTAATTATTATTTATAAAATAAAATATATATATATATATAGTTTTATTCTGTTATTATTTTGTTCATTCAACGAACCGTAATGTTGTAACTGTATATATAAGCAAATCGAGTCGTTGTCATATCTGACATCATACGGTGAACCATTTTTTTCAGGTCACCTACTTAGAAAGGCCGTGTGATAACCATTCACTCTTTTATCATTTTATTCACCGTCGCTGCTTTTTTTGTATTGTTTCTAACAACAAACAATTACATATTTGCTAGCGTACATTTCCAGTAGAGAAATTTCAGTTTAAAATATTCAGCATACATATAACCAAATAGAACAAAAAATGGCGAATGAATCTTGCACTCTGTTTTGCCGCAACGGCTCGGCCAAGTATGATCCAAAGACTCTTCAAGAGATGGGTTGCCAGAAAATCGACACACCTGCAGGTGTTGTCCTTCAGTGCCCCACTAGTTGTTCCACCATGATACACGCTGTGCGCGCACAGGGTCCTCCTGTCAAGGTTAGCGAGCCCGTTGCCATTGCGACCTACACACATCATGGAGCCTCTTTCAGAGGATATATTACCTACGATAATCAGCAGCCCGACCACTCGCAATTGTTCGCCAGCAGCAACAACGGCGCCAAGGAGATCTTGCATAACGATGCACGCATTTTCCGGTTGACCAAAGAGCGCTCACATCCGGGTCTGCAACACCCCGCACCACATCAAGCATTGCCTGATGTGTTTACCATCGCGGCGGATGAGACCGGTCCTCTATTTGGACGTAAATTCCCCTTTGATGGCACAGTCAAGTATGGTGCTCCTTACAAGATCTTTACGTCGTGGAACTTTCTGCCAGCACCAAATACATTGATCAGCCGCCGTCAGGAGATGGACCGGCTGTTACCCACTACGGATTCCGTCATGTGCATGTACACAGGTCGTAACCGCAGTCGCGATATTCAGGGCAAGGTCGAGTGTGCTTATGATAACTCGCGCTGGGTGTTTGTCCCCGCAGATGGTGCCACCGAGGACGGCGAGACCCTGTACAAGGACGATATGTTCTACATTTCGGAATATCCTGGCATTGGTAAGTCTCGCTTCCTCAAGTGGAACGACGAAACCAGCAATTTCGACTTGGTGCAGAAGAGCGAGGCATCCGTGTTTGCATTCCCTTCAAGTCCGGTTGATCAGGGACCAAACCACTCCACATGTCAGTACGTGCCTGGATATATCACCAGCAATCAGCCCCCTGTTATGCCCCTTCAGGACGACTCGTCTGTTCAGATTGACGTTCGCGATAACGCACAGGGAGATCAAATGATTTATCAGCCCGGTCCTGGGCCCATGCCGCTGCCATTACCTCTCCCACCACGCTATGGTCCGGCGGGTGGATATGGTTACACCCCAGGCCCGATTATCGTCCAGCCTGCACCCCAACCATCCCCGCAACCACCTCACCCTGCTCCTGCGCACAAGCCCGCCGGTGGTCCTCTCCAAATGCTGATGATCATTGGCGCTATTTTTATTGGTATTTTTGTTGTCATGTTCCTGCGTGGTAAGATGGGTTGCAAGGATCATAATGGTGCCGCGGCGGCCGCCTCTGCCATGACCAGCGCACTCAACGGTAGCAGTGTACGTATTGTTCCTTAAATAGCGACGGGAACATGAATCATAAAAGGATAGATAAATAATAAATATTTGTACCTCACATACATTGAATACACTATTCATTTATCACTTTGTTGCATACATAAATAAACTAGTTACTGTGGGTAGTATCTAATCATATTTTAATACTTCTCCTTATGCGCACTTGTATTAATTTGATCACAATGACAGACCGCGGAGACCGCACAACAAACAGTGTGTGTGTAAAAATAAATAAAATATCTTCCTACTCATTATTCTCTGCTTAAAGCAGGGAAGAACACACCCATGGATCAACGTGTCCACGATAATTATTTTCTTTACAGGTTCATCATCACGTCCTCCAAATTTATATATCTCAAGGATACCACATGGAATAACTCGAGTTATATATACAGGCAATTAATTGAAGAGATGTGCCACTTTTATTGTTCGTGTACAATACCATGTCTCCATAAGTAGGGTACCCTTGTAAAATTCGGGTTGACTATATTTCCATAGTACATACTAGTATAAAAATAGTCAACTGGGTTTAAATATTGCCGGTATATATTACTCGAGTTATATATACTACGTTCTGTAACATAAAGATTTATTTGGTGAACAAGTATATTTGTAATAAAAATATTCTTATCGTATAGATGGATCACAATTACAAAAATACAATGACTATGTACACATGTGTATTACATTCGCGAACCGAATTATAATAATGAAAGGATATATATACCTCGAGTTATAATACCTCCGTATTAGGGTATTTCAGGGATGTTACATTAAAATAATTTCCTTTGCAGCGCACTACTCGCAATATTGCGGGTCATTATATATCAAATTACGGGTGTGAATACGACAACAAAAGCAGCAGTACTGTAGATATTTTTAAATATTTATTCCAAAATTATTTATTTCGTTGCGTGAAACATACATTGTCACATGTACTATATCAAATCTGATCATTGTTGTCAACATCTTGTGCTGAGTTTAACGCTGTTTGTGACATTTTGTGTTTGTTTTAATACAAATTCCATTGTTATGGCGCACTACCAGCAAGCACCATCATCATTACCATCGTCGACATCGTATCCATTGATGCGTGATCAGTCATTGGGTATTGCAAAAGATGCAAATCCTGTGATTGGTGCACCCAAGGTAATTTCGTTTTTGGGGGCGTCGGGTCGCGCTATACCAATTATTAATAGTAACGTTACACTTTACCCTTCTTTGCCAAAGCGATTTCGCGCCACGACATCAACATTTTTATCCGACGTGACACACTTTCAGCAACAACATCTTCCATCATCATGGGTGCAGTCACAGCAGCAACAACAATTGGGCATGTCCAGTTTTATTCAACAAGCGCCTCAGTATCAGTATCCACCGACGACTATGTCTTGTAATGCATTTGGACTGGCCGATTTACACATGTCCGGCAGTGCACAATTCTCGGTGGCCGAATTTGAGTCCATGGCGTCGTGGTTGTCTTCTTCAGCATCACAACCGTCGCTACTCGGGGCATCCTCCTATCCACAACACCCAATTGATAATATTTGGATTGTTGATTTGCGCCAAGAGCCTCATGGATTTATCAATGATCAGACGGCATTTAGTTGGTTCAGTTCGCGTGATTGGGCCACGTATGGACTTGATTCTGTGCCCGCTATAGATCAACTACAACGTCGACTGTTAAAATCCGTGGCCGACCAAGAAAATATAATGCTGTATAATATCATGATGGACGCAAACGACGAACATGTACAGAGCGAACAGGGTGTGCCCGTGCGCGTGCAGCGCGTACAAGATGAAGGCGGAATGGTTGTATCTAAACGGCCGGCTTTTCGTTATATTCACATACCGACTCTTGATCACATGACACCATCAGCACGAGCAGTTGCACAATTGGAAAACCTGGTTCGCCAGGTGCAATTGATGCCTGTCGAGCAACGACCCTGGATTCATTTCCATTGTGCCCAAGGTGAAGGCCGTACCACTACGTTTATGGTAATGATGGACTGCATGATAAATGGACCTCGTGGTGTATCATTTGATGATATTTTGAGGCGTCAGTTTGTCCTGGGAGGGATTGATTTGTCAAAGGCGCCCGACAACTGGAAGAAACCATACTATGTTGAACGACTTGAGTTTTTGCGCCAGTTTTATCAGAAGTATGCACCACAGCATCACCAACAATCGATGCCCCAGACAATTGGTGTCACCAATAGTGGTGATGCTACTGCTATATCATCTCAGCAAGGAGGATCTTTGGCCGCCATTTTGCCACCATCAACACCCCCCGTACATAATAGTTATCAATCATCCTCTACACAACAAGGTTCTGTGCTGCCTGCAACTGCCACACACGCAGCAGATGGTGGTGTAATACCTAATTCTTATAAAGTGTTTTATTAAATAAACAAATAAATATCACCTTTGTTGACTCACGCCAAAATCATGGCGTCGGTGTAGTGTCTACAATCGAACACCAACAACAATAATATAATAAATATATAATATTTTTTCATATAAGAGTTCCACGAACGTATGTCCAAGAATAAAAAAATCGTTTTGCCAAAAGACAAAGTAGCAAACCAGTAAAAACGATTTCATTGAACCATCGTCTTCTTGCATTATTGATTGATTAATTTGATTCGTGCAATCATGATTTCTACCGCTGCATCATTTCGTAAAATTTCTACGTCATTTGGTCTTATTGCCATGGTCTTGATTGGAATGGCAACGACCGGCATGACACAGCCAACTCTGTCCTATCCCAGCACAGGAGGTGGTGTTCGACCCACATTCAACGACGATCCCCATTCTGCGGGTCCGATGGTGTACTATCCTGATGGTACAGTGCGCCAGGGTGGTCTGGCGTTTTTGGGTGGACTTGCACTTGGTGGTCTCTTATTGGCACCTGCAGCCGCTGCCGCAAATCGCCCACAAGTTGTATATGTTGTGCCTGGGGCACCCGCACCCGCCGCTGTTCCTGTTGGTGCGGCCGCACCCGTTGTGTATTACTAGACTGCATGCGCCTCGCATGGTAATGAATTAATTGCATAAATGCATAATTGTTTATTTGGTTTGATCCTATCAAATAAAGTATAACACATACCCAAATATATTGTTTTCTATAAATCAATCATTTTCAACATCCATTGCATCCACGTTATCATTATCATCATTGATATAATCATCATAATTGTTTGCTTGTTCAATGGCATCTTCGCGGTCCTGCTCAATATCCAAAGCCTCGTCAAATACCTCATTTTCTTGTATGTAAAAGTCACCCTCACCAACTAAGAAATAATTTCCTTTATGGCAATACCGGACTTGTTGTAATTGATAATTATCGATTGGTGTCTCTGTCGCGAACCAGTGTTGCTGGTACTGTTGAATGGTTGCCAAGATATCAACTACTAATTGACCAACAGTCATTCCAAATGGTGGTACCTGAAATACCATAAAGTTATATGGCGATCTTAAAAAAGGAATGATAACCAGAATTTCGGTACTGCTACTGGTTTGATTCGGCAATGATGGTGTATTCATCGGTCCAAAAATCTGTTGGTCCCTATTCGCGATATTCCAGACCGATTGAACCATATTTGGATCCATAATAGGAATTGCAACTTGCAACAATCGCGCCGATTCAAAGTTCCAGTATAGTAGGGGAATGACGTTGCTGGTTGCACATTCTGTATCATCAACGTAAGAACGAAAGAACCCAATCAATTGACGATCGGACATGCGTGGTGCTAGCGTTTTCGATACACGATCTTCTTCAACAAGTCGTCGTTGCATCTCTATTCGTACTGCCGCTGTAACGGGTGTAGTATTATCATTTTGACTAGTCATTAGATGAGACAACAAGTATGCACTGGGCAAACTCTGTAGGTTTGTTGATGACCGAATAATAAGCGGATGGCCTATCGAATAATGCAGCAATAGCGGAATGCTCAGATGTTTACGATATTGAATCGTCTCGGCCGACGGTGGTGCTATGACTGCCAGAATACTACGTTGAATATCTGCTATGGCGACCTCACCAGTTTTCCATTTATCAATGTGATCCCACAAGAATCGACACAAAAAACGAGCATGACTATTTTCACGCCCAACAGTGCTCGTGTATGTGTCGATATTATTATTACCAATATCGTTGCTGGTGCTCAAGGGGGACGATGATGCCATTTGTGATTGGGATTCGGAAATAAAGAGGGCGCGACGTGCAGTGTCTAGGAGACTCAAATCGTCAAGCAGGTTCTCCAATGATGCCAAATACCGACGTGGATTTCGGGAGTTACACCATCTACTTACATTATATAGTGTATAAAACATGTTTCGATCATCTGTTGGTGGTGGTGGCGGCTCCATGAATTTGGTTGTTTGATTAAAAAAGTAAGCAATCTTTTCCCTTTTTCTCTTTGTTTATACACGAATGTGGGGGTTTCGAAAAACAGACAATACCAAGAACACGTATTGAAAAGCGGTTTTATATTTGTCTCTGTATTTAATTTTAATTAGTCACGAAACAAGCGCAGGTAAATATCTTTTGCATAGAAATATAATCGCTATTATCCACAAATAAATTGCCACTATATATGGGATGTTGTTGTTATTCACATATAAAATAAAAATTCACATGGTGGGAGTGTGTCTTACACAGGTTTTTTTTGCTTGTATATTCCATCGTTACGGATATTTTTTTATCACATATATATCTAATAACAAAGAGGAAAACAATTTGTTGTTCTTACGAGTGTGTCATTGTGGAAGAAATCAACTGATATACTCAAAACAAACAAATGGCGGTGACAACAACGACAGCGGCTAACATTGCCCAGAGAATGAATCGGTTCGACAAGGTTGCCTTTGATACTTCTGCGATTGATTATCCCGCATCTGGTATTGTTATTAGTCGCCATCGCGAGGAGCGCGTTCGACTTGCAAGTCTACTTATTCATCGAGCGATCCAATCAAAAACAATGCCGTTGCAGGCCGTTGTTGTTATCTCTTCTACCCCTCAATTTCTACTGAATGAACTCAAACAACTTCTCCCCACCTATTTACCACTTCATATCATTGCATCCAACGAAGCCGATTATGTCATGCCAGTCGTTGTAGATTATTTGGTTCAATTTGCACGGATGGGTTATGATACAGATGGTACCGAGCGTGGCAAACATCACATTATAACTGTATTTGACTGCACGGAAGCAGATGCCTCTCGGTTGCTGCACAAGAGCATTTTCTGTCGGGACCTACTGCTCAATGGTCGTCACTTTGACACATCTTGTATCTATTTGACCAGCAACGTTCCTGTGTTGCCGCCAGATGTACGCGCGAATCTGGACTACGTGTTTGCCTTTGCGGAGCCGTTGGTTGAACAGCGCAAATCCCTCTACAAATATTATTTCGGTGTCTTTGATCATTTGAGTGAATTTAATGATTGTTTTGAACGTTATGTTCAATCTGGTGATGAAGCACTTGTCATGAATAATCGTGTTCGATCCAACAACAAGTGGCACATGATATCCATGTGCGCCGTTCCACAGGTGAGTGCCTTCTTTGCCGAATGTCAGATATCATTACTACCTGTCGACTTTGTTGACAAGGATTTTATCATGGGATTGTCCATTCTTATTGAAAAAACATTGGCAAATCACCGCACCGATATCGCAACCAGTAAAAGCCGTGGTTCCAAACATGCAAAATCCGAACGACAACATCGTCGCAAACACCACAAGCGTCATCGTCGACATGAATCGAATGACGATAACGGTGATGAAGATAGCGCGAGCACAATTGACAATGACTCGAACAATGCCGAACAGGGAGAAGATGAATCAAATAATAATGCCACTGGTGCTGCGGAAAATGTGGACAATATCACCACCACCGCAATTAGCGACGACAAAAAAGGCAATTCGGTGAACAAAATGCAAAAATAATACTGCAAGAAAATCAACATTCAATATATCTTACATACTGTGTGGCATAAATAACAGCGACCGACATATTTTGAGCGAATTGTTGTTCAGACAAATATAGATATGTACCATCGCAAGGTATTAACATGATTCCTAATTTGTACATATATTCATTAAAACATAAATTTACAAAGGTATATATATACATATTGACCTTGGTAGAGTATCTGTCCATCCGCGCTCTTCAATCACAACAACTAATTTTCTTCGTTAATACAAGGAGGTAAGGTATCTACAGATTTTGGATCAATCGAAAATGTAATGCGATGCCAGTGCCACGACTGGGTATCCGGACAATCACGGTGTGGATGACATTTTCTTACAATCCACCCGTCCATTTTCAAAACTTGTAAATACCAGTCACGAGTAAAATTCGCATCGGACTCGCTTTCTGAATGAGGTGTCTCCAACAAAAATATGATTTGGTTCGATTGCTTGTTCTGACAAGCGTTTGTTATCTTGTCTCTAATAACTTCAATAATCGCCTTTTGAGCCGCTTGCATGGTTTGGTGAGTAGTAATTCGCACACTCACTCACACTTGCATCTGCGTAATGTATGTTGTGCATAATGGTATTTGGTCAGTGTACATATTTCTAATTGGTGCATGTGTTTTATTGTTCACTTTTCATATATATATATATATATATATATTTACCAAATAATTTGTAATATAAGCAACTCGAGTTGCACATATCGCATTTGTGGTTGCACCACCGACTATTTTTCTTTCCTCACGAATAACAGGATGATATGTGTACGTGGTCGATAATTTGTTTCCACGAAAAGTAAAACCACATGATTGTTACATGGTAGGCAAACTATCTATATTTTATTTATTGTCCATGATATACCTCGAGTTATATTATAGTGCCTGAATAACTGAAATATTTTAGTGTCTTATTTTTCTGAAAACACCAGAGTATATACATTTCTATAAACTCACCATGTCGATACAACATAAAAGTAATCGCCTGTTGTTGAAATAAATTAATCTGCCAGGATACGCAATGTAAATAAGATATAATAATCTCGAGTTATATTATATATACTTAATTATTTTCACCATCACGGTCTCGCCCTGCCTGTGTCGGATGTGTAATTATGCCTCGAGGAGTAATATTAGGCCAAGCCCTACTCTCAAAGTATTCATTCATTTTTACTGAAAAAGAATATTCTTGTTGGTAAGGTGATGATGTGCAGGTCCTGGTATGTGTGCGGTACAAGAAGAGTGTGATTGATATTGTTAATTTTGCGGTAATAGACATTGTTGGATCTCTATTTCCGGTGAATAGATTTACCAATCCGATTACTGAGTTGTTGTATTTGTTACACGGTGTTGGTTGGTTTATTTTTCTCACTATACCTTTGTAGAATGACAAAAACGTGGTTGGTTCCGTTTGATGGGTCTCTCAATGCAGTTCTTCGTGTTTTGAGACTCGTTCGGCATTCTAATGTTGTGTTGTGCTGCCCGTCAAATTTGTTTGTTGATTCTGTTTGGCAATGCAAGTTTCAACAATTACAAGTATTTGGTGACAAAATTCATCCCATTTGTGCTCCACAACAGAGCACGAAACGGTTGCGGATCATTTATGAACCACTATCGCATCATGTCGCGCGAAATGGGACCGACGAAATATCATGCGTTGACACATGCTCTTCGGCAGTAGTTTTTCCACAGGCAACGATCACCAATATTTGCCATGTGGATGCATGTATTAAATTTATGGATGATCTACCGCATTCGAAGATGGTTTTACTTGCGGAATACATGTATGGTTTAGTTCAGGATACAAACAACAGTAACAACAAGAATACCCAGGGTGCATCATTGTGGACGATGGCATGGCCATATGAATGGTCGTCTGCTTTGTCGATTGATATGTGCCAGGATACGGATCATGTGGAACTGTTGGATCCCGTTTCACAATACACGGGGATGCAGAATTGCGATCATGTGGAGTATAAGTTGTCGATGTTGTTGGACATCTGGAACACGTGTATAAATACGTTGCAAGAGCATTTTACATACGATGAGTTGATCAACGATGATCGCCAATCTCGTCATTTGTTGATATCATTGGTTTTTTTGGATATTCGATTTGCACTGTGGAGTCAGCCATTGGACTGCCCAAATGCATATCCTTCAAATACACCATGTTGTCGCAACAACTGCTCGTGGTGTTGTCAGGTGCAGCAATTTGTCGAGGAAAATTCTGTGGCGGAAACCATTTGGAATGCTGCAACCGAATGAGTAAGGGTGGTGGAATAATGTGTAATTATTTAATCCTACTATGATTAGGCGAATGTCTGACCTGTACACATGAATCGAGTAAATAAATGTATACAATATAAAGTGTCTGTGGTATAATGATCTTTTTATTGGTTGTGAACGAACTTAGATGTATCGTGGTTGTGTGTATGCCTGGTTTATTTATATATATTTACTTCTGTATATCACTTGTCTGATATATTTTCTATGTATGAACGCGTTTTGATATTATTATTATTATTCTTACTCATGCATCATTAAGCCGCAACACCGCAACCTTCTGGAATGCAGTAGTGGCCGTAGTAGGTTGTGCCCCGACCCAAATGTCCACAACAACTTACAAACTTGTCCCTTACATCACATCCACAAATAATGCATGAACCAAAAGGACCTCCTTGTGATACTGCTTTGCCACATAGACTCGGTGCAGCAGGAACAGTCGTTGCAGCGGCAGCCAAAACAGGTGCGCCATGTCCATTTGTTGCCATCATCGTAGCCTGGGGCATATTCGCAGACCGTAACGCAGCGGCTTGGAGCATAGCCGTTGTTTGTTGGGTGGTGGTGTATTGATTGTACAAATAGACCGCTACCCCAATAAAAAACAGGAGAATTAGAAAGACAAAAAATAATTGACACAGCGAGGCGAGGCCATTATTATTATTGCAATTGTTTTTACAATTTCCCATGATGATGATAAAAACGGTGGAGCAAATTCTAAATTACCAAAGAACGTGTGTGTGCAGATCAAATAGATTATTCTTGTAAAACACACCACAATTAAAGAATACAGAACTAACAACAAATTTGTTAGGAATTCTTTTATGTAGTTTTTTTTGTCGAACACAACAATACTATATTGTTGATGTACTCTTTGTCCCTTATAAAACACGGAAAAAAATAATGATGCACGGAAACGAATAATTCTTACTACCCAAGCGAGTATATGTTGGTAAAAAATTAAATAAAATAATATTATTGATTGTAAAAACATGCTGGTATTGTGGTGTGATTGTATATATAATCTCCAAATGAATAAATAAAAACAAAACGAAGGAGACTGTTCTATACGGCCCTGGTCGTAGAAAATAGTTTTTACCACTCATTGCTGTTGTGTTGTTGGTTTTCTTTGAAGTGTTCTTTGTTTCGATCATTCGTGACAGTACGTACATTATTCACATAACAAGTGAGTATATAATCGTAATTTTGTTGTATTGTATTTTATTGTTTATCAACTATTATGAGCCGACGTATATCATATCCAGAAGGTGTTCTTGGTGACAACGGCGTGGATGGACACGTGTCATCAACATCGCGATCAAGAACAACAGGTTATGGTCAACGCCGACGACTATTAGCGTCGACATCGGTTCCCATAGTTGCCCCACCGTTGACACCACCAATTATAACATCGTCGATCGCATCACCAGCAGCAGCGATATTGTCTACTTCTTCAACAGTGATGAATCGTGATCGAACACGTGAACTCGCGTCTGCATTGGTTCGACCACAAACTGTTCCTAAAATGTCCACAACAGGAGCAGCAACAACAATGGCACCTTCGACACGAAGTGTTCGTGCCCATTCAATTGTCCGTGATCAATTCTTTTTGGGGGATAATTTAAAGGTTCTTTCCGATCCGTCGAATGGTATACTCGCAGACGCTGTCATAACGTCACCACCGTATTTGCTTGGTCGCAATCCGTATCATCGTGCCAAGGGAGCGCGGGATGCCGATTTCTATAGTGGTGGTTATACCGACGGCCATGCGTTTTGGGAAAAGCAACCCGTGGAACAATACTTGAATAATATGGTTACATTGTTTCGCCTGTTTGAGAATACAGTTCGGGAAGATGGACCGGTCATCTTAAACTTGTCCTATGGTATTGAGAATCCTTCATTACCCCAACGAGTTATCATTGCCATTGAAGACAATACGGACTATTTGCTTGCCGATACATTGGCGTGGAACAAATTGCGCACGATGCCACTTCAAGCATCACCGTGTAACTTGACTCGAATCGTTGAGTGGGTGTACATTTTCTGTCGCAAGCCATATCACAAGAAATTTCGCACAAACAAGCGCGTTACAAAGGAGAATTGGAAGCAAAAGTTCTACGAATACGTTCCCAACTATATTGAGGCGGCAAATACGTATGATGGTCCCAAATGCAATTTGGTGGCCCATTTCTCCACGGCGTTTGTGGATCAGTTATTAAGTATTTATGTACCTGAAGAATCTGTGGTGTTAGATCCGTTCATGGGCAGCGGTACAACGGCAGTGTCGTGTGTTCGGAACAATCGTCACTTCATTGGCATTGATGTGGATCCTGCACTCGTGGAGGTGGCGCATCAACGCCTATTGGCAGAACAACCACACAATCGTTCATCGGTAGTGGCAATCCCAGCAACCGATTCAGCGCAACCACATCAACGCCACTCAAATGCATCACAACGAAAAAGGAGACAGATACAAGAACCTAATGATACTGGGGATTTCATTAACAATAATAATAGTCAGCATTATCAACATCAGTTCGAATTGTCTTCTTCTTCCGCAATGGGCACCGCCTCGTTACCGAGAGACTTTTCTGCGAGCGGCCATGAACCTTATGAACAACTGGATCAAGCGGAATCTTACCTTGCAACATGGCGGCGCAAAATATCACCAACGAAAGATCAATATTTATAACAAGCAATAAAAATTATAACCAAAAATAAAATGCCAATAGTGACTAAATTCCAGCATAAGTATAAATCAAAGAACACTTTAATTGGAATATTAAAATACAGAACATTTACTACTATTATTATTATTCGGGGTTCAGTATTATTTTAACATATTAGTAATGTCCGATTCATCTCTATTGGGAAATATAGTAGGTGTACCGCGTATTGTGATTATTACCGATGATTCGTTGCCGTTTTGTAGCAGTGAGGATCTCCTCTCCAAACAACATCCCGCAGTGAACACAAACCCCAGTTATAATCATGCGCATGTTATGAATTCTAAGCGAGTCACTTTTAGCAAAGAGTCTCTTGCTACGTGTCATCATATTCTGCGTAGTCTCCACCGCGAAATATTCTGGTTATCCTTGCGTGATGTTTTATCTCAACAACCGTGGTCGTCGTATGATTGTCACTATCTTGGGCATGATGTTTGTATGATTCCGGTTGAACATGAAGACTTGCTGTCACAATGGTGGCTTCGATTTTTCCAACCGAATCTTGTTATTATTCAAGACATTGCATCGGAGAAATTATGTCGTCAGTTATACTCTGTGTGTCGACAGTATCATATCCCATACGCGTTGTCTGTTTTGAACGATATCGACTCATGTGATTGGCTCACCACATCTATCGGGTATATAACGCGGCAAACTGAGATTTCAAACGAACAAGGTCGCGCAGTAACCTATGATACTATATTGCATGCTACTAGTAACGCAGAAGCGGCAAAATATTCTTTTTCATCCGAGTATGTTCATAGTGCATCTGCTATTTTTGTTCAGTCAGATGTTTTGGCCAAACAATTATTCCAACTTGGCCGGTTGAATTACCGTCCTTGGGAAATTCAAGTCATCAAACCTTGCAGGGATACTATTGTTGTTGACACTCTACCACATCGCGGTACGGCTTCTGCATCTCCTTTTCGGGCATTGTTGGTACAGGAACCATCGCCAATAGCAACAGTAGCAGCAGCAGCAACAACACATCACCATCATGCGGAAATTGTAGAATCATTGCAGCAGTGTCTAAATCAGGCCCTTGTCCAAGCACGCAAGACATATCGTATTGCGATTTTAACTACGTGGTGTGATGATTCTGTAGGACTGATGAGTCGCAGTCTGGTGCGCACACTTATCACTAATGGGTGCGAAGTGGGCATTTTTGCATATCGTCCGTCATGGATCCAACGAAAAAATCACGGCGATTCAAGAGATGGTCAACGAGATCCTTCAGAGTGGGTGTCGGCGGTGCCCGTCTACTATAGTACAAATTCCATCCACAGTGTAGATATTACGGAACTTAGCACATTTATTCAATTACACAATGTTGGAGTATGTATTGCGTTAGAACATCCGCAAGAAAAGAGAACAGGGCCCGACACTCCTTTACACGTTGCTGGAGCAGAAACTACTTGTATGTCTTCTTCTGTAATCAAGCAGTTGCGTGCCAAACTAAATATTCGCGTCTACGCATTGCCCGCTATAACTCCAACACGAACACCCGAAAGTGATCTTAATAATAATGTGTCAGTATCACCGTTTATGGATTTAATTCCCGGCAACACGTCTTTGTGGGATTATCATGCATATAATGGTGTATTGTGTCAACATGATTTTACTGAACAATTATTTCGCATGCATGGATTTCAAGATTACCAATTGTTCAAGATTGGATTTGCACCAACACCCTTATTAACAGCAGGTGGAAAGATGGAGACATCCGGAAACATTGACGGAGCGATGGTACAATCACACATACCCGTAATTACAGATACAGTTCGACTGTTATTGGTGGGTGGTTTACATGGATGGATTCGTAAGCACGTTCATATCAATCTACAACGATTTGTTGACGCATATGCCTATATAATTGAGAAAATAAAACGACAACAAACAATCGAACAGCGTGGAATGAAAGACACTGTTGCCACCGCAAATTCTCATCATCAGGTGTCATGGCGAAATGTGCAACTTACAGTGACCGTGCAAACTACACTGGACCCGGAAGAAATCGCTACCGTGGAACATTTCCGGCGACAATTGGTAGAATTGCGAAATTCGCAGCAAAATGTGAGTGCACAACAACAAGAAGCAGAAATTATTATTCCAGCATGGGATATTGTGATTCGAAATGATCATTTGAGTTGCAAACAGATTCGTCAACTATATCAAACGCATCACTTGGTTTTGGAATTGGAAACCGGATATACATCATTAACATCACCAGTACCATCGTTCGGGTTAGGAACATATGAAGCACTTGCAGCGGGCTGTCCTGTGGTGGTCAGTCGGGGACATCCATTTATAAAAAATAATCAAATACAACATTTGTGTAATGGTATTATTATCGATCATGAAGAAGAAGTATCCGCACCAGAACACAACGATGCTATGAGCGGTGATCGTGACATCATCATGGATTCATACGAGATTGCAGTGAGACAATTCTATTTAGATTTGGCATCAAGACGCCTGGATACGATAGCATTGTGCGAGTCAACTCAGCAAGACTTTACGCAGCGATTCTGTCATCAATTGTATGCGGAAAGGTTGCTTAATGCAATCCGTTTATAAGAACAACAGTTCAAATACAAATATTGTATAGTATATCTCCATGACGTATATAAATTGAATCAATAAAAGAATTGGATGCAGAAAAAAAAGATTGCAAGAAAAATAATAAGTGCTCTCACGATTCAGTGTGGTGTGGTAATAAATACGCATATGACTGCGGATTGTTTTTTAGGATTCAATTGGATATATTCAAACAGAGACGCTATCAATATATAAGGGGCAAGGTGCGTTGATATCGATAGAGTGGCCGTTCACAATAACATCATTAACGCTCTCAAAGGTGGTTCTATTGTTTGAAGCGGCAAAAGGCCAAATCTTGAAGTGCGGGTCCACGGTAAAAACGGAGCGTGTGTCATGGTTGGGCCAGTACGCTTTGATACGATCCACCACAACGCGCTTCAAAACGGGTTAATCGGCCCCGCTCACAAACACGGCGACAACTGTTTTGATGTCGCCATATGTTGTGCTAAAAGTACAATAATATACACATTGCACAATTATTGGTAAACTGGCTATCGATTATGAAATGAAGAATTACCAAACCACGTGAAATGAGTTTTGTTGAACCCCAACAATTAATTGATATCACACATTGTACATATAAAGTAATTAATCAAACAAAATTATCAATATAATAATTAATTACATTTACTTTCCCATGTTTTCACATAGTAAACAATAATAATAATCCTGTCAGGAAGAAATAATATCGCTTTATAGAGAATTATAAAAGAAGTCAAAATTTGTGTGGAAACAAAGTTTCTTTGTTTTTGTCTCAATTAAGAAATAAATCCACGCGCATATTTTTCAGTTTGTCTTCAAGATCTTTTTTGAATAAACAATAACAATACAAAAACAATCATTATTATTATTTCTACACAATGTCATTAGTAACTTTGTCTTCCTCGGTTGTCCCAAATCATCACTTCAGTTACCAATTTCGCTCCCAGTCGACGGAATATTCGCTTCCCGCTCACGACACCTGGGACAATATTCGATTCTTGATCGAATTTATCCATGGATTACATCCACAATTAGTTTTCACAGATCTGAATGAGTCCGTAATGGAATTGTCGATGGAAAAACCATTACAATCTATTCTCAAACAATGTCGTAATAAATCCACGAAAGGTAAACGCCAGAGTTGCTATGCTTGTATACAAGGATACGTTCAGGATACGAATTTATACATCAACAATATTATTACAACAAATAACAATAGCAAAGATACACCAAACTCTATTCCAGCAACTTCTACCGCGTCCACATCATCATTACCATTACCACTCTCGTTAACATCTTTGAGGCCTCTACAAGATGACGAATGGATCTATGAAGGAACCCGCATTATAGTTGCGCGACAGCCTTTGCCTGAAGGGACGGTTCCATATTTACCTTTTAAATTTCGCCACAATACAAACCTTCCACAGCAATTACAGCCAATCACGATCACGACTACAACAACGACAACGGACGCATCATTGACATCAACAATTCAGAGCAAATCATCAAATGCACCTGCAACAGTGATATCACAACCAAATATCAGCAATAACGACAATCGCGCCACACAATCATTAGAAGGAAAAAATACATTATTATCAACAACACCAGAAAGTACCTCTGATTCTTGGAATACCCTGTCGGAGATGGAACGATTACAAGTCGTAACATCATCATCCGCTCCCTCGGCTTGTTTTCATGTAATAAATACCAACAATCATCAACAATATCCAATATCACAACAACAAACACCAACATATCATCAAACAATCTCACAATATGATACCACACAAAGACATAATAATAATAACATGATGCACACAGCAAATGCACATGGCCTGACAATTGAACGGCGCCGTGAACTATCATCATCAAACGAGGCACCAAATAAATATTATAGCAATTCTGTATCAAATGGTTGTACAAATGATTATCGCGCAACACACCCACCTACGCGGTATATTTGTCACTATTGTGGTGTTGTCGGCGAACACTTTATTACATACTGCCCGCAACGAAACAATCCGCAATTCCGACCCTTGTTTAAACGCGTCGTTCCTGCTGGCATTCCACGACAACGCTTCCGCCCCGCGCAACCAAATGAAATGGATCTGGCATACATTACACGCGAAGGGAACTATGTTGTCTTACGAACGATGGATGAAGAGAAAAATATTGAATCATATCCACCCAAAATATTATCACAACAATCGCAAAGAAACGACCACCACCAGCAAACCACTAGACACCAACAATTGTCGAAAAAGAGGAAACGCGATACGTCTATGCACGACAATAACAATAGGAGTACATCCATACATACATCTCGCTCAAAAAAAGTGTCATTTTAGAATAACAAAACCAAATAATAAAAGAGTTGTTGCTGTGAATCTTAGTACATATCTAAATGCGATAATTATTCTTATAAAATCCTAAATAATTGCAGAACAAATACAAAAGAATTATGTTGTTGTTTTCAAAGAAGAAATAAAAGTCCACACACTATTCATGCATCGAAGAGAATATAAAATAAGAAGAAATCATGACCTGGTGGTTGTATTGTGTTTATCATTCAACAACATATCATACATATATTGGTACTACTAATAATTTGCATCGTCGTTTGCGACAACATAATGGTGAAATACAGGGCGGTGCAAAATATACAACGTCAAAAATCCTCACACCACCAACAACCACGGCAAATCAAAAGGTATGGAAATATCTCTTTGTAGTTCGATTTCCAACGCAATCCGATGCTCTCAAAGTGGAGTGGAGGTTACACCGCCATCGACGGGTTAAACCAATTCCTGCGAGTGATTTCTCAGCATGGTTGAAGGAACAAAAGTCAAAACATACACACGAATGTAACAACTCGGTCATATTACCCTGTATTATATCAGTTAATTGCCAACAGAGAATTTCACAACTCATCTACATGCTTTCTCACATGGATCGTGCAACCTTATCTGCAAGAGAGTGGAGTTTGTTAGAATATATTGATATCTACATGTGTGATGAATTATTGTCTAACACAATTCAACAATACATTGCAGACAGAAAATCAATTACTACTCGATTCCCCAAATGGCCACCACATGTTTCTATATCATCGTTAGACGTCATGGAAAATATAGTAATAACAGAATGAATAAGTTTTATCTATTAATTTCTTAGTGCCCATCATTTATTTATAATTACTTTCTTTGTCGGAAACAGTATATTACACACTTGCGTACAGATTAACATATCACATGCACAGACGAATACACTTTTACTTAAGCGTTAGGCTTCACAACGATCTTTTTGCAGGTTCCCTTATCACATGTAGCACGACAATTGGGATCTTTTGGATCACAAATATGCTGACAATCGGCGTCAGACTTACACTTGGATCGTGATCGCATAACGAGAGCAATGACAACAACTCCAATAAGAATGACAATAGCGATATAGACGGGCATTGGTATTTTTGTGCGAGGTGCTGCGCCAGCCTGCGGAGAGGACGACATTGTAACAGACTCCATGTTTATCTCAAATTGAATTTAGATCGGGTGAATTGCACACTTTAAAACAAGATTGTGGTTGTTGTTGTTTAAAAACCAACAAAAACTATCGTTTGTTTATTAGACGTGGTATAATTATTGCAACAATGAACAAATGTGGGTATAAATAAAAAAATATTTACAATTACATTATACATACATACTCATGTTGTATGAAGAAAATTCCTCAATACATCATCGACCTTATCAGAAGAGAAGTATAATTTCCCGATTCCTACATTCATGGCATCATTCGTTTAACAATAATCAAACCTTGTGGACCATTTCCAACCAGCAGTCGGCGTAATATATGAATGACTACAATCACAATAATTGTTACCATGAGGGCTTGAACCAGTCGTCGTCGAATACTGCTATCATCTTGTGTAGATGATGGTGGAAATATTCTTTGTAAAATTATCTGAAATAGTTGACTCCACGTCAGGGCGGCCACGAATGCTAAGCCAGCGACAACAAACGAGAAAGTCTGATAGCGAACAACATACGCCCAAGATCCCGATGCACACGCAGCATCTGATACTGCAGACCCCATCGATATGGATGGTTGCTGCATTATTACGATATCGGTTCACCGATAATATTAATAATAGTGATAACAACAATAACCAGTGCGCCACAACATTGCGCGATTGGTTGTTTGTTTAAAAAGCAGATCAATAAATTAATACATACATCAGAGAACTAATAATTCATAGACCTCAGTTTATACGTATAATAGTAAACTCGAGTTATATTATCACGGGTGTAAATACGTTTTTCAAGACAACAACTCATGAACATGTGCATTCAAAATCCAAAGTAAAATGAAAATCTATTTATTGGATTGTCCCAATTTCCAGGCGCCCAGACCACGCCCTCTGAGAAGCGCCCAATGGTCAATATATTACTCGAGTATTATATACTCTATGCGGCGATATTTGGACAGCCATGTGCTGGTAGTACTCGTCCTACTAAAACTATAAATAATAAATCACATTATTATGTAGCAAACTCGAGGTGTCTATAGTCCTAAGTACAAGGATTCCAAGCAATTAATATATATCTGTAATATGCAGTTATTAAACATATTATGTGTCTTTGACATTACCATTATATGACTTGCATAATCATCGATCATAGTATATTAACTATATGCATATAATTAGGAGACACCAAATTCTACAATGTACAACTCGAGTTGTATTTGTCCCATAAATTGTCCCCGATCATGGACATGATGAATATGGTTGGTATTGGGGGAAATACTCGAGTTGATGCAGTGAATGTCTTTCTATTCACAACTCTGTGATTTCGTAAATATAAACTATTTTAAGAAAAGAAAAGTATTTTAAATGAATAAGATGAGAATAAATATTTAGGTTTAATCATTTATTCTTGAATACGTTGCGTCTTTTTTTAAAATGACAAACTAGGAGAAGTACTAATAGAAACGGGTTGTTCTGTTTTCTTTTAGTTCTTCTTATTAGGTGGTGCGAAAAGATTAACACTTCTTCCTGCCTTTAATAATAATAATGTTCACGGATACCTGTCTTTGACAGCAGTGGTGATCTACAGGAATATATTATATGTATGCTTGATGTTTGTAGGGTGAAACAGAAAGTAATAATACCCGTTGTATGGACTCGATAACACAAACTACAGTTGGGATCTACGCTGGGTCTTTTGATCCTCCGCATCGTGGGCATGAGTCTGTCGTGCGGTACGTGCTGCAGCATCGACTTGTACAGCATGTGTATATTTGTGGCAACAATCCAAATAAGAGCAAACCAAATCGGTTGCCGTATCCCATTCGTCGACGACTATTGAAATATATGTTTGATGATATGCCAAATGTGACGATTGTTGATGATATGATCGACACGTGGTTGGATGCGTATAGAGCAAATAGGGAACAAGATGGTCAAAAAGTCACCGTTTATGGAATTATTGGATCAGACATTTTCATTCATTATTCCTTGAACAATAAGCGGCCCAAATTACCTCTGTCTCATTGGATCGTAATCTACCGATCTGGATCTGGTCGGAAAATTCCCCCGACGGTGTTATCGACTACAACAACGGCATCCGCAGCAGGATCTTCTTCTTCTTTATCGATGACTTCCAGTGCCGCTGCACCGTCGTCATCGCACTTGTATGCGTCATGGACGGCTGCATCGGGATATTCGAAAATGGTGTCTTTGATGGATGTGGCGAACCATATCTGGGCGCAAGATATGGTTCTATTCGTGAAAGATTGCTCATCGCAAACACTGTCTTCCACAAAAATTCGGCAGTTTTTGCAGGCATGTCCGCAACTGTATATGGAGTCGGCTCCAAATTTTCGATCCATATCGGAAAGGACTCAACAGCATCGGGATTCTCTGTACAAATGTATGCCTGCATTGGCGGCTGACATGATTTTAAACGAGGGGCACTATGCTGATACATTTGCAGTTTTTCTCGCTATTTTGGATCGCATGTGGTTATCACGATCATCATCTGATCCTGCTTCAGGCGACGAATCCGCGTCGACGACGTGGCATGTGCTACATTCCCCATTGTCGGTGACAACCGCTGCATCAATAACAGCGACACCCCGCAGCCCAATGCAAGAAGGGATATCATTTGATCAATATTATTCGCAAATGAATGCGCGTGAATACCATGCGGACGCCGATGACGGTAGTGGTGGTGAGAAGAATGGTATGGAATGTGAATACGACTCGCTGAAACATGCGGATCGGTGGGTTGTATACAATCCCTCACAAACGATTGCGGGTCGTGTTGGGGTTGTGTGCAAATGTTGGAGGCGCCCTGTGTCTTTTCATCATCATAAGCAGCATTATTATGGCAAGATATGCAACATAAATGACAAGACATGTCATCAACCCCAACGGACGGTTGCATTGACAACTACAGAAGCACTGGCAACCGAGAAGGAGAATATTGTGAACCATGATGGTATCAAGAACGATATAATTAGTAAAAAGTATATCGACAACGATGATAACAATTCTTCAAAATTATCAACACGATCGGTTCAAGATGATACTCGACGTGAAGGCCTTGCAACAACAAGGACAATTTATCAACAGGGCCGTTATCACGAATTTCCATTTTCGAATACATCAACGTCGCATCAAGTTGATGATACTTCTCCGTCTCAACAAGACTCGTCGAGATCAAGGATGAACTTGATCAATCTTGATGATGATGAGAATACTGGTATATTTTCTTCATTTCAAACCAGTCCACTAAAACGATGGCGACGTGGTATGAATGCACTATCGTGGTTGAACCAACAGTACACTCATTGCCGTTCGTCTTCCAGTGGTGCCACGCAACAAATGTCGAATTGTGCCGCGACTGTGACAAAGGCATCTACCGGGTCTGTATCGTCTTTATCAAGAACAACAACAACGTCGTCGTTGCTTGACGTGCCATCTGCCCCCACCGCATGTGCGGGTACATCGTGTATTTTACAAGCACCATCGCCGTTTATGGCGTATCACAATGAGTTTTTGCAATTGGTTGTCTATCCGTACATACGTGGACCTACAATAGGATCATGGTGGCGGCATGTGCATCAAAGTAGTAATATTCGTAGTTTTTGTCAGACGGATGACGATACTGTGTCCGATGATGGTACTACTAATAATAATGATGACGACGATGAAGAAGAAACTATTACGACACCGAATGCTCCTGAAAATGTTGACGAAAAAGATTGTTGTGAACCGGAGCGTCTTGTTGCCGCGATTTCGTGGCTCGGCCTTGGGCTGCGTCAACTACATCAGAGAACGGTGCCATTGTTAGGCTGCTATGGTGCGTCGACTTCAATGATTGGAACCCGACACTCTCCTTCTTCTTCTGCGTACGGTGCTGCCCCTTGGAGACGATTGGGACCAGTAGTGTCGCCGTCTACATTATCGCAATCAGTACCAACAGCCGAGAATTCATCAACATCGTCATCTAACAATAGAAGACCGAAACATGACAGTACCGTCGCAACGGCGCATTCAGTAGCATGGTCTTATTGGCAAAAGGCGCAACGAATGATGCGACAAATTTGTCCTGATGAGACAAAAATTAATCAAAAGGAACTGGTACAACATTCAGATTTTGTAAGACAGCCGGACGGTCATGTTTGTTGGATTCATGGGGATGTCAACTTGGATAATTTTATCATACAACAACAGCAGCAGCAACCCTCAACTCCTGCCTGCACACGTTCTTCTGTGGATGAAACGAATAATACTACAAATGAAAAAACACAGACGATGCTGTTTGAAAACGAGCATTTAGTACCCAACGGTGAGTATTCATTTGTCACGATTGATTTGGATAAATTTGATGTCGGATTTTCTGCGTATGAGTATGAACAATTTCTATCTGTACTACGTTTATATCAGCAGAAGTGGCCACTGCCAACGTCGGTGTATGAAGAGTGTGTGCGCGCGTTCAAGGCAGCATATGGTGCCTGTATGGACGGACCACATACACATGCATTTTCTCGGTGGTATTGGGAACAATTAAAACCCCACCAGAGATGACACATTTCTTGAATGTGCCGTTGAACACCGTACTTACTATAGTTGTTGTTTGGTGTGTAACTATGTTCTTTAATTAATTGCTGTTAAATACATGTTTGTATATTAGAAAATCTTTTATGACAACGCAAGTTTATGAGTATGTATACTCTTGTATATATATATCCACCATGATATTTATATGTGTGGAATTATTCGATCGTTTTCTGGATGATATTTTCATTGTTCATGGATAGAATCAAAGCAACTCTTCTATGTGTTCTATATAAAAGATCCATCACACTCACAAAACATATACATTCATACAACCATGGCGAGTAATAATAGTTGTGATCCGGCCGGTTGTTGTTGGGGTTCGTGGCGTGATGATGGATGTGAAGGCACCAATCGTGTGTTTTCATCCATTGTCTGGAACGCTGCCGATTGGGAGAAGGCGTGTACATCGACACCGGTTGGCCAAATCTGCCCAAATACATCGCGTGGCGCCTTACCGATAGGCGCCGATATCGATAAGATGCGCATTCAGTCTCCGGCGGACTGTGTCAAATCAACAAACATGTGGGGTAAGATACGTATCCCAGATCTACAATGCGGACTCCCACCTCCAGTTTATAAACCAACATCATGTTTCACATCTAGCACAGGTCCTTACGGAAAATATCGATCTGATCTCGTCGGTAAAGGATGGATCCCATCTAATACATCCTTTGGCTTGATTGCGTTAAATTGGGTACCTAATACCGGCACTGGCTGGACGATGATAACAGGCGACGCGGGTGGAATCATGCAGACCATAGAGCACGTTGTTCCTGCAAAATATCCTGCAAAACTGGACAACCGTTATCTGTTTGTTGCCGACCAAGGTCTGTGTCCGACTAAATCTGTTGGTTTCCTTCGCTATGGTGATTTTGTTCATATTCGTAGTGTTAACACAAATCAGTATATTCGATGTGCATCCGCGACATGCAGCCTAACGTCCGATCAGGGCACTTGCGCACAGAACGACTGGCATACATTTGTGATAAAATCGTTCAACAATATGAAAAAGGATGGTGATGAAGTATGTTTTGGTGATGAAATACAAATTCAACAGACAGTTGGAACACATGCCAACGTGACTGCCGCGGGGGGTGGTGCCGTGTGGGCATGTGACGATAGTCAGTGTAATTTCAACTATCGTTTGCGCATTGTGCCAGATTCAGGGTCGATCTATGAAGACCCTACGACTGAAATGAAGTCTTACGATAACAAGCGACAACAATTATCGTGCGAACAGAACAAACTACAATGGTCATGTATATCAAATAATCCATTGGCGCGAACTCTGTTTATTGTGATCATTGTTGCAATTGCCTCATTTGCATTGTCTCAATTAATTACTGCAATACGTCCACAGAGAAAGTAAGCAAGGGAGTATATGTGTGTATGTACATATATATAAACAAAATAAATAATTATATTTTTTTCTCTTTTTATGTCTGCCTTACAAATGTGTATTGCGATCAGTTTTGTGTGGATTAAAAGGGAGGTAAATTGGGCCTTATATCATCGCGTGTAAACACTCGTCGGCCCTCCATGCGTGTGGAAATGTTGAAGCGTTCCCGATCAGGATATAGATCCAATTGCGCACCACGCCGCATTCCCAAATAGTAAGACTGTGAGACAGGAATCTGCATGTTATTCCGTTCGGGTATTACCATATTCACAGTAGCATGGCCTTCTGGGATTTCGAGTGCATCACACATACTCTCAAAAGATGACACCGATGATGTTGATGGTGGTGCAGTAACAGTGGCCGATATTATGGATGAGGATGTTGGTGCTGTTGCTGCAGTATCTTTTGGGACTATACCCATCAATTGAAGAGCCTCCCATTTTGTTTTGGCTGTCTTTTCAGGGCGTTGGAATGTACGCTCATAATATCTTTGTTGTGCATATGCTTCAGTATCCAAATTATTGGATGATACTATGTCGGGATGTGTCGGGAATAGTTCATGATGATTGTGTAAATAATATCGATCCGCGGGTCCTGGTATTATTGGCGGTCCAGTGGGTTGGATGGGTAGGGGAGCAGAAGAAATCTGGGGTGTGGTTCTGTCTGTGTTCGCATTACTGGACCAATTTGGTTTGCCTTGTGTGTTCGAAGGTTTCTCCCACCAAGGGACCGGATTAACATTTGGCGCTGGGGTTGCCATAATATTGATATTCAACTATAATTACAATACCCCTGTCGAGGTTATGTGGAACAAAAATGCTGTGTGAATATTGTGGCTTTAGTTATTTAGTATTGACAAAAAATGACACAGTTATATATATTATTATTTGTATTTATTGGTGCTCATTCAATTGTATTAAAAGTATCAGTTTTGTTTGGCGCATTAGTGCATATGACTTAATGCAATGAAGATCAAAATAAATTTTGCATCAATGATACATGCAAATATATCATAAGGAACGGCAACAATTGAGGGATAAATAGACTACTCGAGTTATATATACTTCAAATTCACGGGCATTTTACTTTAATACAATTTATTGGATTGTTTTATATTGTGCACTCACGACAAGAAATTGTAACAAGGTGTTTTCAATTCGGAGTGTATATATATTTATATACAAACCACCAGTATGTTCTATCCTAAGACCTGATAATATACCTCGAGTTATATATATGCCTGCAGAGGTTTGACTCTGTCATACATATATAGTTTACTATTCATGTGCAAGTAAAGATAGACGTGTGTACTGTATAAAAATCATCATTGTGCATAAATAAAAGGAAACTAACAATCAATCCATTCTGATATTGTGTTTGGGATAACATATTGATATTCTCCCGAGTTCGATGACGCAATATTTTGGAGGTAAATCAAGATTGGGGCAATCAATTGCCGCTGAAATATTATCCCATCAATTATATTCGGGGCAGCCTTATTTTGAACCGTTTATGGGAATGGCAAGTGTGTTGCGACATGTTGTTGGCGCAGATTTGCAGAATAACGGAGATAGTGTTCCGCGCGGTCGATGGGTTGTTGGAAACGATTTCCATCCAGATCTTGTTGCTATGTGGTTTGCGATTCAACGAGGTTGGACGCCACCACAGCAAATTACACAGCAAATACACGATGGTTTAAAAGAAGAATATCGTGCTTGTCTGGATGAAAAGAGATGTTTACGGAACACGTGGTACGATACATCGAATTATGATGTTGTTGATACACGCTTGCTACATCGGGCTGCATTGCGCTCGTTTGTTGGATTTGGTTGTTCGCATTCTGCGTTATATTTTCATACATTTCGACCCGAAAAAATAACTGCAGCGTTGAATGCACTCGAAAAGAGCAGACAGTTTATTCAGCAAGTACAATTGTGGAACTTGTCATATCAATCGTTCCAACCGTCTGGTTTCTTAATATACTGCGACCCTCCTTATTGCCGACCTTCTGTTGATCAAATCCATAACAATAGAATCATTACTAATAATAATGATACACACAACCTTAACAATAATGAGTATTGTTTAACAAACGAACAGCAAAAGAGAAAGATGATTTGGAATCGATATGAAGGAACGCCCATGTTCGATGGAGATGAATTTTGGAATATTATGCGCGATTGGTCCATGCGCAATACTGTACTCATATCTGAGCGGTATGCACCTAGTGATTTTGTATCGGTGTGGCAGGGTCAGCAAATTCAACGTGTGGCGGCACGAAAAGATTCACAACTACCAACAGATTCTGAGCATTTGTTCATGTATAGATATGGAATGATGCCTAGTGAGTCTGGTTGTAATGTACTGACGGAGTCTGCAAAGTTGTTTGAAGCAAATGCCGCATCAATATTATTTAATCATGTTCCGTTTGTGTCGACTCGGTTTCTTCCAACTTGATCGGCCTATTTTTCCAGTCAAAAATAATATTAACAACAGTGGGGGAGTGTGGTCTTATTGGATCAATCAATGTATTCCAAGATAAATAAACATAATACCAAAATAATTCTTTTGATCGTGTGGTTTTATTTATTCGTTGTTGATTGTGGCGGCTAAGTTCTGTACATGTTGTAAGCAATAGAAGAATGGTGCATGTTCTTGACGGCCAGATAGATGTAGTCTTTTATCGACCTCACGTTGAAATGCGACGACGACTAATTCACTCAAATTTACATGTGATATGGATGTCGATGGAATAGGCAGTCGTGCGATGCGTTCCGACACAACTGGAATACGCTTGTCTCTCAGATTTACCAATGTAAGTCGGTAGGGGCGTCCACGATCCTTTTCAACTGGATACATGTGTGGATATGTTTTGATTGCGCGATCTATAATTTCGGATGCTGAAATATCGCGAGGAAATGCAGATGTCACCATATTGCGAACAAGTCGGAATAGAATATTAATTTTGGACATGGATCTGTCCTCATCATTTTCGGCATGCTCTTGAACGGAATTATCCACCGGTAATGTTTGTGGATGTTTCGGTACTGATGCATTGCGAGCGGATGTTGAACGGGGACGTCGATTCTGGTCAATACCAAATGGCAGTCCGTTGGTTGAACGTCGTGGAGGTTTAATATTAAGACGCTGAGTCACCATGCGATATGTGTCATAGCGATGATCTCTCGACACATCGATATCCTCATCATTTCTGGCATCGCTCCCAATCCCCAAATGCCAATGATCCGTATTATCTGCAGAGGCCAGCATTGGAAGATAGGGTGATGTAACAACACCATGATCCCACGAGTCAATAACAGCATTTGTATCGGTCACGTCCACCAAAGAAGGAATTTCCAATGTCGAATCGTCCTGACGGACGGTACCATCATACTGCACCGTGGTGGCAATAAAATGTCCAAACAATGCACGCGATGAAGTGCCATGCACGTCCAATGCACCATTGGTATTACTATGTGCTGATCCGTTTGAATAAGATGCCAACGTTACAAATTCAGGAAGCATTCGACCGTCCCGCTTGCGACGTTTGTTGGCACCACCACCACGTCGTTGTTCGCCATCTTGACCGTCGCCATGATCGTCATCCATTTCATCGTGGTAATCCAAGGACCGGTTAGTGATACTATCTCCACTGGGGGCGGAATGTTGGCCCGTTGTCGTCGCATGGTGATGATCCTGGCGTAAATGACTCACGTGAAATTGATTGTTCGACGTTGATTCATTAACCATTGATAACACATCATTAATCATAGTTGATTCTGATGTGCGTTCAAGTGTCCTCTGCAATTGACCAGGTCTGTCGCTATGATGACTGGGGGTGTAATCAGAATCATCCCCGTCGTCGGACTCATCATCATTCTCCGAGTCGCGTTTACGCTTTGACCGCGCACGTCTCCGTGGCAATGGTGTTGCTTGTTTGGCTTGCATGACCGAGTGATGATATTGACGATTATTATTTGAATCCTGATTCGCAGGTAACAAAGTCAATGAGAACGGTGCCGTAGTGGGTCGTTTCTCATTATCATCCTGTTCTTCTTCAATCAGAATCTGAGAAGAGTTCTCCTCTGCACAATGACGAGTGAATGCTTGTTGTTGTTGGTGATGTTGTGATGCCATATCTTGGTTTGTTTGACATGGCGCTGATTGTGTCCGCGGCAGTAGAACTGGCGTCTCGGATGGCACACCAACGGTACTACCGCGGGCTGTTTGGTCATTTGATGTAATACTTGGCATGGATGCTGGAATCGCAGCACGTGTCGCGTTGTTGTTCTCAAAAGGCAACTCTTGATAGACTGCCATATATAGAGTATCGTTCGCACGCGTCACCGGTGTAGCGTCGATGGTGGTGATATCCATCCTCATTTCAACAGCAGCGGCAGTTGCAGAAGCAAGTGCTCGTCGAACAGATTTATCAGCCTGAGGAGATGTTGTTGGTGGTTGTTTTGCTGCTTTTTCGGCCTCCAATCGACATTTTCGACGTGGTGTGCTTCTGCGCGCGTGCGGAGTCATCTGACTATCGTGATCCGTAGAAGACGTGGATGACGACTCCTCATCTTTTAGGATTCCGACAGGAGATATCAACTGGTCTCCATGATGATGATGTTGGTAAGTTTGTTCCTGTTGTTGGATAAACTGTTGAACAGCCTGGTTATACGCAATCTTCACATGTGTTGGCAAAACAGCATCCATATATTCCAAAATAGTACGATTTAAACGATAGACGCGCTCATGACCATTGTCGCGTTCGATTTGGAAAAGTGGGATGCGAGTCAATGTGGAACCAGTGTGCTCAAAATCCAATGCCAGCAACTCCTGCTCGACAAATTGTCGACACGGCGCAAAATAATAGGCCGGTGCAATGCACTGACAAAACTCATCCAAGGTAAACGATCCTGCGCTTTGCGGACGTGCAAGGCCGGTTCGAATGATAGCAGGCAAATACGTGCGGCGAGTAATGTTATGATCATCTTGAACATATTGCCGTATCCGCAAAAACCATTCGCCTGTTGCAATTGTAGACTGTAAACGACGGTCCAAGACAGCGTCCTGTAATCGCGAGTAGACAATTGTATCTACCACAGAGCGTAGATGCTGAAACCCGGCATAATTGTGATCCTCACCCATGGCTACAGTCTCAAACACGTCGCGTGGTACGGCTTGTGGTAGGTCATACCATTCCTGCAGCAAACGGATGGTTGGAACTGTTGACCTGAACAGATCTTGAAAATCAGCATGTTCAAACAGGTCCTTCCATCGACGACATCCAGGAATGTGTTGTTCACTACATCCAGGTCGTGGAAGGTTCGTCAGATACAATAACGGCAAAGTATCGGTGCGTTGTGGTCCGCTTGGGTGTTCCGGATCCGCGACATGTTGCATCGGTGGAACGGCCTTGTAAATTGTTGTTACAGAATGAATAAGCCGGCGACGAATTTGGTCAATTGTTTGGCCTTGTTTGATAATCGTACTCTCCTTGGGACCGGACAGATATAGAACGTCAAATCTGAATTCGATCACATCATCAAGCAATATGCGATTCTCATCATCGCCACTATCATCATTCATTACGACATCGTCATCATCGACGTGTGACATAGACAGCCTTGTCGCAGGTGTGGCGCTTTGACGTCTATGGTGTTGTTGTGACGCTGATGATTGATTTTCGGATCGATATCGACTACTTCGCGTCAAGGTGCTTGTTGGTGGGCATGCTGGTGTATTGGTTATAGACGCAGATGTAATGTTCAAAATGATAGCAGGTGCGTAAAGACGATACGCCGGTTCACAAACAAATACAATTGCAGGGAGAGCAGGCAGCGACGTGCGTGTCGTCGGGTGATATATCCCCGTGTTCATCCATTCCGTTAATAGAATACGATTGCGGAGCATATTGTCCGCAACCGACTCTTCGTGAATAGCACCGACATTGTTATGACCACCTGTCGTTGACACGTGTGCAACAGAAGAAGATGCAGTTGTATGTGCAGAGTTCATGAATGTTGATGTTACCGCTGGGTTAATCTGTGAATGAACATTTCGTGGTTGGAGCGCCATTGCTGGACTCCGCAAGCGTGATGCAAGTGCAATCAAAGGATCTTGTGGATTGCTGGACGAAGAAGATACAGATGATGACGATAGACCAGGTTGCGGCATTGTTGTGTCTGGTGGTACAACAGTGTCCTCAACGGGATGATATGGATCAAAAATTGTGCGCGACTCATCCTTTATCATCGTTGAAATCATGACTGGGTCTGCCGCTGGTGCAATAGATGATACTACAGAAGTCAAAGGCGGCTCTTCTAATAGTTCTGATGACATCTGCCGAATGCTTCGACACATGGCATATTTCAGGAATCGGTTAATATGAGGCGCATGCCCTGTCAACTGTTCAAGTGGATCTGGGGTCAGATTGTATCCAGGTTCCACAATTATTAGAGGCCAGTCACCAAATCGTCGATCGCCACGACCCACAAATTGCGTCATCCAATCTTCCGAATTTGTCGTGCGAAGTGTCATGATAAACGAGTAGGCAGGAATATCAGTTCCACGACCTAAATATATATGTATCAAATAAAGAGAAGGAAAGAATGTCAGCATGGCGCGATATACAAATCCATATTTGCTAATATTAGCAGTAGAATCCATCACGTGCCCTGTGTTTCGACATCAATGACAAGAACGGGTCGATCCCACGATGCTTGTGCAACCACTCGACGAATAGTACCAAAATCGGCATACTGTGGCATATGCGTGTAGGCGTTTGCTGCCACGACAACATGAAATCCAGCCGCCTCTGCCTCCTTGATTGCAGGAAGCATGGGAGCACACATTTTAGTACCCTTTTCAGTATACCCGTGGTAGAGATTCAACAATGATGCAGGGGGTGGTAAATGTGGAAACTTGGCCACTGCATCCGCGCGACCCGCAGCAATGCGCTGTTTTGTCAGGTGTAAAAATGATGTGACGTAGAATTGCACTTGAGACTTTGCATTGAAGCGAATTTGATGCGCAAAGTCTTCTTGTTGATCCGATCGTTGTCCATTGTCAAACCATACAAACAAATACTGTCGTTTCTTCAGCGGACGAAACACGTCCGGCAGTTCAATTAATGTGGAATAGTTAATTTCCCACAGAAATTTTTGCAACGGACAGAATCGTGTCTTGAATTTGGCAGGTGTCGCTGAAATACCCAAGATGCGCACACGTGAACGACCACCAGGACCAGTTATCAACAGACTTTTCTGTGGTCCACATAATCCATCGTCGCACTCATCTGCCAACCACACTCCAAAATAATTACTGTCTAATGCCCATGTGTTGACATTGAGCCAGTCCAGAGTCGCAATCACAACAGACGCTTGGCGTATGCGATGTTTGAGGTACGATTTCCGACCTGAACAAGACGCATCTATAATGAGCACCGAGCGATCGAGTGATTTGGTATCATCAGTCGACAGTTGCTTCTTGATCACCGTCACAGTCGGTTTGTTCAGACGAACAAGAACATCGTTATTGTCCGAATCGACCGACAATGATGATGCCTCCTCTTCGTCCTCTTCAGAGACGAGGGATGACCGTTCCCCAAACAGAGATTTATGATAGTTATCCTTGATATTGCATCTACATAAGACCAACAAATAATTAGATCAGTCATGAACATTGAATCCTTCACATTGTTTGTGTTATGTTCTCAATTATAAATATATACGACGTACCTTGTAGTCGTTATTAATACGCGCGTGCGACGCAACGACATTGGATCTACGGCAGATGGTTGGGACGTCGCCAGTGACGCAATAGACGACCGGTCTTCTTCTTCAAACAATCGCGTTACCAGCAAGGAGTCTGCGCGTAGTCGGCGACTGATTTCTAACGCAGTTGCCATTTGAATAAACGTCTTACCACAGCCAGTTGGACCAGAGGCCGTTGCAACGCGACGGCTATCCGGGTCTAGTGCCCAGTTGATCGTTTTTGTTACAACATCACGTTGATAATCCCATAATGTATAGTCATCAGGAAACACCAATGTATCTACGATAGACATGGCACCTATCACAATAATGAGTGTGAATGATAAAACCCAGCGATCCAAGACACACACACTGGCCCGATGATGATACAATCCACCCAATATTATTGTTGAGGCAGATATGGTTTTTTTCGGAATATGTTGCCGTGCAACGCGAATGGTGGTGCATGTTGGTTAGGTTAACGTATTGTGTGTGCACATCTCGAGACGGAGGGTTACCACTACTCAAGTGGATGCTCCAATATGGCATTATTCCTGACGTAGACATAACTACACCAGTAGGCCATTATATGCATTCAGATTTGAACAAACAAACCAGATAATGCGGGATCACATTCAGAAATAGAACCAGATATTCATTGCGTGCACTGCAATTTTTCCATTATTTGATGGGTATAAATATACTATCCTAAGAGCAAAGTCATTAATCGATTCATAAAGAGAAGAAAATTGTTCTCTTTCTATACCTTTTGTTGGGGAACACAATACAACAACATATATATATATCTTTTGGGTTTACCAACAATAACAATATTATTTTTCTTTTCTCTTTTTTGGATTAATTGTCTTGGTCTATCATGAGCCGCGTTATTGCCATTGTTGCATATGCCGCGACAGTAGAGCGCTTGGGTCCCGTTACGGTGGTGCCGAACGGTGCGGAGATTCCCATTCCAGATACGAACCAAATTGATGGCATGTTTATTACTGATTCACAATTGAACCAGTTTATTCTTGTCCTGAACAATGGCTTTGACAATGATGTGTATCGTATATTACCAGACCCCGTTCGATCATCGTCTGCGGGTGCAGCAAGATACAAATTAAGCAATGTACAAGTGCTTAATGTGGGTCAAATTGGAGATTATGTTCATGTACAGAATGGTACCGTCTATGGAAATACTTATTGGAGGATTCGAGGCCTGTTTCAGACGTATAATCGTACGCCAAGCAATACAGATTTACCCATGTCCTCGTTTGTATCCACACGACACCAATACGGATTATACAATAGTCTTCTAGACAGCCAACCTGTGGATGCAATCGAATGCAGTGCATTGTACAACAATGTTGTATGTGCCGTGATCAATTTGAATGACGTGACATTGGACAAGGCGCAACGCATTGCCGCAGGATCCTACGTGTATCCGTCGAGCGCAGTTCCTGTTGCCGATTCATCGGAGAATATATCCACGTACCGTGTTTTATGTTTTTACAATAATATAGAAACACCACAACCACAAGGTCCATTATTATCAAGTCTACTTGTGGATGTTGGCGTGTATAAACCAACAGTATATCAGGGCCCAGGAGGATCTCTGTTCCGATTACTTCAGTTGCAGCAAGACGTTCAAAGGAATCCCTCTGTTCTCTTTCATATTCGCGCAGACACACGGACCTTTGATGTGTGGACGCCCGTAGAAGTCATTACCTTTGAACAGAGCAGCAGCAACAATACTCTATCGAATTCATTACGTATCGCATCATCATTATCATCAACACTTCCGCCGCAACAACCATCCTCAATAACAGGTCATTCATATCGGCATACAGGGCCATTGGTTCGTACTCCTGGTGGTGGTCCTATTATGCAACCTGGTCCCGGTGTTTTATTATCTGCATCTGTCTCCCATGCATTGTTGCCAGATTTTCAACAACAATCACTGATGACATCATCTTCCACATGTATCGAATATATGGGTGGGTTGGCGTCTGAAAAATATGCGCCGTTATGGGAACAACTCAACACGGGTTGGCAATTTGAACCTGATTCAGAAAATGAAAATCTACTATTCGCCACCATATCTCTGGACAAGAAATCTTTTCGAAAGCGAGTGTGTTTAGATATACCACAATGCGGTGATGTTGTTCTTATTCCCGTTGTTGGTGTTGACAAATCATATCAAGGTATCTATCGCGTCGATGGCAAAACAACCATAGATGATAATCGCACCAGCAAACAAGAGAAAAAACCATACAAACGAATCACGTTGAGTTTATTTTGGTTGGAGCCCTACACGTCGGACCTAATCGTTGTGAATACTCCAACAACCCGAAATGTACCCGCTGAGGAAGGTCCATCCTCCACATCGTATGCACTATCACCGCAACAGATTTGGAAGCAAACTCAGACAAGTTTATATTTTACACAGATTAATCAACAGTCCACGATATTGGTCGACCCTTCTGTGGTGCTATATGTCAATGTTGCAGCGACATTAAATGATCTGCATCGACTCACATTTCTGCCAAACACGTATAATTATATTATCGATCAAAATATAATGGTGATGTCAATCGTATTTGATGGAAATGTCTCGTTGCAGAGTGGAATATCACTTGTTCTAATCAAGGAACCTACAGCACCCCTTCAAGGAGTATTTTTATATCAACAAATTGGTACTCAACATTATTTATTGTTGACAACACTTCTTGAACCCACTTCAAATATAACACAGATTCATGTACTACATGGAAATGAATTTGGTGGTACATACTGGAGTCCTAACGATATATTGAGTTATCAAATTATGTTAACAAACTAATCAAGTATAAATATTAATCTCAAATAATGTTATTACTATTATTGTTCCTTTCAATAGATATGTCTTGTCTCACACCCAAGGGTACATTACCACTCAAACATAATGAGTCCAGGTTGAACGGGCTCACCGGGATGTGGCTCACCAAATTCATCCACAAAGCCACCTGCACCGCCGCGACCCACAGCGTTTGGAATATCTTGTAGTAAGTGGAGTGATAATCCGCCGCCACCACCATCTGCAAAAACTCCATAATTCAAGTCACCAAACATTGTTTCATATCCAATTGCAGGGAGTGCATCATGAGCACCAATGGACGCGGGGAATGGATCCGCATTGACTGGTGGTGGATGAGCCTATACATATAACTCGAGATATATGATGACCCATTCTCTGGTGTGTTCTAATGTTATTTTTCCAGGTTCGTTTTCCTGATTCTTGTATGATAAGTTTATTCTTTTGGCAATTGAACCTGTGATACCAACGAACAGAATATTTCCGGCTTGGACGTCGGATATTACTAAATCATGGCGACTGTCTCTGTAAAGTCAAAAAGTACGAATCGTTGCGCGCGTACGATTGCAGCGGATTCGTTACGCAAGGCATCATCACGGCCGCTTTACCTCTCATCGACGAACATGCGCGAACTGGACGAACAAATTGTTCAGTTCTATCGGGATTGCGGCCGCTCTCAATTTGATGTTGTTATCGAAATGGGAAGTGGTTCCATTAAGTATATCCGTGATGCAATTGCACATGTTGTGTTGCATCGAAGCGCGCGCTACCGTGTCGGAGGCCATGTAGAGATTATGATTCAATACCCCAGATGGTTGAACATTGTGTGGAATGTAAGAGGTATGTCTCAAATTGGTCATCACGCGCGCATATGCATGATCTATTCTGACTTTTCATTTTTTATTATTGCGTATTCTCTCTTCGATGTGGACATTTTGATCATTATGATTGTAGAATTTGGTCGCATGATTGCGTATGAATATTGTGGCCGACTGACGTATCACTATCCTGCAAAACGTGTCAAATATGTGAGCGAAACGGGTCGCACTCTCTCTGTGGTGAATTTGATCTACTATTCGAATCGACGACATGTTGAAGTGAAACATGACCAAACATCCGAAATCCTCTATTACTGGTATCCTGTCTTGTCCAAGGGTCCCTTAATGTCGGGTATAATTGGCGAACGTGAAGGCGGGCGTGATATTCCCATGCCGTTACAGAAGCGACCCGACGATTTTCCGCTACAACTTGGCGACCAGTCAGACGCAACACATAAAACCACTGACTTTATCCGACAGATCTACGTGCAACATTGGCCGTCGTTATGGGAATTGTATCGCACACAAGGCGCTAGCACTGCACTTGAGCAAGTATACCAATGGATCAGTTCTGCCGTAGCAACAGTGTATCCGACTCCTATTGGAAGTGTGTCGGTGATGTGTACTCCAAAGACAGATGATAATGTTACCACGCTGCCTCTGCCGAGTGGTCGTTGTGTATCGGATATTACGGCGTCTTCTTCATCACTATCTGTAGAGCCTGATGATAATAATATATCGCATGCCGCCGCTAGTACCGTGTCCTATACATTCATCAGGAATGTTGGTCGTTGTGGAAGAATACGGTCATCGGCATTCCGCGACCATACTGTTGAAACAAAAGAAAATTGTCATGATGATGATATTGTCGATGGAAACGAATTATACAATTCTGATATCGAAGATGATGACTTGGATTATCCCAACCCTACGGAACGTAGACGTTGCCATCCAAAACGCCGCCGGCGTGTCCATGAAAAGACAGATTTGGACGATGAGATATTGGTACTATCTTCCATTCTAGTGGAACCGACATCCATCCATGGTCCTGGTTCATCTGAGGTAGCCGTAAAGTCAGTGTTGAAAAAGAAGAAAAAAATATCAACAAAGAAGCGCAAGCACTGCGGTGATGAATTGGCCGCGTCACAACAGGATGATCATAATCGACGTGGAGACGTAACGCCAGAAGCGAATACAAACGGCATGGCCATGGATGGTGCTGTACCTTATCAATTACATGTGCAGGATCAAGATAATTCGATGCTATCGGCCAAAAGAATCAAATTAGAAGACACTGCTATTGCTATGTATGCGAATACATTGTCAATTCCTGCCCGAACGGAGTGGGATAATTCTGTTGGTCTGTCTTGTGCCGTGACCGAATCAGACCATTCATCATCAGATGATCCATCCGCATCATCATCATTGTCCATATTAGATGCGTTGTTGCTGTCGAATGATTGGTCTTCGTGCGAAGATGACTTGCTGTTTGGGGTTGTTCCAGATGCTGTCATGCACCCATCATCATCATATCATGATGCATTTATGGTCGATCACGTCCCCGACGGCGCCTTTCTACCCTTGGTACACAGTCAGTCTAAGAGTGATCATCATAATGTGGGCACGCCCAAGTGGTCCATTTGTACAGACTCGATGTTTGAGAATGACTGTATTCGATACACAAACCCATTCGATGATTCATTGAATGGCAGTGATCTATTGTTGAACGACAATAGTAATGGGGTGTATAATAATTCCTACCCATCTACACTATCCCAGGAGAATGAGGAGGATCACTCAACCGAATGTTTTTTGAATTGAATAAAATAAATCACGCTGTTGTTCTTGTTATGCGGTTGTATTGTGTTCAATATATTAGAATATCAAATGAGAAAGGATTTCTCTGGTCATGTTTCACGGCAAACAATGCCCTCTTTTGTTTTGTGCATGTATGGTACATATAGATGGGGAACGGACGAAGGCTATTTTTTCTATAAGAAGGGGTTTATGCATATGTACAATATAATTGTATTTACCGTGTTGTACGTGGGAGGGGAAATAGGTCCAGCAAATTAACAATGGAAATTTCGAGTACCCCCCTGTCCGCGAACGAATCTCGAGACGGTGACGCTACGTAAATACAGCCGAGGACTGCCATTCCAAATCATTCATTCGCATCGTTGTTGCGTAATCAATAGATCAAGCACATCTCTTTGCAAAACCTCTAACCTACCCCTGCGTGCTTCCTATTATTACACCTTTATTTGATACCATGTCTTCGGAATATCTTTCTCCTGTTTCCAAGAAGCGCAAGTTGTCCGAGGTTGAAGAGACCGCAACCAAGAAGAGCAAGTTGTCCGACGAGGATGACGGTTCCTCTGCTGCGGTCCAGGGTGCGTGTGCTTTTCCTTCGTTGATCGATTCATGTCTGCTGTTTTCTTTGTCTACTTTGAGAGGTTTCTAATATCCGTCCAATTCACCAAAAATTGTGACAGGTGTGAATGCGTCCGCATCATTGAATGCAGACAAGGTCGATGGTGCTAATGATTCATCCATCGTCCCCGTTGTTGCCGATGATTCATCCGCCGCCCTGTTGTTGCCGATGATTCTTCTATCACCCCCGAGGCTGCCATTGCGCAGGATGTTGGTGCTTCACAGGACGAGGAAGATGATGATTCGATGATTGAGTCCAAGATTATTCTCAAGCCGTGGCCTGTCACTCAGATCATTCTCTCTGAGAACTGCTTCAACAACATGTTCACAGCGCGCGAGTGCAGTGCTCGTGAGGCGGAAGGTGATCGTTTGGAGTTTGTGGATTGCAAACTTAACAAAACGTTAGTAGAGTATTACTTGGTTGCTGGTAAGCGCGTCGACGTGATTGTTGTTGACTTTGTCAAGCATACCATTGAGTTTATCAACAACTCAAAGGATTTGAAAACCAACGATGTCACCACATTGAATTTCCAGGTCGCGTTGAATGTCTCCTCCATCAAACATGAACCCCACCGCGACGGGTCATCGCAATAAGCAGAACAAGGCGACACTACACTATTCTTGTATCTACAAATGGTCCTTTCGTTGTTTTGATGCCAATAAAATGTATCATTCAGTCATGATCTACTATTTTGGCCGCTTTTTTATTTGCTATGTTTGTGTGTGTGGGGTATTCTTGGCATCATCGGGTTGTTGAAGTAAATGAGATCATGATATTCTCAAAATATTGTACATGATGGCTATGACATACGTGTTCCTAACCAGGTTGTGTCTCAGATCCAGACTGCCTGTCAGCGTCAATCGCAACAACAAGCAAGTGAATTTCAACAACAATTGCGACTAGAAAACTTGTATTTTCGTGTTCAACTGGTCCGAAATGAATTCTGATGTTTGTATAATCAAGTTTTGCTACTGTATTGGATAATGATCAAGTTATTTTCGGTTGTATTACTGTCTACAAAACAAAATTATTAGAAGCACAAAATAACAACCAAATAACATGATGAGGCGCCTTAAGTTTTGCCAACCAAATTAGAAAACAACTTGACACTTCTGGTAGAACCAAGTCAAAGACGAAAAAGACTTGTTGGAAAAAATCATCATTATCACAGAACCATGCATGCAATTTTTTTGGATTTTTTGTTGTCAATAACTCCTCCATCATTTTGTTTCGTATACCAGTAAACAGCGAGAGAGATATGTTTCCATGATTCCTATTGAGAATGTCCGATATATTGTATTTCCAGGAGGTGCCGCACGAGCCGTCGCGCTCAGTACTGCGTTTGATGCATTAATTGCCCATGCAACACTCGCATCGACAACAAACATACAACAACGTGATAATAACAATGGCACTATTCACGGAGACAATTATATTAATTCTGCGGAAAAAGAACCAATATCATCTAAGGCGGACAGTACTACACTCGACGCACATGAATGGATGCAACAGTTACAAGGGAGTGGAGGTACGTCGATCGGTGCGGTTTTAGCACTTGGCATTTTATTCGGGTACAAAAAGTGGTGTCGTATTCGTGATCGTATGATTCAATATGATACGTGGCGGTCTCGGCAAATATTACAGACTATTGATCTCTCCAATTGTGATACCAATCTCTCTATTTGCTCGGACGAGTCGCTACGTAAAATGATCGATCAAGTGTTTGTCGAAGATTTGGAGATTTCAACTCTTATTACATTCAAAGATTTGAATAAACTGATTGACGGCAAAAGGTATGTTTGCAATGCATCCTGTCATGAAGATCATAGTATTCTGTACATGTCGGTGGATACGACACCCGATCTATCTGTACATCAAGCATTACGCATGTCTATGGCGTTGCCATGTATTTTTCCTGCCGTCACCTACTGCGGAAAGTTGTACGTAGATGGCGGTCTACTAAACAATTTCATTTTGGACCAATTTTCGGCGGAGCATACTATTGGGTTTACACTCATAGGAAGTCGTCGCCAGCAGATGACAATAAATTTTGATGCCACAACAACATATGATAGGAGCAATACCGGCAGCATCGCCACGGAAGGTCAATGGCGCCACTCATTCTTATCATTCATCATGTCACTCATTTTCTCAACCATTATGATTCCCGATATGGTTAATTTTAAGAAGTTAAAAAAAACACACGCCACTTGTATAATACCTGTATTTACACCAGGTGTCGGACCACTCGCATTCCCAATCACTCCAAATATGATTCAACGATTACAAGATTATGGTACATCCTCGGTACAGTATCACGTTTATCGCAATCTGATATTTTCTATTATGGGTATATCTGTATTGTATTGTACAAATCATCACTATCAGAAGCAAACAAAAGCAACAACAACGTCAGAGACGTAAACAAAACACAAATTACACCCCGCCAAAAACTGTATATATATAACTCGAGGTGATGTAACTGTCACATTAAATATTGTGTAGTTTTTCCTATGCGTGCTTTACAAATTACCAAAATTTACCATCTGTACAACACCCCATCTCTGGATTCCTGACTATATTAATTAGCATGGATGGCACAAAAATTCCATGTAAATAAAATATCATTAAAATTAGTCTAATAATATACTCGAGTTGTACTATCGGCAGATAATTCTGCTGTTTATATCTTGATGACAATAACAATTACACACAAGAGTAATCATGGGTACTGATAGCGAGAGATGAGTAATATTCATTTTTATAATGTTTATTCAAATATATAATTTTACTTTATATGTACTTACATATATATATGCGATTGTTTTGTTTATTTTTGACAGTTGTTACAACACATGGTGACAATGGGGGCATGTTGGAATATGGATATTTCGTGGTGTTATTGATCCCATAGGTGACGATGTTGTGGCTGCCATCGTTGCCGCCGCCAAGGGCATCATCAGACTTGTCATTCTTTGTTGCATGCCACGAAACAAAAACACAACTACGACTGCAAAGAGAACAAGTAAGACGACCATGCTAATTAATAGTCTCTGTTGCTGTTTTTGTGCTTGTGCAAGACTCGCCTTTGTTGTTGCAAGAATTGCCGCATCCTGCTGATGATGTTGTTCCATTACTGCTATACGGCTGACTTCGTTCGGCGGTAGATGATGTGTAGTCTCTGGTGTTGTTGTGGATGATTTTGATTTTTTGCGAACTTTGGTGATATAAATTTGTGGCCTCGTGTTATATGGTGATGGAGGGTGTTCTTCAGTAAACGTTCCCGTATCGTAAGTGTCTGTGTTTAACAACATAACTGGATTTTGATCACCAATGATGGTTTCATTGTTGTCCACATCGTAGTCGCCAACATGTGCTATATTATTGGTGTCAATAATCTCAGAACTGTGATCATCACCATCATATTCTGAACTGTTATTATCAGTGTCATCATACGGCAAATCGTCATCTGTGTCTGTCACCGAAGACGCAGATGATTCAAGGGAACGATGATGATGACGCTCTACAATCTTTTTGATGGAGCGTAATAATTGTTTGTGATCTGTTTCTACAGTTGATGGTTGTGGTGTTTTTGTTGGTTGTTGTTGTTGTTGTCTTCTTCTTGTTCTATTTATTAATGATGCTGAGCGATCACGTCGGGAACAATCATCTTTCCTTCTTGACGATATTTTATCGTAGCCGTCTTCGTTGTAAGAATTGTGTACAATGGACCCATCATCATCATCGCCATCTCCTTTATCAAATGACGATTGTGCTGGTAGTGGGCGAGGGGATGATTGCTGTGTAGTACTCGCCGGAAGCGATACCACAGAGTCACCCCAAACATCACTAAGAGCATATGCACGCAAATTCATTAAATTCAAAAAAGAAAGTTGTGATGACAATGATCACAAGCAATACATTACACGCAGCAAAAGGGTAGATACCGCCAACTTTCTTTTGCTTATGTTTATTCTTATATTACGCAGATAGAATATATATATGTATGTATGTGTGTAGAAAGAAATACAAAATCCAAATAAGAGTTCTTATCTTTTCCATCTATGTTATTAATTTTATAATATAGGTCACGCAATATCATCATCCGGGTATGGTTTTATTTTTGGTTCAAGTAGGTAGTATATCTGTAATTGTTGAATGCTTTTCAATTTTTTGTGCCGACGATAATCTCAAAGGAATACTTGAAACCCCGATTAATTAATCAATGGAAATGAGTGCATGAAGAATTCTTGTATTCCATCGTCTTCATTGTTGCCGCAAATTGTCAGAAGAAAAGAGAATCTAAACATATTGTATAACAATATATTTAGATATGGCATCCACGGACAATATTAATAATAATGTAATGGACGTGGACAATAATAGTGCCGATAACAACGTTATTTCCACCAGCCGTGTGAATATACAGTTTCAACCCAGTACACCTCGGCAGGAATCACGTCGGTTGACACGTGGTGATTTTGGTCTGACAACACAACCGAATCAAAGGTATCCGCAATACAGTACCTATAATACGCTATCACAACTTATCAATAATATCGATACGTTGCCTTACTGTACTGGTGAGCCAACTGTTCCGGGTCAGATACCTGCCGAGTTGGAGACTGCGGTTGCCAATGTTCCTGCAGAGCAGCGATGCCTGGCCAGTGTGCGCTATTTTAGCAATCGATTATTAAGTGATCAGAAGAAACTCGATCGTCGACGCGTCCGGTTGCCAAAGTTTGGTCAACCAGAGATAGACTTTGACGCAAACTACGTGCGTTTGGATGTGTTGGACAAGGCCAAAAAGCACTTGGACAAGGCGCGACAAATGTATATTTCTGGTAAATCAAACATAGCCCAGGGTATTGAGTTGCGAAATACATCGCGCATCAATCGAGGACGGGCATTGCAATATAGTGTACGTGCCGACAATCGGCAATTACCCAAGGAAAATGCACATTCGGCACTCTACAACCTCTGGCAGGCGTACCGATACATTCGTGACTATGAAATGAATCCGCCGCCGCCACTGAATGCAGATCGTACGATGAATGCAGATCGCGTCGCACTCGACGATAAATACAGGTTCATTATGGGCACGATGCGACTTGAACCCAACCGACTCGGTATTGGATCGGAAGCACGTCGCATTTGGAGACAAGAAAACACATTGGATGGCAACTATTATGGAGCGGCTGAACAGGAAGCGGCGGCAGAAGACAGGGGATATTCTGATTTGTATGCCAACGTTCCATCGATGGCCGTGCGTGGTCCCGAACGCGTGCAAACCTTGCTGAATTGGTTGGAAACACAACCTCCCGACATGCCGATCGATCAATTTCCTGCAAGCGATCGACTTGTGACGGAAATGGGATTAACAAACACGCCCGAATGGACCGATGCGGCACGGGCGTTGCAAAATATTCACCAAAACTTCGTTCCACCACGTGTCATTCCACTATCTCAGGCTGCGCTGCCAGAACCATTTCAACCACCACCCCCCATGCGATTTCGACCGTACGCATCTCTGGACGAACCATACCCTCTGGAACCAGATGCAGATGGATGGCCGTTTGATAATGTTGACCGACCATCTGCGGATTATATACCCGTCTTTCTTCCCACCGGCGAATCTATTCCACACATCCGGCGCATTCGTAATAATAACAATGATGATAATATTATCAATGCAGAAATGATGGTGGACGACGGCCCGCCTTACCGATTTTTGGGTGATGCCGATCCACCGTTGGGTGTCCCAGATGATCGAGTTCGACCACGGAAATGGGATGCACGTGTAGCGGCAGAAATATTAGCAAGTTACACGGGTCGACTACAACAGGTGAGTGCCCGACACGCACTAACACGCCGTGCAGAAGAGAGTCGAGTCCGTGGGAGCGAAGACCCTGACTATCAACCTCCGAGTACACCTTTACAATATTGGACAAGAGGTCAACTTGTGTATGATTATGTCCGCATACCTGGAACAGAGTATCGATTTGAACAACAACAACAACAAGGAGCACCACCAGAACCAGCAACATCCACGCGAATTCTCGGAATTGATAGGAATATTTATGTTCAACAAACAACGCCAACGTTGGAAGAAATTGTGAACACTTCCGATCAGGCGCGTATGTTTCATGTTGAGAATTTGTACCCGCTTGGTATTGCACCGCTGGACGTACCACGAACCACCGATTATCGTCAACTACCCCAACAACGAGATTCACAGATCCGTATGCTAATGCACGCCCTGTTTCTATTAGCAGCGCCACTGAATGCGTGGATGAAGGCACATTTACCTGAACGACTATGGACACGTGAACCACCATTGGCCAGTCGCGATCCTGGAAGTCTTACGTTTGGTGCGTCTGCTCCCGGCGACGGGTACTTTCGTCGCACCAACCAGAATATTACGGATCCCACACGTAAGGGCTGGCGGGGTTATTTGAATGTATTTTCTATGCCACCCGAAGGTGGTATCCGAGGACGCACCTTCCAAATATTTCCACCCGCAGCGGCTGCAGCCATCGAGGATGAGAATGCAATGCAAGTGGATCAAGGTGACCAGCAGCAACGACCGGAAAGACCTGCAGATTTTCTTACAAACGGTGTTCCTGTTGGTCCGTTTCAATTGGATCCTCAATTTGGTCAGTCCCCAGATCATATTCCAGGCAATTCATACAAATACGACAGTGGGCTATTCTTTTGGGTGATTCGTACGAACCAAATGACTGTAATGAATGAAAATACATGGGGCCTGGATTGGTATTGAAACACAATCATCAGAGTATTGTGAAAAATAAATTCACTGTAAATTACAAATATTTACATACAATGATAGATGATTGAGTAAGATTTATTTACCATCTCGGTGGTGATAAATATCATTTACAAACATATAGTCGCGATTGGCAAGATCGATCGTAGTTTTCTTTGTCGAGGTAACCTTGAACCAGATCCTGCCGTGTCATAATTTGGACCTCAATCACTGGAAAATGTTCCAACTTGTGGGGCAATTCCATATGGCCACGATGTAGTTTGTACAACTTTTGAGTGCCGCAATGATGCAAAACAATACCCTCCAAACGGCGCCCAAGGGCTGTGTCCGTCATAAATTGACGAATCTTATCAAACTGCGTCCAATCCAAATCCGGAATGACGATAGAACCGTGCACCACGATTCCGTGTTTCGGCACACCATGTGGGTTGCCTTGAACCTTGGGACCAATCAACTCCACAGTCTGACCTTCCAATTCAGCCAGCGGGACAATCGTCTCCACAAGGGCATCCAACGAAGCGTCATATTTCCAACGACGAATATGTTCGGCCGCACTCTTGTCAGCGCTACGCTCCGAAGTTAACGCCGCAGCAGCAGCACTAACAACAACAAGTGCGTCCAAATGCCACGGATCGCCAGGTAGTTTGGCCGGACGGAATCCAATCACATGCCCGCCCGCGTCTGGAGTTGTGCCATTCGTGGGCATCCATCCCATGGGCCACTTATCGGATGGCGGCAACTGTGCACCCGATTGTCTGCCGCACCGAATGTCCTGTCGCGCCCATAGGCGGCCCTTATAAACACGACAGCACGTTCCATCAATCTTGCCAGTCACACGAATATTGTCATTATTATCTAAGCACAGTGCCGTAGACAATGTCGAATCGCCACCAGAACAAGTTGTTGCTTCATGTTGCAGGTCTGCATGTAGTTGATCTGGAATAACTCGACCCGTTGGAGCATTCTTTACTGGATCCATAACATACGCAAATAAGGCTTCAATTTTTCCCAACACAGGTACCATTTCGCGCGGTGACGACATAATGTGTGTCAATACAAATGATATTGCTTCGCGAAGATGATGATGATGTCGAATTGATTATAAAACTTTAATGGCCTCCTATTTGGTCAAACGTACATTAAAGTAGTATAAACAGTAGTTTTTTTGAACCAGATTTAGTGGGATACACAATCTCGATCCATAATAATTAATTAATCTCGAGATATATATTTGTCCAAATTTATAGCACCGTTATTATTATTATTATTATTATTGCCGCAAACACCACGACACCCACGCTGATACCTGGGTGTTAAAAGAACAAAGATATATTATTAAATATAGATTCTGTGTAATTGGTTGTTGACGATTGCTGTCCGATACATTTCAATAATAATCTATATCGAATAATAACGGAAACTATGTCCAAAAAAATCAATGTATTAACTACTAATTATAGCAGTTCCCATTCTGATGGCGTCAATGATGATGATAGTGATGCCAGCAGTGACGAAACTATTATCATTGTTCATCACGAACAACAACACCGACCACCATCACGACAAAACACTGTCCCATTATCGACGTTGAATCAACGACAACGTCATAAACAATCGAAACAAACAAAACAGCAACATCATTGTCGCAGCGGCATTAAAAGTTCGCAACAACAACAACAACACAACCACCTAGACACCGATGATTTATTTTCTATGCAGCCATTACCGCAATTCACAACTGCTAATAATAATACAGCAGCAACAACAATATCCCCAATGCAACATTATCAGGATCCACAACAATTATCATTACAACCGTTTTCCGACCAATCATTAGCACATACGGAGCGACATGCTGAACAAAATAATACTATCCATACACCACCTGCGTCATCATCCCCATTACCAAGAATAAGTCCAACCGCGCCATATATGGGCAGAAATAATGCAAGACATCCTTTAGTTCAGCACAGTGAATCTTCATACCTAACTGGCTCTGCGCGTAATGGTTTAATCGCGGCTACCCCTGATAGCGTTCACTTTCGTGAATTGGCCACAGATGGAATTATGGTTCAGGACAATGATGATGATGATGGAGATGATCATATTTCAATATCACCTCAAAACAGGAACAATAAGAAGAAGAAGAAGAACCAAAACAAACGATCCTCTAATCCATATCATGAATTTGATCATCCAGAAGATGCCATTCTTGTCGACGGTGGTGTTGATTTACAAGGTCGTCCAATTACGTACTATATGAATGACCTGCGCCACATGGCACCCGTAAAGGGCGGTCGACAAGGAGCCACGCCCGCGTTTACCGAAGCCGAATTGCAGCAACCCAATTTGCGCCTGATTCGACTGCAAGGATATGATCCAAATGCACCCCAACGCGCACCACGCGACGATATTGAAAATCCACCCCCGAATTTGTACCGCGAAATGACACCGGCCGAATTGGCCACCGCCATTCATGAACGAGCCCAGTATCAACAACGCCTTATGGATTATGACAAGATACACCATCATGCTGATGGTGTACTATTGCACGGTGCTGGTTTTCAATCATTCTTCCCTTACAATATAGAATCCAAATGGACAGATGCGGATGATCGCCAAGCATTTTTAGAACACCAATCTGAGATTGTAAAGCAACAGCAACAACAATTGGGTACAACAAATCGCGGCGAGCATGCACAAACCATGTCGGAAATAATGAAGCCCGCATTGGGAGAACAGTCCTACAAACCTGATCGCGAATCAAATAATACCCTCTCAAATACAGGCATCCATCACGTTTCAACAACCGGAATTTTACAAGGCCGATCATCATCGTCATCGTCCGATTTCCACGGCGAGACGATGCAGTTACCAAACGAGTCGCAATATCCCAATTGGCATGCTGATGATGGCGTCCATGGCCCACAACCTCTCTTTGCATCCTCGATCAGTGGTATGAGTCATTCGGAGCATACAGCACCACATCGCGTAACTACACGTGATTCTACAAGCACCACAGACCCAAATCGGTTTGCACACCTCTTTATGAGAGATCCACGACAAAATGATGACGATGGTCAGATTAACTCAGGAGGGGTGCCTCCCGGTGCGGTAATGAAACCACAACAAGGAGATCGGCAACAATCTCATCGCACAACCACATCCGATGAAGAAGGAATTTTCCGTGTCGATAGTTTACCAATTATGACACACGGAACTATTTCAGGGAATACAAGACATGCACCTGATTCACCTTCTGCCAATACGTGGGCATACAACACATCGTCATCAAAAACCACACAACAGCGGGATTCGGAACCTGCACAAATAATGCCCATTCATGATCCCTATATTTCTTCTGATGCATCAGCATCATCTGCGAACGCAATAGCACAGATGCGACCCATGAATGGGTCCGCAGCGGGACAGACTTACCGTGGGAACATGATACCCGGTGACCGAATCGACCAACCTACCATGATCTCTACAAATTATGCAGATCCTTCTATATCGAATCAAATGATGATGACTGTGAATTCAAGTGTACTACAGCAGCGAGCGCTACCAGCACAAGGGTCGAACCCACAGTCGATTCATTCTCTCATTCGTCCATCCAACCATGACGACCCGGCCACGCTCTACGGCGAATCATCGTCGATCACACATATGACTGCAACCATGAACAATCATAGTCGATCTATCCAACAGCGTGACGCGGAAGATCCAACCGCAATATCGTCCCTGTTTAGTATTCGCGCACAAAAGCCCGATTGGAATACACATGCTGCGCCAGGGGGATTTTCATCTACATTGCATAACTGGTCAAATCATCAACAACAAACCGGCATCACAGATGATTCGACACAAACAAACCGTGTTCACTGTAGTAGTAGTGGTGGTATAATGCAACGAGGTTCAAACCCTACAAACCCACATCATCTTATCACAAATGATGATACAGATTCTGCCAGTCATCGACAATACTCACGGTTATTGAATTCAAATCTTGATGACGGCAAACCCATTGGTGAAACATTCCGTAACACACAACCAACGGACCCCGACGGACTTTTACGATTATCAAACAGTAGTACTCGTGTGAATGGGGACGACAACGATTTCTTATCATCGCCGTGTATGCATTCAGATTTATTCGACCACCCTCCAATAAATCATCGCACCAGTATGGCGAACATATCACACCAGCAGCAACAACAGCGGATTTTATCATCTTTCTCAACAACAAATGATATGTTTCAAAATTTGGAAGGGTCGGGAAACATGAGTGGACACTGGCAGCAACAACAGCATGGGCGCATGACAACACAGATGCCAACGGACCGCGCACCAACGCACCGCGATCTGGCCCCGTTAAATGTGGCAACCGGTATCTTTAATCACGACATATCGTCGCAAATGGAATTATCATCTGCACTGATGTCGCAGAGTAGTATACCACCTCCGCCGACAATGCGAACCCACCGCAACAACGACGCAACGGCGGCACAAAATCTTCAATTAGTCCCATCATCAGGAACAGACGTATCGGGGGATGGATACACACGTCCACTTGCAACATTTATTCATGATCCCGACATGCATTACGCGCAGTTTCGCGACCAAATTCAAACAGATCCAACCATGCGACCGAAAACAGACCCCGAAACCGCAATTAGCATGAGTGCCGGCACATCACACCACCCTCTGATTGAGATGCCCGGACAATCATCTTCTTCTACGCGTGGCAATACAGTCACAACATCACTGATGGGCGAGTCCTACGTGCCTTCCAATTCAGATGATACTGGATTATCACAATACGTATATACAAATAACACATCATTTGAAAATCTATCAAACAAAGCGAATCTTGCCCCCACTCAACGTAATACTCACTTGAGTGAACCTTTTTCATTCCAGCAGCACAAACAACAACAAAATGGACATGAAATTTCATCTACATCATCGTCGTTCTCAGCCATAGGGTCGACCGATCAAACAGAGGGTCCTAATGCGTCATCTGCGCATGTTCTGTACATTCAATTTCCCGGTGATCGATCTGGTCAGCAAACATCTCAACGCGGGAATATGGTACCACACCATCAAACAGCATCTGCGGCAATACATGATTTTAATTCAGGTGCATCAACCACAGTCTTCCACGGAACGTACACACGAGAACCAACATTGCGCAGTCAACAACAACAAATAGATCCTAATACTTTATCACAAACAGTAATGTCGGGCCCCACATATTCTCAACAGACAGCATCATCATCTCAGTGGACTCAACCAGGTGCTAATATTTCCCCCATTGCACGCATGACTGTATCAAGTCACCCACATCATCATGTCAACTCAATGCAGCATCGGGGATCATCAGATCCCACGCAATGGTTTGCTCAGAACGCAACGCATGATCCATCAATGATAAACGATGTACCCAACGGAACCGCATCGTCGTCAACATTACTGGGTCACAAACCCATGATATCGCAATTACAGGACGGGCACACAGGACAGACACATCAGGGGCACCATGCGATCAGCATGTACGACATTGCGCGTCCCGCCAACCTTCCCGTTCGATACCACCCACAGCCTGCTGCTGGTATGATTAGTCACATCTCAGATTTTGGAATTGCAACAATGGCGGTTCCTGAAAATCAACAACTTTTCCAACGTACGCCATCACACCGAAGCATTGCACATGATTTTCTTCATAACCCAACTCATCGTGTAATACAACAGACAGCACCACAGCATGAAAGTATCGACCACCAACCACCCCATTTAATACCCGTCAATTTACAACCTCATTCTGAAAAATCATGGAGCAACCCAAGAAACCATCGTGGTCAATCAATGCAAACGATTGAACGGCGCGGTATGGATGATCCAACCATATCATCCGTATCAACTCCATCAGCAACAACATTATCAACACAATATCTGCAATCACCATCATCAAGTTCCCCATTCGTACAACAGTCAACGCGACAGACTCATGCACATTCTTTATTATCAACAGATCACTCATCGACAAATTTAACCCGCCACATCACACAAGTCCCAGATAATGATGTTATTTCATCATTACATAGCATCAGCATACAATCACCCCAGGGGATATCTTCTATTTCAAGCCGCAAAAAGAACCACATCCAGACGGACCCACTACAAACCCACAAATCTTTTCACCGCGAGCATATGCCAAATTATTTGTAATAATTATAACTCGAGTTATCGTATAATGATTATTTATCCGTGATTATTCGTGTTTTTGTACACATACTATTAAGCCATATATAAACATTATACAAATGTGCACAAGACACGATATCATGACGACTTGTACCTTTTACAGTTGTTTGTACGCCAGAGAAATATTCAAATTCGGGAAATAGATAACTCGAGTTATACTTACGTGTATATAATATATATCTCTGCGGCTTTTAATCCAACGTCAACATCATTAGGAATAGTGTACCTATTTTCATTATTGAAAGTGTTGTCCGAAATGAATAGTATCCGATGTATAATAAACCAATCTTTCCTCAAAATTCGCTATATAAACTCGAGTTGTATATCCACATGGAGAAAGTTATAATTACACAAAGGACGCAAAGGTTACACAAACAAATAAGCAATTTTACTGAGTAATTTCTATATATACACCTCGAGTTGTTATATATGTCTCATAACAAAGGGTTTGTGAACTATCATACTTGCCAAAGCATATATATATATATATATATATATCGGACAAGATCATAAACACAAGCCTCCAACAGTTTAATATTTGGTGGTGTTGAGTAATTGTTCTGACTTTATTAATAATATGCAGTACTGAGTATATACTACTCGAGTTATTGTATTAGCATGACTTTGTCGCGTACCATGTGGTATTAATCTCATACTACACATCTTGTGGTTATAAAAGGCGAACATAAACTGCAGAAAAAAGATGATGTATTTTACAATTTCCGCCACGTTGCCCCAGAGTAAACCTCGATCGTGTTACCAGAGTTATGTACAAACACTGTAATAAAACTTGGTTTTCTTATCACAAACACACAGAACACGCTATAATCTATATATATTGGTTGTATTATTTTTTATTTAATCTCAATACAATACACAATGCAGCAACATTCTTACTAATTTCTTACTCCGAGGTTACGTGGCGGGGCCTGTCTGTAATTCAATATAAGTAACTATTTGGAGTTTATTGTTTTAAAACGAATATATGCACACTGGTTTTGTTGAACACAAAAGCAAATCTTCCTTACTTCTCATTGACCCATTCATTCTCTCGGATCATTTGTTCCTCCTCTTCGGGTGTAAAGTCATTCTTGATATTGAAATATTGCCGAATGGCTTCGGGGTTGCCAAGATTCTTGATGGTCTCGGCAATGGTCTTGCAACAAACATCCAGCAGAGGCTTGTAGTCGAGAAAATTGCAAGCCAAGATGATTTCAAACATGATTTGTTGGGACATTTTTTTAACAAACTCTTTGTCCCATTCAACAACATCATCAGAGCGACGATAATCGTACTCCTCCTCTGTCTTCTTGTTGTTAGAAGAAGAGGTTGCAATCTGCTTCTGTCCTTGTTGATCCACCGATTCAAGAGTCTTCTTGGTGGGATCTGGTGGAAAGTAGTAAGCGGGCAACGGATGGCTCCAATGATGCTCGATGTATTGGAGTACCATTTGTAGTGATCGGGCAGCAATATTTGGCAATGGGATTGGCGAGTCCTCATCATTGGCCAGATCTAGATCAGTGATCATGTTGCCAAGTGTGACCATTTGCGTAGCAAATTCAACAGCAACGCGAAACAGTTTCGAATCATCAGTCTCAATCAAAACTGTTTTGCCAGAGAGGTCTTTCAAACCTTCAGGGTTCGCAGGAATGATATAATCCGGCGTTCTCTTTCCCGGTTGTTCTGCCGCTCCCGAAGAATAAGAATCGATCAACTTTTGGGAATCGTGTAATTGATGGACTGACTGAACGGCGGCGCCAGGAATGGTTGTTTGTTCCGCAGCAATAGCACCGGCAAAATCAGTGTCGAGTCCCGGCTGCACTGCGCTCGATGACATGTCGACATCCATAGTGTCTTCAGACAGTTTGCGTTGCTTGGACATGATGGTTGAGAACAATATAAAGATAACGTTCCTGCACCGCAAAACAAGATCAATTTTTAGCAAGAATACAACCCGGATATAATTTGTGAGTTTTTATATTCTAATTATTCAAAAACAAACACCATTAACAAGTTTCATATGATAAAAACAGTGGAAACCATAAAATAATTAATTGGGAACGGGGAACACACACGGACAATAGAATAGGCAAAACGAATAATCAGTAATGTATCTTCCCAAACACACGCTTCCTAAGATGTGTGTTGAAGATGACGAATATGAATACTAATAATCATTGCATCCGACAACTCGGGTTTAAGTGCAGGTGTGTAAAATACATCTCGAGATTATTTTTCATCCTTCAACGGGGGGCATATCGGTTGAACAATTTGTTTTAATACAACTATTGGTAATCCAGAAAACACCTTGTTAGTACGTAATATATATATATATATATAGTGGCAATACAAATTCTTGACAAAGTTGCGATAGACATAAACTTGAGTTATTCCCCCATGTTGAAAAGGTGTGCAAAAGAAAACACTATGTCGGACAGACCAAATTTGAACCAGCGACCTATTGGGAACCATATCATTTATAGACAACCGCTCTACGATTGGGTTGTTGTACGATTTTGCAGACGATCTTTCGTGAAAATAAAAGATTTTCAATATCATGTGAGCAATAACATTGAAATAAATGTGATCTATGTGTAATAGAATGCATTTTTAAACTTAATTTTGTTTTTGTTTGTGATATTTTGATAATTATACTCGCTCAAATTGTGGAGTGAAAAACCTGTATCAAACATAATATGATTGCATGCATGTCTGTGTACACCTCGAGTCATTTGTATTAAGATATAAAAATATATAAAACTGGGAGCCAACAACCAAATGCAGAAACTTGGTAATTTGTGAAAATATACACATAAATAACTAATTGCATAAACTACACACATCTTGATTAGATTAATTACTCTTCTATTCTATTCAGTTGCTTATACTATAACATTACGTTCTTTGTTTTGTCAATTATATAAGCAGCATGTCGATATCATCGGATATTTTGGAACGCCTGTTGGGTCGGTGTAGAAATGAACGTTCGGACTCAGATGAGTCTTCTTTAACAGACCTCGATCCCGAGGAGGAGCGATTGTTGCAACGGTTACATGGGGCTTTCCGAACTCGATCGAAAGTTCCAGATGTTGTGGACTCTACAGAAGGTACTGTGCCGCGTCCCAAAGCGTTGTTGAAGCATTTGAAGGCTGCTGTTATTTTGGAACAGTCGCCCGCACAGTTGGAGGCCATTATTAAGGCATCCCCTGAAATGTTGTCTCAGATTAATTGCGTTTTCATCTCAAAGAGTCGATCCAATTCGCGCATCACACCTTTGATCTATGTGATTACACGTGTTAAGATGTGGCCATATGTGTCCACGTTGCTGCGTTGTGGTGCGAACCCAAATATGACATCCGGTTCAGAGATTCTACTTGATCTGCCCTTGTTTACGGCAATCAATAGTTATAGTTTGGCCATTGTGGAGCAATTGCTCTCCGCCGGTGCCGATGTTGCCGTATTAAACTACGAAGGATACAACGTTATTCATCGTATTGCAATGAGTGCCCCTAACGGTGTCCGGCATGATCCTGCCGCATTGTTGCTTCTTATTTTGAAGCATGCGGTGAAGAAAGGTGTCTTGGCACCCTCTACCATACCGTCGGCGTCGCGTTTTGTGATGGGTAATCTCTTATTTGAGGACAATACCAATTCAAACACACAAGTAGATGGTCGGCGATTGTTGGATCTGGATGCCAGACTTCCTGCTGTGGTGCCAAAGTCGATAAAGAAAACAGCACTAGATGTATTCTTGCGCTCAGAACATCCTGCGTCGGCATTGGTGCTGCTCATGTTTGGTGCAAACCCCAATTGCGCGGATGAGGAATTGTTTACGCCCTTCCATACTGCTTGCAATATGGAGAGTCGTGGATTTGCATTGCTTTGTGCATTGTTTGGAGCATCTGGGGACGTTGAAACATCAACTGATAGCAAGACACCTAATGCGTACATTGCGACGCCTCCAGTGAAATTTGCCTTTGATCAAGGCATTGCGTATCAGAAACTTGTTAATCTACCCATTGCACCGGTTCAAGTGGTGTCTCAATCAACTGATTCTGCAAAAACGGATTAAGTTGAATGGTCATCATAATATGTTTGTTGTTATAGGACTCTTTTTGATGATGTACAGTGTATGTTAAAAACCACATATGTAAACGTCTCGAGAAATATACATATATATTGTTCTCACGCTATATGCAAATGTCTTTCATGTTTTTCTGATCATTTTCCCAATTATTGTGTTGTCAAATCGTATCCATCCATTAATTGTATTATTCCTCATAATAATAATAGTATTGTTGATGCTCCGGTGGTGGAACAAAAAGAAAGAGATTGGTACTGAAGAACCGGGTATGGAATGTACGCGTCCTAATGTGCTGCCTGTGGTGTCACCACCTGACCAACAAGAAGAGGACATTGAATATCGTCGTTGCGTGCAAGTAAACGACGTAAACTTGCCAACGAAGAAGAAAAAGACGATGTGGTTGATGCGGAACAATGCCGACTTGCTTCTCAGCAGCCACGCACTACTGTACTCGAAGGATGGCCGATCAGGAGTGTCCACCAGGAGGGCGCATTAGACAGGAAGGATGCCCATCAACAACACCCCAATGTGCTATTGTCTGCCTTCACAACGATGAGCAAGAGTATTGTTCCTATTAATGGACAACATTCACAGAAAGTATGTTGTGTGCGCAGATTTGCTGTAGTGGGTCGCTACGGTGCGCGAACTGCGTCTGGTACCTCTGTCGATATTGTCAAATCGGATTTTCAAAAGGCCATTCGGCAAGGCCGTGTTGTTCAAGCCCTGGTAGCATTCTTTGAAATGTACAATATGGAAACTATCTTCCCGGATCACGCTGCCGCAAAGGCTAATCGTACGAATATTATCAACCGCATGATGATTTGTGCAGCAGAAGATATTGGTCCGGCAAATGTGCCCCTAGTGCAACTTGTCATTACCACAGGTCTCATGATGCAAAAGTATCGGAATAAGCGCGATGCTGCCGTGTTTGCGGCATTGGTGGAACAAATGGCACTGTCTCCAAAAACCCGCATATGCAGTCATCTGTGGCACGCTTATGCATTGCCAGAGAATGAGGTTTTATCACGTTCCATGGGTTTGGATATACACTGTATCCCACAGAGAGGATTCGATTTGGAGAAGGCATTTCGTCAAGGAGATCGAAACGTTTTTCGACTCGCATATGAATGGTCTCTAAGATCTAATGGCGAAAAGTGTATTACCACGAATAATAGTCATTATCATCATGGGCACATGAAACCCCAGATCGATGATGATAATACTATTATGACCAACCATACCAATTCGGTGTTGGCATCTGCCGCTGTACTACGACCTTCATGTCGCCAAACGAATACAACCACAAGAACGGCAAGTTCAATTTCACAAACAACAACAACATTATCAAGAGCATCACCGTCATTATCATCATCACAGACTGTGGGTTTGTCGCTAATGTGGAAAACCCTGCAGCGTATTTTGCCGGCACTGCTTGTATCGTGTCTATGTCAGGCCTACACAACATTGTCTGAAAAGAAACCATTTCTACAGTTCGCGGTTACATTGGGTTTATACGCAAACAAGATCTCCGAGCAGGCATTGTCGGCCACGCAAATCGTAGATCGGCGACAGTTTATATCGGCGCATTGGCGTCAATCTTCTGCACTGGATCATTTAATAACGGGGCAGTACTTGTATAGCCCAGACCCGTCGGCGATAGATAAGCATACCCTGCAGGGCCGTCGTGATTTACATGCGGATCGACATATGTTTGTTACCGAAGGCGCTTGTGTGAATAATCAACATGCTGAATTTTTTGATTCCATTCTACACGACATCTATGTTCATAGTCGGGTTCAAAATTAGATTTTCTACTACATAAAAAATTGATACGATAATAATAATATAATAAAAACCCACACCAAACAAAAGAACGATATCAATAAACGTTCAACCATATAAATGTTCTTGTGCAAGAGAATAATAAATAATTTTTCCTGACAATCATCACAGAGGGAAGCGTAAATACATCTTCATTCTTTTCATTGGATTGATTTCTTTGTAAGGATTACAACTTGACAAAAAAAAGAGAAATGGCTATATACATACGACATGCGAATGACCGCCATACACCAGGCGTGACCTCTAAACATGATACCCCGCTAACAGATCGGGGTAAATCAGAGGCCCGCGAAACTGCTCTCGTATTACAAGAAATGTATGGTGCGCCTGCCGTGATTGTTTGTTCGCCATACATGCGCGCGCGTCAAACTGCGGAACATCTTGTGAAAGCACTCGACGCATGCATACCCATTGTAATAGATAATCAATTGTCAAAATATGTTACATCGAGTAATTTGAGAGATTTGGATGTTCGCAATGATACGTTGCGTCATGCACCGCCCATTCGCGAATCAAAATCAGAGTTTAAACAACGCGTGTATAAACACTTTCAACAGTTTGTTGTTGATCCTTTTCATAAACAGGAAAGCCGAGATCCAAACAAGATGGTGTGGTATGTTACACACGGTATATTTGTTCGTACCATTGCAGTAGATTGCTGTGATGTTCCGGCGCCACATCAAATAGATAGTTGCAATTGGATAAACGCATTGACAAAAATATCTAGTTGGGGTCTACGGCAGCAAGCGCCAAAACAGCATCGTCGTCACGCGCACAATGATGACCATCGTTACAGAGAATCTCATAAACATCATTCGGGACGTCAACCTGCGCGTCATAAATCAAATGAGAACAACGACCACGACAATGACGAATGGTTAATTCATATACAACCACAACATATTACCCTACCAGATCGCCCAGATGACATTGATGACAGAAGCAACAAACTTGAAGATAATAAGTCATTCTTTGAAAACCAGTACCAGCAGCACAGCAAGGGTGTGGCATCATCAAACAATCTCACAGAATATTCACAACAACGGGCAAATTTGTATAATCGTGGTCCGCCTCGTGTAGAAGATACCACCCAGAAGATTGAGTCTGCGACAAAAAAGAAAGATGTAAAGAAGAAGAATCCGGAGACCGACAATGACGACAATAATATTACGCTTCGTGTTGCAGCATTACTTGCTGCTCGTCTTTATGGGAGTACCGGTTCTGAGGCAAACAATATGCCGAGGACAGCAACAACAACGACATCATCCCCGTTACTTGAACCATATTCCGTCATTGCGAAAAACAACAACTCATCTGCAAAATTATCAAAAAGGCATAGAACACCACTACCAGATAGCGAGACCACCCCATCATATCAGCAACAATCGCCTCAAAGGTATATTCCCCATTTTTACATTTAATAAGACCGACCAATTCTGCCGATAACAATCATTGATATGTTACCAACCCATACTTAATTTCCATCTTATAGTGTGAGACCAACGATGATGGTAATAAAAACTAATCTGAAAAGAGAAATACCAAAAGGATAATACGGAATAATAATATACACAGATAAATTTATATAGGAATGTTTTATTTTAATAAAATGATGATTAGACCAATGTATTGCTCAGTGTTTTGTCTTTGACTTAAGGCACTGGAATACTCACCTTGACCTGCGTTCGTGGTGCGGCTCGAACCGTATCGTCGGATGGAAAGTTGGGCGGCTTGACTGCGTTTGCCGCATCATACATGTTTTGGTTTTCATTGCGATCCACGGTGAGCATGATAGTGTCACGACAGCACGGGCGTCGATATCCGAGTGATGCGAGTGCTGCTACTTCGTCAAAATTGTATTCCACGATGCGGCGAGTAATCAAGTTACGATCACCACGAATAACCTTTACACAGTGAAAACATCGGACAGGAAGCATCGTCGATAGTGCTGCTGTGGCGTGCGCTGACAAAATACAAACGAATTCAATAATGAACAACATATAGTTGGTTTTTTTCCTGTGTGTGTTTGTATTTTCCTCTCCGTAACAAACCGGACGCACACATTCATACTGTGTCGTTTCATTTGATAAAGAAATAATGTTGTGAATTTATTTAACCAACGTTATTGATCGAATCGTGTTGATTGGTTAGTTACAGATGCTAATTGTTATTATCTATTACGCGATACACATAAAACAACGAACACACATTGATTACAATCGTGTTATCTCTGAACTTGCGTTTCCATCGTCAATATACTCTTCGATTAGCATTCGTTCGAACCTCATGTCACGTTCACGTTCCTCATCGTTCATCGAATATTCATCATTGTCCTCATCATCATCAGCAACAGCCATTGAAGTAGACAAACTAGAATCTTCAGAATCATCATCGTTGGGGTGGTGTTCGGCTGGTAGTACATCGGCACCACCATCATTATCTTCTTCATCGTCTGTCTCATCAAAATTAACTACTAAATTTGCAGTAGTCGTTTGGCCATTGTGATTAGGAGTATATTCGTGATGGTTATCGTCGTGACATATCGATAATTCAGTTAGGTGAATCATACGCTTAATATGATCCTCGACAGTCTTTTTCTGCTGCTGTTCCAATTCCTTTGTCACAATATTATACAGTTGCTGTTGTTGTTGCGTATAATCATCCTCACTGTCGTAATGTGGTTCTAATGATGTAGTAGTAGTAGATAACAACCCAGACCTACCATTGTTAGTGTATAAATCTGTTCGACCATGTTGTCGCAATCGAACAGACGATGGATATGTGGTGTTGTTGTTGTCGATTTCATTCATATATGGTTCGCAACTCTGGGCGGCCTGTGTGTCATTGATATGTTTGTTCACATTATCGTCTTCTTCCAGCAATGTAAATAATTGCATATATACATTCTTCAATGCCGGAATTAAATACAACACTGCTGTCCGTTTAACAATCTCCGTGTGATTTGGAGGTAAAAACTCCCCGCACGCGCGAGTAACATGATCGACAATCTCATGACTCACATGTGAAAAATTGGTGTGCGTGTACAATTGAGTTGTCTTGTAAATTTCAGTCGCCACAGATCGTAAATTCCACTTTTGGCGATCTAGTCGGCCACTGATAAAACTAATGGCCAACTGACTGTCTTCACGAACGAACCCATCATGGCCCAATTTTTTCAGTTCTTGTTTTAGCCGACTCAATAAGTGCCGAGCACGTTTAGCCTGCGCATCTGGTAACCGGGATATAACACCCGACAATGTATTACGATGTCTATTGTCGGAGTGCTGTGTATTGTTGTTGTTATATCTTTGTGGAGCAATATGATGTGAACGTACATATGCGGCTACAGTGCTCTTTGAAGAAGAAGTATTATGTGTTGAATCGTGTTGTTGTTTGTAATCAGGCACGTAGGTTACGGTAGATGAGCCGTTGGTTTGAGGAAATTGTTTGGAGAATTGTTTGGTCATAATGTATTGATGAATATGAATGGTACGGTAGGTATGTGTATAGGAGATGATGGAGATTCAAATGTGGTATCGTGATCGCACTAAACGTCACAATAGATTGCACTACAGTCCAGAAAAACCAAAGAAATAGAAAAAAGTAAAAGGGGGCCTGTATGAAACAAACGTAATTATAATGCTGATATGCGTGCGTGTTCCGAACAGAGAAAGATGTTTACCTATTTGCTATATAACAATTATATTGCACATTAATCGTATGTGAATGATTCACATAAATTATTCAATTTATATTTCGGTTACTATATTTAGTAGCATCGCATCGACACGCCTATAATTCAACTCAATACTTTACAGGTTTATACATATATATACTACATTGTCGTGTGTGAGAAACTGCAACATATCAATCAAAATTCATCAATAACTTGCAAGAACACCCGGGCCTTTGCAACTTTCACAAGATCGGGCACATGAACCTGCAACCACCGCGATCGATCTTTGAAACTCGCCGGAATTTGGAATTGTGGTGCCGCCGTCGGTGGTGCAGTTTCCAGAGCACCCATTGAAAGCATGCTCACCTTTTTACTGCTGTGATTGTATGGATTTTCAGTTGTTGCAGTAGATAATTGTGTCCAAATTTCGTTTTCAACATAATGTAGCCTTGTCAAAAAGCCTTGATACTTTTGTTGTTTTTGATTATACCGCGCAGGAAAACATCGTTTATAGATTGATCGAAAAAGTGTGGCATTCTTGATTCGGCGACACTCCCACTTCAACCGGAATCGGTCAATGAGAAGACAAATCAGACGTTCCTTGTGCAACACAGACAAGTGCTCCGTCGTGCCAGTCGAGGCAGCAACAGAACACAATGATCGCTGCTGAGAAGAAGTAGAATATGCTAGTTGTGGATTATGACGATCAATATCTTCCGCTTGCATCACATCAAACAAAAAGTAAGTAAATCCTTCCGTTGATTACTATCAATAAATCAGATGCAGATTATCGAGTGCTTTGTTGTTCTTGTTCACAATGGCAATGACAGCAATTTTGTGCCAAGACGGAATATTATTATTTCACGTAGTGGGTGAATATGCATCTCGAGTTATTTATACATCTCGAGATATTTTTTATATCGTCATCACCCCTCCGCAAAAGAGTCTCTACATCGTTGTATCGGGATTTTGGTAGTATCAGTTGTGTGTTTAAATCATCATGGAGCATATTATTACAATCTCAAACAAGATTAATGAGGTTGAAGATCCGCAAATGCGGCGGTGGCGTTTACGTCTCTTTCAGGACGTTGAACGGACATTCTTTCACCTAACGGAACTAGGCAACTCATCCTATACTACGTATCGTGTGTACTACTCGCATGATTTGGTGCAGAAAGTATGGCCCACTGAAGACCCTTCATCTGCCGATAGCACTATTATTGCTACCAGTTCGGCGACGGATTCACAGACAACAGCGTTGTCGTCGTCACCACCATCGGGTAAGTTTGATTTGGACCGGTATTTGCGCTCCTATGTGTTCAAGATCAACACTCCACGTGGACTTTTGACAGACGCAACCGATATCTGTCGTGAAGATCCTGTAGATCCCGCTTTTATGGATTCCATGTACAAGACACTGATCTATTGGTTAGTGATGTGTCTTGATCAGATTAAGGGGTTTTCATTTTCGCTTGCACATTCACCAGCAACAAATCTGTGTCGTGACGTGATGGATGATTATTGTGCAGAACTCTTTCCCAAGGACCAACATCAACATGTACCAGCATCATCATTAGAAGTCTACTGAGAACAATTATTGCATGCAAGCGATCATTCTTGTTTTTGAAAGGTGATTGGTAGAGATATTAACGTGTTTCTTTCTTGTGTGTGTAAAAAAATCGAATATAAGAGATTCTATATATATATTTTAGTACATGTAACCTAGTTTCTGTTGGTGTGTGAACTCAATTGGTTGTATTGTTGTAGAATTATTATATATTCCCAGGTTTGGACAATTTATGGAACGTATACTACATATATACCTACATATATCTCGAGATATACATTTGTCGATCCGCATGGGTTTAAAAACCCGATGTAGTGAGGATTACCATTGTGTACGATATAATTTACTTTAGCATGTCGTCCCTATATTCTCGTCACCCGGGTATTCCATTGACACCTGCCGAATTAGACACATGGATGCATCGCAAGCGGGTTTGTTTGCGGCCGTCTGATATTGGAAAGCATCTATTGGAAGCGGCCAACATCCCACCCATGTTTGTTATCGTTCAAGAGTGTAATGCGATGCTGGGTGAATTTTGGAGGTGCATGTGGCCGGTTGAGCAAAGTGACCTGAATGGCCGATGGTGGATGTATCTCATGTACGGCGAAGAAAGGTGGCGGTGGAATATTCCACCCTTGAAAACTGTCACCAACGAAACAACGATTGCTATGACGTCTGCGCACATCATGTACCACGCAACGGTACTTGGGCAATATCATGTACGGTTCGATCGAGTTGTTTCACCAACCGAAGCAACAAATAGCGTTTTCCATCTGCAGAGTGAAAAAGTCGATACGATGACTCGCCCTGTTCATTTTGCATCGCCAGTAACATCAAACAGGCCAGACTCATCGAATGATTCAAATTCGGCTAAACTAGTTGACAAACTACCACAAACAACACAAGAACAACAACCGCTACCAAGAATAGATCCACAACCAACCTAATGCGACAGACAACCAATCGGATCGATTCAATGAGGCGCCGGTGCCAGAATAAGCAATAATGAAAGAAAAATACCCAATAATTGCCATTACGTCATAATAAAGTGTACATACGCAACATCATAGGATCGTTTTCGGAATCATTCTTTTTTAAGAGCGGAAACACATAAAGGAGTATCGTCTTGTGTGTGTGATAATCTCTTCAAGGCGTGATCACAACTACCTAATATCATTTCCACAATTACTCACGTTGTTATCTTGTTCTTCAGTCTTTGTTCGAAATATCGATACATCGCAAATAATAAGTATCATGGGGGCTCGTATTGCACGTGTACGAAAGCAGCATCAAGATATTGCTGTACTGGCAACCGAAATTCAAAAACATGCGCAGCAGATTGTTCAAACGGCTGCAAATGCGGGTTATGATCCGGCAAACCCTACTACTTGCCAGCGAATGGTATTGTCGTATCGTAACGCACTTAATCAATTTAATAAGAGCACGTTGGTTCAAGTCGCGTACAATGTTGGTTTGGCGCCAACGTCGGACGAATTGAAGGATGTAAACAAGCAACAGATCTGTGATATTATTTTGGAATACTACAGACGTAAAACAGATATTGTCGCATTCGTGCAAAATGAACTTGATGGCACATGTCGTGAGAGTGAGCGCCAAATATCGGCAAACATGGAACAAATGCTTGAAGGCTCCGCACGTAACGTTCAAGATTTGGCATATCAACGACTCATTGCGCTGAATAAGGCCATACAAACATTGTACGAACATGCCGACTCAATTTTGGAATTCGTTATGCGAGAGGATGTTCCACCTGAAACACTGGACCAGTACATTCCACAAGCATTTCAACAACTACAAATTGATAAGGTAGAATGTTGCCGTCGCGCCCATGCATTGCGACAATTTGCCTGGTTTCCTGTTGTTGGGGCTGGTGCTGCCGCTGGTGGCGGTGGGCGGGCGGGCGCCGGTGCTGGTGTAAATGTGCAAAATATTCAATACCGAAACACATATACGAATGAAATTGTTCCACGGTTACCACGCGTCAGTCGAATCGAGGCTGAGTTTCCAGCAGCACAGATTCCATGTGCATAGAGATGATGAGCAAAAACATACCCGCAAGTTCCGTTCCATAATAGGAACCCACCACAAAAACTATCCTTATGAACAGACAATCAAAAACTTAACGTATTTGAAAAATCAGATGAAGAACAAATGAGGAAAATGTACTGAATATAACACTAGTATTATTTCTTTATTATGAATGTATGAAATGCCAATAAAGAGAAAATGAAATAAGTCATCATTCATCCACTGTATTTAAATCTACGATCGTGTGGTTACGGAAAAATCAGTAGTGTGTAATCATCTTTTACACGCACTTCATCAACAATTACTCGTTGTTGTTACACGTATTCAACAAAGTACTAATAAACAAACTAACCAATCATCAGCATGGGTGGCCAATCCGAATATATTTGCAATTTCAATCCTAAATCGATCCGTGCCGGAAGCAACATTCTGGTCATCGGAAAAAAAATGTCTGGTAAAACGACGCTTGTAGAAGACTTGTTGTCTCACATTGCTCCCTCGGTGGATGTAGCCGTGGCATTCCTGAGTGATGCGAATGAGCAAAAGCGCATGAGTCGTCATATGCCTTCTATATTTATCCGGAATTCGTCTGACATCCACCTGCTTACTGAAATTCAAGACTTGTTACGTCCACAAACTTCTGAAGACGACTCCGCGTCTTCACAACAAGACATCCAACAAACTCCACACACATGTCTTATTATTGAAAATGCATTCAGTTGTCATCGTGAACAAAATAAGCGCCATATGAACTATATTCAAGAGTTGGTAATTCGCGGTTCCGCATCAAATACAACCGTAATTTGGATTGAACATTCGACAACACAGATCCCGCCTTATTTCCGAGCGAACACTGATTATGTGTTCTTTATACCGACAGGATATTCAATCGCAACCCCTACTGAAACGCGAATGATCTACAACAAATATTTCCCTATATTTGATACGATATCTGAGTTTCAAACTGCCCTACAGGTGGCATCTTCCGGAGGGTATGGTTGTATCGTAATAGACAATGCCTACAAACACTGGTTCGAAATAGACGTTGGGGTTGTTGATTGTGTGTTCAAATATTGTGCAACAACATCCGTGCCCTCATTTCGCCTAGGTCGTTTGCAAGAGCACCCCCGCATCAGTATAAACATATTACGGTTGCAGCAGAAGACCGCATCGCCCACAAATCAAGACTTTATCGACCTACTCAAGGCGACATGGTCTGTGGCAGTATCACAATTATCCAGCGCGCAGAAATTGCTCAACCCACTATCGGACTGTTCTTCCCCAGTACCTGTTGGTGCGTTAACTTGCTGTGAACAACAACAGCAGACACAACAATCCATTGGACAGATACCCGCCTTGTTGATAGCCCGCGACTTTTGGTTCAATTCACCATCTTCAATAAACCAAGTTAAAGATTTCTACGCATATGATCGCCATCAATGTGTCAAATGCATTGTAAACACGTTCAAGATTCCATGTATAAATGGAGCGAAACAGTTGGTAAGAGATATGGCAAAATCATGTCCACCGGGAATCCTTCAAGATATATTGGACCATTTACGTCTTGGTGCAACATTCGAAGAGACGTATCAATCTTACCTGACCATATTGGAATCAGCAGTCAAAGATAGAAACATACATTGAAGACACAACCAGTGGTTGTTTTTTGTTTAGTTCATCTTTTAAACCATACAACAACTACGAAATGATGTGTAATTTTCTAATGTAAATATACCACGGACATGATATTTATTTAACTCGAGTTACAATACAACCAATTTGAAATACTTTCTCGAGATGCATGTGCATAAAATAATCTAAAACTTTTTATATTAGTATTGACTGTAATTCTTGGAAAAAATTAAGAGGACTGCCCTAAAAGGATCAGTTTGTTTCTTTACGATCACCGATCACATACCACGTAGTTGCCTACACCCATTATTATCATCTACCAAATGCAGGCCCAACAATTAGACACCGAATATAACGAGGATCTCACTACACCACAAACCACCGATAGTGATAACGACCGACAGGACACGACTGAGACTCTGTGGATTGATTGTTCTACACAATCAGGAGCACCAGTAACATTGCGTGATCGTGATGATATCGGTCGATTCCTGGCAGTTGACGTACAAGGCGGATGGTGTGACGACTTGGCACCAGACGTAAATGTCAAAAACATCACCCGCAAGTTATGGATGGACTTTAAGCAACGTGGAGGCTGTGATGCAGTAGCATCAGAGGCTAAACCGTGTGAACCCGTGGGTGTATTTGTGGATCGCAAAACAGGCCAAACTATTCAAGGTTATATCCTATTGGAATGTGCTTCACCAACCCACGCATGGTGGTTTGCTCAGAAGTTGATGAGTGCATGTGGACCTGTTTTTGTCAAAACAACCTATGACAAGACCACACCCGCACCAAAACTGCGCCAAGTAGACATGTTCCTATCATGTCATCGTTTGGCATGGAAGCAAGTTCATACCAACATTACAGATTCAGAGGAGGCATCATCGTATTCCGTTGGAGACGATTGGACTGATTTTTCACAGTCTCTGACCTTTCCATGGTCTACCACACCGGCCAATTTCATGGCATCATCCGCGCAAGTGTTGGGTCGCGACCGCATGGAAGAGTGGATGGATAATGAATTACTTTTTGATGAAGTAACCGTTCTGCAAGATACAAACAATGGAGTAAATGAATTTACTTGTACTGCCAAGGGTGAATCTATTCTATCATATTGGGAGTATTTTTCACAGTTGGGCCATTTGTAAACGGCGTAATGCCAAGAAACAATTTGTAGTATTCATATATTCACATTATTGGTATTGATGATATTACTATGATAGGTAGGTTCCTATTTAGGGCAATTAATCCTCAAAGATAATCACTTACCGCTCAATGCACAACGATTAGTTGTTTTTGTGTTCATCAACATATATTAATTCCCATGCCTAATGAAAACAAAAAAACTATTTCAGTCAGTTAGCAGGAAGAAAAACTACTTACCTTGTTTGGGCTCATTTATTTATACAATTAATAGATGGGTCTTGCTTGCACAAAGACACACAATAGCGATGATGCGTTAGCGCGTGCGTGGACAACCAAGAGTCATAACAAACGAATACTTCATCACTCTCAACGACTTCGAAAATCTATTATTTTCTTTAGTGTAGCGTACCAACACATGGGTGAATCAGCAAATAATAGTATATTCAACGCCATGATGCTACCAACATCAACCGTCGTTCCATTCTGTCTGGATGCAAGTATGATAATGCATTCTAACAGTTACACCCTGGGTGATGTTATAGACTTGTTCTGTACCACCAATTCATCATTATTATCAATTTCAAAAACAAGTATTCGTCTTGTTGAGTTCAATGATCATGCTTTGGACTGGGATTTGCCACTCAATTGGGTACCAGCCACATCTTTGCGGGACCCTATACTACTTGTCTGTCATTACTAAGATAAATATATGCACAGAATAAAATCCAAACAACTGGGTGTAATGCTGAAACACACCCCTACAATAGAACAATGGTGTTACTTCTTTCTCTTTTTTTTCATGCAGAAGATGTATTGTCAGTATTATTATTCTTTCTGTGCTATGCAATAAAGGCACATACACTTAAAACATTCGGAATAATAATACTACTACTATTTATATACTATCGCAATCAACGTTGGTGTATTGTGGTGTCCAAGTATATACAAATTAGATTGATTATTTTTGCTATTCAAGGTCACATGAGTTCACCCGAAACAGACAAAACAAGTCAACAGCAGTCAACGACAGTGTGTGAATCGCATTCGACGTTGTTGGCATTGGAATATGATGAACCTTCTAAGTTGCAAGATCATAAGACTGATAATACTTGCCACCACCATCACCACGGGATTATCACACCAACATCTTCCATTTCCTTACTATGGAAACAACTGCCCATTATTATTACTGCAAATCATAATACCAACGAGCATACACCTACAACAACATCTGCCTCCATAAATAATAGCAATACATCGGCATCATTATTTTTCGTACCTGCACAAACAAATTCATCATCGCCGAGTACAACACATCATAAGCAACAACTCAAAACAAAACGAAATCGAATAGTAACCAAGGTGATTCAACACCCAACAACGTTTTACAATTTTCACGCATTCTGTAAACACTTGAGCGAAGTTTGGGAGATGGATCTTGTTCGACAGTACAAAGAGTACGTTAAGACAAAACATTTGGACACACATCCAGCCATCGTCAGTGCATTTATTGCATATACCCATAAATTGCCACCCATAGAGTCAAAATGTTTCATCTTTGATGTGTGGAATGACATCCTTCGATCCTGGGAGAAATTGCCGCCTATATGTCACGTGATCGTGTGGTCTCGATTGCAAGAAATTATTGATCTATATTACAGGCATCGATTAAATTATGTTCTGGTACAAAGTGTTCTCGCTCCTTTTATACCGACAAATCATATGTTTCAACGAAAGTGTCGTGCATTTGTTTATGAGGGCAACAAAGATGGTACGACAAAACATTCGGCGGATACAGAAGCATCATCATCGGTAACATCTCCTTTATTAACCGTGCTACAAATAGGTCAACCACAACATCAAGAACATGCTGAGGATACATCATCGGATGAGGATAACAATAATGATAATAGTGCAGACGATAATAACATTTTATCAAGAGCAACCCAAGCGATGCAACAACAGCACCATGCTAACGCGTGCCAGTATTATTCTCCAGTCACAACATTTGATTCCTTTCAGTCTGTTTTAGATGCTGTATTATTATAGTTATATTGTATTCACTATCTATCATATATATTTACAATTGCTTATATACAAATTAGTACAAACACGCATCCATGCATTCGTGCAAAACAAACTGCAAAAGAACATGGTTAGTCGGTTTCTTTATCTGCCCGATCGTTCACCGATTGAATACTTCTTTCCACCGAGAAAAGGCAGTCTGGAGCCAATAACAACAGAGATGTTGTAGACGAGTGGTGGCGACGATGTCGCGCAAGACGTCGCATTCGCAACGCATTTGAGAGATGTCTCACAAGATCTTCCCCACAGAGTTCAGTCACCGTATCATCATCATTCATCAAGCCGGATGTGGAGGTACAGGACATGTGAATAGAGAAAGAATTACGATCAATAATTGTTATTTTCGATGTCTTGGTACACAAGATATAATGGGGTCATCTGGATGCCTCAATCACGATGTATTGTCAAATATGGTCCATAATATATCTCGAGATATATCTTTTACAAAATACTTTGGTTTTCTTGATGTGATGGTAATTGTGTATCAGGACAAGGAGTATTATGATGGTACCCAATATTTAATGGAAGAACATCCCAGTTAATTCTGTACATGTCACAAGAGGGTTGCATATTTATATACATACTTTGTGGTACCATAACAGATACCTCGAGTTTCAATATATTACCATACCCTCAATCCGATAGATTAATAATTCAAAATCTTGTGAATACAAAATTAAGTGTACATAGTTTAGTAAGTCATGGTGGGTTTTGTCATGTGTATGGTGAGACTGGGTTCGTACAAACAAGAACACATAATTATTATTGCTGCTCACCGTGCATATATGTGCAACTCGAGTTTATTATATGAGTATTATTTGTAATGGTTGATAAACTTGTCAGCAGGGACCCTGTCGACGTGTTCACGCTTTATTCGTGATCATAACTAATTAAAAATAAAGGTCCTATTCACAATGAGAAGAAAGCGACACCAATTACTCGAGTTTGTTCATCGTATGTAATAAATGTCAAAAATTTGATAATGGTGAATAATGTTTAATTTTCTTTGCCTGGTTGCACACTATACATGAAATGATAAATTATTGTTGGTGGTGTGTCTATAAAATCATTTTATTCATTCGATCAATATAAACATATGTATCCGATTTAGGTAGGTTCACTGGTATATTCGTAGTCTGTAAATATAGGGGTTGTTGTTATCGATTGTGATATTGAATTGGTTTCTTTTTGTTTTGAATTGATCTGTGTGGCCTCAGTGTCCGACGAAACTATTATTGTACAAGGAATGGCGACAACACCGCCATCGTCATATGCGGCGATTGTAGCGGCTGCCCATGAATCAAACACGTGTTCGATTGCTGGTGTAAAGTCGCCAACGAAAAAACAATCAGTACATCCCCCATCTGCGTCATTGGCGGATGGTATGACTGTTTTACGGGTTAGTCCCAGTGGGTTCCAATTAAGCAAATCAGTGGTCCGATCATTAAACATAAACACAACAACATTATCAACAACCCCAGTATCACCGTCTTCTGATGAAGCATTCTCATATGTCAACAATATATTATCGTCGAACAGTAATATGCCCAACACGGTAGCGTTTAAGGACTATTCCGACGACCATGACGTTTCGTTGATTACGCATTCATCCGACACATTTTCATCATTATCATCAGAAGAATTTAATAATTCGTCGAGTCCAAGCAGTGAGGATGAACCGCAGAACAATTATGGTGTGTGTGATGTCCATCAATTGAACAACAATGGACATATCGGGGATTATCATTCACCATTGACATTGTTGCCGTCCGTATCATCATCGTCGTCGTCGGTTGTAGATGTGATGACGAATCATAACCACTACCATCACAGTGAGCATGCACATCGCTCGGATTCCGACTGTCATTCGAAAACTCTTATTATAAGTGTAGATGTTGAAGTTGATGGGCCCGTGCCGAATATCAACTCGCTGCGTATGTTGGGAGTGTGTGCCATTGATCCGGCATTGATTGATCAGAGTGATCCAAGTTGTGTTCGCCGCGCCATTGTCTCTCAACGCGAGTGGTGTGTTGCACCGCAACGTGATCGTGTAAGCAACCCACATAATATGAACTTTCTTCGCAAACAAGGGTCTCTAATGGAATATATTGAGGCACGCCAATTACCCATTGAGCAAGTGATGCATGAGTTTATTGTGGATTGGTTTTCTCCATTGAAGGAGTCTTATAGGCATATTGAATGGGTGGCGAAACCAAGTTACTTTGATCGCATGTGGATTGAAGTTTTATTTCATCAGTATAAACCAGCATACATTCCGGATGACTTTCTAGGCCACCATGTGGCTTGCTTACGCACTTGTTTGAGAATGGTTGCGTGGTTGCATCCACATATTCCGTACGACAAGATTGAGGACATGTTTAATCCGTTCAAGTTACCATACACGCACCACGCATTGGATGACGCAATCCATCAGGGCATTAAATATTGTTTGCTTCGCAAGTATATAAAACAGTTAGGCCGCAATAAACGTAGTAGTGGTGGCGGTGGTGCAGTGGTTAATCAATCCGTACCACTGTCACGATAACAACAATTTTCCATGTAAACGAAAAATAGTGTGATTATGCAGCCAACACTATTATGTGAACGATAATGGTAATAATAATTATCGAGAGACGTCGTCTATTAATAAAGAAAATAGACAGTGCTTCGCATATATATGTATTGTACATTTTATCTTTATTTCTTGAATTGTTTTTGATGGTGTGGTCTTCGTCAGCATGATTGGTTAAATTTGTGCTTGCGATGGTATTGGTATGCCGTCGTGAGTGGTGTTGATGGAATACTGTGGTTGATGATGTAATTGTAATTGATCTATTTTTGCGCGATATTGTTCTTTCATTTCTGAAATACTAATGTGTCCGAGCAAGAATTGTTTTACTTGCTTGCGCCACTTTTTGAGCGATGGTGATAACCACACCAAATGGCCTGCGTTTGGAACTTGGTAGACGTGAGCGTTGGGTAATAATGAAGCAACGCGATATGCCTGATTCATATCTCCCAATGAATCATCGGAACTTTGAATGATAAGTGTGGGCGTTTTTACTGAATCCCATGGGAATCGCATGTGGTTTGCACAACTGGTAACTTGTCTATTGATGGAGGATGGCGCAGAAGAAGAAGTTGTTGTTAATGTTGCTGCTGCTGCGTCCTTTTCATTTGATGAGTCTTCGAGTGCGGCCGGCCAAAATGACACAAGATTGACCAAGTCGCAAATAAAACCAAGTATGCGTTCATGAGGTGGGAGCATGCTTAAAATGAAGTGAGTTGCGGATTCCAATAATGGCTTATTATCCAAAACATGATGATATCGAATAAGATCTGCTGGTAATTTTGTTGAGTTCCTATAGACATTATCGTCATTGTTGTTGTTGTAGGCAGTGTCCAACTGACATAAATTGTTCCATACCTTTTCAAATTTATGAGTGGTTCGACGATACAACCGCAACGATAAAATATCGATTGCTGATTCGAATGCATGGTCTTGACGAATAAAATAGTTTGACATTTCACGAATGCGCTGGTTTACGTTATCATTCGTGGTGCTGCTGCCTGTTGATGATACATTGAGGGTACCCTGGCGGATTTGTGCCGCAAGGTGGTGTATATCTTGAATTAATTGAGATTCTGGACTCGGCATCATTTTCATCGTAGAAAACTGTTGAGAGTGCAATGATGCGGTGGGGTCCGCAGGGAGAATCAACCGTAACAGTGCCAACATGTCTGGTTCGTGATATGGGGATGTGGTGCGGTGATTACTACCATTATTACTGTTGTGTGTATTATTACTAACGATGTTAGTGGCGACAGTACTACTGCTGTTATCGGCGTGTTGTTGGCGGTGTCCAATGGAAATCAAGATCAATTTCTCAACGCGACTTGGTGTAATCAACGCCATGTACAGTGCAACGATTGCACCTGCAGAGAAACCTTGAATAGAGACACGTTTTACATCAAGATAATCAAGGAGCGCTATCATTGAAACGGCCTCCGAAATTGCAAGTCCTCCCAGAGCAAAGTTAGTTTGCAGATAGCCAGGCCGTGAAACAACAATAACATTACATTGGTGGGGTAACTGTTGTGCGTTTGCAATAGCGATGCTTTGATCGATTCCCCCGAGACCACCATGTAAGATGAGAATGGTCGGATATTTATGATTCCATCGATGATCACCAACAATACTATATTCGATCGCATGGCGATGTGATGTGATTTGTGCAATATGTGTTCCTGCTTTTAGGCGATGAATACGTTCTTTGTGCCATTGCCGCGCCTCCTTCATCTTCTCGTTCGTTTTGCGTTGTGTATGTCTATCCATTTGATGATAGTCGCAAATTCCCTATATATATAGATGCAATATTCCTTTTTCGCCGACTAAAGTTATACCTTCTGTCAGATACACATCAAATTAAAGAAAAAGAAAGATCACTTTTTCGATTTTCCAACAAAAGACAAATGATGAAATACCCCAACAATCGATCGCAAAAATGATAAGAAGAATGAACACACATTTCATATAGCAAAAGAAAGTAGTTGCACATATACACACACGGTCATTTCATCTTTATTATTTTTAATAATTACAAACTAATTTTTTCTCTGTTCGAGTGATCTCCATCAACTATCTATCTCAGTGTCCTTCTCCAAACGGTTCCATAGTGCATTCTTCAATGCTGGGATGGGAGGTGCTGAAGATGCAAACGATATTGATGATTTTTCAATTAATGTTGTGCGTGTTGCAGAAGAAGACGACCGATGAATGTAATCTCTCAACATGATGAGAAAAGGAATCGTTTCCGAAGGATCATAGTAGGCACGCATAGCGTGATTGACAAGTCGGTCGGGGACAGGTGGTGAGATTATGTTCTTTGCCTGTGATAATGATTTTAAACTTGAGTTGTCAAAAGTGTCAATAATCGTATTATTATCAGCATTCTTTTTGTTGACATTGGGTTTAAGTATATTAGTAGTATGTGGTAATGATGTTGTCTTTAGTAAATCAAATGATGGTGGTCGTGGAATCATCGAAGGAGCCGTTATAATTTTTGTTTGATCATTTGTTGCTGTGTGTGTAGGATTATTATCAAACAGTAATAGATCACCGATCGCGGGACTCGCTCTTAATGACTGTAATGCTGTTGTTTCTTGGTTAGATACCGAGAGAGACGGAATACCAATTTTGTCGGTAGCAGAAAAGGTAGGCGACTTAATGTCAAGATATGGATACACTGACCGCGCCCAATTATTCCATGATCGTTCTGAAGAGGGGGCATGTTCAATAACAATAACTGGTGCTATCCATAATTGACGCATTGGTGAAGATGGTGATGTCTGTATTGCGGTGTTATTGTCGTGTGTTATTGTTGAGTCTTCGGTGGTTTGTGGTGTATGTTGTATGTGTGCTGGTATTGCTATTACTGATGATGATAATAATGACGTGGGTGTTTGAAGAGCATCATGTTGCAGTGTCCGTTGATGAACAATAATGGCATCTACACGATACCGCATATCATATAACCATTGCGGATTATCACACATGAATTGTCGGCCCAGATAGACAAGGATTCGTTTGAAGTGAGGTCGCAAATGAGTCACGCTTTCTGTAGATGGGTACATGTTTACAAACATTACCGTTGATGCCGAAATCAGTTGACCAAAGGTCTTTACGGATTGAATAACACCATCGCGCTCCTCAATGGTTTTGGGTGTTTGTGGTAAAATAACGTGCCGAACGGAACAACCATGACGTGTTAGAGCCTTTAATACACCCATATCGTCCTGATCGTGACGCCCGACAAGAACAAGTCGCACGTCTTTCCAAGCCACGCGAGTCAGTGTATTTTCCATTGCGATGGATGCATCATCTTTGGCATGATGTGGTGGTGTAGTAATCTTGTTATGGCTGCGTGATAAATGGTTGTTGTCCTGTTGATGATGATTGTGACGTTGTTGTTGCCTCTTCCTCATGGTGATGAATCAAATAAATATAAAAGCAATAGTGTCTCTATATATATAATATATATGGTAGAAATGAAATTATAAACTCCTGCAACGAAAAATAACAATTTTACCGGTTTTGTTTTACAATACGGGAAAGGAGAAAAAAACCATAACATATATGTGTATATCCGAATTGGTTTTATAATTGTTTATATACATTACCATGAATGAATACATATTTTCTTACACAAAAAATGATATATATATAGCCACTATGGTGTGCACTAATTAATTCTCATATAGAAGTACATATTCGGCACACCACGATAAATCAAACAAATAGTAATAATATTAATATTAGTCGCTCCTATTGTAATACGTTCCCAATGGCCAGTTGTAATTTCATGTTGTGCAGCGTGGTGCATTGATTAAACCGATCCATATCAACTTCATGCGTCCGAATAGCAGTATAATCCCGCCATAGGACCGAACAACTATCCTCTATCATATCGCCAACGTGATCGGACGGTGTTGGGGGTGGTAAACAACTCACGGTGTTGTTTTCAATTGTAGTAAACGATGACATGCTTAGAGTTTCAGCACTTTCGGTGCATTCGTTCTGTCCGACAGTGAACGATGCATCGGGTAATGTTGAACGAAGGGGAGATGCCCAGTGCGCCTGGATGTATGCCTGTACGGGATCCCAATGATATAATGCATCGTCACATGAACCATCTTCAAAGCGATATGGTGTGACAGAACAGGGCCACCATAACTCAGAAAACGCATTGTTTGTTGGGATGCAATCGTCCATTACCGCATGTTGATGTATGCTTGAATCTACGGCCACTACAGACGCTGATGAAGGATGCTGATATGGTGCTGTTCGCAGTATCTCCAGTGGTGGCGCAGACAACGATATAGATGAGACATTTTCGTTGGTGGAATGATCTGTAGAGGCTGATACAGAACAATAACAACGCCGTGGTCGCTTCAAAGCATAACAACCTTGATTCGGCGGGTCCTCATTTGTTGGCGTGGTCTCAATCGATATAGTGGCGACACCGGAAAAATATTGATCGCCGGCATCAGAGTGAAACACGGTCAATAGTGTTTCGGATGACGACGATGTTGGACGATATTTGCGTTTGCGCCCACGAGTCTTTTGATCGCTAATACGACACTGGTCTGCGCAATCATCGGCGACGCAGCGTTCACATGGAACAATGCCAGAGCATTTATGATGCCGTATGCGACACCAATTGCACGCCCGCAAGAGACGCCGCCGTGGCTTGTGTTGCTTTTTATGATCGTCGTCGTGCCGTTGCTGATACTGCGTAGAGGCCTTAGTGGTCAATAATTTGATATCATCACATACAGTATACCCATCCACATGAAAATCATGGTTCCCGTTTGTGGTGGCGATTCCTACCGGGAAGGTAACATTAGATGATACATACGACACACTCATTCTGGATCGTACAATCTATATATTAGGAAGCAATTACAAAATAACGTTAGACAGGAATACCACATGGATATGACGACTGTTTTCTCTTCTCCATTTCAATGTTTTATAATGTACAAACATGCCGGTGTATGTGGTTCAAAATATAATATACTACTTGTGCAAAAAAGAGGAAAATTCAACGAAAACGACAGGCAGATGCTAACCAACAAAACGAACAGGTTAATTATAATTCAAACCACCGGTGCCCGAGGTGTGTGCATTGTCAACATCAAACGATGAACTGGAAACAAATGAAAAATTATTTTACTCGTAAAGGATTGGTTATTTTATTGCGCAATGGTGGCATGCTCGTTATCTCGAGAGGGCGCGGTTGAGTCGCGCAATGCACCTGCTTGCGTAAACAACCAGCACGTTTTCTACATTCATATGGAATCGTATGCTTATTTATTCAGGTTCCGCCACGTAATATCAGAGTAAAAGATTCGAAAGAACATTAGTATACTATTTACTATAATAGAAATTAACTAACAATATTTTCTTAAACAAGAGTTTAATGTTTTTCAATAGTGTTTCATAAAACAACGATAACGACTGCAATGTTCTAAACTACGGAGAATCGGCAGACATATCAAACATGTGTAACGCCAGACTTGGTTGTCTAACATCAATGGCATCCGACAAAAGAACTAAATATCATTCCACATACACGTATACCAGCCATAATTTTGGTCATCACATGAATATAATTAATTTCTATGCCAAGATTTTTTTCGTCCAATTATTCATTCAACAAGCAACAAAAAATAGGAATGCAAGTATAGCAAAGCGATAGTCGTTCACTTTTAGTGAGTTTGTTTTACCAAACCAAAATCTTACACACGTCTATTAATAGTAATACATCGAGCAGTATTACTATTATTATTAATTTGTTTGATTTCTTCCTGTTTCTTAACATTACCGATCTCTTCTTCTTCTATACTATTTATCAAAATGACTGATACTCCTTGTGGTGTTTCATCTGGTTGCGATCCCTGCACTCTCCCCTCTGAAGCCGGCTGCCGTTATGTAAAATGTACAAAGGAGCAGCGCGAGCAAGTGCGTGAGTATGAGCACATTCACACCGTTGAGGAGCATGTTATTCACAAACCCAAGTGTCAGATCCAGTATGTGACTGTTCACCACCGCGCTCCTTGTGAGAAGATTGTTGTTGGCTGTCCTTGCACATGTCCCGAGACGCAAGATGGTTTTGTCAGGGACGGTTGTGTTTCAGCGCCTGCCGTCGTTTATGAGCCGCCTGTTGTTACCAAGCCACTGGCAGCCGCTGCAGCCGCTGTTGCCGAGGTGCAGTTTGTCGGTGCAAATATACCTCCTGGCGCCCGCATCGTTGCAGAGGCCGAGGCTATTGCCGTTGCACCCGCGCCGGCCGTCGTTCGTCCTGCATGTTCGCACGTGGTCGCGCCAGTAGCAGCACCCGTCGTTGTTGCCGCTGCACCTGCACGTCCTGCCACCATTTCTATGGCCCACAATCCAAGCACTAGTTACGGATATCGTTGGGTGCCTCCTGGAATGTAAAAGAGAATAATTGGACGTTCAATGGTGATGATATTCTATTTTTGCAGAAACCAAAATATTGTCCGCGGAAAATTTATCGCCATCATAATAATCTTATTAATAAATAACCGAGTTGTTTAAATCCCTGTCCATACCCACCGCATAGTACACAAAAACAACACAATTGGATTGAGTATTTTTATTTCACGGCACAGATCATGATGTAATACAATCATTATTCAATTGAATAGTCGGCATATTATTCAATTAAAAATAAGGACACGGTTACAAAGGGACAACAATTGCTGACTGACGCGATCTGTTATTTAATCTCGAGATATACTCATGATCGGGGTAGCCGGCGCGGTTGTATTGGATGGATGGGTGCCAATTAATTTCAGTATAATCCTATCTAATTTACGATCGCAACTACACTTGCAAGAGTTGTTCTAGGCATTCATTTTACTAGCGTGCCGCAACGTATTGTGTGCACTGGTACGCTATGATACAAACGGCAACGAAATATTTTATTACCTGATTTTCTTACAATCGTGTCTCGTTATGTAGTGAAAAAATGGGATGGGATTTGTATGTCGTCGTGCCATTCAGCACTCAGAACAACACGCGCGATGTTAGTTCGTCCTCCTCAACATCACCATCAACACTGGAAACGCATGTTCATCTTGGTCATGCTTCCGCTGGAAACATGTTCCGTTTCAACTACAGACAATTTTTTGAAGAGATTGTCCGACCCATGCAGCAACAGTTGGGTCCCACAGTGATCCCAGACTATCTCTACGATAGACTGGAGTCATTTTACACGCGCCTTGTTGACCGCCACAATCAAATCACACATCTCTTTGAAAAGAGTGGCGCGGACCGCATCATTGAATTTATTGATCATAACGCAGACATGCTTTGGCGCTGTTTAAAACCATCACTTCCCGCTGATGCCTACCAGCGCTCTATCCAATGCCTATTTGAGTTGCCACCTCCACGTTCAGTGGCAGAAACTATCCGGCGGTTCAACATTGATTGTCAGAAACCTGCCGGTGCCAACAACGAACTCTTGGTCTCAAACTCACTGTTTGTTACCTGTGCTCGTGAGACCGAACAAATTGTAGATAATCGCTTGCTATCATATTGGCAACTAGCAACAAACTCGGCATCGTGCCAACAAATCGCAATGGACGATATTCTGACAGTCTTGAAACGACTCGTTCGACACTATGATGATGCCAACAACAACAAAAAAATTAAGAAGTCCAAGTCCCAACAACATACTTGCCGCCCTTATGTCTACTTTTATAGTGACGAGGAGCGCATCGAACATGGAGATGGCGACTCGCTATTTCCATACATGTCGTTGGATGATGCCTGGAATACAATCACCAATGGCTATCCAGACTATGTTGAGAAACGCCGTCTTACGGTGCCCGAGATGATTCAGAAATACCGCCCAGGTGGTTGGGGAATCATGGTAGGTAGAATCTATTGCTCGGACCATAATACTTTTGGATGATGTACATTTTATAAGGACCTCCAGTAAACAATCAAAAACTTTTATATCAACTTGTTTATTCATTGCTATGGGTTGCTTTTTGAATTTTGAAATTCAAATGGTCTGGGTTACATCAATCTTTATGTAGATAACAGATTACACAAGGATATGATTGTATTTCCGCTCTCAATAACAACACCACCGTATATTATTATTCGGGTTAATATACAAAAAAGAGGAAGACATAACGATGTATTCTCACTAGTGCTATTGACTGAGTGTATTACAAAGATTTGGACGATAACAAGTAATTACGAATGGCCGTAACAACATGTTGAACAAATTCGGTTCTTGTATTATTAGTGGATTGCCCTTTTGGTAGACTATTTGGGCGTTTCCACTCAAGAGTACAGTCATAAATACGATCTGCAAATTCATCCAACGAAATTGCAACGTTCTTAAAAAAGATACCACCGTCGTCTAACGGTTGGACTTTAAAAGAATGGGATCCAACTTTAATCTGAATGGGTGGTGTTGAGACACCCTGATGTACTAGGGGTGGAATGTTTTGTCGCCAACCGTCAATACTCAAAATACGAATTCCAGTAGCAGGTGTTAAAAGACGATTCCATTCCTGACCTGATCGTTCAGTCAAATCGACAGTTCTTGTACTGTCTCTACTTGTGCTCGGCGGTGCCTGATTAATAGTCGATGAAGATGAATTGCGACGCGACGATGACGACGAACCTCCCATAGTTACACCCATATCGCCACCTGCATCACACAGCCCAACAATTCCACCATAGTCATTTCTACGGATACTCTCTTCTGGGTGAAAGAGATCCGATCGACCGAGTGAACAATTATACGTCTGTTTGTTGCCGGATTGCATACTAAGGAGTGGCAATATGGATATTTAGTTTAGGAGGATGAGGAGATGAATGATGATCTTGTAATCAATGGATGCCAGATTATTATAATGAAATCGAGACAATACGTGCATACCTTATGAGCACAGTGGTAGTAGTGTAGTATTTCTAATTGCTTGGCGGCATTTTAATTTAACGAAACAGATACACAATTTATTAATCATAAGTCGCCTCGAGTTGTGAAAGTATTTGAATAACTATGAAAAATGAGACCTGATTTTCGAGATGCTATTGATTATTTGGCAGAGATACATCATGCTCGTGTGTCAACAAGTTATTTATCTACAAAGACCAAATTGTCAACACCATCTCTCTCTGTGTGTGTGGTGTTCCTTGCCTTTTGATTAGGGTATGTGTACTGTTGCCGTGTTTACCAACAACGTCCTTTTGCATTTCTGTACATGTGACAGTCACTTGAAATGTTATGGATTCAATTTTTTAGTATAATTTATGATTATTTTTGCGCTACTGATTGAACCGATGGCAACAATACCCTGACTGTACACAATAATAATCTTTTTCTTACACATTTTCGACACCATTGATCAGACCGGTACAGAAAAGATACACCAGTAACATTTGGAATGGACAAGACTGGTTTTGTTGTCGGTGAGGAATCAGATTGCATGCTTGTAGATAATTGCATCGATGCAACTCTATCTGACGTGCCAAACAAGACACCACAATTTGCTGATACTGAGTTACAAGAAGAAGACACAGATCTCCCTCCAGCCAAGCGAGTCAAATTATCATCACAAACTTCAGAGATCGTATCCACATCACCAACAACAGCGCAGAACCAGCCCAATTCAGCACCGAGTCGCACCTATTGGCCTTATCGTGGTCTTTACAACTCACACACAAACCAATCTCTGCCCGGACCACACCACGCTCCAACTACGGTTACGACGACATACGCAGCAAAATCATCGTCCACGGCACCGACTTTATTCTGCGACGACATAACTACACACGACATCAATAGACACGTCTCGCGCGCTGCGGCGGTCGCCGACGAGATTATAGTTCAGCAAGGGAGCGCCAGTGACAACACTGTCGATAGTGACGACGAAAATAACAATAATGATGGATGTTCCGATTCCACTCGTTCATCATCTACAATACAGAACCCCAAGAAGCGAAAGCGTAACGGTCCAAAGGCTCGCAGTCGTCAGACAAAGTATATGTTTTCAAAATTTCAACTCAACAATCTTCATACTCAGATTGAGTGCATGGAGAAGAGTATGCAAAAACTGCCACTGGCATCTCAGCCGGAATGGATCGTAACACCTCTCCTCCGTCATCAACTGCAAGCCATGCATTGGTTGAAGGAAAAGAAGTGTGCCATTCTTGCCGACGACATGGGTCTTGGAAAAACAATCCAGACGCTTTCCATTCTTAGCATTCAATACGCTGAGCAACAGAAAGCGCACCACCATAATACCGCCACCAGTTGTAGCAATCATTCCACCAACAAGGATGATCGTCAACGAAAAAATATTCTGGCACCATCCTTGGTTATTTGCCCCAAGAGCACCATCTCCAACTGGGTGCAAGAGGCCAAACGGCATGTCGACAAGTCCAAAATGGTGACTTTTGCATACACAAAGGATGAGGCACTTCGGTCTTACCTACAATATCGTGATCCCAATGTACGTGACATAATATGGATGCATTTATTGTCTTGTTGGGATTAGTTCATTTGTTTATCACTCGCACACGCATAATACTTGCTCTGATATTCATACCTCGTATAAATTTTATCCTACCCAGGTGGCACATGTCGTTATCGTGTCATATGACCAGGTTTTTGCTGCGTTTCGTCGCAACTGTACTTGGGTCACGCAAGAAGAGGATCCATCATTGAAGAAGAATCAATATATTATGACCTCCCCCGAGAACGGCATCCCCTTGTCGCCTTTCTTTTCTACCACGTGGGAGTCGATTGTGTTGGACGAGGCGCACAAGATTAAGAATGATCTGACCGGGCGCGCCGCGGCGTGCACCATTCTCAAATCATCAGGACTACGTCTCTGTTTGACGGGAACACCATTTCAGAACAGTCTTGATGATTTCTATTCATTTGTCAAGTTTTTGCGCGTGGACGGTTATAGCAAGCGGCGCCAATGGACATCTGAGATTACGCCAAACGGGTTTGTATCATTTCCCAATCTGTACAAATTGATGGACCAAATTATGCTTCGTCGCATGAAGAATACCAAGTTGGCGGACGGATCCAACTTGATGACTCTCCCACCGGTCGCACGTCACGTCAAAGCATTGCCACTGACCGCCGCACAAGAATTAGTGCAAGCCACCATTGCCGAATACGTTTCGCAAGAAGTTGAAACAGCCAAACAACAACGCGAGCGTGAAGAAATTAATGAATTGCAATACCACGCTATTTTGTTGCGCTTGGTGAAATTGATGCAGCAGGTGGCCAATCATCCCGTGCTACTCTTGCATGGAAAGGAATCCAACACTGAAACGTTGCAATCTCTCATGACTGTCCTCGAACAATACCAAGAAAAGCAGAAACAACAACAGACAGCACTTCAAAAGAAGGCTTTAACACCACCATCATCAACTTCGCAAGATAACGATAATGACGTCGTGATGGTGATAGAAAAAAAGAACAAGACGACAACCAATATTATCATCGATCTGACGACTCCGGATACTGAACGTGGATCATCGTCTTCTTCTTCATCATCATTGATCACCATGGCAAACACTACATTGATGCAACAAAATCATCAGCGACAACATTCAGCGTTGCGCAATGAAATAGATGCGGTGCGTTCGAATATTCGAACAGTGCTGAAAAAGGACACTTTGAAATCGAAACGCATCGACCTGGTGCAACTGGCCCACGCTTGGCGTTGTGTGAGTAACAAACTGGATGTTGTCACACAAGATGTGAAACAAATTCTGGAAGCCGATTCAAAGAACAAGATTGTCATCTTTTCACAGTTTGTTCAAATGCTTAATATGGTAGTGGTTGGTGTATCACAGCATACACCACAGTATGCAAACAGCATTGTTCGTATTGATGGATCGACATCACATCAGCAGCGCATTCAAAATTTGGACGACTTTAACAACAATCCTTCGTGTCGCATTATGGTAATATCGCTCGGTGCAGGTGGTGTTGGTCTGAATCTTCAAATCGCCAATTATGTGCTATTATTAGACCTGTGGTGGAACGCGGCACTAGAACAGCAAGCCCTCGATCGCGTCTATCGATACGGGCAGACACGCGCCGTTCAAATGTACACATATTTCAGCAGTGGGTCCATCGAAGAAAAGGTATTGGCGATTCAACAACACAAGACCACGGTGGGCAACTTTGCACTACGCGACACGGCTGCACTACGCATGAACTCTACATCATCATCGGACACACTGTTGAATAAGAAGAGTTCTCTATCCACAACAGAATTGGAGCAATTGTTGAATTTAAAAAAGAATCAGTCACAATAAATCAGTACATACATCCAGTTATGAATTGAAAGTACCTTACACACATACATATCAATCAACATGCACAAAAAAAGAACAAGTATATACACGTACGTCATGTTTCATGCCGTTTTATTACAGGTATTATCAGATAGCAGACTACTCGATTGCTTTAGTTAAACAATATCGCTATCACACACTTGATGGCATATCAACAACATTATTAGTATTCATATTTACATCACGTGTTATTCATTATACACGCATGGCAGCAGCAGTGGACTCCATTTACATGAGTCCAATATAGTACCACACATGTCTGTTACATAACATATTTCTATTAATTCAATACAAACAACAAAAATAGCAGTACACAGTCTGTATAACAAAACTACTTGAACAACAAGTCATTACAATGCACTACAAACTCTTCATGAACTACATCGACCCACGCATCCCAATTAAACAAACTTCCGAATTTGGAAAGGACATCCAACGGCATCGCACACGATTCAAAGTGCAACAAAAAATGCTCCGTGTCGTTGCGGCTCAATTCCGATATGGGGTTTTCAACACGACCGGGAGCGGCACCAGTAACATATTTATCGACTGCGTGCACTCGATCCATATTGATGGGAAATTGCTTGGCCAGTTCGGCTAGGCGGGTTTCGTCATAAGCAGCAACAGATGATGACGCCATACTAATATTCTCAACAACCTATAACCAACCAAATTAGATTTTGGACCATCAACTAATCAGTAATAGAAACAAGAGTGTTGATATAGGTAGCGATTACGTACGTATGTTTGGATATGTTGTGTAACTTGCAAACACTAATGAAAACTGTGCAACCCTGGGGAGCGACACAGTAAAAACACTAAACACATCTCGAGATAATAGAAACAAAGATCCATTCTGTTAATGACTATATATATCCATATGTATATATAATTGAAAAAATGGTTGTGCAGCAAGTGGGATTCGAACCCACGCAACATTTCTGTTATGGCTCTTAAGGCCACTGCCATAAACCACTCGGCCATTGCTGCGTTTATATCGGGTTAAACTTAACCATCAATTCTCTAAACTATAGACCGTGCCTTCTATTTTTATGAAAATAATTGGAATGTGGAGATGATGGAAAAAAATAAATACATCGGTCAGCATAACAAAATACTTGATGCATACAATCACTCGGCCCAAATAATTTCAACCACTGGAAATGACAAAAAAATAATGTTTATGCAGCGAGTGGGATTCGAACCCACGCGACACTTGTGCCATAGTTCCTAAGACTACTGCCTTAAACCGCTCGGCCATCGCTGCATGTACCGCGGGTTTGATTCATCAAATACAGTATTACCTACATGAAGTTTTGCTATATTTGCACTTTTTTTGCAAGCATACGACCACTCTGAATACTCCATCTATTTTCCCCCGTTTACCATCATTTATCAGCATCAACCACTATATGCTATAATTGCCAGCACAGCACCAAACCCCATTCGACACACACCCCCTACATTTTAAAGATACTTTCGTTTTCCTCTTCAATTTGCAAAATATTTACTGCAGCAGGTGGGGATTGAACCCACGTCGACATACGTCATGATGTATAAGACCACTGCCTAAACCGCTCGGCCACCGCTGCTTTCCCCATAACAGAACGTTTTAATGAATAAATAACTATCATAATTTAAGTAATATTTCGTACCTGAATATCCTCCCCCCCCAGGACATGACAAAACACCTCTACAATAATACATAGTAAACCAAAGATATAACATGGATGGATAATGTCTTATACAACTACTCGAGTTATATTTATGTAAATATGTACATATTTCTATTACATCCAGTGCTGGTTTTAATTTTACAGTTCTATATTACACGTTTAGCAAATGAAAAACACATCACCTGCACCCCAGGTCATAACAAAATTTTATATTTGTACCAGAACACCACATGGACTCAACCGTTGGTATTACAACTACTCGAGTTATATATATTGCTCTGTATTTTAACATCAAAAATTGAATTGTTTCAAGTATGTATCATTTCTATACATGATATTATCCTGCCAGTAGTACCTAATGTACATGAGTCGTTTACAGACTTTGCAAATTAAGAGAAACCAAATCTAAACCTTTAATCCTATTATTATGTAATAGTGTAACTCGAGTTATATATTATCAAAATCTATCTATACTCTTGATAATAATGGAGCGTGCTCCAAGTCGTCTGCATAAGTTATATTACTATTATTCAGCATAGAATTATTTTCAACCTCGGTGTTCTTGTATGGTCTCAAATAACAGCAATAGTAAGTATTATTACCGCAACAACAACACCACACAAGCATGTCCATGATTGATATACCCATGAAGAAGACAAAATGCATTGCAAGCCCTTCCATGAAACATCGTATATTCATAAAGTGTCCTGTATAATGAATACAACTTTCTTGATGATGACGTGATATACTGCCAACGGGGAGAAGTAAAGCCGATGCGGGTATGGCGAACACGGTGTAGGGAACAGATCCAATAATTAATACAATGAAGAATACAACTACTGTATGGTATCCTTGTTGTCTGGAAACATGGTGGTGGTCAAAAGATAAACATCTTCGCATATCTGTGTTCTCAATAATCAACGAACATGGAAGTAATATTCCAAGAACTACACCTATAAATAATGCGGCGCTGAGAAACCAGCAAATGATGGTCAGAATTCCTGTAAGTAAATATTGAAAAGTTATTTGGACGAGGAATGCTACTCCGGAATTATTATTGCCAGGATTACCATTGTTTTGAGTTGCAGCATCAGTGCCGTACAAACAATAAAATAAATATCCTAATACAATTAGAGCCCCAATCACCCCAGAGCATATCGCAACGCCCCATAAGATTGACGAGAGTATGTAACCAATGTTATGCTTTGAGTAGCATGGGAGTGTCTCGTCATACGTGTCATAATCATTGATACACCTATTTATACAACACCGGTCGTCGTAGTGATCTTCTAATGTAATATACTCACTGTGTGTCATTAGTTTATAATTGACCCTGTATAATGAAATTGTGTATATTGTTTGCTTCTTAATGAGACGAAATATGTTACGTAGTGGGTACAAGTCGTCGTTTGTTGAACGCGAAAAAAGACTATGACAAACCTGTATTTAGATATAGAAACATAGTGCCCAGTTGTAATAGGAGATTTATGCGGAGAGTCTTTTACCCGGCCCTCGCGCGAGTCTACGGCTTCGTACGGAGGTTTCACAGCAAAGACTTAAGCATCATATATATATATATATGGATGAATAAACAAAAACATATATATTTCACTTATAAAATTTAATTATTATTTTCAACGTCATCATTTTAGATGCATATAAAAATTATTTGTGTGATAAATCACGTGATTAAGCCATCAGAAAGTGCATCGAACGACTACCCTAAGAACGTGAACATTTTTTCATCATTCATTGTATTGTGTGAACGTGTAAGTATTAACGTTTTTCACATCGCCAATATAGTAAATTAGAACTTATATATTCCTTTCATAGTTCTTCAACATCATAAACTATGTCTTCTCCTTCCAGTAGCATTGATATTTCCAACAGCAGCGATCCCACCTCTAACGGTGGTGCATTTGTTGTTTCTACGCACGTGATTTCACCATCAAAGAACAAGTCTACCATCGATACTTCATCTACACACTTTCGTGCAGCAGTGCAAGGCGCCAAGATTATGCTAGAAAATCTAAACACCTGTGTGGGTGGTGTTATTGATTTGGAGAGCGAGGATATGCGCGACACGGCGAAGCGTCACGTGAAGGCCCTTTTGGAAATGCTTGCGGGACATTTAATGAATGTGGATATGACCACGTTCGCACGTGCGGATACTCAAGAGGATAATTTGGTGTTTGTGGGTGCAATGCCCTTCAAGAGTCTGTGCAAGCACCATTTGTTACCTTTCTATGGTACTGCGTATATTGCGTACGTGCCCAAGGACAAGATCTTGGGTCTAAGTAAGTTTGCTCGTGTTGTGAAAAAGTATGCGACGCGATTCCAAGTCCAAGAAGATTTGACTTCACAAATCTGCGACGACATTAACACTGTTCTTGAACCGCATGGAGTGGGTGTCATCATGGAGGGTCGCCATACGTGTATGTTGTGTCGCGGTGCAGAAAGCCCCGGCGTAACAATTACTCAAGATCTCAAGGGTGTTCTCAAGACTAATGAGATTCTACGCAAAGAGTTTATGGATCATGTCAAGTTTTCCAGACATGTTTAATCCTTTGTTTTTATGATTACAACCATGCACTCAGAGATATCTATTCATGCACACGAACAAAATAGGTTATGCGGATGATGACAGTGTTTTGGTAGTACCGAAACAACGAATTGATCTCTAAATTATTGTAAACAAACAGCAGAATACATACGCAGATATCACCATTATCTCCCTTATTCACAAATTGTATAGCATAATACAAATACAGCAACACATATATATCTGCGATATATCAATACAGATTAATTGGTTTTGCAGAAAAAAATTATATGAAATGGCTCGAGTTCTATATCAACGTTAAAATGCAAGTCGCACTCTAATGGATATATTGTATATTTTTGTTGATATGTTTCGGTTTTTTTGTATAATGGAATCAGTTGCCCATAAACATATACGCACAGAAGACATTAATTGCTGCCAGGCAATTTGCACGGATTGTAATGCAGGACCCACAGCAGAATGATGATCAATGGTTTGAAATCAATCCAAAGTACTGTGCGACACTGATGGCAGTACGCGAACATCTTCGCGATGAAGACGTGATCAACGTTCTTTCTTTCTTGTTACAAAAAGATGGGAGTTGTATTCAGAGATCTAGAAAGGAAATGACGGATATGTATAGCAAAATTCACTGGTTGTCGCAGTCTTCTAAAGACCGATATATTTTCATTCAAAATCATGTCAATGAGGCTATTGACTGTCTACTTCTTTTGCGATATGTGCGTCCATGCGAAGCGCCTAAACAAGACACCGCGGAGACCCCTTCCTTGTAAATAAATTCAAAGAGCGTGAAACAATAAGATTTTTATTTTGTTATGGCGCGACAACGGCTGGATCAGTCAACAAAAGTATCAATTGCGGATTTGAAGCCGCTTCGACCGCCGCATCAACGAAAGCGTTGTTGTCGTTTGACATTTTGGTCGTCATAACCGATTATTGTTGTTTCTCGTGTCTTTCTTTATTCCAAGCGAAAAAGAAAGCAAGAATAGCATTTTGTATAAATTATTAAAGTTAGATATGCATGTCTATGTCTACGAACATAAACAAATAAATGATATTGACAATATACACTTTATCAGATATTACACGAAACAAATAAATAATATTGACAATATATATTACATGTTTATCACAAATTGAACAATACATATCGATTCATTACTCGCTTGTATCTTTTTTTTCTAAATACATATGAAATTGTGGGTGTGTATATTTCTACAGTTCAGAGCGATTCACAGCAAATTGACGAATCACGGACTGCACAGTGCCATCACGCGGGTTTTGAACCGCGTACTCGTGTTCCCAGTGTAATCCGTAAATGATGGCAGGGTCCAAATCGGCATAAATCTCATCACTCGCGCGACGCTTCTCCGCATCGGCAATACACAATCGTAGAATTTCACGCAAGTCATTGATACTCATGTTGCGTGGGTGTAACTGCTTGTTTGCTTCGCTTGCACTCTTCCATCCGCGGTATGCGGAAGTAATAATATCCTTGATGGTACATAAGTTTTCGATCATACCCTTACGAGTATTCAACGGACTGCTGGCAACAAGGTCCAAACATACAGCGTTGCCACTCATACCGGCACCTGGACCTTCAACGCGCCACAATGCACCATCATCAACATCGGCAGGAATACTGTCATGTTCATGCCAAATTTCAATACGTTTCGCAATACGCATCACAGGAGTCAGGGGAGATAATTTTTGGAGACAATCATACTCACCAACGTGCAAGCGCTCAATATCGGCAGGCGCAGGATCCCACACAGTCGAGCCTGTGCGAGTTTCGAAAACGCGAATACGTACCAAATCAAACGGATTGCGTTGCGCACGAACAAATGCCTCCTTGAGCAGGGCCATGGAAACGTACGCAAAGTTTTCCACCGTGGGAACGATACCCGCCATGTGAGGACATGACTCTTCCAGATTGAGATTACGATGGTCAAAATTATCTTCAATGGCCTCCTTAACCAATTGAGCCAGATCACTTTCGGAAATATATTTGGCAGTGATACTCACGGTCCAACGATGACCATGCCCGCCGCGACGATTACATTTGCCATAGACTTGACAATTTTCTTCGGGCTTCAAATACTTGGACTCCAAACAATGCGCAATATCCAAACTGGCGCGAACGGTTGTATATTTGCCTGGTTGAGACAAAGATACGGAAGACATAATTGTGAAAACAAGTTAAATTAATTAGTAAGTATTACTCACAGTATCTTTGGTTCAATGTGAACACAGTAGCAATGTGAATAAGACCTTAGGGTCACACAGAATACGTTTTATACGATACATAGAAATTCATCAAAATAATAATTTGTTCGCCGAATAACAAAAAATGATGACTACGTTGTGCAGGCATACCATTTCATTTGTATCCAAACAATAATTAATTGAGTGAATATTAATAACGATCGTGATAACACATTAAATGAGCGCAGCAAAAAGGATTGTATATAACAATGTTTAGATTCACACATCGACAGAAGGAATTTGCGATCGTTTTTAGAATTCATCATTCATTAACTAAATTAATACTCTTCTCTTCTTTTCATTGGGCTGTATATATATTCATATTATTATCCACCTAACCGACAATTGTACCACAAAAACACCACCATAATGTTGGTTCGAACCAGTATTTCACACCGCTTTGTGTGTGGCACAATCAAAATAGACACACATCCACTCAATCCTGACAATCGTCGTATTCGGTTAAAGGCTTCTCAGGTGACACCACCACCGACATCATCGTTGCTCCAACAACAGCAACTGCGTGGGTATCGTACTGCAAGCAACAACAATCTATATAATTTGGGCCGACGATTACCAAACGATCTTCATATTCGTCAAGCGCATGTGACAGATCACACAGCCCTGTATCAATTATATAGATCGGTTACTATGAACAAAACATCCGCACTCGGACTGTGCCCGCATGAAGTTACACCGCAGTATGTACGCGAATTAATTGAAAGACAATGGCGCGCATATTCGCCAGAGTCCCAAAATGAAAATCGTGATGCATTGCTTCACAATCAACAACCACTATTTCTTCAAACACAATCCAACCAATCATGTCAACATGCTGTCGCTACTGTATCCTCCCCACCACCAACACACGGCCTCGTACATGTTTTAGAACGTCGTTCGAAAAACCAACTGATTGGAATTATTGCAGCCTCTAAACGCCAGACGTGTGTTTGGTCGCATGTCCTGTGTGACCTAACTATTGCTATCGACCCGTCGCACCAACAGAAGGGTCTCGGGCACGCCATGTTGTTTTCCTTTCTTCACTGCGTGCGACAATCCCGACCTGATATTGCCCGTGTTGAACTCTCTGTATTTGCCTCTCATCAACACGCTATTCGTCTATACCGCCGACACGGATTTATTTGTGAAGGTGTGCGACGATTGCAACTTGTAAATCACAATCAAACTGGACAACTTGAAGACGTGGAAGAGTACGCGTGGTTGAATCCAAACTTCGACCCCACAACTTCTTCGCATATCACATTACCCCACACTGCCAGAGTTGCGAGTTATAGTTTTTCCTCATCGAAGCGTCGTGAACATGTCCCCCCCCCATCGAGTTTGATGACCCAACATATCCCATTTACTACATACAGGCCCCGGCACGTAACCTCAGAGTAGGAAATTTGTAAGAATGTTGCTGCACTATGTATTGTATTGAGATTAACTAAAAATATTACAACCAATATGTAGATTATGGCGTGTTCTGTGTGTTTGCAATAAGAAAACAAAGTTCTATTACAATGTTTGCACATAAACCTGGTAACACGGTCAAGGTTTACTCTGGGGTTACGTGGCGGGACCTGTATAAATGCCGAAGTATCAAATCCTTATAAAATAGTGTTGATAATAATACTCGAGTAATAATATGTACAACTAATGTAAATGTATACAACCAAGTACAACGATTTTAGGTTCCAATCAAGATCACAATAGGTACCCATGTGAATCATAACGTAATGTTAAATCTCACCATGTGAATCCGTTCTCCTGTTAGACTCATTTACTGCAACTTATGAGTATAATTATATTCGGCATAAAATACCTCGAGTTGTTGTATGTGTTTTAGTAACCATGTTGCCAATACGCGACTGATGCTTCTATTTGTAGCGTCACTTTTAAATCGCCGCACGTGTACGTTATATATAACTCGAGTAGTACATACAACAAATAATGAATTTTTCAGCATTAATTTTACAATATTATAGACATATAGTTGGTGATGATTCATGTCTATACACCACATGTTTACGAACAACAACCACTTGGATGATATAAGATAGAGATATATATATATATTTGGATACATAAAGATAATACAGTACAAATGACTCGAGTTATATATAGAGTAAGGATATGTTAAATAATATCAGCAACATAAAAGACATTGTTGTCTTCTCCAGGTTATAGGTCTATTATTTGCAGTTTTATAACCACAAATAATGATTTCATAACAAGTATAATAATAGTTGATCAATGAATATTCTTTGTTTCTGCTTTTTTCGCAGCGCGGAGTTAAAATACAAATCTAATTTGTGGGATTCCTTATCAGTATGCCATTGAACATAGCATTTGGTTGGTACATAGGTCGTCGGTGCTGATAAAGATGTGGCGGCGTCGGTTATATTTGTTTGGTTGTTATTGGGGTTATTGTGTGATCGTTGAATGGAGACATCATGGGCCATTTTTGTTTGATCGTCAACATCTCTACTGTGTTCCGAAACAGATGCTGGTAATGTTGTTGGAGGAGTTGAGTACGCACTATCATCTCCAATTGTTGATTGTGGCGATAATGGTGAACGAATCGGACCTGAACGAATAATGATGAGAGAGTGTCTAAACAATCGACGTTTGGATGATTTTTCTGCAATCATCCGACTGACCCAATTTGAAAAGTAACATTCGTCGTTTATATCGTGTCGGGATACATATGGAAATGATCGCAGTTTTGGGTCTGGTATTGGATGTGGTAACTTTATACAAGACCAATACGCTTCTCTTCCGGACGATGATGTTGTTGTTGACGAAGCCTCATATGAGTTTAATAGATTCTTTACGTTGTTCAATAAATCGTTATAGATATCACAAGCGCAGCAACAATATGTCTTGTAGCCTGCGGAAGGATTCATGACGTAAAGAACCACAACAAAGGGACTACTGCAGGGTGTCTATTGTATATGATAATGTGATATTTTTTGTCCGGTGTCTTGTAGTATCGGTATTTGTGATAATCAAGTGAAACAATGATTACACTACTTAGTCTGGAATGGTGTCGTGGCGCAGACAGCCGGCTTCGATGAAATAAGATAATATCATATATATATATATATATATATA
>Ga0255338_1000333_pt1 | contig 171483 bp, 163 predicted proteins | sample MeOH1_35cm_T4_19_FD_203715 | JGI IMG/M metagenome (GOLD analysis project Ga0255338, IMG submission 203715) | Sandy soil microbial communities from University of British Columbia, Vancouver, Canada - MeOH1_35cm_T4_195 | ecosystem: Engineered > Artificial ecosystem > Sand microcosm >... | reverse complement strand
CCGAGCCCACCGTCCCGCTGCGCTGGGACCGCACCCGCGACGTCTCGGTGGCCGACCTGGTGGCCGACCGGTTCGGCGAACAGGTGGTGCGCCGCTCCGTCGACCCCCTCCTCGGCGGCGTCTACTCCGGACTCTCCGACACCGCAGGCGTGCGGGCCACCCTGCCGACCCTGGCCGCGGCCCTCGACGCGGGGGCCCCGAGCCTGAGCGAGGCGGTCACCCGAGCCCTGCCGGAGCCTTCGGACACGCCCGTGTTCGGTACCCTGCGCGACGGCTACGGCACGCTGCTCGACGCGCTCGAGAAGGCCGCCGACGCCGAGATCCGGCACGTCACCGCGAGCGGTCTGCGCCGCAGCGGCGACCGCTGGGAGCTCGACCCGATCGGGTCCGTGGACGGCGTCGTCCTCGCGGTGCCCGCCGACCGCGCCGCCGAACTGCTCGCCGACGCCGCCCCGGCGGCAGCCGCCCAGGCGGCCCGGATCCCGCTCGCGTCGTCGGCGGTGGTCGCGCTGGCACTGCCGGACGGTGCCGCACTGCCGCAGAACTCGGGGATCCTCGTAGCCACCGGCGAGGATCTGTCCGCCAAGGCGTTCACCCTCTCGAGCCGCAAGTGGCCCCACCTGGCCGGGCGCGACGTCGCGCTGGCCCGCGCGTCGTTCGGCCGTTACGGCGAGGCCGCGATCGTCGACGCATCCGACGACGAGCTGATCGCCCGCGCGCGCATCGACCTCGCCACCGTCACCGGTGTCACCGACGAACCCGTGGCCGCGTTCGTCCAGCGCTGGCACGGGGGCCTGCCGCAGTACCGGGCCGGGCACCTCGACATCGTCACGGCGCTCGAGGACGCGGTCGCCGCCGTCGACGGCCTCGAGGTCGCCGGCGCGATGCTCCACGGCGTGGGCGTGCCGGCATGTGTCGCATCAGGCACGACGGCCGCGACGCGCCTGGCAGCCCGAGTGGCAGGATGAACGGTATGGCACGTCTCGACTACGACAAGCTCAACTCCACCCTGCGCTACGCGATGTTCTCGGTGTTCCGGGTCCAGCCCGGTGCCCTCGGCGACGACCGCTCCGCGGCGATCGAGGACGCCCAGAAGTTCTTCGCGGCCTACGACGGCACCGATCTGGTCGTGCGCGGCATCTACGACGTCGCCGGGGTGCGCGCCGACGCCGACTTCATGATCTGGACGCACGCCGAGCGGCTGGAAGATCTGCAGAAGCTGTACGCCGATTTCCGCCGCACCACCGTCCTCGGCCGCACCACCACCCCGGTGTGGTCGAACGTATGCCTGCACCGGCCGGCCGAGTTCAACAAGAGCCATCTGCCCGCCTTCATCGCCGGTGAGGAACCCGGCAACTACGTGTGCGTCTACCCGTTCGTGCGGTCGTACGAGTGGTACCTGCTCCCCGAGGCCGAACGCCGCCAGATGCTGGCCGACCACGGCAAGGCCGCCCGGGGCTACCCGGACGTGCGGGCCAACACCGTGCCCGCATTCGCGCTGGGCGACTACGAGTGGATCCTTGCGTTCGAAGCCCCCGAACTCGATCGCATCGTCGACCTCATGCGCGACCTGCGTGCCACCGAGGCCCGCATGCACGTGCGCGAGGAGACCCCGTTCTTCACCGGTCCGCGCGTCGACCTCGAGAAGCTGATCACCGCGCTGCCCTGACGCCCGCCGTCACCCCCGGAGACGCCGTTCTCGCGCGGACTCCGGGGGCGCCTTCGGCTCGCCCGAAGGACGCGGTGTACTCCCTGGCAGACTGTGCACCATGAGTTCTCGGGCCGTGCGGTACCAGCACATGGCGCACTGGGGGATGTTCGAGGTCGAGACACACGACGGAGACGTCAGCGCCGTGCATCCCTTCCGAGGCGACGCCGATCCGTCACCGTTTCTCGACAATGCCGTGGGCTCGGTGCGGCACCGCTCGCGGGTCGCGGGACCGGCGGTGCGCCGGGGCTGGCTCGAGCACGGGCCCGGGCCGAGCGATCGCCGCGGCGACGACGAGTTCGTCGCGGTGTCCTGGGACGAGTTGACCGAACTGCTGGCCGGGGAGCTGCAGCGCGTGGTCGACACGCACGGCAACCGGGCGATCTTCGGCGGCTCGTACGGGTGGTCGTCGCCGGGCCGGTTCCATCACGCGCAGAGTCAGGTGCACCGATTCCTGAAGATGTTCGGTGGCTACACCCGCTCGGTGCACAGCTATTCGCTCGGCGCGACCGGTGTGATCATGCCACGCGTGGTCGGCACGCACTGGAAGCTGTTCGCCCGCGCGACGAACTGGGACGTCATCGCCCGCGACACCGACCTGATGGTGTGCTTCGGCGGGGTGCCGCTCAAGAACACGGCCGTCAACGACGGCGGCACCAGCAACCATCCCACCCGGGGGGCGCTGGACGCGCTGCGCGCCCGCGGCGGGACGGTCGTGTCCGTCAGCCCCCTGCACGACGATCTGCACGGCGCCGCCGAACGCCTCGCGCCGCGACCCGGGACGGACGTCGCGATCATGCTCGCCCTCGCCTACGTGCTCGCCACCGAGGGCCTCGCCGACCGCGACTTCCTCGACCGCTACTGCGTCGGCTACGACAAGTTCGAGGACTATCTGCTCGGCCGCACCGACGGCGTCGCCAAGACACCGCAGTGGGCGGCCGCCCTGTCCGGGCTGTCCGCCGAGACCCTCGCCGCGCTGGCCCGGCGCATGGCCGCCGGCCGCACCCTGATCACCGTCACCTGGTCGCTGCAGCGGGTCCGGTACGGCGAGCAGGCCCCGTGGGCGGGGGTGACCCTCGCCGCGATGCTCGGCCAGATCGGGCTGCCCGGCGGCGGGTTCGGTCACGGCTACGGCTCGATGAACGAACCCGGCATCGCGCCCGTCCCGTACCCGCTCCCGACCCTGTTCCAGGGCGACAATCCGGTCGGTGACCTGATTCCCGTGGCCGCGATCTCCGACCTGCTGCTGCGGCCGGGCCAGGAGTACGACTTCGACGGCCGGCGCCTGACGTACCCCGACATCCGGCTCGTGTACTGGGCCGGCGGCAACCCGTTCCACCACCATCAGGACCTGGGTCGGCTGCGCCGCGCCCTGGCCCGCCCGGACACGATCGTCGTGCACGACCCGTACTGGACGCCGACGGCCAAGCACGCCGACATCGTCGTGCCGTCCACCACATCCCTCGAACGCGAGGATCTCAGCTGCACCCGCAACGACCCGCTGCTGGTCGCGATGCACGCCGCCGCCCCGCGATTCGCCGCCGCCCGCGACGACTACGACACGTTCTCGGCGCTCGCGCACCGTCTCGGCTTCGGGGACCGGTTCACCGAGGGCCGCACGGCGCGGCAGTGGCTCGAGCACCTGTACGAGCAGTGGCGCGGATTCGTCCTCGCCGACGACGCCCGCGTCGAATCCCCTCCGGAGTTCGACGAGTTCTGGGTGCGCGGACACGTGCGGATGCGCACCGAGGACGAGCTGACACTGTTCGAGGAGTTCCGCGCCGACCCCCAGCGCAACCCCCTGCGTACCCCGAGTGGGCGCATCGAGATCTTCTCCGCCGACATCGACGGCTTCGGCTACGACGACTGCGCCGGGCACCCTGCGTGGTTCGAGCCGGAGGAGTGGCTCGGCGGCCCCCGCGCGCAGCACTACCCGCTGCACCTGATCGCGAACCAGCCCAAGACCCGCCTGCACAGCCAGCTCGACCACGGCGGCGTCAGTCAGGCCTCGAAGATCCGCGGGCGCGAACCGATCCGCATGCATCCGGCCGATGCGGCCGCCCGCGGTGTGGCGGGCGGCGACGTCGTGCGGGTGTTCAACGACCGCGGCGCATGCCTGGCCGGCGCCGTCCTCGACGACGGCCTGATGCCCGGGGTGGTGCAGCTGGCCACCGGCGCCTGGTACGACCCGCTCGATCCGGCCGATCCCGGCTCGATGTGTGTGCACGGAAATCCCAACGTGCTCACCGCCGACGTGGGCACCTCGAGTCTGGCCCGCGGCTGCACGGGCCAGCACGCGCTCGTGCAGATCGAACGCTTCGACGGGGACCTGCCGCCGATCCGCGCCTACGACCCGCCGGTGATCCGCACCCGCTGAGGCGGGGTACCTGCCCGAGCCACCCGGGTACCTGCGGGCCGAGCGACGGTATCCGTCGCTACCCGGGAGATGGACGATGCGTCGGTCGGAGCCGGGCCCGGCGGTCACAACCCCAGCGAGCGCTGCACCTCCCGCAACGTCTGCGCCGACGCCCGCAACCCGGCGGCCTCGTCGGGCGAGAGGGGGATCTCGAGTACCCGGCCGGCGCCGCGGCCGTCGACGATCGTCGGCAGCGACAGGCACACCCCTTCGATCCCGTGCACGCCGCGCTGCAGCGTCGAGACCGGCAGCACCCGGTGCTGATCCCGCAGCACCGCCTCCACGATGCGGGCGGTGGACAGGCCGATGGCCAGGTTGGTGGCGCCTTTGCCCTGGATGATCTCGTACGCGCTGCGCATCACCCGGGTGGAGATCTGCTCGCGGACCGCGGCGTCGAACACCGCCGCTCCGTGCTCGTCGCGGTACTCGGTGGCCGGAACCCCACCCACCGTCGCGCTCGACCACAGGGTGATCTCCGAATCGCCGTGCTCGCCGACGATGAGGGCGTGCACGTTCTCCACCGCGACGCCGACGTGCTGCGCGACGAGGAAGCGCAACCGTCCCGAGTCGAGGACCGTGCCGGACCCGAGGATCTGCCCGTCGGGGGCGTCCGTTGCGCGGATCGCCGCATACGTCACCACGTCGACCGGGTTGCTGACGAACAGCACCACCGCCTCGGGGGAGAGCGCGAGCAGCGCCGGTGTGAGTTCCCGGACGATGCGCACGTTCGCTGCCGCCAGCTCGAGCCGTGACTGGCCCGGCTTCTGCTTGGCGCCCGCCGTCACGACGATCAGATCGGAGCCGGCGGTGACGGCGAGGTCGTCGGCGCCGTCGATGCGGCACGCGGGGGCGAACTGGGTGCCGTGGTTCAGGTCGAGCACCTCGGCCCGCACCTTGTCGGTGTTCGGATCGAACAGGGCCAGCGAATCCGCCGAGCCCCGGATCAGGCATGCGTAGGCGACGGCGGTGCCGACGCTGCCGGCGCCGACGATCGAAACCTTGGACTTGGACGCACGGGTCGTCGACATGGATTCGATCGTCGTCGCTCCGCGCTCGATCCGCACCCCGACGGTGCAGCCGTTAGCCTTCGCATCATGAACGTTCAACCGTTCGACGCCGTGCTGTTCGACTTCTCCGGCACGTTGTTCCGGCTCGAGGAGGACGAATCCTGGCTGGCCGACCTCACCGACGAGCGGGGCGAGCCCTTCGACGTGCACCGGCAGGCCGAGCTGATGCGCCGGATGACCGCCCCACCGGTCAGCCCGTCGAGATGGACGCCGCCGAGCATCACGCCTGGATCAACCGCGACCGCGACCCCCGCTGGCACCGGGACGCATACCTGACGGTGCTGCGCCGTTCCGGAGTCGCCGACGAGGGGCAGGCCCTCGGCCTGTACACCAAGCTGACCGATCCGCGCTGCTGGACGGTCTACCCGGACACGGTGCCGGTGATCGAGGCGCTCGCCGGCGAGGGCCTCGCGGTGGCCGTGCTGAGCAACATCGCCTTCGACATCCGGCCGGCGTTCGCGGCGCTCGGTATCGACGATCTGGTGTCGGAGTTCGTGCTTTCCTTCGAAGTCGGCGCGGTCAAACCGGAGCCGGAGATCTTCCGGCACGCGACCGCGGCGCTCGGGGTGTCCCCGGAGCGCACCCTGATGGTGGGCGACAGTGAGGAAGCCGACGGTGCGGCCCGCCGCATCGGCTGCTCCTTCGCCCTCGTCGAGCCGCTGCCCACCGCCGAGCGTCGCCGCGGACTGTGGCGCGCGTTGTTCGCGGCGGGCCTCAGTCCCTCGGAACCAGGCGCAGGGAGATCGAGTTGATGCAGTACCGCTGATCCGTCGGAGTCGGGTACCCCTCGCCCTCGAACACGTGCCCGAGATGGCTGTGGCAGGACGCGCACAGTACCTCCACCCGGCGCATGCCGAGGGACGTGTCGGAGCGCAGGATCACCGCGTCACTCGACGCCGGGTCGAAGAACGAGGGCCACCCGCAGTGCGAATGGAACTTCTCGGTGCTGCGGAACAGTTCGGCTCCGCAGGCGCGGCACTCGTACACACCCTCGGTCTCCGTGTCGGTGTATTCGCCGACGAAGGGCCGCTCGGTGCCGGCCTGCCGCAGCACCGCGTACTCCGCGGCGGTGAGGCGGGCGCGCCATTCGTCGTCGCTGCGGGATACCTTCGGCGCGGGTTCGGTCGGGACAGCGTCAGCCATGAACTCCACGCTAGCCGTCACCGCGGTTCGTCGCCACGAGCTCGCCCTGCGGTGCGGGCTCGTGTGCCGGCAACAGGAACGACGGTTCGATGCCGTCCGCCAGCCGGCCCTCCCGCCGGGCGGCCAGATAGCGGTCGAGCAGCACGGCGAAGATCACGATGAGCAGCAGCGACCACCCGAACGTCGTCTTCATGTACTCGGCGGCGCGCCCGGCCTCCGGCCACCGCCCCGACAGCCAGCTGTCGTAGCTCATGAAGCCGTAGACCGCCAGCCAGGCCGGCCAGTTCCGCATCACCGAATTGGGCAACACGACCGTCATCAGCAACGGGAACAGCATCATCGAGTAGTACATCTGACCGAGCGAACCGAGCAGGAACGACGCGGTGAGCAACACCCCGCTGCTCGTACCGACGAAGAAGAGCTCGTCGTGGCGGCAGTACCGGTACAGCAGCCACAGCGAGACGACGACCATGAGACCCAGGACGACGCGCAGCGCGAGGATCAACCAGGCGGGTAAGCCGTAGTACATGCCGTTGCCGACGATGGCGCTGTTGAAATAGTCGCGTGCCTCGAACAGGTACGGCGTGGTGCGCTCGACGAACGCCCAGGCGTCCACCGAGAGCGGCCACGCGACGAGCGTCAGGCCGAGCGGCACCGCCGCGGCGGTGACGAACACCTTCCACTGCCGGCGCACGAACGGAATCAGCAGCAGGGGCGCGAGGATCGGCTTGACCGCGAACGTCAACCCGATCGCAACGCCCGCCCACAGATCCCGCCGGCGCAGCAACAGCGTCAGGAAGGCGACCTCGCCGAGCAGGACGAGGCCGTTGATGTTGGTGAAGACCAGGGTGTTCGTCACGGTCTCGGAACTGAACGCCGCCAGCAGGAGGATCGGCGCGAGCACCGAGTCGAGACCGTAGCCGAACATCCGCAGCAGCAGGTACAGCGCCACGATGATCGCGATCGCGTTGGCGATGATGAACAGCCACCGGGAGCGCTCCGGGTCGATCACCGCGATCGGGGAGATCAGCAACGTCCCGGACGGGGGATACAGGTAGTGCGGGTCCACCCACTCGAAATTCGCGGTGTACACCGGCCGGCGGTTGAGAAACGCCAGGGCCGCGTTGTAGACGGGAGTGAAGTCGTCGGTGCGGAACCCGTTGACGGCTTTGACCACCACACGGTGCAGCACCGTGAGCACGGCCAACGGCCACACAACGCACTTGACCACCTCCGCGGCGGTGCGGGCGGTGCGGGGCTCGAGGCGGCTGAGGAACACTACGGCACGGTACACCGAGAGCCGGGGGCGGCCACCCACCGTCCCCACCCGGCGGCGTCGGGCCCGGGCCGCGGCGGACGCCGGTTCACGCCGGGCACAGGCTGCCGTTCGGCGGCAGGGCGCCGGTGTCGAGGTAGGCCGCCAGGCGTGCCTGGACGCAGCCGGAGTGCAGGACCGCGGAGTAGCCGGCACCCTGCCAGGACAGCGCCGCCCACCGGGCGGAGACGGCGGTGAGGGCTCCGGTGACCGACTCGAGCCCGGCGCTGCCGACGAGCGGATCGGCGGCACCCGTCGTCACCAGCACAGGCACGCGCACCTCCGCCGGCAGCGGTGGTGTCGGCATGCTCGGCCAGGCGCTGCACGCGGTGAGACCGATCGCGCTGTCGCCGCCGAACAGGGGGTAGTTCGCCGACCACGTCTGCTGCAGCTCGGTGGCCCGGGCCGTCGTCGGCCACCGCTGACCGTCGCTGCAGCGGGAGACGAACTGCCCGTCGGACGACAGCACGGCCTCGGCGGCGCCGACGAGTTCGAGCATCGGTGTCACGTCTCCCGCGCCGGCGGCGGCCAGTGCGTCGGACAGCTCGCGGACCCGGGCCTGCGCGTCGCTACGGGGGGTTCCCAGGAACCACGTCACCGCAGTGAGCAGGGCGTTCGACGAGAGCGGTGCAAGAGTGCCGGCCGCGGCGCGGGCGTGCAGGTCCTCGAGCGCGGCCCGCGGGTCGGGGCCCAGCGAGCACGCCAGCGCGACGCACTGGCGGGCGAACGCGTCGACCGCCGACTCCGCGCCGCGCACCCGGCTCTCGGCCAGCAGCTCGGCGTCGGCCGTCGCGGCGGCGGGGGAGTCGAGGACGAGGCGGCCGACGGTGGTCGGGTACTTCGACGCGTAGGCGAGGGCGACCGTGGCACCGTTGCCGATGCCGAGCACGCCGATCCGATCGACGCCCCAGGTGGTTCGCAGCTGCTCGAGGTCGTCGGCGGCGTGGGCGGCGTCGAACAGCAGTTCCTGCGGCTGCAGGTAGTCGGTGCATGCGATGGTGGCTTGCCGGCCGAGCTCGGCGACCCGCTCCGGACCGTCGCCGGTGCGGCCGAACTGCCCGTGGTCGGCCAGCGCGCGCCGGTCCGCTCCGAAGATGCACTCGATCGGCTGGGAGGCGCCGAGGCCGCGCCGATCCACCGCGACGATCGGCCGCGAGGCCGCGAGTTCGGCGAGCGAGCCGGTCGACAGTGCGGCCAGCGCCCGTGAGGAGGGCATGTCCGCACCCGTCGTCATGACGAGCGGGGCCGCCTCGGTGGGGGTCTGCGCCAGCCGGGCGCGCAGCACATCGAGTGGAAACGAACCCGGCACGGTTCCTGTCGCGTCGATCGCAGCGGGAATCTGGGCGCACTCGAGGACGAGGCCTGTCGGTCCCGGCGGCAGCGCCTGGGCGGCGAGGGTCTCGGCGGTGCAGTCGCGCCAGTCCAGGTCCCGGGCGGGTGCCGGCAGTTCCGGGGCGAGGGCAGGGTCCTCGCCGGTGGGGGTGGCCCGGCCGTCCGCCTCCTGCACCACCGCGACGTCGGGGCGTACCGAGGGGCCCGCCCCGCACGCGGCGGTCATCGCTCCGAGTACGACGATGCCCACGGTGAGCACACGGGTTCTGCGCATGCGCACAGCCTGCCAGGTCGGTACGCGGGCCCGCGCACACGACCGGATCGCCCGATCTGCCGGATGTGACGATCACGTGTACGTGATGTGAAGTAGGTCGCAATCTGCCCTGGGTGTACCGGTCGCCTCGAGCTGCGGCCCTACCCTGGAGAAATGCACGAACGTCTCGTCGATCGCAATCCCGTGGTGCCGTCCGACCAGCTGGTGGCCCAGATGGTTCCGCCCGCGATGTTCGACGACGTGAGCTTCGCGTCCTACATTCCCGATCCGAACGAGCCGAGCCAGGCGACCGCCGTCGCGACGGCGGAGGAGTTCGCCCACAAGATCGCGAAGATCCGGGGTGGCGGCCGGCGGGGCCTGTTCGGGCGGAAGGCGCCGTCCACCGGCGCCGGTCTCTATCTCGACGGCGGCTTCGGCGTCGGCAAGACCCACCTGCTGGCGTCGATCTTCCACGCGGCACCGTCGCCGAAGGCGTTCGGCACCTTCGTGGAGCTGACCCACGTCGTCGGTGCGCTCGGCTTCAACAAGGCGGTCGAAGAGCTGTCCAGCCACAGCGTGCTGTGCATCGACGAGTTCGAGCTCGACGACCCGGGCGACACGATGCTGGTCTCCCGGCTGCTGACCGAACTGTCCGCGCGGGGCGTGTCCATCGTCGCGACCTCCAACACCCTTCCCGGGCAGCTGGGCGAGGGGCGATTCGCGGCGCAGGACTTCCTGCGCGAGATCAAGAAGCTCGCCTCGATCTTCGAGACCATCCGCGTGGACGGCCCCGACTACCGCCATCGCGACCTGCCGCCGGCCCCGGACCCGATCAGCTCCGAGGAGCTGCTCGATCGCGCCGATGCGGTCCCCGGCGCCACCCTCGACGACTTCGACGAGCTGTGCGCGCACCTGAGCACGCTGCATCCGTCCCGGTACGGCAAGCTCGTCGAGGGCGTCGCGGCCGTCTTCCTCAACGGGGTTCATGCCGCCCACGACCAGTCCGTGGCGCTGCGTCTGGTGGTGCTCGCCGACCGGCTCTACGACGCGAGCATTCCGGTGACCGTCGCCGGCGCGAAGCTGGACGAGATCTTCACCGACGAGATGCTCGCCGGCGGCTACCGCAAGAAGTACCTGCGTGCGACCTCGCGCCTGTTGGCGCTGTCGCGGTTCGAGACCGCCGCCAGCTGAGTCGGGTTCCCGGCTGCCCCCGCCGCAGGCGGCGCCCGCGCGTCACAGGGTGCGTTGCATGACGTAGTCGTGATGGGTCTGCGAGCCGACCTGGAACGTGCGCGTTCCCACGACCTCGAACTCGTTCTTGGCGTAGAACCGCCGGGCCCGAGAGTTCTGCTGGTTGACCCCCAGCCACAGCCCCCGGCAGCCGGCTGCCCGGGCATGCTCGACGACGGCAGCCATCAGGGCCGCCGCCACTCCGGTGCCGTGCTTGCCCGGCAGCACGTAGAGCTTGCTGATCTCGGTGGTGGGCAGCGCGGTCACGGCTTCACGGACTTCCGGGTCCGTCGGTTCGGCATCGACGGCCATGAGGTAGCCCACGATCTCGCCGCCGACGGTCGCCTTGAGCACGATGCGGGTCGGGTCGGTGAGGTACTCGCTGAACCGTTCCGCCGAGAGGGTGTCGTCGATGAATGCGGCGATGTCCTCCTGGGAGGCGTCGGCCGGGCAGGCCAGGGGGAACGTGGTGGCTGCGACATCGGCGATGGTCTCGGCATCCCAGATGCCGGCCTGCTCGACGGAGACGTTCGCGGTCGATTCCTCGAGTGACGGAGTGGACATGGGAACCAGTAGATCACTCGGCGGGGCACCGCGCCGACGGTCGGGGCAGGTATCCGTTCGACGTCCGGAAATGGCTGAACCCCAGCCTTGGATGGGGGGTCATGGCTGGGGTTCATTACCATCGGGGGGATGGCATCTCCGACAATACATGAGGAATCCCTCAGGTTCCAACCGGGGTGGTCACGGTTGGGTCACGGGCCGGCCGTCCGGGTGGTTGCCTTCCGCCGGGCAACGCTCTACTGTGGGCTCTCATGAAGCGCGTACTCGTAGTTCACCGCCGTAGCGGGGTCTGATTCGGACCGACCCCTCGCTGCGGGTCGTCGAGCTACCTGTCGGTCCTCCCTTCACGCGGAAGACCTCCTACGATGAACGCCTTCACCTCCACCGCTCCCCGCACCTCCTACGCCGCCGGCGACGCGGAGACCGCATACTCGGCGCCGATCGATCCGTTCGCCGCCCGCTACGGACGATCCCTGCCGCGCGAGTTGCGTGCCGAGGCGCTCGGCACGAGCTGGACCGAGTTCACCGCGACCTATGCACCGCACGGGCCGGTCCGTCTCGGTGGCTGGTCGGCCGGGGCTCCGTGCGCCGGTCGGCGGAACTTCGAGGCCACTTTCGGCGTGGGAGAGACCATCCACACGGCGGCGGCGACGGCCACCGGTCCGGTGGCCGCCATGACCGTCATGATGCACACCCTCGGGATGCCGCTCGAGATTCTCTCGTTCCACCAGTTCGACCTCGGCGACACCCACACGACATTCCTGCTGTGCGAGGCGGACGGGCGCCGGCTCTGGAGCATGGGTGCCGCGGCGAGCGGAACCGAATCGGCACTGCGCGCGATGATCGCGGGAGCCAACCGGCTGCACGCTTCCCGCTGAGGGGGCGGTGACACGACGAAGGCCCTCCCGACCGGGAGGGCCTTCGCCGTCGAGTGGTGTGGGCGACCGGGACCGGCGACCTCGTCCGGGTGGCACACCGGGGGGTGGAGCGGATGACGGGATTCGAACCCGCGACCCTCACCTTGGCAAGGTGATGCGCTACCAGCTGCGCTACATCCGCATGCGCACTCCCCGGCCCGAGGGACCGGGCGACGGAGTGCAGCGTGGAAAGGGTGGATCGTGGTGCGCGATACTGGGATCGAACCAGTGACCTCTTCCGTGTCAGGGAAGCGCTCTCCCGCTGAGCTAATCGCGCCGGGGGGTGGAGCGGATGACGGGATTCGAACCCGCGACCCTCACCTTGGCAAGGTGATGCGCTACCAGCTGCGCTACATCCGCATGCGCACTCCCCGACCCGGTGACCCGGGTCGAGAAGTGCAGGGTGAAACCTGGTCGATCATGGTGCGCGATACTGGGATTGAACCAGTGACCTCTTCCGTGTCAGGGAAGCGCTCTCCCGCTGAGCTAATCGCGCGAGGTGGAGACGGGAATCGAACCCGTGTGCACGGCTTTGCAGGCCGTTGCCTCACCACTCGGCCACTCCACCGTAAAAGGTCGAGTCCAACCTCTCGAGCGGATGACGGGATTCGAACCCGCGACCCTCACCTTGGCAAGGTGATGCGCTACCAGCTGCGCTACATCCGCATCGCACCGCCCGGCGCCGTGCTCTCCGTGGTGCGGTTGAGAACATTAGCCGACCATCGTCAGAACACACAAATCTGCAGGTGAGGGCATGGACGAGCCGTCCTGGTGGATCCTGCCCGGCCCGTTCCGGCGGCGGGTCGGGCCAGCGAGCGCCGGCTGGGCGATCCGTTCGGTGAGGGGCACGGAACTCGCGCCCCCTCGGGGCGCGGCATCCCGACGCGGTATCGAAAACACAGGCGACCAGGCGATTCGTGTTCATCCGATGGGCGTGTTAATGTTCCTTCTCGTTCGAGCCGCTGCGAAGCGGCCCGGTCCCGTGGCTCAGTGGAAGAGCGTCCCGTTCACACCGGGGAGGTCGCTGGTTCGATCCCAGCCGGGACCACAGCACCGACGAAGGGCACCCCACGGGGTGCCCTTCGTCGTTTCCGGGCCGGCGCGGTTCGCGTCCGGCCGGAACGTGTCGGCGACGGAGCGGCGGTGACCTGCGCGTTCACCGAACCGCGCTGCGCTGATGGCAGGATTGCGGTCGGTGTGAGGAGGATGCGACTGATGAGCGTCGCCGACAACAACTGGCCCCTGGTCGGGGCCACAGGAGCACGATTCGGATCGGCCGGCCGCCGGCGCAAGGATCACCCGGCACCCGGCGCCGCCGACCGCGGAGCGGCCACGCCCGCGGTGGACGCCCCGACCACGGGGACCTCCGCGGCCGTCGCCGTCCCCGCGTCGCAGCCGATGCCCGCGGTCCCGAGGCACACGGCGGCCACGAGGGAGGAAGAACCGATCGGGCAGCAGCCCTCCTTCGTCCGTCCCTTCGTGCGCAGCCAGGGCCGGACCCGCTCCGAGGTGGATCTCCCGCTCGAGGTCCTCGTCTCCGCCGTGAGCGACGCCGAGGGAACTGCGGGTCTCGAGGAGCACCGCACCATCCTGGCGCTGTGCGCCGAACCGCGGTCCATCATGGAGATCGCGGCCCTGGCCCGACTGCCTCTGGGCGTCGCACGTGTCCTGGTGGGAGATCTCGCCGCCACGGGAGAACTCACCGTCCACCGCACCGCCGACGGACTCGGACCCGACGCCCAGTTGCTGTCTCGGGTCCTCGGCGGCCTGCGTCGGCTCTAGCCCGCCCGACGCCCGGCGGTGCCCGGGTGAACTGCCGTTCCGGGTGGTGTCGATAGCATGGTCTGGTTGCCGGACGCGTGGCATACCCCGCGGCGTCGGCGGCACCCATCACCGGCACGAGCCCGAGGAGCCCACCACAGTGACGACGCCCGCATCCGTAGACCCCACCGTGCTCGTCCGGGTGCCCGCGGGGACCACTGCCGGTGCCGCCCTCCGGGAGGCGGGCCTGCCCAACAGCGGGCCCGACGCGGTCGTCGTGGTCCGCGACGAGGAGGGGCGGCTGCGGGACCTGTCGTGGACGCCGGAACAGGACACCCAGGTCGAGCCGGTCGCCGCCGCCACCGAGGACGGCCGCTCCGTCATCCGGCACTCCGCGGCACACGTCCTCGCCCAGGCGGTGCAGCAGGAGTTCCCCGAGGCCAAGCTCGGCATCGGTCCCCCGATCAAGGACGGCTTCTACTACGACTTCCAGGTCGACCGCCCCTTCACTCCCGAGGACCTGACGAAGCTCGAGAAGCGCATGAAGCAGATCGTCAAGGGGGCGCAGCGGTTCTCCCGCCGCGTCGTCGAGAGCCTGGACGACGCACGCGAGGAACTGAAGAACGAGCCGTTCAAGCTCGAGCTGATCAGCGAGAAGTCGGCCGGAAACAGCTCCCTGGACGAGGACCCCGAGATCATGGAGGTCGGCGGCAAGGAACTGACGATCTACGACAACCTCAATCCGCGCACCGGCGAGAAGATCTGGGCCGATCTGTGCCGCGGTCCGCACATCCCCACCACCAAGTACATCCCGGCGTTCAAGCTCACCCGCAGCTCCGCCGCCTATTGGCGCGGCGACCAGGACAATGCCGGTCTCCAGCGCATCTACGGCACCGCGTGGGAGTCCGCGGAGGCGCAGGAGCGCTACCTCGAGCTGCTCGCCGAGGCCGAGCGCCGTGATCACCGCAAGCTCGGCAACGAGCTCGACCTGTTCAGCTTCCCCGACGAGCTCGGCTCCGGCCTCCCGGTGTTCCACCCCAAGGGCGGCATCATCCGCCAGGAGATGGAGAACTACTCCCGCAAGCGGCATGTCGAGGCCGGCTACGAGTTCGTGTACTCCCCGCACATCACGAAGGGTCACCTCTACGAGGTGTCCGGCCATCTCGACTGGTACCGCGACGGCATGTTCCCAGCGATGCACATCGACGAGGAACTGGCCGAGGACGGCACCGTGCGCAAGCCGGGCCAGGACTATTACCTCAAGCCGATGAACTGCCCGATGCACAACCTCGTCTTCCGGTCCCGCGGCCGGTCCTACCGCGAGCTGCCGCTGCGGCTGTTCGAATTCGGCTCGGTGTACCGGTACGAGAAGTCCGGCGTCGTCCACGGTCTGACCCGGGTGCGTGGCATGACGCAGGACGACGCGCACATCTACTGCACCCGCGAGCAGATGCGCGACGAGCTGACCACGACCCTGAACTTCGTCCTCGACCTGCTCAAGGACTACGGCCTCGAGGACTACTACCTCGAGCTGTCGACGAAGAACCCCAAGAAGTTCGTCGGCGACGACGCCCTGTGGGAGGAGGCCACCGAGACCCTGCGCGAGGTCGGCGAGGCCTCCGGGCTCGATCTCGTGCCGGATCCGGGCGGTGCCGCCTTCTACGGCCCCAAGATCTCCGTCCAGGTTCAGGACGCGCTCGGGCGCAGCTGGCAGATGTCGACGATCCAGCTCGACTTCAACCTGCCCGAGCGATTCGAGCTCGAGTACACCGGCCCCGACGGCAGCAAGCACCGGCCGGTGATGATCCACCGGGCCCTGTTCGGTTCGATCGAGCGCTTCTTCGGCGTGCTCACCGAGCACTACGCGGGTGCCTTCCCGGCGTGGCTCGCCCCCGTCCAGGTCGTCGGGATTCCCGTCGCGGAGGCCTTCGAGGATCACCTGTTCGACGTCACCCGGCAGTTGAAGGCCGCCGGGGTGCGGGCCGAAGTCGACACCAGCGACGACCGGATGCAGAAGAAGATCCGCAACCACACCACGCAGAAGGTGCCGTTCATGCTGCTCGCGGGCGAGCGTGACGTCGCCGCCGGCGCGGTCAGCTTCCGGTTCCGCGACGGCACGCAGGTCAACGGGGTACCCGTGGCCGACGCGGTCCGTCTGGTGACCGAGTGGATCGAGCGGCGGGAGAACGCCTCGCCCACCGCGGAGCTCGTCGCTCCCGTCGACCGCGGCGGCGCCGCATGAGCGGGGACTGCTCCGACGACGCCCTCGTCGATCGGGGTGCCGGCGAACCCGATCACCTCCAGCGACTGTGGTCCCCGCACCGCATGTCGTACATCGCGGAGGCGCCCCGGTCCAAGGAGGCGCCCTACGAGCCCTTCACCGACATCCCGAAGATGCGGGACGAGGAGGGCCTCGTCGTCGCGCGCGGCGAGCACGTGTACGCGGTGCTCAACCTGTATCCCTACAACCCCGGCCATCTGATGGTCGTGCCGTACCGGCGGGTCGCCAACCTCGAGGACCTCACCCCCGAGGAGAGCACCGAGCTGATGTCGTTCGCGCAGCGGGCGATCCTGGTCATCAAGAGCGTCTCGCGGCCGCACGGCTTCAACGTGGGGCTCAACCTCGGGGCCGCCGCCGGGGGCTCACTCGCCGAGCACCTGCACCTGCACGTGGTGCCGCGGTGGGGTGGCGACGCCAACTTCATCACCGTTCTCGGCGGCGCCAAGGTCATGCCGCAGCTGCTGCGCGACACCCGCGCGTTGCTCGCTGCGGCCTGGAACGACTGACACCGGCCCGAACCGAACGCCGTCCCCGCGACTGTATGGTTGTCGCCGTTCGCAGGCATGGCAGGATCGTGTCCCGGACGCAACGATGTGACGAAAGACGGGGGTCGGTGGGATGCTCAGCTTCTTCGGGCGTGCGTCGGTGTCGAAGGTCACCGCGCCGCTCGGCAGGGCCCTGATCCGCACCGGCCTCACGCCGGACGCGGTGACACTGATCGGCACCGTCGCCACGATCGCCGCCGCCGTGACGCTGTTCCCGATGGGGCAGTTGTTCTGGGGTGCGATGGTGATCGGGCTGTTCGTGATGTTCGACATGCTCGACGGCGCCATGGCGCGGGCCCGAGGTGGCGGCACCCGCTTCGGCGCGGTCCTCGACGCCACCTGTGACCGGGTCGCCGACGGTGCGATCTTCGCCGGGCTCGCCTGGTGGGCGGTCTACGAGGAACAGAGCCGGCCGCTGCTGGTCGCCACCCTCATCTGCCTGGTCACCTCCCAGGTCATCTCCTATGCCAAGGCCCGCGCGGAAGCGAGCGGCCTGTCCGCCGACGGCGGCTTGATCGAACGTCCCGACCGGCTCGTCATCGTCCTGGTCGGCGCCGGCTTCACCGGGCTCGGCCTGTGGTGGGCGATCCACGCCGCAATGTGGCTGCTCGCCGCCGGTTCGGTGATCACCGTGTTCCAGCGGGTGCTCGCGGTGCGGCGCTCCCCGGAGGCCCGCGAGCTGCTGCCCCTGCCGTCGTCGACTCCGGCCGACGGAGCACCGTCGTCGGCCCCGGCGGACGGAGACGCCCGATGAGCGTGACGGAACGCGCCTCCGACCTCGGCTACGCCGCGGGATGGCGGCTCGTGCGGGCGCTGCCCGAGTCCACTGCGCGCCGGCTGTTCGACGTCGGGGCCGAATACGCCGCCCGTCGCGGCGCCGGCCCGCAGCAGTTGCGCCGCAACCTGGCCCGCGTCCTGGGTGTGCCCGCGGCGCAGGTCCCGGACGAGCTGATCCGGCAGTCCCTGCGGTCCTACGCCCGGTACTGGCGGGAGGCGTTCCGGCTGCCCTCCATGGACCTCGCCGCGACGGCTGCGGCACTCGACGACGCCGTCGAGGGCCGCGAACACATCGAACAGGCCCTGGCAACCGGGCGCGGTGCAATTCTCGCCCTGCCGCACAGCGGGAACTGGGACATGGCCGGTGTGTGGTGCACGCAGACTTACGGCGGACTGTCCACGGTGGCCGAACGCCTGCGCCCGGAATCGCTCTACCAGCGGTTCGTCGCGTACCGCGAAAGCCTCGGCTTCGAGATCTTCCCCCTCAGCGGCGGTGAGACCCCGCCGTTCGACCGGCTCGAGACCCGGTTGCGCGAGAACCGGATCGTCTGCCTGCTCGGCGAACGCGACCTGGCCCGCAGGGGCGTGCCGGTCACGTTCTTCGGTGAGCCCACCCGCATGCCCGCCGGCCCGGCGAAGCTCGCCGTCGAGACCGGGGCGCCCCTGCTGCCGGTGCACTGCTGGTTCACCGACGACGGCTGGGGTTTCCGGGTCCATCCCGAGATCGATGTCACCGGCGGGATCGGACCGGCGACCCAGGCGCTGGCCGACTGCTTCGCCGCGGACATCGCCGAACACCCGGCGGACTGGCACATGCTGCAACCGCTCTGGCTCGACGACCTCTCCGAGGCCCGCCTGGCCCGGATGGAGGCGCGGTGAAGATCGGCATGGTGTGCCCGTACTCGTTCGACGTACCGGGCGGGGTGCAGGCGCACGTCGTGGACCTGGCGACCGTGCTCATCGAACGCGGCCACCGGGTCAGTGTCCTCGCTCCGGCATCCGACCGCACGGAACTGCCCGACTTCGTCGTCTCCGCCGGACGCGCCGTCGCCATCCCCTACAACGGGTCCGTGGCACGTCTGAGCTTCGGCCCCGTGTCCTACGCGCGGGTCCGGCGATGGATCAACGACAACGACTTCGACGTCCTGCACATCCACGAGCCCAACGCCCCGAGCCTGTCGATGCTCGCCCTGAAGATCGCGGAAGGGCCCATCGTCGCGACCTTCCACACCTCGACGACCAAGTCGCTGGTACTGAGCACGTTCCAAGGTGTGCTGCAGCCGTATCTCGAGAAGATCAGCGGCCGCATCGCCGTGTCCGAGCTCGCCCGCCGCTGGCAGGTGACCTCCCTCGGCTCCGACGCCGTGGAGATCCCCAACGGAGTCGACGTGTCGTCGTTCGCGCACGCCCCCGCGTTGCCCGGGTATCCCCGCGCCGGCCGCACCGTACTGTTCCTCGGCCGGTACGACGAACCGCGTAAGGGCATGGGGGTGCTGCTCGGCGCGCTGCCCCTGCTCGTCGAGCACTACCCGGACCTGCAGGTCCTCGTGGTCGGCCGCGGGGACGAGGAACGGCTGCGCAAGGAGGCCGGACCGCACGCACGGCACCTGCGGCTGCTCGGCCAGGTGTCCGACGCGGAGAAGGCCTCGGCCATGCGCAGCGCCGACGTCTACTGCGCCCCCAACCTCGGCGGGGAGAGCTTCGGCATCGTGCTCGTGGAGGCGATGGCCGCCGGTACCGCGGTAGTGGCCAGCGAACTCGACGCGTTCCGCCGGGTGCTGCGCGACGGCCGCGCCGGCGTACTCGTCCCGGTGGGCGACTCGGCGGCGCTCGCCGCTTCGATCCGCGGCCTGCTCGACGACGCAGCCCGGCGCCGCGCCCTCGTGGAGGCGGCGAACGAGATCGTCGGCGCGTACGACTGGCCGGTGGTGGCCGAGCAGATCCTGCGCGTATACGAGACCGTCACGGTCGGGGCCGGGCCGGTCCGCGAGGTCCGGTCGTGACATGCAGCCGGGCGACGACGCCGCGTGAGGGGAGTGGGACGTGACGCTGTCCGCGCTGACCGTACTCGTCCTCGCGCTGGTCACCGCGCTCGTCGTCGCGCTCGGGCTGTGGGCGTACGGCACGGCCAACCGGCTGGACCGGCTGCACGTGCGGTCGGACCTCTCCTGGCAGGCGCTCGACGCCGCCCTGGCTCGCCGCGCCGTGGTGGTGCGCGGGATCGCGGCCTCCGTCCCGGTCGCCGAAGGCCGCCGGCTGGCCGCCCTGGCCGACCGTGCCGAGCGGGCGGACCGTGCCGAACGGGAGTCGGCGGAGAACACGCTGTCGGCCGCCGTGGCCGCGGTCGACACCGAGCGGCTCCGACCGCAGCTGGTGGCCGAACTCGCCGACGCCGAGGCGCGGGTGCTGATCGCCCGCCGATTCCACAACGACGCCGTCCGCGACACCCTGGCATTGCGTGCCCGCCGTCCGGTCCGGTGGCTGCACCTCGGTGGCACGGCGCCGTTGCCCACCTACTTCGAGATCACCGAGCGCACCGGCCCGGCTGCCGCGACGGGCCTGTCGCTCGACGAGACGCGCACCTCGGCGCGGGTCGTGCTGTTCGACCACGAGGGGCGGGTGTTGCTGCTGCGCGGCCACGACCCGACCACGCCGGACGTGCACTTCTGGTTCACCGTCGGCGGCGCCGTCGAGGTGGGGGAGACGTTGCGCGCGGCCGCGGCCCGCGAGGTGGGGGAGGAGACCGGTCTGCCGGTCGCGCCCGGGCAACTGTGCGGACCCCTGTGGCGCCGAGTGGCGGTATTCCCCTTCAACGGGGAACTCATCCGTTCGGAGGAGCTGTTCTTCGCCCTGCAGACGCCCGCCTTCGAACCGGGGAGCAGCGGATTCACGGACCTCGAGCGCCGCATGAGCCTCGAACACCGTTGGTTCGCCGAGAACGAGATCCGGGACCTGCAGCGACGCGGGGAGGCCGTGTACCCGCAGGATCTCGCCGATCTGCTGGGCGAGGCGCGTGACGTCGCCGTACGCCGCGTGGAACCGGAGGTTCGTGCCATCCGGTGAGCTGCGGCGCTCGAGGCAGGCCGTGTCGATGCCCGCGAGGCAGGCCGTGTCGATGCCCGCGAGGCAGGCCAGGGCCTCGCGACTGGCTATGGGACGGCCGTCCGGCCGCACCTAGAATCGGGAGCGGCGTCGTGACGTGCCCGAATCCGTCCGCCGCGCCAGTCTCTGCAGGCCATACCCCAGGAGTTTGTTGCTGTGAGCAGCCCCGAGTCCGTCCCCACCACCGGTACCGCCCGCGTCAAGCGCGGCATGGCCGAGATGCTCAAGGGCGGCGTGATCATGGACGTGGTCACCCCCGAGCAGGCGAAGATCGCCGAGGACGCGGGTGCCGTCGCCGTCATGGCGCTCGAGCGCGTCCCCGCCGACATCCGCGCCCAGGGAGGCGTGTCCCGCATGTCCGACCCGGACATGATCGAAGGCATCATCGAGGCCGTGTCCATCCCCGTGATGGCCAAGGCGCGTATCGGTCACTTCGTCGAGGCACAGATCCTGCAGGCCCTCGGCGTGGACTACATCGACGAGTCGGAGGTGCTCACTCCCGCCGACTACGAGAACCACATCGACAAGTTCGCGTTCACCGTGCCGTTCGTGTGCGGCGCCACCAACCTCGGTGAAGCGCTGCGCCGGATCAACGAGGGCGCGGCGATGATCCGTTCCAAGGGTGAGGCCGGCACCGGCGACGTCTCCAACGCCACCACCCACATGCGGAAGATCCGGCAGGAGATCCGGCGGTTGACCTCCCTGCCGGAGGACGAGCTGTACGTCGCGGCCAAGGAACTGCAGGCCCCGTACGACCTGGTCGTCGAGGTCGCCCAGGCCGGCAAGCTGCCGGTGACCCTGTTCACGGCCGGGGGCATCGCCACCCCGGCGGACGCGGCGATGATGATGCAGCTCGGCGCCGAGGGCGTGTTCGTCGGTTCGGGCATCTTCAAGTCCGGCAACCCGGCCGAGCGTGCCGCCGCGATCGTCAAGGCCACCACCTTCTACGACGACCCGGGCGTGCTCGCGAAGGTCTCGCGCGGCCTGGGCGAGGCCATGGTCGGCATCAACGTCGACGACATCCCGGTGCCGCACCGCCTCGCCGAGCGAGGCTGGTGACCCGCACGACCGCCGGCTTTCCCGGGTGCGACGGGAGCCTCCACCGTGTCGGAGGCTCCCGTCGCTCCGTTCCGGGCACCTGCCGCTAGCCTGTCGCAGGACTGGGAAGGAGCCCGCATGGCGAAGATCGAGGAGATCCTGGCGCTCGAACATCTCGAGAAGAACATCTTCCGGGGCGTGGCGACGGAGACGTCGCTGCAACGCACCTTCGGGGGCCAGGTCGCCGGGCAGGCGCTGGTGTCCGCGGTGCGCACCGTCGATCCGGCGTACTCGGTGCATTCGTTGCACGGATACTTCGTCCGTCCCGGTAACCCGGCGAAGCCGATCGTGTATCTCGTCGACCCGATCCGCGACGGCCGGTCGTTCGGCACCCGGCGGGTGACTGCCGTTCAGGACGGGCAGGCGATCTTCACCATGTCCGCATCGTTCCACGTCCAGGACGAGGGCATCGAGCACCAGGACGAGATGCCCCCGGTGCCGGATCCCGAGGAACTCTCCGGCCTCGCGGACTCGGAGGACCCCGGAAACGAGTGGGCCAGGCGGGAATGGCCCGAGTGGGACCTGCGGCGGGTGCCGGAGGACCGCATCTTCCGGCGCACCGGCATCGTGTCCCAGCAGCAGGTGTGGTTCCGGGTCCGGGACCCGCTCCCGGACGACAACGTGCTGCACGTGTGCACCCTGGCGTACATGAGCGACATGACGTTGCTCGGTTCCGCGAGCGTCGCGCATCCCGACGAGAAGACCCAGGGCGCCTCCCTCGACCACGCCATGTGGTTCCTGCGCTCCTTCCGCGCCGACGACTGGTTGCTGTACGACCAGACCTCCCCGTCGGCCGGCTTCGGGCGGGCCCTGACACAGGGACGCATCTTCGACCGGAACGGGCGCATGGTCGCCGCGGTGGTACAAGAGGGATTGACCCGCTACCTGCGTTGATGAGCGGGTGCCCGGTTCCCGGTCCGTGAGCCGGGGCACCGCGGCCCGGCTGCTAGCGTGGACATCCAGGTTCCGGGCGGGCGTTGCCCGTCCCCGACAGAACAGGCGACAGTGGAAAGTTCTCCGACCATCGGCGTGCTCGCTCTCCAAGGCGACGTCCGCGAGCACCTGACCGCACTCGAAGCGGCCGGCGCCCGCGCGATCGGCGTGCGCCGGCCCGGCGAGCTCGACGCCGTCGACGGCCTGGTGATCCCCGGTGGGGAGTCCACCACCATGAGCCGGCTGTTGCAGGTGTTCGACCTCCTCGAGCCGCTGCGTGCGCGCCTGAAGGCCGGGCTGCCCGCGTACGGATCCTGCGCCGGGATGATCCTGCTCGCCTCGCAGGTCCTCGACACCCGTCCGGACGCCGAGCATCTCGACGCCCTCGACATCACGGTCCGACGCAACGCCTTCGGTCGCCAGGTCGACTCGTTCGAGGCCGACCTCACCGTCGCGGGCATCGAGGGCGACCCGGTGCGTGCGGTGTTCATCCGGGCCCCCTGGGTGGAAGAGGTCGGCCCCGGCGTGGAAGTTCTGGCCACCGTCCCGGAGGGGCCGGCCGCCGGACGGGTCGTCGCCGTGCGCCAGGGCGCCGTGATGGCGACGTCGTTCCACCCGGAGGTCACCGGTGACCTCCGGGTGCACCGGCTGTTCGTCGACACCGTCCGTTCGGGGTCACTGCTCGCGGAGTAGAATCGACCCTCCGAACCAGTCGGACCCGGTCCGACCTCACCTCGCCGGAAGGGGCTCCAATCGAATGAGCGGCCACTCCAAATGGGCCACCACCAAGCACAAGAAGGCGGCCATCGACGCCAAGCGCGGCAAGATGTTCGCGAAGCTGATCAAGAACATCGAGGTGGCGGCCCGGACCGGCGGTGGTGACCCGGCGGGCAATCCGACGCTGTACGACGCCATCCAGAAGGCGAAGAAGAGCTCGGTCCCCAACGACAACATCGAGCGGGCCCGCAAGCGTGGCGCCGGTGAGGAAGCCGGCGGCGCGGACTGGCAGACGATCACCTACGAGGGCTACGGCCCCAGTGGCGTCGCCGTCCTCATCGAGTGCCTCACCGACAACCGCAACCGCGCGGCGGGCGAGGTCCGCACCGCGATGACCCGCAACGGCGGCAACATGGCCGACCCCGGTTCGGTGTCGTACCTGTTCACCCGCAAGGGTGTCGTCGTGCTCGAGAAGAACGGCCGCACCGAGGACGAGATTCTCGAGGTGGTGCTCGAGGCCGGTGCCGAGGAGATCAACGACCTCGGCGACAGCTTCGAGATCGTCTCCGAGGCGGGCGACCTCATCGCCGTGCGCACCGCGCTCGTCGAGGCGGGAATCGACTACGAATCGGCCGATCCGGACTTCCGGGCCTCGGTCGAGGTGCCCGTCGACGCGGAGAGCGCCCGCAAGGTGTTCAAGCTCGTCGACGCGCTCGAGGATTCCGATGACGTGCAGAACGTCTACACCAACGTCGACGTCTCCGACGAGGTCCTCGCCGAACTCGACGCCTGAGTCGGACGGCTCCCGGCCGGGGCTGCGTGTCGGTACCGCGACGCGCCGCCCCGGCCGCTATGCTCTCGAACAATTGTTCGTAGCGGTCGAGAGGTGAACGGGTGCGCGTGATGGGTGTGGACCCGGGACTGACGCGATGTGGTTTCGGCATCGTGGACACCGGTCGCGGGCGCGAGGTCGCTGCCGTCGCAGTGGATGTCATCCGCACACCTCCCGAGATGGACCTGCCGTCCCGGCTGCTGTGCATCTCCACGGCTGCCGAGGAGTGGCTCGACCGCTTCGAACCAGAGGTCGTCGCCGTCGAGCGGGTGTTCTCCCAGCACAACGTCCGTACCGCGATGGGCACCGCCCAGGCGGGGGGAGTGGTGGCGCTCTCCGCCGCCCGGCGCGGCATCCCGGTGGCCTTCCACACCCCGAGCCAGGTCAAGTCCGCCGTGACCGGAAACGGCTCGGCCGACAAGAAGCAGGTCACGGCGATGGTCACCAAGATCCTGGGCCTCGCCGCCGCCCCGAAGCCCGCGGACGCCGCGGACGCCCTCGCCCTGGCGATCTGCCACTGCTGGCGTGCGCCCATGCTCGCGCGCATGGCCGCCGCCGAAGCCGCCGCGGCCGAACAGAAACGACGGTACGAGGCGCGGCTGCGGGAACAGGCCGCCGCGCGGAAGGCAGGTGCACGGTGATCGCCTCGGTGCGCGGGGAAGTGCTCGAGATCGCCCTCGACCACGTCGTCATCGAATCCGCGGGGGTCGGCTACCGGATCCACGCCACGCCCGCCACCCTCGCCACGCTCCGTCGTGGCGAGGACACCCGCCTGGTCACGGCGATGATCGTGCGCGAGGACTCGATGACGCTGTACGGGTTCCCCGATCCCGACGCCCGGGACCTGTTCGGGTTGCTGCAGACGGTCTCCGGTGTCGGACCCCGACTCGCGATGGCCACCCTCGCGGTGCTCGATCCGGACTCGTTGCGTGCGGCCCTCGCCGACGGCAACACCGCTGCCCTGACCCGGGTCCCGGGCATCGGCAAACGCGGCGCCGAACGCATGGTCGTCGAACTACGGGACAAGGTGGCGGCGTACGCCGGCGCCTCCGCCCCGACGGCGGTGGTCGGCTCACCGATGCGGGACCAGGTGGTCGAGGCTCTCGTCGGGCTCGGTTTCCCCGTCAAGCAGGCGGAACAGTCCACCGACACGGTTCTCGCAGGTGACCCGCACGCCGACACCTCGACCGCGCTGCGGTCGGCGCTGGCTCTGCTGGGCAAGAGCCGATGATCGAGGACTTTCCCACCGAGGGAGCCTCGGACGAGGCTCCGATGACCGCCGAGTACACCGCCGGCGACGGCGACGTCGAGGCGAGTCTGCGGCCCAAGAATCTCGACGACTTCATCGGCCAGCCCCGGGTGCGGGAACAGCTGCAGCTGGTGCTGCGCGGGGCGAAGCTGCGCGGCGGCACCCCCGACCACATCCTGCTGTCCGGCCCACCGGGCCTGGGCAAGACGTCGATGGCCATGATCATCGCCGCCGAACTCGGGTCGTCGCTGCGGCTGACGTCGGGCCCCGCCCTGGAACGGGCCGGCGACCTGGCCGCGATGCTGTCCAACCTCGTCGAGGGGGACGTGCTGTTCATCGACGAGATCCACCGCATCGCGCGTCCCGCCGAGGAGATGCTGTACCTGGCGATGGAGGACTTCCGCGTCGACGTCGTCGTCGGCAAGGGTCCGGGTGCGACGTCGATCCCCCTCGAGGTGGCCCCGTTCACCCTCGTCGGAGCCACGACCCGTTCCGGGGCGCTGACCGGCCCGTTGCGCGACCGGTTCGGCTTCACCGCGCACATGGACTTCTACGAACCGGCGGAGCTACAGCAGATCCTGCTCCGCTCGGCCCGCATCCTCGGCATCGACCTGGGCGAGGAGGCGAGCGCCGAGATCGCCGGCCGTTCCCGCGGCACCCCGCGCATCGCCAACCGGCTGCTGCGACGGGTCCGCGACTACGCCGAGGTCCGCGCCGACGGCGTCATCACCCGCGAGATCGCCCGGGCCGCCCTCGCCGTCTACGACGTCGATGCGCTCGGCCTGGACCGACTCGACCGGGCCGTGCTGGGCGCGCTCGTCCGAAGTTTCGGGGGCGGACCGGTGGGCGTGTCCACCCTCGCGGTAGCCGTCGGTGAGGAGCCCGGCACCGTCGAGGAGGTGTGCGAGCCGTTTCTGGTGCGGGCGGGCATGATCGCGCGTACCCCGCGCGGGCGGGTCGCGACCCAGGCGGCGTGGCTGCAACTCGGGCTGACCCCGCCGCCGGAGGCCGCAACCGGCGGCATCGAGGTGCGGGCCCGCGAACCGCAGCCCGGCCTGTTCGACGACGACTGACCGCTCCGCCACCGGCGCCGGTACAGCAGCCGCGCCGGTAATGGCACACTGGTCTACTGCGCCGGTCCGCGACGACCGGCGCCCGATGCCGGACGACTTCGAGGACTGACTTCAACGATGGAACTGCTCTTCCCGCTGCTGATCCTTGCCCTGCTGGTGCCGACCTTCCTCGGCATCCGGCGCCAGAAGAAGGAGATGCAGAAGACCGCGGAACTGCAGGATGCGTTGCAGGTCGGCGACCGGGTGATGACCACGGCGGGACTGCACGCCACCATCACCGCGCTCACCGACACCACCGTGGAGCTCGAGATCGCACCCGGCGTGGTGACCACCTGGGCCCGGGTCGTGGTCCGTGAGCGGATCACCGATCAAGGCTCGGCGGACGAGACCGGTGGACTCTCGCTCGACAAGGGCGACGACACCGAGCCGCCGGCCGGGCGGCCGACCGAGCACTGAAGAACCGAGCACTGAAGAACCGAGCACCGAACAACCGAGCACCGAAGAACCGAGCACCGAACGGCCGGACTCTGCCCGGTCGACATCCCGGCCGATGTGCGGGCCGGGCGGGGGCCGCGCCCGACGGGTGCGATGGCCCCGTGACCAGCGCATCACTCACTCGCATCGAGGAGACTGACAGACCGTGGCACCTTCCAACGGATCGGTGCATCCAGTTCGCTCCCTCGCCCTGTTCGGGGCGATCCTGGTGGCGCTGTATGCACTGATCTTCTTCACCGGGGACAAATCGGCGACGCCGAAGCTCGGCATCGACCTGCAGGGCGGCACCCGAGTAACCCTCACCGCCCGCACCCCGGACGGCAGTGCGCCCAGCCAGGACAGTCTCCGGCAGGCCCAGCAGATCATCGAGACCCGCGTGAACGGTCTCGGCGTGTCCGGTTCCGAGGTCGTCATCGACGGGGACAACCTGGTGATCACGGTGCCCGGCGACGACAGCTCGCAGGCCCGGACCCTCGGTCAGACCGCGCGCCTGTACATCCGGCCCGTGATCGGCCAGCCCATTGCGAGCGCGAACTCCGCTCAGCCCGCGCCCGCGGACTCCCCGGCTCCCGTTCCCGGGACGCCGGCACCCGGCGCCGCGACGCCCGCCCCGGAACCGGCCGCACCGGAACCGCAAGGCCGGCCGTTCCCGGCGCAGGATCCCACCGACACCCCGACCCCCGACACCCCGACCCCCGACACCCCGGCCCCCGACACCCCGGAGACCGGCACCCCGGCACCCGCCACGGACACCCCGGCCCCCGCTCCCGCGGAGGACCTCGACCCGCAGGCCCGGGCGGCCGCGGACATCGCGGCGGCGAAGGAGACGCGGCAGAGCGAGGACCCGGCCGTCCTGCAGGAGGCCATGGCCACCCTGGACTGCTCGGCCGCTGACCCGCTCGCCGGCAACGACGATCCGGCCAAGCCGCTGGTGGCCTGCTCCACCGACGGCACCGCCGTCTATCTGCTCGGCCCGAGCATCATCGACGGTCAGCAGATCACCGACGCGTCCGCCGGCTACAACTCCCAGCAGTCCCGCTACGAGGTCAGCCTGACGTTCGACTCCGAGGGCAGCAGCACCTGGGCGCAGTTCACCGCCGCCAACATCGGCCAGCAGGCTGCGTTCGTCCTCGACTCCAAGGTGGTCAGTGCGCCCGTCATCCAGGGCGCCACCCCCGCCGGAAGCGCAACCTCCATCACCGGCAACTTCAGCAACACCGAGGCCACCGAGCTCGCCAACACCCTCAAGTACGGCTCGCTGCCCCTGTCCTTCGCGGCGTCGGAGGCCGAGACGGTGTCCGCAACCCTCGGTCTGGCGTCCCTCGAGGCCGGGCTGATCGCCGGCGTCGTCGGACTGCTCCTGGTGCTGATCTACAGCCTCGTGTACTACCGCATGCTCGGGGTACTCGTCGCGCTGTCGCTGGTGATGTCCGGCCTCGCCGTGTATGCGGTGATGGTGCTGCTCGGCCGCTACATCAACTTCACCCTCGATCTCGCGGGCATCGCCGGCCTGATCATCGGTATCGGCATGACCGCCGATTCGTTCGTGGTCTTCTTCGAACGCATCAAGGACGAGATCCGTGAAGGACGCAGCTTCCGCTCCGCCGTGCCCCGCGGCTGGGCGCGGGCCCGCCGGACCATCCTGTCCGGCAACGCCGTGAGCTTCATCGCGGCCGCGGTGCTCTACATCCTCGCGGTCGGCCAGGTCCGTGGCTTCGCGTTCACGCTGGGTCTGACCACCATCCTCGACGTCGTGGTCGTGTTCCTCGTGACCTGGCCGCTGGTGCACCTCGCGTCGAAGTCGAAGTTCTGGTCCAAGCCGAGCGTGAACGGTCTCGGCGCCATTCAGCAGGTCGCCCGTGAGCGCCAGCTCGCGGCTGCCTCGGCGAAGGAGGCGTGACGATGACCGACACCACCACGACCGCACCCCGGCACAGCACCCTCTCGCGCCTCTACACCGGCACGGGCGCGTTCGAGATCGTCGGCCGCCGCAAGTTCTACTATCTGCTCACCGGCGCCATCGTGCTGGTGGCGCTGCTGAGCATGCTGATCCGCGGTTTCACCTGGGGCATCGACTTCGAGGGCGGCACCCGCATCCAGCTCCCGGCCGCCGAGGGCGTCACCACCGAACAGGTGGAGACGGTGTACTCCGACACCCTCGGCGCGGAACCCGAATCGGTGCAGACCGTCGGGTCCGGCGCCGGCGCCTCCATCCAGATCCGGTCGGAAGCCCTCGACCTGGAACAGGTCCGGGCGCTGCAGAACGCGCTCTACGACGAGTTCCAGCCCACCGGGCCCGACGGCGTGCCGTCGCGCGACGCGATCAGCGTCGCCGACGTCAGCGAGACGTGGGGCGGACAGATCACCCAGAAGGCCCTCATCGCACTCGCGGTGTTCCTGGTGCTCGTCAGCATCTACATCGCGGTGCGCTACGAGCGGGACATGGCACTCGCGGCGCTGGCCGCGCTGTTCTTCGACATGATCGTGACCGCGGGGGTGTACTCCCTCGTCGGCTTCGAGGTCACCCCGGCCACCGTCATCGGCCTGCTCACCATCCTCGGCTTCTCGCTGTACGACTCCGTGGTGGTGTTCGACAAGGTCGAGGAGAACACCCGCGGCATTCTGCACCTGCATCGACGGACCTACGCCGAGCAGGCCAACCTCGCCGTCAACCAGACCCTCATGCGGTCGATCAACACCACCGTCATCTCGGTGCTGCCGGTGCTCGCGCTGATGGTGATCGCGGTGTGGCTGCTCGGCGTCGGCACCCTCAAGGACCTCGCCCTCGTCCAGCTGGTCGGCATCGTGGTCGGCGCCTACTCGTCGATCTTCTTCGCGACGCCGCTGCTGGTGACGCTCAAGGAGTGGCGCGGGCCGGTGGCGGCGCACACCCGCAAAGTGCTGGCCAAGCGCGACGCCGCGCAGTCGCGTTCGGTGCCGTCCGGTGAGAAGACCGTCGGCGCGCACGCCGCTGCGGCACCGATGTCCGTGACCGAGCGCGGCGCGGTGGCCACGACGGCGGGTGCCGGTGCTCCCCGGGTGGCCGAACGCACCCCCAGACCGGGGGTCCGCCCCACCGGGAAGCGCGCCAAGAGAAGGCACTGACATGTCGGCACCCGAGCACACCCGGCGCCGCCGGTCGGTCCGCGCGGCCCTTGCGGCGACGGCTGCTGCAGCAGCACTCGCCGCGACGATCGTGGCCTGCGGCACGACGGAGGAGTCTCTGCCCTCCATCGGGTACGCACTCGACAACACGGTCACCACCTACAACGCCAACACCGTCGACGGCGCCGCCTCGGGAGCCCGGCAGGCCCTGGCCCGTGTGCTGCCCGGGTTCGGCTACGTCGATCCGGCCGGCCAGGTGATCTCCGACACCGACATCGGGACGGCCACCGTCGTCGCGCAGGACCCGCTGACCGTCCAGTACCGGCTGTCCCCGGACTCCGTGTACTCGGACGGGGTGCCGATGTCGTGCGACGACCTGGTGCTGACCTGGGCGGCCGCCAGTGGGCGATTCACCGCTCCCGACGCGTCGGGAGCAGCGGAGAACCTGTTTGCCGCCGCGCGACGCTCGGGTTATGTCGACATCGAACGGATCGACTGCCAGACCGGATCCAAAGACGCCACCGTCGTCTTCCGCGCAGGCCGCGCCTACGCCGACTGGCGGGCCCTGTTCGGCGCCACCGAACTGATGCCTGCGCACGTCGCGGCCCGCGTCTCGGGGGTGCCCGACGTGGTCGCCGCAATCGGCGGCGGCGACGTCGAGGCGCTGCGCCGGCTCGCCGACTTCTGGAACACGGGATGGAACCTGACCCCGGGCGCGGTGGATCTGTCGCTGCTGCCGGCCTCGGGTCCCTACCGGATCGAGTCGTTCACCGTCGAGGACGGACTCGTCCTCGTCGCGAACGAGCGCTGGTGGGGCAACAAGCCCGGCACCGACCGGATCGTGGTGTGGCCGCGCGGCACCGACGCCGCCGCAGCCGCCTCCGACGGCCGCGTCCACGTCGTCGACGCCGCCACCGGAGCCCTGGACCTGTCGCTCGGCGACGACGCGGAAACGACGGACACGGCCTCGCGCAACGTCGAACAGCTCGTGCTGGGCACCGAGGGCGGGAGCCTCGGCGCCCCCGCCGCGCGCCGGGCGTTCGCGCTGTGCGTGCCCCGGTCGCAGTTGTTCGACGAGTTCGGCCGGGTCGGGGACGTCCCCGCCACCGGTCTCGGTTCCGGGACCACCTCGTCGCGGCTGCTGCCCGCCGACTCGCCCCTGTACCCGGGTGTGTCCGGGCCCGCGGCCCGCTACGACGAGGCGGACACGACCGCGGCGCAGGCCGAGCTCGCCGCGGCCGGGACGGACCGCATCACCGTGCGGATCGGGTACCTCGGTCCCGACCCGCGCCGCGCCCGCACCGTCGAACTGATCGCCCAGTCCTGTCGCGAGGCCGGCATCGAGGTGGTCGACGCCGCCTCCGACACGTTCACGCCGTCGCAGCTCGCGGCGGGTCAGGTCGACGCCGTACTGGCCGGGACCGCCGCCGCCGCGGGCGCGGGCGGCACGGCCGACATGCAGGACGCCCGCGGTTCCCTCAACTCCGCCGCCGGCGCCAACGTCGGTCGCTTCGCCGATGCCCGAGTCGACCGGATCCTCGATGCCCTCGCCGTGACCACCGACGACGCCACGATTTCCGGCCTGGTCGGCGAGGCCGAGACGATCCTGTGGACCGAGATGCCGACCCTGCCGCTGTACGCGCAGCCCCGGGAGACGACCTTCGCCGGCGGCCTTCGTGCCGCCGTCGTCAACGCCAGCGCCGCCGGTGCGGGCTGGAACATGGACAGGTGGATCCTCAACCGATGAGCAGCCTTCCCGCCGGAGCGCACGCGCTGATCGACCGTGCCGCCACAGCGGTCACCGCCCACACCCGCTGGGTCGACGACTTCCCGACACCCGGGGTCCGCTTCGCCGACCTGACCCCGGTCTTCGCCGACGGCGAGGCGTTCGGGGCGGTGATCGCGGCGCTGGCCGCCACCGCACCCGATGCGGAACTGGTGGCCGGGGTCGACGCCCGCGGCTTCCTGCTCGGCGGCGGGATCGCCCACGCACTGGGCACCGGCGTCCTCGCGGTGCGCAAGGCCGGCAAGCTGCCCCCGCCGGTGAACACCCGCGAGTACTCGCTCGAGTACGGCACCGCGGCGATCGAGATTCCGCAGGATTCGGTTCGGCTGCGCGGCCGACGGGTACTCGTCGTCGACGACGTGCTGGCGACCGGCGGCACCCTCTCGGCGACGGCGGAGTTGCTCGACGCGGCCGGCGCTCTCGTCGTCGCGGTGGCCGTGGTCACCGAGATCGAGGTTCTCGGCGGGCGCGCGCGGCTGGAAAAGTACCCGGTGACGTCATTGGTCCGGCTCTGAGAGCTAGAGTTGGCGCAGGTGCCGGTGGTTCCGGACGACGAGGAATGCGCGACGGTACGCCCGGTGTGCATCGGCGACGGGAGGTGTGGGCATGACCCAGAATCTTGATCGGTCCCAGAACTCCGGTCCGACCCCGACCTCGGCATCCACCTCGGCGTCCCGCCGGGTGCGGGCCAGGCTGGCGCGCCGCATCACCGGGCAGCGCAGCACCAACCTCAAGCCGGTGCTCGAGCCGCTGGTCACGATCCATCGCGAGCTGTACCCGAAAGCCGACCTGTCGGAGCTGCAGCGCGCCTACGACGTGGCGGAGGAGCGGCACGCGTCGCAGAAGCGCAAGTCCGGTGACCCGTACATCACCCACCCCCTCGCGGTCGCGACGATCCTCGCCGAACTCGGCATGGACACCACGACGCTGATCGCGGCGCTGCTGCACGACACCGTCGAGGACACCGGCTACAGCCTCGAACAACTCACCGCCGAGTTCGGCGAGGAGGTCGCCCACCTCGTCGACGGTGTCACCAAACTGGACAAGGTGGTGCTCGGCACCGCGGCCGAGGGCGAGACCATCCGCAAGATGATCATCGCGATGGCACGCGACCCCCGGGTCCTGGTGATCAAGGTCGCCGATCGACTGCACAACATGCGCACCATGCGCTTCCTGCCGCCGGAGAAGCAGGCCCGCAAGGCACGCGAGACCCTCGAGGTGATCGCTCCGCTCGCGCACCGTCTCGGCATGGCCACGGTCAAGTGGGAACTCGAGGACCTGTCCTTCGCGATCCTGCATCCGAAGAAGTACGAAGAGATCGTCCGGCTCGTCGCCACCCGGGCGCCGTCGCGCGACACCTACCTGGCCAAGGTCCGCGCGGAGATCAACTCGACGCTCTCGGCGTCGCGGATCGAGGCCACCGTCGAGGGCCGGCCGAAGCACTACTGGTCGATCTACCAGAAGATGATCGTCAAGGGCCGCGACTTCGACGACATCCACGACCTGGTCGGCGTGCGAATCCTGTGCAACGAGATCCGCGACTGCTACGCCGCAGTGGGTGTCGTGCACTCGCTGTGGCAGCCGATGGCAGGCCGCTTCAAGGACTACATCGCCCAGCCGCGGTTCGGGGTGTACCAGTCGCTGCACACCACGGTGATCGGCCCCGAGGGCAAGCCGCTCGAGGTGCAGATCCGGACCCGGGAGATGCACCGCACCGCCGAGTTCGGCATCGCCGCGCACTGGCGGTACAAGGAGACCAAGGGCAAGCACTCGGGCGACGCCGCCGAACTCGACGACATGGCGTGGATGCGGCAGTTGCTCGACTGGCAGCGTGAGGCCGCCGACCCCGGCGAGTTCCTCGAGTCGCTGCGTTACGACCTCGCGGTGAAGGAGATCTTCGTCTTCACCCCCAAGGGGGACGTGATCACGTTGCCGTCCGGGTCGACCCCGGTGGACTTCGCGTACGCCGTGCACACCGAGGTGGGGCACCGCTGCATCGGCGCACGGGTCAACGGCCGGCTCGTCGCGCTCGAGCGCAAACTCGAGAACGGCGAGGTCGTCGAGGTCTTCACTTCCAAGGATCCCAACGCCGGGCCGAGCCGCGACTGGCAGTCCTTCGTGGTCTCGCCGCGTGCGAAGGCCAAGATCCGGCAGTGGTTCGCGAAGGAACGCCGCGAGGAGGCGCTCGAGACCGGCAAGGACGCCATCGGCAAGGAGGTCAAGCGCGTCGGGTTGCCGCTGCAGCGCCTGATGAACGCGGACCTGATGCAGGCGGTGGCAAAGGAACTGCGGTACGCCGACGTATCGGCGCTCTACACCGCGGTCGGGGAGCACCATGTCTCGGCGCACCACGTCGTGCAGCGTCTCGTCGCGCTCCTCGGCGGGGTCGGTGGGGTCGAGGAGGAACTCGCGGAGCGGGCCACGCCGTCGTCCATTCCGACCCGGTCCCGGCAGAGCGGCGACTCCGGCATCCTCGTGCCCGGCGCCCCGGGCACGGTGTCGAAACTGGCCAAGTGCTGCACCCCGGTACCCGGCGACGAGATCATGGGCTTCGTCACCCGTACCGGCTCGGTGAGCGTGCACCGCACCGACTGCACCAACGCCGGATCCCTGCAGCAGCAGGCCGAGCGGATCATCGACGTCGAGTGGGCACCGTCGCCGTCGTCGGTGTTCCTCGTGGCCATCCAGATCGAGGCGCTGGACCGGCACCGGCTGCTCTCGGATGTCACGAAGGCCCTCGCCGACGAGAAGGTGAACATCCTGTCGGCGTCGGTGACCACGACGGGCGACCGGGTCGCGGTGAGCCGCTTCACCTTCGAGATGGGAGACCCCAAGCATCTGGGCCACGTCCTCAACGTCGTCCGCAACGTGGAGGGCGTCTACGACGTGTACAGGGTGACCTCCGCGGCGTAGGCCGGTTCCGGGGCCGCGCCGGTCGCGTCTCATCCCACGTCGGTGATGACGAGCGGAGCGAGGGGGCGCCCGCCGCCGAGCGGGCTCGAGCCGTCGTTGCCGGCCGCGGCGACCTCCTCGAGCACCGGCAGGCCCGGTTCGGCGACGGTACCGAACACCGAGTACTGCGGATGGAGCAGCGAGTCGCCGAAGACGAGCAGGAACTGGCTGCCGTTGCTGTCCCGGTGCCCGGCGCCTGCCATCGCGACGGTGCCGCGTGGATACACGACCGGGGCGGGCAGATAGCCGTTCTCCCCGCGGACGACCGTGACGGGGTACTCGTCGGCGAACGTGTAGCCGGGCCCGCCCACCCCGGATCCGCTCGGATCGCCGCACCGGAGCATCTGCATGCCCGGTTCGTCCGTCACGTGATGACACTGCGTCCCGTCGAAGAAGCCCTGCCGCGCGAGACCGGCGAAGCTGTGCACCGCGCACGGGGCTGCGGCGCGCTCGAGAACCAACGGGACCGGTCCCGCGGAGGTCGTCAGCGTGAGCTCCACCGTTCCGGTCGCAGGCACGGACGTCGATCCGGGCATGGTCGCCGTCCGCGCCGCCGGTCCGGCGGCAGGATACGTGCAGGTGACCGTGGCGGCACCCGGTTCGGGACGCGGCGGCAGAGCGGCATAGGCGGACGGGTCGAACCCGGCGGGCCCGGCGACCGTAGCGGTCGTCGTCGCCCGCAGCGCGGCAGGGGCGGGCGCGGTCGCGGACGCGGCACACGCTGCGGTCGCGAGTGCCACGGCCACGCTCAGGGCCGCACGCACAGCGATGGAGGTACCAGAGGTCACAGACACGGCACAGTAGACGATCCCGTCACAAACCGACAGACCCCTGCCCGCGGCGGGGACGCGAACGCCCCGCTCACCGGCGGGTGGGCGGGGCGTTGCGGAACGCGCCGGGTCAGGCCGTGCGGACGGCGGTCAGCGTCGTCGTCGCGGCCGGTGGGCCGTCGGGTCCGCCGCCGTCCACCCCGGCCGCGGCGATCTCGTCGAGCGTCGCCAGGCCGGTCTCGTCGATGGTGCCGAACACGGTGTACTGCGGCGGCAGGATCGAGTCGCCGTACACCAGGAAGAACTGGCTGCCGTTGGTGCCGGGGCCGGCGTTGGCCATCGCGAGCGTGCCCCGCGGGTAGACCATCGGATTCTGCGCCTGTGGATCTCCGGGCGCGTACTGGTCGGTGGGGAACTCGTTGGCGAACTCGTAGCCCGGTCCACCGGTGCCCGTGGCGGTGGGATCGCCGCACTGCAGCACCGACAGCGTCGGGTCGGTGGTCAGGCGGTGGCAGTCGGTGTCGTCGAAATATCCCTGCGACGCGAGCGACAGGAAACTGTTGACGGTGCACGGGGACAGCTCGCCCCGGAGAGTCAGGCCGATGTCGCCCTGGGTGGTGGTGACGGTGACGCCGGTGTCGGTGGTGGGGACATTCTCGGCGCGCGGCGGCTGCGCCGGCTTCGCGGCCGTCCGTCCGTCCGACGGGTACGCGCAGCTCACCGTCTCGGGCAGCGGCTCGGCACGCTGGACGGGCAAGGCGGGGAAGTCGGACAGCGACGGGGCGGACGTCGGCGCCGCGGCGCTCGTCGCGGTCGCGGACCCGCCGTCCGGATCGTCCGAGCACCCCGCGAGCAGCAGCGCCACGCCCACTCCGGCCACGGCCGTCCGGGCGACGACGGATCGAGTACGAGTCATCAGTCCATCCTGACACTGGTCAGCGAGATCGGCTGGGCCGGCGCGCCGTCCTGGCCGCCGCCCTCGACCCCGCCCGCGGCGACCTTGTCGAGGGTCGCGAGGCCGGTCTCGTCGATGGTGCCGAACACGGTGTACTGCGGCGGCAGGACCGAGTCGCCGTACACGAGGAAGAACTGGCTGCCGTTGGTGTCGGCGCCGGCGTTGGCCATCGCGACGGTCCCGCGGGGATAGGTCAACGGCTGCGTGGCCGCCGGATCCTCGGGTGCGTACTGGTCGGTGGGGAACTCGTTGGCGAACTGGTAGCCGGGACCGCCGGCCCCGGTGCCGGTGGGGTCGCCGCACTGCAGCACGGCCAGCGTGTCGGACGTGGTCAGGCGGTGGCAGGCGGTGTCGTCGAAGTACCCCTGCGACGCCAGCGACAGGAAGTTGTTGACCGTGCACGGGGAGGTGTCGTTCTGCAGGACCAGCCCGATGTTGCCCTGGGTGGTCTCCACGCTGACGCTGATGTCGGTGTTGCCCTCCCCGGTGGTGAGGATGCCGTCCGTGCGGGGCGGCTGCACGGGCCTGGCGGGCTCACCGGCGGCCGGATAGGCACAGGTCACGGATTCGGGCAACGGTTCGGACCGGGCCGCCGGCAGCGCTCCGAACTCCGGCGGCGCCGGCTCGGTCGTCTCCGACGCCGCGGTCGAGTCCGCGCCGTCGTCGCGGGTGAGCATCCAGACACCGACGCCGGCCGCGACGACCGCGACCACACCGAGCGCGGACAGGCCGATGGTGAGCTGGCGGCGCTTGCGCGCCCGCTGGGCCCGTCGTTCGAGCTGCCGCTCGAGTTTGCGTTTGGCGGCCTGGCGCCGCTGTGCGTTACTCGGCACTGCAGTAGTCCTCCCGTAACCGATCGTCGTTGCCGGATCCATCGTCGCCGCTGGCCCCCGGCTCGAGCCGGATCGAGTCTGCCACCCCAACCTGAGAGCCGGTCGCCGGGGAGCCCGGCCTAGGCTGTAGGAGCCACACCGAGGCCCACACCGTAGGAGCGATGCCCGTGCTCGTCACCGGATTCCCCGCCGGGATGTTCCAGACGAACTGTTACATCCTCGCGCAGGACGACGCCGAGGACTGCGTCGTCGTCGACCCCGGACAGGATGCCGCCGAGCCCCTCGCGGACTTTCTGACCCGGTCCGGGTTGACGCCGCGCGCGGTGCTGCTCACCCACGGGCATCTCGACCACATCTGGTCGGCGCAGGCCGTCGCCGACCGCTACGACATCCCGGCCTACATCCATCCCGAGGACCGCTACATGCTGACCGATCCCGGTCGCGGTATCGGCCCGACGCTGAAGCCGTTCCTCGAAGGCGCCGAATTCACCGAGCCGCGCACCGTGATCGAACTGGCCGACGGCGATCAGGTCGAGCACGCCGGCATCCGGTTCGTCGTCGATCACACCCCGGGGCACACCCAGGGTTCGGTGGTGCTGCGCACCCACGCGACGACCGCCGACGGCGACGACGTCGAGATCGCCCTCACCGGCGACACCCTGTTCCAGGGTTCGATCGGCCGCACCGATCTGCCGGGCGGCGACCACGAACAGCTGCTCGCCTCCATCGCGGCGAAACTGCTCGTGCGCGACGACTCCACCGCGATCCTGCCCGGACACGGCCCGACCAGCACCATCGGTCAGGAGCGGACGTCGAACCCCTTTCTGGCCGGGCTGACCGGCTCCCGCTGACCCGGCCTCCCGACCCACCGACGAGAGAAAGCAGCGACAGTTGAGCAAGCCCTCCACGTTCTCGGCGCCCAAGGGTGTACCCGATTACGTCCCGCCGCAGTCGGCGGAGTTCGTCGCCGTGCGCGACGGCTTGACCCGCGCGGCGCGGCTGGCCGGCTACGGGCACATCGAGCTGCCGATCTTCGAGGACACCGGGCTGTTCGCGCGCGGCGTCGGCGAGTCCACGGACGTCGTGAGCAAGGAGATGTACACCTTCGCCGATCGCGGCGACCGGTCCGTCACGTTGCGGCCGGAAGGGACCGCCGGGGTGATGCGGGCGGTGATCGAGCACGGCCTCGACCGTGGCCAGCTGCCCGTCAAGCTGAGCTACTCGGGCCCCTTCTTCCGGTACGAACGTCCCCAGGCCGGGCGGTACCGTCAGCTGCAGCAGGTGGGGGTCGAGGCGATCGGCGTCGACGACCCCGCCCTCGACGCCGAGGTCGTCGCCGTGGCCGACGCCGGATTCCGCAGCCTCGGCCTCGACGGATTCCGCCTCGAGATCACCTCCCTCGGCGACGAGACGTGCCGCCCCCAGTACCGGGAATTGTTGCAGCAGTTCCTGTTCGGGTTGGACCTGGACGAGGAGACCCGCCGGCGCGCCGAGATCAACCCGCTGCGGGTCCTCGACGACAAGCGCCCCCACGTGCGGGAGATGACGGCCGACGCCCCGCTCATGCTCGACCACCTCTCCGACACGGCCAAGGCGCACTTCGACGAGGTGCTCTCGCACCTCGACGCGCTCGGCGTGCGCTACACGATCAACCCGCGCATGGTGCGCGGCCTCGACTACTACACGAAGACCACCTTCGAGTTCGTCCACGACGGCCTCGGCGCCCAGTCCGGGATCGGCGGCGGCGGGCGCTACGACGGCCTGATGGCTCAGCTCGGCGGGCAGCCCCTCTCGGGCATCGGGTTCGGTCTCGGGATCGATCGCACGGTGCTCGCCCTCGCCGCCGAGGGCAAGAGCGCGGGCAGCCCCGCCCGCTGCGAGGTGTTCTGCGTGCCGATGGGCGACTCCGCCAAGTCGACGCTGGTCCCGATCGCCCATCGGCTGCGCGCCGCCGGCATCCGGGTGGACCTGGCGTACGGAGGGCGCGGCGTCAAGGGAGCGATGAAGGCCGCCGACCGCTCCGGAGCCGTCGTTGCCCTGGTCCTGGGGGAGCGAGAGCTCGAAGCCGGCGAAATCGTGGTCAAGGACCTGCGCACCGGCGAACAGCACACCGTGCCGCTCGACGACGTGGTCGCCCGGGTCGGGGACGTCGTTGCCGGCACCTGACCCGTCGGGACGTCCTGCGCCGACCCGTCTGGACCTGATCCCGGCGCGGGTGCTCGCACCCCGCGCCGGGAGGGTCGCGGCGTTCTCCCTCCTGATCGGCGTGGTGGCCGGTTTGCTGGTGTATCTGGTGGCCAGCCCGCTGGTCGCGGTCGTGTCCGGGATGATCGTCGGGGTGCCGCCGGCAGTGGGCGCCCTGGCGGTGCTGCGCCGGCGCCGCTGGATCGACGGCACCACGATCACGGCGAAGGGGGCACTGCGCACCCGGCGGGTGCAGCTGCGCAACCTCGCCGGGGTCGAACTGGTGGTGTCGGCGCTGCGGGTCAGTCAGGTGGTGCTGCGGCTCAACGACGGCGACCGGATCGTGTCGGTCCCGCTGGCGTTGTACGCGAACGGCGGCTGCCGGGAGCTCGATGTGCTGGCGTTGCGCCGGCTCGCGGACGCGCTCGCGGCGAGTGAGCTGGCCTCGGCCGCGGCGATGTCGTCGGTACTGGTGGAGCAGCTGCGGGCGGAGGCCCGCGAAGCGGGACTGGAGCAACGGCCGCTGTACCGGGCGGTGTTGCTGGCCCGGGACGCCGGGCGCGTGCCGCAGACCACGCTCACCGATCACGAGGTGGCTTCGCTCGTCGAATGAGCGCACGCCGATTGGTGTGGCGGCACCCCGGGTATGCGGGGCGCATGATCTCGATGCACGCGGTGTTCGCCGCGCCGTTCCGGGCTGCCTCCGCGTTGCGCGGCGCCCGGGTGTTCCACCCGCACGGGGTGCTCTTCCAGGGGGAAGCGGAACTGGCGCCGGGCTGGTGGCCGCGCTCGGTCCCGGCCCGGGTACCGGTGACCGCCCGGTTGTCCGGTGCCGTGGGCACGCCCGACGGTGTGCCCGACATCCTCGGTCTGGCGCTGCGGTTCTCGCTCGAGAGCGGTCCGTGGGACATCCTGCTCGCCACGCTGCACGTGCCGACCAGGGCGGTGCTGCTGCCGGCGCGAGGCTGGTCGACGGCGCGGTACGGCTCCCTGATGGCGTATCGCACGAACGTCGATCTCGCGCCGCGGTGGATCTTCGCGTTCCCCGAGGGGGAGCAGCCGGCGTCGACGTCTGTGCGGGAACTGGCTCGGCGCGGCGGGCCGCTGGTGTTCTCGTTGCACGTGGCGTCGGCCCGCGGGCGGCTCGTGCCGGCCGGGCGCGTCACGCTCGAGAGCGAGGTACGCGCCTCCGACGAGGCGCAACCGTCGTTCGACCCGGTGCTCAACCACCCGGCCTCGGTCGACCTGTGGCCACGGTGGCTCGTGTCGTTCCGTCGCGACGCCTACCGGGGCAGCCGCGCGGGTCGCGGCGCGGCCGACGGGTCCGCGCGGAGCGATCTGCCCGACTCCGCCGCCGCTCCGTAACGCCGGACCGCTGGGGCGCCGGACCGCTGGGGCGCCGGACCGCTGGGGCGCCGGACCGCTGGGGCGCCGGAGCGCAGTAGCCGGGGGTGCGGAGCAACTCCACACCCCCGGCCTTCGTGAACCGGACCGGTAGCGGTCCGGCGACGTGTCAGCTGACGACGGCGTCGATCGTCTTCTTCAGGGCCGACGGCTGCGCGGGGGAGCGGGGTGCCTTCTCCTTCAGTTCGAGCATCCGCGCCCCGATCTCCTGCAGCTTCTTGCGGCCGAGTGCCTCCCGCACCTTCGGGAACCACTCCTCTTCCTCCTCCTCGATGTGGTGCTCGACGTTCTCGATGAGGACCGTCGTCTTCGCGTCGAACCGCTCGGCACCGGGCTTCATCCCCGCCAGCTCCATCACCAGCACATCCGCGACGTGGTGCTCCTCGAACGACTCGAGGATGTCCGATTCGAGGTCGGGCAGGAGCGAGCGCACCTCGGGATACATGCCCTCGTTCTCGATGTAGGTGTGCACGGTCAGCAGTTCGATGATCCGTCCGACTATCCGACCCTTCTCCTCGTCGTCGTCCGCGCCGCGGAACTCGCGGAACAACTTGCGGATCTCCTTGTGGTCTTCCTTCAACAACACGATTGCGTCAGTGGACACCGGGCCTCCCGCCGAAGTGGTTCTCGAGTGCTCGCCCGTGCGGGGCGTGCGCTCCAGATACCCCGGCGGGAGCCCGGTTACACCGATCCGGCCGACCGGTCAGGTGCTCTTGGGTGTCCGGTCGGCGGTGTCCCGGATGTGGGGTTCCTCGGCGACCTCGGCGGCGTGCCGCCTGCCGACGCCCACGTGCGCTTCCGCCCGCATGACCTCCACCATGTGCGGGTAGTGCAGCTCGAACGCGGGCCGCTCGGAGCGGATGCGCGGCAGCTCGTAGAAGTTGTGCCGCGGCGGCGGGCAGGTGGTCGCCCACTCGAGGGAGTTGCCGTAGCCCCACGGGTCGTCGACGGTGACGACCTGCCCGTACCGGTAGCTCTTGAACACGTTCCACAGGAACGGCAGCGTCGAGACGCCGAGGGTGAACGCCCCGATGGTGGAAATGGTGTTGAGCGTGGTGAATCCGTCCGACGGCAGGTAGTCGGCGTAGCGGCGCGGCATGCCCTCGTTGCCCAGCCAGTGCTGCACCAGGAACGTGGTGTGGAAGCCGACGAAGGTCAGCCAGAAGTGCCACTTGCCGAGGCGCTCGTCCATCAGCCGCCCGGTCATCTTCGGGAACCAGAAGTAGATGCCGGCGTAGGTGGCGAACACGATGGTGCCGAAGAGCACGTAGTGGAAGTGCGCGACGACGAAGTACGAGTCGTGGACATGGAAGTCGAGCGGCGGGCTGGCGAGGATGACGCCGGTCAGGCCGCCGAACAGGAAGGTGATGATGAACCCGACCGAGAACAGCATCGGCGTCTCGAACGTCACCTGCCCCTTCCACATGGTGCCGATCCAGTTGAAGAACTTCACGCCGGTGGGCACCGCGATCAGGAACGTCATGAACGAGAAGTACGGCAGCAGCACGGCGCCGGTGGCATACATGTGGTGCGCCCAGACGGCCATCGACAGGGCACCGATCGCGAGGGTCGCGTAGACCAGGCCGGTGTAGCCGAAGATCGGCTTCCGGGAGAAGACCGGGATGACCTCGGAGATGATGCCGAAGAACGGCAGCGCGATGACGTACACCTCAGGGTGACCGAAGAACCAGAACAGATGCTGATACAAGAGCACCCCGCCGGTGGCCGGGTCGAAGATGTTCCCGCCCAGTACCCGATCGACCATCACCCCCATGAACGCGGCCGTCAGCAGGGGGAAGATCAGCAGGATCAGGATCATCGTGATGAAGATGTTCCAGGTGAAGATCGGCATCCGGAACATCGTCATGCCCGGGGCGCGCAGGCACACCACCGTGGTGATCATGTTGACCCCGCCGAGGATGGTGCCGAGACCGGCCACCGCGAGGCCGGTGAACCAGAGGTTGGCGCCGATGCCGGGGGTGTGCAGATCGTCCGCCAACGGAATGTACGACGTCCATCCGAAGTCCGGTGCACCGCCGGGAGTGATGAGGGAGGCGGCGACGACGGTTGCGCCGAACAGGTACAGCCAGTAGCTGAACGCGTTCAGGCGGGGGAACGCGACGTCGGGCGCGCCGATCTGCAGCGGCAGGATGTAGTTCGCGAACCCGAACACGATCGGGGTCGCGTACATCAGCAGCATGATGCCGCCGTGCATCGTGAACAACTGGTTGTACTGCTCGTTGGACAGGAACTGCAGACCCGGGACGGCGAGCTCGCTGCGGATCAGCAGTGCCATCAGGCCGCCGATGAGGAAGAACGTGAACGACGTGACGATGTACATCAGACCGAGCATCTTCGGGTCGGTCGTGGTGACGAGTCGGTAGAACGTCGAACCCTTCGGCGCGTACCGCGGCGGGTACGGCCGGACGGCCTTCGTCTCGGTGACAACCATGGTGCCTCCTTGCGCTGCCCCGGGGCGGCGACGTCGCTGCGGCGCCGCGTGCTCCGTGAGGCCTCAGGGCATCCCGGAACCGCCGCGGCATCATGCGGTAGGTCGAGCGTAGCCGGACACAGCCGCGCACGGGAGGTTTTTCGACGGCGGATTATGGCCCGGCGACGCGGAATTCGCGCCGGTTCCGGGAACAAACCCTTGCCTTCGTATGTTGTGAGTGGTACAAGAAAGGTGTAGCGGCAGACATAGATCGGCTGCTCTCCTCAACCGGCACGAAGAGAGTCTGTGGAGGTGGAAACGATGTTGATGCGCACCGATCCGTTCCGCGAGCTCGACCGCTTCGCGCAGCAGGTTCTCGGTACGGCGGCCCGGCCCGCGGTGATGCCCATGGACGCCTGGCGTGAGGGCGACAAGTTCGTCGTCGAGTTCGACCTGCCCGGTGTGGCCGAGGATTCGCTCGACCTCGACGTCGAACGGAACGTGCTGACGGTGCATGCAGAACGACCGGCGCGCGACCAGAGTCAGGAGATGGTCGCGGCCGAGCGTCCGCGCGGCGTGTTCAGCCGGCAGCTGTTCCTCGGGGAGAACCTCGACACCGACAACATCGAGGCGACGTACGACGCCGGTGTGCTGAGGCTGACGATCCCCGTGGCGGAGAAGGCCAAGCCGCGCAAGATCGAGATCGCGGTGGGCGACAAGAAGGCGATCGACGCCTGACCCACCGGTGTCCGCGGAGACAGTCATGGACGCACTCGACCTGATCGCCGAACCGCTCGTCGGGCCCGAAGAACCCGTCGACGGTGCGGACCTCGAGCTGCTCCTGCTCGAACTCGAGCTGGACATGCTCGAGGTGCCCCGGCCGCGATCGCCGGTGGACATCCCGGGATGCCGGGCCGCCGCAGTCCGGCCTCCGCGCGAGGCGGCATGCTCCCGGGGACCGCTCGGACGAGTCGGGACGCGAGCCCCGGGGGAAGTGGTGGCCACGCAGCGCTCTCCTCCGGGTCGTACCGGAAACGATCCCCGGAATCTCGTCGTGAAAGGACGGTGATGCGACGTCGCAGCAGTAGTGCGAGGCGCTGACGTGCGTGCCGCCCGCCCGGACGACAACCACGACGCGCCGAGCCGGTCACCGGCCCGCAGCCGGAACCGGTCGGCGCACCGCCGGTACTCGGCACACCCAGTGCGGGCCGCACCCGTTCATCGCCGACGCCCGGCGACCCTCTCCGTCGCGAGGTGGGTCGCCGGGCGTTCGCTCCTGTGGCCGCAGCGGTCCGTCGTGGGCGAACCCGCCGACGACGACACGAAGGAGGCGCAGCCGTGTCCGGCAGCGAACCCGATCTCTACGCGGCGCTGGACGTCTCCGATTCCGCCGGGCAGGCGGCCATCACGGCAGCCTTCCGCCGCAAGCTGCGCGCGCACCACCCCGACCTGCGCAACCCGGCCCTCCCGTACGGCCCGGACGAGGACGAGGAACTGCGCCGGATCGTCGAGGCGTATTCCGTCCTGCGCGACCCGGATCGTCGCGCGGAGTACGACCGTCGCCGCGCCGGCCCGGTCACCCGGTCCGTCCGCGTGACCGTGCACCGTCCGGACCCGCCCCCGGCGGCGGATCCACCCATCCGGGCCGGACCCGTCCGCCGCCACCGGTGACCCCGCGACGCACGGGCGCGTCTCGCGGAGCCCGTCGCTCCCTCGCTCGGTCCGGCCGCACGGTTCATTCGCTCGGGTCAGGGGTACGGGGTTCGTGCTTTCCGCCGTAGGCGAGGGCCAGCAGGGTGCGTGCCCCGTGCGCCAGGGCTCGTTCGTCCAGTACGAAGTCGGGCTGGTGAAGATCGTGCCGCGGACTCGTCCCGTCCCAGACCCCCAGCCGCGCCATCGCGCCCGGGACGTGCTCGAGATACCACGCGAAGTCCTCGCCGCCGCTGGACTGTCCCGCCTCGGCGAGGTTCTCGAGGCCCACCACGGACTCGATCGCGGCGAGCATCTCGGCCACCGCCTCGGGGTCGTTGACCACCGGCGGAACGCCCTGCACGTACTCCAGTTCGTGGTCCACGTCGTAGGGGGCGAGCAGTTCGGCGACGCTGCGTCGCACCAGGGGCTCGACCGTCGCCCACGTCTCGTGCGACGCGCTGCGCAACGTGCCCACCAGTTCGCCTTCCTCGGGGATGGCGTTGCCGACGTGCCCGGCCCGAACCCGTCCCCAGGTCAGGACGGTGGCGGTACGGGCGTCGAGGCGTCGATCGAGCACCGATGCCAGACCGGTGACGAGGACGGCCGCCGCGTGGATCAGGTCCCCGGTCAGATGCGGACGGGCCGAATGGCCCCCGGGGGAGGACAACCGGACCGTGAGCACGGCCCCGGACGAGGTGATCGGGCCGGCGCGGGTGGCGAGCTTGCCCGCCTCGAGTTGCGGGGCGCAGTGCAGCGCGAAGATCCGGGACACCCCCTCGAGACCACCCGCCGCGACGACCTCGAGGGCGCCGCCCGGCGTGGTCTCCTCGCCCGGCTGGAAGATCAACCGCACCCGTTGCGGGGGTGGGTCCGCCGCGAGCACGGTGGCTGCCTCGAGCAGCATCGCGGTGTGGGCATCGTGCCCGCACGCGTGGCACACGCCCGCCACGGTCGATGCGTACGGCAACCCGGTGGTCTCGGTGAGCGGCAGGGCGTCGAGGTCGGCCCGCAGCGCGAGGCATTCGCTCGTGTCCGGGCCGACGTCGCACCACAGTCCGGTGCCCCCCGGCAGGGTCACCGGGCTCAGCCCGAGCGAGACCAGCTGATCGCGCACCAGCGCGGTCGTCCGGAACTCCGCGAACGACAGCTCCGGGTGGGCATGCAGGTCCCGTCGCCAGGCGACGACGCGGTCGTGGTCGATCGTCATCCCTCGAGAACTCCGTCGGGTCGGTGACAACTACGGGCCGGTCGAGAGGGGACCGGTTCGTCAGTCAGTTCACCACGGTCGGGGCGACCACGTCCCGGTTCTCGCGTTCGGTGACGCCGTGTGCTCGTCGCGCCCAGGACTCGGCGCCCTCGCCACCTCGACGGCGATGCCCGCACCGAACCGCCGCTACGGCCACGCCGGTCACGAAAGGCCCGGTTCCCGCCCCACACCCCGGCGGGACGGGAACCCGGGGATCACCAGTCGTCACCGCCCCCGATCACCGGGGCCGTCGCCGGCGGGAGCTCGCCGATCACGGCGGTGCTGTTCGCCGCGGACACCAGGATCGCCGGACGGGTCCGCCGGGGCGTGTCGTCGTCCGCGCGTCCGGTGGCCGGGAGGGCGGCCGCGAGCGGATGACGGGCGGTCGAAGCCACGGTGGACACGGGAGCAGTCGCGGTGGACCGGGGGTTCGACGGGGCGCCGCCGAGACCGCCGACCGCGCCCCCGAGGGCCGCCGCGCCTGCCGCGCCCAGCGAGACACCGCCCCCGCCCGGTGCGACGCCACTCGCGCTGCTCGCCGGGGCGGTGGCGGCGGCGAGCGTCGGGGTCGCCGGTCCGGTGCCGCCTGCGAATGCCGCGGCCTGCGTCTGTGCGGGCAGATCGCCGGGCGCACCGGTCGCGGCGACGATCTCCACGGCCTTCGTGGCGGTCGCGGCGACGTCCGACGGAGCGGGCAGGCCGGGCGTGGCGACGGGCGCAGGCACGGTGATCGGCGCGGCGAGCGCGTTCATCGCCGCGGTGTGGCCGAGCAGTTCGCCGCGGGTACGCGCGACCACCGCCAGCGCCGCGGACACGTGCTCGGCGGCGGCGGTGAGCAGCGCGACCTGTCCCGGTGGTGTCAGCGCGACGGGCGCCGTCGCCGCGGCGAACGCCAGGAAGGACTGCGCGATTCCGCCGAGTTCGACGTTGCCGCGCTCGACACTGGCGGTCGCGGCGCGGGTGACCGCTCCGATCTCGTCGCCCCGCTCGCCCAGCTCGACCGCGCTCAGCTGTGCCTGGCGACCCTTGTCGAGCGCGGCCTCGGCGGGTGCCCCCTCCCACGAGTCCGGCAGTGCATGCAGTGCCGTGCGCGTCAGCGACGCCGCGCCCTCGAGCACCCGCGACGACTGCTGCAGCACCGCAGACGGGTCGAGCGCCTCGACGATCCCGGTGCCGAACAGGTCGCCCAGATCGCGCAGGGGACGCAGCAATTCGTCGATTCCCGGCACCGGTGGAACCGGAATCGACTGCAGCACCTCGGATAGTGCATCGAGCCCGGATTCCGGCGACCACGTCGGCGGGGCCGGGGCCGGCGCGGGCAGGGGCAGGTCGAGGACCGGGCCGGCAGGGGACGCGCGGAGCGCGTCGAGGACGGTGGGCGAGGCGACCGGCGCCCCCTGCGCCGTCATCGCGCGCCCCCGATTCCCGCGACGGCCGCGCCGAGACCCGCGGCGGTCGCCGCGTCGAGCGCCTCGTACCGGGCGGCGGCGTCGTGCGCGGCGACACCGCCGGACGCGTAGACGTACGCCAGCTGGGCGACGGCGCGAGTGTGTGCACCCTGCGCGACGGCGAACGCGGCGACGAAGTCCGCACCGATCAGGCCCATGGCCGGGCTCAGCGACGAGACATTCGCCTGCAGATCCACTCCGCCCGCACGGGCGACCTCCTCCGCGGCGCGCAGGGACGTGCTGCCGAACGCCCGCACCCCGTCGGGCACGACACGGACGCCGCCCCCCGTCGAGAACGAGCCGGCAGCGTCGAACAAACCGCTCATGATGACCCCCCAATCAGATTCGCGTGCGCAGCACTCTAACTCGAGGGGGCGACACGGGCGACGAGCGCGCGGGCGACGTCGCGCACGGGCTCTGTGGGGCCGGTGAACCCGAGCACGCGCAGGGCCGCCTCCGCCAGCACCTCCGGCAGGTCGGCGACGTCGTCCCTGCCCCCGTCCGCCCGGGTGTTGATGGCGGATTCGACCAACCGGAACGGCAGGTCGGCCCGGGGATCGTCGGCCTCGGCTCCGGCGGCGCGAGGGCCGAGGACGGTGACCGCGAGCCGGCGGTAGCACGCGCGCAGACCGGCCCGGGCGGCGTGGAACTGTGCGAACCGGTCGGTGCGGACCTCCGGGAGCAGATACAGCGCACCGAGATTCCACCGTCCCGTGACGAGTTGTGCGGTGTCGAACAGTGCCAGGGCGTACAGCCGTGCCTCGGCCGGCGCGTCGTCGCCGAGCTGCTCGCAGAACGACAGGGTGGGGGCGACGGTCTGCTCGAGCAGCGCCGCGAGGATGTCGTCCTTGGTGGCGAAGTGGTTGTACAGGGAGGCCTGCCGGACGCCGACGGCCTCGGCGACGAGTCGCGTCGAGGTGGATGCGAATCCGCGGGTGGTGAACAGTTCCGCTGCGGCGTCGAGGATCTCGGCGCGTGCGGTGGCACCGGGTCGGCGTGGCCCGTGCAGTCGAGGGCGTCCGGGGCGGGCATGGGTCACGCCGTCGACGATGGCACAGATCCGGCGACCGCGGCCGAGCGGGCGCGCGGTGAGCAGACCGTCACACGGTGGAAACGTCGGTCACGAACTCGTTACGCCGCGGTCATTCGGACAAGACGTGGCCTCGCGAAAACTGTCACTCGACAGTTTTTCGACGGTCATCCGGCCGCCGCACCGCGCACAGAAACGGACACCGCCATGAGCCTGACGCTCACCCGGCCGGCTGCCGCTGCACCGGCCGCCCCGCACCAGGACGCGGGCGACCTGGGCGAATTCGGCTACCAGCAACAGCTGCACCGCAACCTCGGCAGGTTCGCCTCCTTCGCCGCCGGCTTCTCGTTCGTCTCCATCCTCACGACCATCTTCCAGCTGTTCGGCCTCGGCTTCGGCTTCGGCGGCCCCGCCTTCTTCTGGACGTGGGTGGTGGTGTTCGCCGGCCAGTTCACGGTCGCCCTGAACTTCGCCGAACTCGCGGCGCGCTACCCGATCTCCGGGGCGATCTACCAGTGGTCCCGCCGGATGGGCGGCGAGGTGGTCGGCTGGTTCGCCGGCTGGTTCATGATCCTCGCGCAGATGGTGACCGCCGCGGCCGCCGCGATCGCCCTGCAGGTGGTTCTCCCGGCCGTCTGGAGTGGATTCCAGATCATCGGCGACGACCCGTCACTGACCTCCTCGTCCGGGGCCGCCAACGCCGTCCTGCTCGGGTCGGTGCTGCTCGTGCTCACCACGATCATCAACAGCATCGGCGTGAACTGGATGTCGCGGATCAACAGCATCGGCGTCACCTGCGAGATCGTCGGCGTCGTCGCCGTGATCGGCATGTTCTTCACCCATGCCGTCCGCGGCCCGCAGGTCGTCCTCGACACCGGCGTGCCCGGGGCGAGCCCCGGGTACGGCTGGGCCTGGATCGTCTCGGGTCTCATGGCCGCCTACGTCATGGTCGGTTTCGGCTCGGCCGGCGAACTCGCCGAGGAGACCCGCAACCCGCGGCGGGTCGCCCCCCGCACCATCCGCCTCGCCCTGTCCGTCTCCGCGATCGGCGGTGGCCTGATGATCCTCGGCGCCCTCATGGCCGCCCCCAGTCTCACCGACGGTCGCCTCGCCGCCGAGGGCCTGCCCTACGTGCTCGGCGCCATCCTGTCCTCGCCGTGGGGCACGCTGCTCCTCGTCGACGTGGCCATCGCCGTGTTCATCTGCACCCTGGCCATCCAGACCGCCGCGTCGCGCCTGATCTTCTCGATGGCCCGTGACGAGCGCCTGCCCGCGTCGAAGGTCCTGTCGCACGTCAACGCCCGCACCGGCACTCCCATCGCGCCGGCCGTGCTGATCGGTGTGGTGTGCATCGGCATCCTCGCGGTGAACATGGGCAACAGCGCGATCTTCGCCACCCTGTCGAGCGTGTGCATCGTGCTCATCTACCTCGCCTACCTGATGGTCACCGTCCCGCTGCTGCTGCGCCGGCTGCGCGGCCGGCCGCACGACGCCGCGACGACCGACGCCGACGGCAACCCGCTGTTCTCCCTCGGCCGATGGGGTCTTCCCGTCAACGTCCTCGCCGTCGCGTACGGCCTGCTGATGGTGATCAACCTGTCCTGGCCGCGCGCCGAGATCTTCGACCCGGACGGCACCATGCCGCTGCTGCAGTGGGCCGCGCCGCTCACCGTCGCCGCCGTCGTCGCCCTGGGCGCCCTGTGCTTCCCGCGCCGCACCGCGCACCCGAACCCCGTCACGATCGGAGCCCGAGCATGACCGACACCGCGACCACCCGCGCCGCGAAGGCACACGCCCGAGCGCAGGCCGGCACCGTCACCGCCGGCATGCCCACCGTCCCCGCCTCGGCGCACCCGACCCCACCCGGCGGCCGCACGGCCCCCATGACCTGGGCCGAGACCGTGCCCGGCGGCCGCTACACCACCAAGGTCCTCGCCCGCGGCACCCGGCTGCGCCTGCGCGACCTCGACGGCGCCGCCTGCGCCCACCTGCTGCTCTTCCGCGCCGACGCCCCGCACGAGCGCCTCAACGTCGCCGACACCGTCAAGGTGCCGTGGCAGGCCTACCTCGGAGTCGGACATCCGCTGCTGTCGGACCAGGGCCGGGTGCTCGCCACCGTCGTCGCCGACACCTCCGGCCGGCACGACGCGCTGTGCGGCACCACCCACCTGGCCGGGAACACCACGAAATACGGTGCGGGCAGCCTGCATTCGCACGCGCCCGCGGGTCGGGAGCTGTTCACCGTCGCCGCGGCGAAGCACGGCCTGGCCCCCCGCGACCTCCCGCCGTCGCTGTCGTTCTTCCACGGCGTGCACGTCGGCGGCGACGGCGCGCTGACCAGCACCGGCAGCGCCGGGGCCGGAGCCTGCGTCGAGCTGCTGATCCACCTGCCGGTCATCGCGCTGATCGCCAACACCGCCCACCCCCTCGACCCGGCGCCACGTTTCTCCACCACGACCCTCGAAGTGCTCGCCTGGCACGCCCCGCGCGACCTCGACGCCCTGCCGAACACGGACCCCGAATACCGGCGCGCCGTCCTCAACACCGAGGACGCCTGGATCGCCGCCACCGGAACGGAGCACTGATCATGACCTCGACCCTCGACCTGCCCGCCCTCGTGCCCGGGACGGTGATCCGCGACGAGATCGCCGGCGCCCGCGGACCCTGGTCGGCCGTCGTCGCCGCCGGCGACGTGCTCACCGTCGTCGACCTGCACGGCAACCAGGCCGTCGACACCCTGATCTACGACGCGCACGACACCGCCGTCCGCTACAGCGCACCCGCCACGATCGCTGCCCAGCAACACCTGTTCCTCACCACGGGATCCGTGCTGCGCGCCGGCGACGGCGAGGCCCTCATGACCCTCGTCGCCGACGAGGTCGGCAATCACGACACCGTCGGCGGCGCCTGCTCGCAGGAATCGAACACCCTGCGCTACGGCCACCACACGAAGCATCAGCACGCGTGCGTCGAGAACTTCCTCGCCGAAGGCGCCCGGTGGGGCCTGGGCAAACGCGACCTCGTCTCCAACATCAACTTCTTCATGAACGTGCCCGTCGACCCCGACGGCACCCTCGGCATCGTCGACGGCCTGTCCGCCCCCGGCAAGCGCCTCGCACTGCGCGCCGACCGCGACGTGCTCGTCCTCGTCTCCAACTGTCCGCAGATCAACAACCCGTGCAACGGTTTCGACCCGACCGAGGTGCGGATGATCGTCACCCGACCGGAGGCTTGCCCGTCATGACCACCAAGATCACCGTCGACCGGCCCGGCATGCTCACCACCGTCCAGGACTACCCCGGACGCACCGGCTACTGGCAGATCGGGGTCCCGCCGTCCGGCCCCATGGACGACCTGTCGTTCCGCCTCGGCAACGCCTCGCTCGGCAACCCCGACGGGGCGCCCGGTCTCGAATCCGTCATGGCCGGGCCGGCACTGCGCTTCACCGACGCCACGCGGGTGTGCGTCACGGGTGCCCCGGCGACCGTGCGGGTGGACGGCACGGTGGTCCCGCAGTGGCGCCCCGTCACCGTCCCCGCCGGTGGCGTGCTCGACGTCGGAGCCCTCGCCGGCCCCGGGCTGCGCGTGTACGTACTCGTGCAGGGTGGTCTCGACGTCCCCGAGTTCCTCGGCAGCGCAGCGACGTTCACGCTCGGGCGGTTCGGTGGTCACGAGGGGAGGACGCTCGCCGAGGGGGACGTGCTCGTCGTGGGGGAGTCGGCGAGCGGCCCGGCGGTCCCGGTTCCCGCCGAGCACGTCCCGGCCATGACCACCCGCTGGGACATCGCCGTCACCGAAGGTCCGCACGGTGCCCCGGAGTTCTTCACCCGCACCGACATCGACACGATCTACGCCACCGAGTACGAGGTGCACTTCAACTCCGACCGCACCGGTGTGCGGCTCGTCGGGCCGAAGCCGCGGTGGGCCCGGCCCGACGGCGGGGAGGCGGGGCTGCACCCGTCGAACATCCACGACAACGCCTACTCCGTCGGCGCCCTCGACTTCACCGGCGACACCCCCATCCTGCTCGGGCCCGACGGGCCGAGTCTGGGCGGATTCGTCTGTCCCGTCACCGTCGTCGCGGCCGAGCGGTGGAAGCTGGGTCAGCTCGCCCCCGGGCACCGGGTGCGGTTCGTCCCGGTCCGGGCCGAGCACGCCGCGTCGCGGCGGGCGCTGGGGGTGGCCCGCCGGGCGGGGCTGTCGCTGGTGGTCTCGCCCGGTGGGGACGGCGACGACGGCGTGCTCGCCCGTCGCGACGGCGACACCCCGGTGACCTATCGGCGCAGCGGGGACGACAACGTCCTCGTCGAGTACGGCGACATGACCCTCGATCTCGCGTTGCGCGCCCGGGTGCACGCCCTGCACCAGCGGCTCGACGCCGAACGCCCCGCGGGTCTGCTCGAGCTCACCCCCGGCATCCGGTCGCTGCAGGTCAAGGTCGATCCCGACGTGCTGCCGGTGCCGGCGCTGCTCGACCTGCTCGCCGACGTGGAGGGGCAGCTCCCGGCGAGCGACGAGCTCGTGGTGCCGAGCCGGCAGGTGCGGCTGCCGCTCTCGTGGGACGACCCGGCCACTCGTGAGGCCATCCAGCGGTACATGCACGGGGTGCGGGCGGATGCGCCGTGGTGCCCGTGGAACATCGAGTTCATCCGGCGGATGAACGGCCTCGCCTCGGTGAACGACGTGTTCGACACCGTCTTCGCCGCCGACTACATGGTGCTCGGCCTCGGTGACGTGTACCTCGGGGCGCCCGTCGCGACGCCGCTCGACCCGCGGCACCGGCTGGTGACGACCAAGTACAACCCGGCGCGGACGTGGACGCCGGAGAACGCCGTCGGCATCGGTGGGGCGTACCTGTGCATCTACGGGATGGAGGGTCCGGGCGGCTACCAGTTCGTCGGCCGCACGACGCAGGTGTGGAACCACCGGCATCCGCAGCCGGCTGGGCCGTTCGAGGCGGGAACGCCCTGGTTGCTGCGCTTCTTCGACCGGATCTCCTGGTATCCCGTCGAGCCGGAGGAACTGCTGGACCTGCGCGCCGACCTCGCCGCCGGCCGGGGCGGGGGAGTCGAGATCGTCGACGGCACCTTCTCGCTCGCCGAGCACGAGCGGTTCCTCGCGGACCACGCCGCGTCGATCGACGCGTTCCGGCGGGTGCAGTCGGTGGCGTTCGGCGCCGAACGTGCCCGCTGGGAGGCCGGAGGCGCATAGCGCCGGTGTGCCCTTTGGGCTGCTGGGACAGCCCAAAGGGCACACCGGCGGCGCAGCCGCCTGCGCTTGACTGCGATTAGCACGTATGTTCGACTGTCTGCATGCGGTGGGCGGCACAGACTCTCGACGTCGACGACGGCGCGCTCCCGGGTCTCGAACGGGCCGGGCTCGTCCGCAGCGTCCGGACCCCCGAATTCGACGGAATCACCTTCCACGAGGTGCTGTGCAAGAGCGCGCTGAACAAGACGCCCGAGGCCTCACAGCTTCCGTTCCGCTTCACCGTCAACACCTTTCGCGGGTGCTCGCACGCCTGCCGGTACTGCTTCGCCCGGCCGACCCACGAGTACCTCGACCTCGATGCGGGCCGCGACTTCGACAGCCAGATCGTCGTCAAGACCAATGTCGCCGCGGTCCTGCGCCGCGAACTCGCCCGACGGTCGTGGAAGCGCGAGCACGTCGCCCTCGGCACCAACACCGACCCGTACCAGCGGGCCGAGGGCCGCTACCGGCTCATGCCCGGTGTCATCCGTGCCCTCGCCGAGTCCGGCACCCCGTTCTCCATCCTCACCAAGGGCACGCTGTTGCGCCGCGACCTGCCGTTGCTCACCCTGGCCGCCGGGCAGGTCGACGTCGGGGTCGCGGTGTCGCTCGCGATCGGCGACCCCGAACTGCAACAGCAGATCGAGCCCGGCACGCCCACACCGAAGGCGCGGCTGGACCTGATCCGCGCGATCAGCGACGCCGGCCTGCCCTGCCACGTCATGGTCGCCCCCGTCATCCCGTGCCTCACCGACTCGAGCCGGCACCTCGACGACCTGCTCGGCGCGCTCTCCGCCGCCGGGGCCACCGGCGTGACGGTGCTGCCGATGCACCTGCGCGGCGCCACCCGCGGCTGGTTCCTGTCGTGGCTGGGCCGGGAACATCCGGCCCTGATCCGGCGGTATCGGCAGATCTACGGCCGCGGCGCGTACGTCTCGCCGGAGTACAGGACGTGGCTGAAGGGCCGCGTCGATCCCCTGGTGGCCCGCTACGGACTCGGCGCACGCGTGACCGAGCACCGGTGCCCGGCCGCGGCATCCCCGCGGCCGGGCACCGCACCGGCGGATCCCACGCTGTTCTGAATCAGGTGGTTTCCGGGACCCGGACGGCGACGTCGTCGTTCGCTTCCACCGACGGCGCTGGACGACGGCGCTGGCGGTAGATCCCGACACCGACGACGACGGCGGCGAGGGCCGAGGACGTCAGCATCTGACTGCGCGTGCTCTCCAGGGCGACCATGCCCACGCACAGCGCGACGATCGCGGCAATGGTGACCCAGGTGAGGTAGGGGAACAGCCACATCTTCGGTGACAGCTCCCGGCCCTGGGCCTCGAGGGACCGCCGCATACGCAGCTGCGATGCCGCGATGACGAGCCACACGAACAGCGCGATTGCGCCGGAGGAATTGACCAGGAACAGGAACACCGTCTCGGGGTAGAGGTAGTTCAGGCCCACGGTGAGGAATCCGACCACGGTGGAGACGAGAACCGCGTTGCGCGGCACCCCGGACCGCCCGATGCGGGCCATCGACGGCGGGGCGTCCCCGCGGCGCGACAGGGAGAAGATCATGCGGCTGGCGGTGTACAGGCCCGAATTCAGGCACGAGAGCACCGACGTCAGCACGATGACGTCCATGATGGTGGCGGCCGCGGGGATGCCGTAGGAGTCGATGACCGCCACGTACGGGCTCAGCGCCACCGAGGCGTCGTCCCACGGCAGCAGGGTGACGACGACGGCGATCGAGCCGATGTAGAAGATCAGGATCCGCCACACGACCGACCGCACCGCCTTGCGCACCGCCTCGGCGGGGTTGGCGGACTCGCCGGCGGCGATGGTCGCGATCTCGGCTCCGAAGAACGAGAACACCACGACGAGGACGCCGGCGAGCACGGCACCCGTCCCGTTGGGGAAGAAGCCGCCGTGACCGGTGAGATTGCTCATTCCGGGCGCGTCGACGCCGGGCAGCAGGCCGCAGATCGCGAGGACGCCGAGCACGAGGAATGCGACGATCGCCGTCACCTTGATCGCGGCGAACCAGAACTCGAACTCGCCGAACGATTTGACCGACGCGATGTTGGTCAGCGTCAGCACGATCATGAGCGCCAGCGCCCACGTCCACTGGGGCACGCCGGGCATCCAGCGGTTCATGATGACCGCGCCGGCGGTCGCCTCGATGCCCAGCACGATGATCCAGAACCAGGCGTAGAGCCATCCGATGGAGAAGCCGGCCCACCGCCCGATGGCGCGGTCGGCGTACGCCGAGAACGACCCGGTCTGCGGATTGGCCGCCGCCATCTCGCCGAGCATGCGCATCACGAGCACGACGACGACCCCGGCGAGTGCGTAGGCGACCAGCACGCCGGGGCCGGTCTCCCGGATCGCAGCGCCCGAGCCGACGAACAAGCCTGCACCGATGACTCCCGCGATCGCGATCATCGACAGATGTCGCTTCTGGAGCGTGTGCCTCAGTCCGGGTTCGGCACTGTTCGACATGGGATCCCCTTCACAACCAGGTTCGGTATCGAGTGTGATGCACCTCTCGACTGCCTGAGTCTGAGGTTCCGCGTCCGGCGCCGTAATGGACACATCGGCGAGCCGAGGGGTCCGAGGCTCGACGAAACGGCAGATGAGCGCCCACGGCCTGGGGTTTTCCGGCGGTCCGGAGGGCCGCGCGCGGGCCGACTTAACGGGAAGTTAACGGACGCCGTCCGGGCAAAGTCGGCATTTCGCCCGGCGGCCGTACCGCCGCACGGCTACCGCGGCTCGGCTCGCTCCCGCACCAGGATCCACCGGTTGACACCGCCGCGCCTCCGGTACGACAACTCGTCCAGCGCCGCCATGGCGATCGCCAACCCGCGCCCCCGCTCGGCCAGCGCATCCGGCAGTTCGACGGCCTCGAGATCCACCCGGGCCGGCCGCCCCTCGTCGGTGAATTCGGCCTCGAGGCGCTCGGGGAGCGCACGCAGCTGCAGGCTCATCGACACAGCCTGCCCGAGGGCGGCGTGCTCGATGATGTTCGCCGCGATCTCGGCGACGGCGATCTCGAACGGGAAGCGATCCGCGTCCTCGACACGCCCCGCGGACATCATCTCCTCGATCAGTGCGTGCACCCGGGTGAGCGTGTCGGCGTCCGTGACGGTCGTCAGGGTCCAGGAGCGTGTGCCGTCGTCAGTCGCCATCGAACGCGGCGTCCGCGGAGTCGTAGGTGCGCAGCACCCGGTCCAGGCTCGTCAGCGACAGCACGCTGCGCACCTGGGCCGTAGGCGACGCCAGCCGAAGATCACCGCCGGCCTGCCGGGCGGCCTTGAGCCCGGACACCAGTGCCCCGAGCCCCGAGGAGTCGATGAACTCCGTGGCGGCGAGGTCGACGACCACCCGGGCGGACCCGCTGTCGACGAGGTCGCGCAGCTGTTCCCGCAGCCGTGGTGCGGCGACCATGTTCAGTCGGCCCTCGGGCCGCACCACCACCACGTCCGAGCCGGTGGTGCGGGTTGCGAAGTGCGTCATCCGTTTCCTTCCGTGTCGGGCCCGCGGTAGCGGACCGCCGGTATCACCACACTGAGGATCGCCAGGTCGAACAGCACCCAGAACAGGTTGACGCCGACGCCCAGCACCGAGCTCGCACCCAGATACAGGCGCACCACGCCCACCGCCGACGCGAGCACCAGCAGCACCATCGCCGCGATCTGGTAGCGCACCTTGCCCCAGGGCGGCCCGGCACGGCGCTGCCGCGTCTTCGGGGTCACCGCGAAGTCGAGGGGCTTGTGCAGATACACGTTGCGAAACGCCGTCCAGCACGCCTGGATCCACACCGGGAACAGCGCCAGACTGTACTGCTGCCCCCGCCAGGTCGGGGTGCCACGACTGACGACGACGAACAGCACCTGGTTCAACAGCAGGAACGGGACGAGCCGGCCGAAGAAGTCCCAGCTGTAGGCCTGCACGGGCAGGACTCCGAAGATCAGGTAGATCACCGGCGCGGCGATGTAGGCGAGGGCCGCGAATCCCGCGAGGTAGCTCCACATCGTCGCCCAGTACATCAGACGCTGCGCGATCGTCAATCCCCGCTGCACGAGCGGATTCTCACGCAACATCACCTGGATCGTGCCCTGCGCCCAGCGCAGCCGCTGGGTGAGCATCGTGCCCACGTCCTCGGGCGCGAGACCGTGCGCCAGCACCTCGTGGTGATAGACCGACTTCCAGCCCATCCCGTGCAGGCGCATCGACGTGGCCATGTCCTCGGTCACCGAGATCGTCGCCAGCGCCAGCGTCGGCTCCGCCTCGTCGTCGCGGCTGACGTCGACGGCGCGGATCATCGTGCGAATCGACTCGAGCGCCCCGAGCGGCGACCACTCGCGGTCGGCGAGGCGCGACAACGTCGTCTCGTCGAGCAGAACTCCGTCGGCGTCGGACCCGGGGGTGGCGGTCAGGGCGGCGATCGCCTCCAGGTCTGCGCGGATCGATCCGGCGTCCGCGTCGACCACGGCACGTGCGGCCTCGTCCACGCTCTGCTGGAACCGGTAGGTCACCTCGGCGAGCGGCTGTCCCTGCCGGACCGCCGCGCGGGCTGTGCGCACGGCCACCCGCACCGAATCGAGGGCGGCGAGAACCTCCGGCTGGTTCGCGCCGAGCTCGGATCGCGCCCGGTCGAGCACCTTGCCGGCCGTGCGCAGCGCCCGCACCACGCCCTCCTCGACGGCACGGACGTAGCCGGTGATGCCCAGCTGCATCAGCGCCTCGCGGCGCAGGATCGCGTTCGAACCGCAGAAGAATGCGGCATTCCAGCCGTCCTTGCCCTGCTGGATCGGGCCGTAGAACAGCGGGGCCTGGCTGCCCAGCGGATCGGACTCCGGCACGTTGACGAAGTACTGCGGCGTCTGCACCAGGGCCGTGCGCTCGTCCTGGAAATAGCCCAGGGTGCGGTGCAGGATCTCCGGGTCCGGCACCTGATCTGCGTCGAGGACGAGGATGAACTCGCCGTGTGTGTGCAGCAGGGCGTTGTTGAGGTTGCCCGCCTTGGCGTGGCGGGGCTTGTTCGTCCAGCTGGCCGCCCGCGTCATGTATCGGACGCCGAGTTCGGCTGCTGCACTTTGTAATTCGGGTCGCTCACCGTCGTCCAGGATCCAGGTCTCGTGCGGGTAGCGGATGCGCGCCGCGGCCTCGGCGGTCCGTGTCACCAGGTCGACCGGCTCGTTGTAGGTGGTGATGAAGACGTCGACGGTCAGCCCGTCCGGTGCGGCCGGCGGCGCGGCGCGCCGTCGCCACCGCCACATCGTGAGCCCGAACAGCATCGAGTCGATCAGGCTGTACGTCTCGGCGACGACGAGAGGCACCGCGATCCACCACGCGGACCAGTTGACGGAGAACAGCCAGCGCCACACCACGTAGTTCAGGCCGAGCAGTACCGTCGCGGCGATCAGGATCCGCAGGCCCGGCGACGGGTAGCGGTCCGCGCCGGCCGCACTCACGCGTCCTCGCAGCGACGCACGGCGACGACGGTGACGTCGTCCATCGGTGCGTTCCCCTCGGCCAGTGCCCGCGCCGCCCGGGTCAGGTCGTGCGGCGTCGCATGTTCGGCCACGAACCGGTACAGGGCCGCCCGGTCGCTGTGCTCGTCGAGCAGGTCGAGCAGCCCGTCGGAGCAGATCACCAGCGTGTCACCGGGTTCGAGGCGCGTGCACTGCGCCTGCCACGATGTCTCGCGGAGCACGCCGACGGGTAGCCCGGTGCCCGCCAGCGGCGCCACGGAGCCGTCCGTGCGGCGGATCGCGGCCAAGCCGTGCCCGGCGTCGACGTAGTCCACCGACCCGCTCGCGAACTCGACGGCGGCATGGAACACGGTGACGAAGGTGCCGGTGTGCTCGCAGTCGTCCGTGAGGTTCTCGGCCGCGGCGCTCAACGCGGCGCCCGTGTCCAGGACGCTGCATGCCTCGGCGTGGCTGAACCGCTCCATCACCCGGGACGCGCCGCGGAACGTGGAGCGCACCGCCGAGGACAGGATCGCCGCGCCGAGGCCCTTGCCCATCACGTCGGCGACGGTGACGACCAGTCCGCCGCGCAACAGATAGTGGTCGTAGAAGTCGCCGCCGACCACGAACGCCGGAATGCACACAGCCTGCACCTCGTATCCGGGCAGCCCGGTCAACGGTCGCGGCAGCAGCTGGGACTGCATCGCGGCGGCGCGATCGAGTTCGTCGGCGCGCTGCAGTTCCCGCTGCGCCCATTCGGCGAGTTCGGCGAACGCGTCGAGCTGGTCGGGTCCGAGTGTCCGCGGCTCGGTGTCGTAGATGCAGAACGTGCCGACGGGATGACCCGCCGGACCGTACAACGGGTAACCCGCGTAGAAGCGGACGCCGTCGTCGCCGCCGACCCCGGGAATGCCGGCGAACCGGGGATCGGCGGCGGCGTCCTCTACGATCAGCGTCGGATCACCGGGGTGACGGTAGATGCGCGCAATCGTGGTCTTGCACATGCTCTCCTCGCGCGGCACCTGCACGAGGTCGAGCCCCTGGAGGGACTTGAACCAGAGCCGGTCCCGGTCGAGCAGCGCGACACTCGCCATGGGCACCCCGAACACGTGCCGGGCCATGCGGGTGATGTGGTCGAACCGGTCCTCCGGCGGCGTGTCGAGGACCTCGAGCCGTTCGAGGTCGCGCACGCGCTCGTCCTCGAGGTCGTCGGGGATGTGCGAGGTGTCGGTCGTCATGTCAGCGCTGCCTCCGCTGCAGGGCCTCCGCCAGCGCCGCCGCCGATTCCGGGGTACTCGCCAGCCGCCAGTCGGTCTCCTTGTCGTGATCGAACCAGACGAACGCCGCGACGTCCGCTCGATCGTCGAGAAACGAGATCAGGTCGGCGACCCAGTCCGGCTTCGACCCGCCCACGTCGGTGCTGCCCACCTCGGTGACCGCGATCGGCTTGCCCGGCGCGATCCGGCCGAGTTCGTCGAGGGTCTCCTCGAACAGCTCCCGCGGCGACGTCCAGCGGCTCCACGGCTGCGTGGCGCCCCAGTTGTACCCGTCGACCCCGACCACGTCGACGTACTCCGCCCCCGGGTACAGGTCCGCGATCGCGCTGCTGCCCTCGAACGAGACGTTCGGAGCCCACACCCATTTCACGTTGGCCACCCCTTTCGACGCGAACAACTCGTGCACGTGACGCCACGCTGCGACGTAGACGTGCGGCGGTGTCCCCCCGGTCGGACTCCAGGGGTACCAGGTGCCGTTCGGCTCGTGCGCGAAACGCAGGTAGACGGTCGAACCCCACGCGGCGAGCTCGTCGGCCCAGCGGTAGAGGTAGTCGTCGTGCACGCCCGCCACGATCGACGCCATCGTGAACTCGCTGCGCTCGTACCGTCCGTCGCCGAGCCAGCGCCACGGCTCCCACGTGACGATCGGGTCGGCGCCCAGCCGCCGTACCGCGGCGAGTCCGGCGACGGGCGGCGGTGAGGCGAAGTCGGAGAACGACAGCACCACGGTCGGGGGAGTGCCCGCGATCTCGGCGACCCGTTCGAACTCGTCGACGGCGGTCGGGCCGCCGGGCGTACTCACACCGAATCGCAGGCACGCGCCCACCGGCTCGTGCAGCGGCGTGACCACGGCGCCGCAGTCGACGGCCGGCGCGCATCCCACGGCCGCCGACACCGCGACGGCGAGACCCGCCGCGACCGACGCCGGGCGAGCATGTCCGCTTCTCACCGTTCCACCCTCGCATCCCGGACGAACCGCCGCCGGGTTTGCGGCTTCTCGATGCGAGACGACCCGCGTCGATGCGGGGTTCCCGGATCCGTCGGCCGTGTGCAACACGATGCAACGCTGGCCGCACCCACCCCCCGTGCGGTGTGCTCTGAGTCACAAGCCGTTCAGGACGAGGAGCACGCAATGACCGACACACTGACCCCACCCGACGCCGCGCTCGCCGGACCGCAGGAACGGGTCGACGCCTGGCTGGCCGACTTCGAGGCCGCGCTGGCCGCGCGGGACGTCGAGGCCGCCGCGGGCATGTTCGCCACCGACAGCTTCTGGCGCGACCTGGTCGCCTTCACCTGGAACCTCAAGACCGTCGAGGGCCGGGAAGGCGTCGCAGACATGCTCCACGCGCGGCTGCACGACACCGACCCGAGCGGGTTCCGCACCACCGAGCCGCCCACCGAGGACGGCGGGGTCGTCAGCGCCTGGATCGCCTTCGAGACCGCGGTCGGCCGCGGCGTCGGGCACCTGCGGCTGAAGGACGAGGGTGCCTGGACCCTGCTGACCACGATGCAGGAGCTGAAGGGGCACGAGGAGAGCAAGGGTGTCCGCCGGCCCAAGGGTGTGCAGCACGGCGCCGACCGCAACCGCGTCACCTGGTCCGAGAAGCGCGAGGCCGAGGAGCGCGAACTCGGTTACACCACCCAGCCGTACGTCGTGATCGTCGGCGGCGGCCAGGGCGGCATCGCTCTCGGCGCCCGTCTGCGCCAGCTCGGCGTGCCCGCGCTCGTGCTCGACAAGCACGACCGGCCCGGCGACCAGTGGCGCGGCCGCTACAAGTCGCTGTGCCTGCACGATCCCGTCTGGTACGACCACCTGCCGTACATGCCGTTCCCCGAGAACTGGCCGGTGTTCGCGCCCAAGGACAAGATCGGTGACTGGCTCGAGATGTACACCAAGGTCATGGAGGTGCCCTACTGGTCCAAGACCACGTGCACCTCGGCGTCCTATGACGAGACGACCGGCGAGTGGACCGTGAACGTGGTCCGCGACGGCGAACCCCTCGTGCTGAGGCCGAAGCAACTGGTACTCGCCACCGGCATGTCCGGCAAGCCCAACATCCCGACCTTCCCCGGCATGGACAGGTTCCGCGGCGACCAGCACCACTCCAGTCACCACCCCGGACCGGACGCGTATGCGCGCAAGAAGGCCGTGGTGATCGGCGCGAACAACTCGGCGCACGACATCTGCGCCGCGCTGTGGGAGGTCGGCGCCGACGTGACGATGGTGCAGCGCTCGTCGACGCACATCGTCAAGTCCGACTCACTGATGGACCTCGGCCTCGGCGATCTGTACTCCGAGCGGGCCCTGGCCGCGGGGATGACGACGGCCAAGGCCGACCTGACGTTCGCGTCCCTGCCGTACCGGATCATGCACGAGTTCCAGATCCCGGTCTACAACGCGATCCGTGAGCGCGACGCCGACTTCTACGCCCGGCTCGAGAAGGCCGGGTTCATGCTCGACTTCGGTGACGACGGCTCCGGGCTGTTCATGAAGTACCTGCGCCGCGGGTCCGGCTACTACATCGACGTCGGCGCCGCCGAACTCGTCGCCGACGGCGAGATCAAGCTGGCCCACGGCGGCGTCCGCGAGCTCACCGAGAACAGCGTGATCCTCGAGGACGGCACCGAGCTCGAGGCCGACCTGGTGGTCTACGCGACCGGCTACGGCTCGATGAACGGCTGGGCGGCGGATCTGATCGGCCAGGACGTCGCCGACAAGGTCGGCAAGTGCTGGGGCCTGGGCTCGGACACCACCAAGGACCCCGGCCCGTGGGAGGGTGAGCAGCGCAACATGTGGAAGCCCACCCGGCAGGAAGGGCTGTGGTTCCACGGTGGCAACCTGCACCAGTCGCGGCACTACTCGCTGTACCTGGCGCTGCAGCTCAAGGCCCGGCACGAGGGGATCCCGACGCCGGTGTATGGGCTGCAGGAGGTCCACCACCTGAGCTGATCCCGGGAAGCGACGAGCCGCCGGCGCGCACGACGCGCCGGCGGCTCGGCGTGCCGGGGCCTGTGCCGGGTCAGGCGTAGTGCCGCAGGACGAACTCGGTCAGGCCCTTGCGGATGGTCTTGATCGCGTGCTTCTGTCCCTGCCTGAGCATGAAGCCCGGCACCGGGATCTTCGGGTCGGTGGACATCGTCACCCGCACGCACGTCCCGCGCTCGGTGCGCGTCAGGAGATACTCGCCGTCCTGGGAGTGCTGTATCTCGCTCTCGAGCAGCGTCCACGACGTGGACTCCTCGGTCCACTCGTGCTCGATCACCTGTGTGTCCGAGATGCCGAACAGGGCGAGCGTCATGCGCACGACGCGGGGCCGGCCGTCGTCGTGTCGGGATTCGACCTGCACGTCCTTGTGAGAGGACGACCATTCCGGGATGCGCTCGATGTCGGTCAACGCGCGCATCACCTGCTCGGGCGTCGCCTCGATCTCGAACTCGTCTGACACCGATGCGGCCATATGCCTTCCCACTTCCTGGTCGATTCCCATGCCGGTGCTCCGGATACCCGCCTCGCGGACCCACGACACGTGTTCCGACGAACGAGTCCCCCGAATCGCTCTCGATAGTGACATAGATCACAAAACCGCCGTACGCTGGTCCAATGAGGCACGTGACCACCGGACCCCGGGACCTGCAGGTCGCCGTGGGCGACACCATCGAACTGCACCTGCCGGAGAACACCTCCCGCGACTACACCTGGTGCCCGACCCACATCGGCAAGGGGCTGCTGCTCAGCGACGTGCGATTCGTGCCGTCCCGGAATCCGCTGCCCGGAGCCGGCAGCGAGCGCATCCTCTACCTGCGCGCCAAGCGGGCCGGGACCTGGCCGGTGTCGCTGCAGCTGCAGCGGGCCGAGCACATGTCGGCGGACGAGCGGAGCATGACCGTCACCGTGACCTGACGGACCACCGCTCGTCGACCCCGGCCGGGTGCGGGTCGCCCAGGCTCCGGCAGTGCGCCAGGTAGCGCCGTGCCCAGTAGTGCACCGAGCGATGGTCGCCGGCCGCGGTGAGCCGGGCGAGGGCGCAGGTGCGGTCCACCAGCTGCTCGTGCAGGACCCGTTCCAGGATCGCCACCTGGCGCCGGTCGCCGGTCGTCGCGATCTGCTCCACGCAGCGACTCAGGCGCGCAGCCCGCACCGACGCGCGCTCGGGCGGCGCGCCGCCCTCCCGGAGGGCCTGTTCCAGGGCGTCCCGGTAGCCGAGCGCGTATTCCAGTCGGTGGCGAAGCCCACCGAGCTCCACCGGGTCGCAGGTGCGTCGACGACGCGCCTCCAGTACCTCGACCTGCGTCCGCGTCAACTGCAGCACCGCCCGAAAATGCGTGGCCAACGTGCTCTCGTCCATCGTTCTTCCTCGCTCGCCCGTATCGTCACCGTCGAGCAAACCCGGTGGCGCTTAGCTGCGGCTTAGCGCGGATCGGCCACGATCGGGCGAGTACACCCGTTCGCGGGGACTACGCTGAAGCCGTCCGGTCGCACAGGAGGCGAACGCCATGGCAGGACGCATCGTGCACTTCGAGCTGCCCTACGACGACGGTGACCGCGCCCGGTCCTTCTACCGCGACGCGTTCGGCTGGTCGCTCTCGGACGTCCCCGGCATGGACTACACCCTCGTCACCACGGGGCCCGTCGACGAGACCGGCTCCTCCACCGAACCCGGGTACATCAACGGCGGCATGTTCCGGCGCGACGAACTGAGAAGTCCCGTCGTGACCGTCGACGTCGAGGACATCGATGCCGCGCTGCAGAGGATCGAATCGCTCGGCGGGAAGACGATCTCCGCCCGAATGCCCGTCGGCGACATGGGATTCGCGGCGTACTTCTCCGACACCGAGGGAAACGTGATCGGGTTGTGGGAGTCGAGGCACGACTCGTAGGGGGCCGTCGCTTCGCGGCGTTCGACGAGCGCGGGTGGCATGGGCTTTCCTGGACGCCGACCGAGCACCGACCGCCGGTGGCGTCGAGGTGCTTCCCGAAGGACCGCCCCGACGCGGAACCGACCCCGGACGGGTGCTGGGCGCACTACAGCAACATCGCCGCCGAGGGTTTCCGCACCATGACCGTCGGGGCCACCGTCACCCTCGACTGGGAACAGGTCGCCGATCAGGACGCCTACCGGTACAGAGCGATCGAGCAACACCCCGGCAGTCGCCGCTCGCCCGCACCGTTCACGGTGACGCGCGCCTGTCCAGGATCACGGACGCGGTCGTTGCGATCACCCGGTCGTGGTGGCCGGTCAGTGCGACGAGGACGTCCCGCGCCGCAGGTCCGGGAATCTCGGCGAGCGCCTGCGTGACGCGCAAGCGTGCGGCTGCGTCGAGCGTGCCGTCGAGCACCTCCTGCACGGCTCGGACGACGTCGACCGTGGACACCGATGCGGCGGCCAGTATGCCCAGAACCTCGGCGGCTTCGACGTCGGCCCGGCCCTCGACGACCATCTCCAGCAGGATCGGCACGGCCTCCCCGGCGCCCCGGGAGCCGAGGGCCACGGCGGCACGGTCGCGCACGGTGGTGTCGCTGTCGTCGAGTGCCTTCTTCAGCAGTGCGGTCGCGTCCGGGAGGTGCATCTCCGCGACAGCGACGATCGCCCGCCGCCGGACGTCGGCGTCTGCCGAGTCCAGCCCGGCGGCCAACTCAGCCAGCCCGGCAGCCCCGGCCCTCGCCAACGACCAGCGCAGCGCCCCGGCGACGTTCGGGTCGTCCTCTGCGAGCACTGCCTCGGCCAGGGCTTCGACGGGCAGCGCGGCGTTCTCGTGCTGCGACAGGACGGCCTGCTGACGGTGGGACCCCGACTCGGAGTCGAACGCGTGCAGCAGTGTGACGATGCGCAGGACGTCCTCCCACGCCTCCGGCGCGGCCGAATCGACCCGCTCGAGTCGCGCGAGCAGTTCCGTCTCGGCGGCGATCCGCGCCCGGGTGTGCCGGATCAGGTCGCGCACCAACTCGGCCGGCGCGAAGTCGAGTTCGTCCAGCGCGCGCTTGGTTTCGTGCAGTGACAAGCCCAGACTCCTGAGACTCTCCACATGGAAGAGGCGGCGGATGTCGTCGGTGGTGTACTCGCGGTAGCCGCCGGACGTGCGGCCCGTCGGCCTCACCAGACCCAGGCCGTCGTAGTGGCGCAGCATGCGAGTGCTCACGCCGGAACGCCGCGAGACCTCACCGATCAACATCCCATCACCTGCCGGCTCGGTCCGGTGCGGTGGCGGCGACCCGTTTCGCCAGCTCCAGCGACAGCGTGAACCCGCTGTCGGGATCGAGGCGGAGCCGTTCGGTGGCTTCCGCATGCGCCCGGATGCCGGGGTCGGAGCTCGCGGTGGCAGCTTCCAGGACCGGCACGGCCGCCTCGTCGAGCATCGCCAGTGCACGGCTGAGGCTGAGCTGCAGGTCGTGGTCGCCTCGTCCGAGTGCGATCCCCAGAGCCACGGCGAGCCGGCCCTCGCTGCCGGCCGGCACGAGCGCGACAGCGGCCCGCCATGCGCTGCGGGCGACGTCGTCGTCTCCGTCGTGCAGCATCGTCGACACCGCAGGCCAGGCCTTCCGGTCGCCGATCTTGGACAGCGTGTGCAGGGCCTGGCTGCGGGCCTGCGCGGTGCCGGAGTCGAGTTCCTCGAGGAGTCTCGGCACGGTGACGTCGGCCGGGAGCCGGCACAGTGCCCACGTCAACATGTCGCGGACGAAGAAGTCCGGTTCGACGCCGCACCGGTCGACGAGGATGGTCGTGAGCCGCTCGTCGGCGACGGTGCCGGCCTCGAGCGCCGCCCGCAGACGAGTCGCCGGATCGTCACCGGTGAGGGCATCGACGAGGCGAGCATCCGGCTCGCCGTAGCTGGCTGTGTTCATGGGAAGCACCTCCTTCGCAGACCATTCGAGCGCTTGTCACAGTGTGAAGGTCAAGGGGCACGCTCGCCGGCGGGAGCATCCCCCTCGGTCACATCCGCCGTGTGTGGAATCGGAACTGTGCGTGGGCTGTCCGGCCCTGGGGTCACGGCTCGTTCACGCGGCGTGCCAGGTCGCGGTGCCCGACTGCACGGTGATGCTTGCTCCGTCGATGGTGACCGTGGCCGTGATGGTGCCCGCTCCGGTCTGTGCCGGCAGCAGGTCGGTGAAGGGGTCGGCGGTGCCAGTGACGCCGGTCGTCTCGTTGCGCCAGTGCACCGTGCACGGGCAGTAGTCGAAGTCCATGGTCCACCCGTGCAGCGGCGGAGTACTCGGATCGGTGCGCATGTATACCGCCGCGTTGATGAAGGGAGTGATATTGCCGACCGAGCCGGTGTTTCCGATGAAGATGCCCGGAATGTCGTGCACGCCGACGGTGCGGGTGAACGTCGACGCGGACGCGGTCGGGGCGGTGAGCACCGTCAGCCCGGTCGCGGCGGCGACGGTCGCGGTGACGGTGGCAAGGCGGCGCAGCGACGTGCGCAGCGGAGATCGTGTCAGCATGGTGCGGTCCTGTCTTGGCGGCGGGTATCCGGAGGCCGGAACAAGCGGGTACGGCGTCGAGGCGGCTCGAGGTGTGCTCGAGACCGGATGGGCGTGTTGGCGCATCGTCACTTCGCCGCGCGTCCTGGGTCAGCCGGCGCTGCCGGTAGCGATGGGGTTGTACGCCCATACCTGGCGGATGCTCTGGCCGGGGGCAGGAAGGGGACTGAGCCGGATCAGCGGGTTCGTCTGCCCGCCCGGGATGTGCTGGATGCAGTTGGCGGTCTGCCCGTGGAAGGACTGGCATTCGATCCGGTGTCCGGTGCCGTACGGGCTGAGAATCAGTGCCTTGTGCGCGTTCTCGCCGAACGCCCCGGGATCGAACGGGGTGACGAAGAATTCGGTCGCGTCGTAGCGCGGAGCGCCGTCCTGAGCGAGGGCGACCGCAGGCGCGATCGCCATGGTGGCGGCCACGGCCGCGACCGTGACTGTCAGAATTCGTCCGATCACTGCAGGGTCTCCTTCGCTCGGTACCGATCCGGCTCGTTTCATGATCGGGAAGGGCCGGTCCGGCGTTACGGGGTCCGGCGAGGCTGAACGTTGCGGAAGTCCCTGTGACACAACGCTCGCGGTCGACGAGGTGGCGGCACTGGCGGATTCGAGGATCAATGCCCTGAGGCGTTGTCGCAGTACCGAAGGCGAGCTGGTGGTGAGACGGGGCGCGACAGTCACGGCGCGCTCGGACGGCACCACCATCGACGTGGTATTTCCGAATGTGAGGAGAATGAAGGTGCATGTCGCATGATCAATCCCCGGCTCGAGCACTTCCTGCTATACGAACTGTCCGACGACTGGATGCCCCTGGGATCGTTCGTCGCCCTGACGGAACGGATCACCCCCGACGACTGCTCGTCCGGTCGGGTCCTCGCGATCATTCGCGACCTGGCGGAACGCGGATTCCTCTGCCTCGGCGGCTGGCCCGGAGACGGTCGGCCGTGGGAGCCGTGGGACGTTCCACTGGACGAGGCAATGGACCGGATCGCGCACGGCTTCGACGGTGAGGTCGGCTACCTGGAGGCGTCCCCCCGTCAGGCGGCGACCACGGAGGTGTTTCGCGCGGCGATCACCGCCCTCGGCGAGACGCGGCTGCGTGAACTCGGCGATCCTTACGAGCTCTACGGCGACCCATGGTGGGACGATCCGAACATGCGCGCGGAGGGGGAGTTCCCGCCGTGGCAGGACTGAGCCCGAGCACCGTGCCCTGAGGCGGACCCGCTCGACGACCCTGGCTATCTGCCCGCAACAGGGTGCTCGAGGTAGGCGCGTTCGGTACCGAGTACGTTGCCGACTACCGCGTCGTAGATCGGATACAGCCGGGGACGCTTGCGTGCGATCAGCTTGGACGCGGTAGTGCGGCGGACGCTCGGCACGATGCGCAACGCTTGCTCGAGCTGCCACACCAGTGACGCAGGAATCATCTCGTCCTCCTCGTCGACGAGGTCGCGGTCCGGCCGCGGTGGGCAGCGCACCGAACTCATCGCGCTGTTCGGCGACGCCGTAGGGGACGGGCGTCTTGCGCAGCAGCGCCTCGAGTCAGAGACGTCTGTTGCGATACCCGTCGGAGCCGTCGGCCACCACCTGAGCCTTCGCCGGATCGAGCACCTCGATCCGGTCCAGATTCGAGTAGAACGCGGCGGTGCTGTCGGCGACGAGTTCCGACAGGCCCCGCGCTCGGACGAGCCACCCGTCGGAGCCCCCTCGGCCTGGGTGACCAGCCACTCCTCGTCCCGCACCACGACGATCGAGCCGGGGGCGACGTCGAGTTCCGCCGCGTCCACTACCGGCGACTCGGCGGAACTCGACGTGGCGCTCAACTCGGATACCCGCTTTCTGGTGTGATCGACAAGGACCGGTCCGTTGCGAGGAATGATGCCGGCACCCTCCTCGGCGCCGCGTGCGCCCGGTCGGGGACGGACGGTGTCGTCCTCCCCGCGCTGTCCGGTCGGTGGGTGGTCGCCGCCGTGTCGATCGCTGCTCGCGGGCCGGGCTCGTCGTGTCGGTCCACCTCACCGACCTCGATCAGTTCCGCCCCTACGATGTCCCGCAGTGTCTTGGAGTTCCTCAGATTCCGGAGGTACGTCATCTGGGCCCTGGTGCCCTTGGCCAGGCCGTGTTCGTTCCGCGCCTTTTGGAGCGCGTCGACGATCCGGTGCCGGGATTCCTTGTCGCTCCGGAGCCAGGATTCCCTGAGCGTGGGCCACGCCTCGCGAACGAATTCGACTGTGGGGCGGGCGCCGTAGACCGTTCGCAGCGCGTCGGCCGGGCCTGCATCGGGGTCGTAGATCTCGAGGAGCGCATCGCTCAGGTCCCGAAAAAGCACGGGTAGGAGGTTCGACCACTTGAACTTGAACCTGGGCGCCGCAACCTCGAGCTTCCGCGTGAACCGTTGTCGGACTTCGGTCCGTCCTCGGACGACCCGAGTGGAACGCACTTCTCATCGCGGGACTCGCAGGACACGTTAACTCCCGGCCGGCGGCGGCTGTGCCGCTGGTGGTCGGGGACGACCGTGAACACACCCCAGCGCGGTGCCGACGAGGTATTCGGCGAGAACGCCTCGCATCGCGTTGCCGAGCAGGTCCGAGTACGCCCACGCCCAGAAGTCCCGCAACTGTTGCCCGAGGAGGCGCCCGGACTCGTGCAGCGGTTCGTTCCCCGCCTTCGGGACCGTGGGCGTTGCGTCGAGGCTCGGTACATCCATTCCGCGACACTTCCACACGGCGACACTTCCACGCAGCTCCCGTCCGGACCGGTCCGAACTGACAGAATCCGTTCCCGTCGCGGCGACCGCCGTCGCACCCGAGTGCCCGAGGAGCCCCATGTCGAGTCGCACAGCCGGTCTCAGCGTCGTGTCGGTCGCCGCGATTGCATTCCTCGCCGGATGCGCGCAGACCCAGGACGGGCAGCCGGTGGCCGAACCGGCCACCGCGACTTCCTCACGCCAGGCACCTGTCGGCGGGTCGGTGGCGGCCACGACGGCGGACGAGCAGCCGTGCGATCCCGCCGTCGACCTCGACGCGCCGGAGGTGTTCGCGGTGATCGAGCAGCTGCCCCCGCCCCAGCAGATCCCCGACGCGACATGGCTGCGGGCGTACAACGGCAACTACAACCGCTGCAGCGACCTCAGTTACGCGCAGGTCGGCATCGTGGGGGCGACCGGGTCGTCACCGACCCTCCTGCTGCTGTTCCACCGCGGCGAGTACGTCGGCACGGCCACGCCGTGCGCGCTGAACCCGGCGGTGGTCGCCACGGCCTTCGACTCCCTCGACGTCGAATACACCTACCCGCGCGAGGGCGAGCCGCACGCGGCCGCCACCGGGTTCGCGGAGCTGACGTTCACGTGGACCGGCGGTGAGGTCGTCACCGAAGGACGGCTGCCGGACGAGTACCTGGAGTCGACGGGGTGCGACGAAATGCGGTGACGCCGCCCGGCGATGCGGGTGCGCCGGGATCGGCGCGGACGTCGGTACGATCACGGCAAGTTCGGGACGCCACCCCCGGGGCTTCCCGACGGAACAGACAAGGCAGGAACGATGGCAGTCGCCCCCATTCCCGTGGACCAGCGCGTGATCGGCATCGATTCGCGACGCTTCGCCTCGATCGAGAAGGCGCTCGTCGAGCTGATCACCAACAGCGACGACAGCTACTCGCGTCTGGGCAACGGCGGCGCCGCAGCCGAGGCCCGCATCGACATCACCTACGAGCGCCACCAGTCGGGTGCGGTCCTGCAGGTCACCGACCACGCCGAGGGGATGCCGTTCGACCAGGCCGCCCGCATCCTGGCGTACGGGGGCGCGCACAGTCCGCTCTCGCGCGGCGAGGGACACGGCCGCGGCTACTTCGGCCGCGGCCTCAAACAGGCCGTGTTCGGGGTCGGCGCCGGGACGCTCGAGACCGTCAGGGACGGCCGGTTCACCCGCATCGACCTGTTCCGCGGCGAGAACGGCGGCTACCTGTACGACGACCACGGGGGCGACCGGCCCGTCGAGGACGACGACCGGGCACGCCTCGGTCTCGACGGCAACGGCACCCGGGTGACCCTGGTCGTGGAGAACCCGCACGTGGTCATCTCCCGGTTCCAGACCGTGGTGCAGACATTGTCCGACAACGTGTATCTGCGGGAGGTGCTGTCGCGGCGCACCGTCGAGGTGGTGCACGTCGCCGGCCGGCGGGAGATCCAGCGCAGCGGCAGGGTGCTCTTCGACGAACCCCCGGCGGTCGTCCTGATCGGTCCCGAGGCGCCCGGAAGTTTCGTCTACGAGGGCACCGAACACAGCTTCACCCTCACCGTGAAGCGGGCCAAGGGCGTCGAACTGACCATGTCGGGCGACGAGCGCACCAACGGCCTCGTCGTCGTGTCCGGCCTCGCCGTGCTCGACTGCCAGTTGTTCGCGTACGAGAACCAGGTGGGCGCCGAGTACCTGTTCGGCACGGTGCGCTGCGAGGCGTTGATCGAGCGGCTCGGTCGGGGCGAGCCGGTCGTCAGCGACGAGCGCGAGGGCCTCAACGAGAAGGATCCGTTCGTCGCCGCGTTCGCGAAGGCGGTCAGCGCCCGGCTCACCGAATACGTTCTCGCCGAACGGGATCAGCTCACACGCCTCGAGCACGCGACGACCTCCGGGACCACCGCGCACATGATCGACCGCCTGCTGCACCGGATGAGCGAGTCCGCGATCCGGGACCTCGGTCTCGGCCCGTCGCCGGCCTCGGCGCCGCCGGCGGCAACCGGAACGGAGGACGCGGTCGTCCTGCAGTTCACGACGCCGTTCTACTACCGCCGGCCCGGCCACCCGTTCCACGTCACCCTGGAGGTCGACACCGAGCGCCTTCCCGGCGACGACCGGCTGACGATCTCGTACACGCTGCCCGACTCGCTGCGGATCGACCCACGGCCCACCGAGATCGCCGTGGAGCAGAGGACCGGTGTGCAGCGGCTGGAATGGACCGTCGTGGGCGACACACCCGGGGAGCGCGGCGAGATCATGGTGCGGTCCGGTGCGTTCTGGGCGTGGTGTGAGATCGTCGTCGCCGAGGACGCGCCGTCGCCGCACCATGTCCCGCGGCCGCACCCGGCGCCGCCTCGTCCGGTGCAGCGCCGGCGGGTGTCCCGGGACCACGGCGAGGACATGTTCGTCGGCTACGACCTGCGTTATCTCGGGGACGACGGTGGACGCGCCGTGTACGACCCCGAGCATCGCACGATTCTCATCAACACCGGCGATCCCACCGTGCAGCTGTACCTCGACGGCCGGGGCCGGTTCCGGGACTCGGCGCGGCTGCTGCTGGCCGAGTTGTTCCTCGATGTGATCGCCGGCGAACTCGCACGACGATCCCTCGAGAACAGGGGCTTGCAGGACGACGTCCACGCCTACACTGCGACCAAGCAGAAGATCGTCCGCCGCTACGGCGCGCAGATCCACAAGTCGTTCACCTGACCGGGATTCGGGGTGGTGCCGTGACGAACGCACGCGGGTCGGTGGGGAGCCCTTCGGCGGACGCGATGCTCGACGTCGCGTTCGCGGAGGCCCGGCTGGGCCTCGCCGAGGGCGGCATCCCGATCGGCGCGGCCCTGTTCGCCGCGGACGGGACCCTGCTCGGCCGCGGTCACAACCGGCGCGTGCAGGAGGACGACCCGTCGCTGCACGCCGAGATCGCCGCCTTCCGGTCCGCGGGCCGCCGCCGCGACTACCGTGCGACGATCATGGTGACGACGTTGTCACCGTGCTGGTACTGCAGTGGCCTGATCCGGCAGTTCGGGATCGGCGCGGTGGTGATCGGGGAGAGCGTCACCTTCACCGGCGGCCACGACTGGCTCGCCGAGCACGGCGTCGAGGTGACGGTGCTCGACGATCGACGCTGCATCGACATGATGACGACGTTCGTCGCCGAGCACCCGGATCTGTGGCACGAGGACATCGGCGCCGCGCCGGCCGGGTAGGGGCGCTCACCGGGCCGGCGGCGGGGGAGCGGACGGTGCACAGTCCTCGACGGTGCTGCGGGCCAGTTCCGCGACGAAGTCCGCGGCGGTGCGGGACATCGCGAGCGCGCGCCGCTGCCGTCGCGCGCCGTTGCCCCGGCGCAGGATCCGCCGCACGGACGCGCGGGTGGACGTGAAGTCGCCGGTTTCCTCGAGGCCGGGTCGCACGTGTGCGAGCAGCGAACCCAGTAACCGGGCGGCAGGGACGGGCCGTTGCGTCAGCGGGTCCATTCCGTGTCCGTCGATGCCCTCGTGGGCGGCGCGCCAGCACGCGGCCTCGAGCCGCTCGGCCTCGAGCCGGGGTGCCGGGTCCCCGCGATGGACCGCGGTGAGTGCGGTGGACACGAGCCCACGGACGAGTGCGGCGGCGGTGACGGTTTCCTCGATCGTGGCGGGCACGTCGCAGATCCGGATCTCGAGAGTGGGCAGGTGCGGTGAGAGCCGGATGTCCCAGTAGACCATCGCGGGGTCGAGGACGACGCCGGCGTCGAGCATCATCGCGACGACGTCGTCGTAGTGCCGAGCCGACCGGAAGTAGGGCGGCGGCCCGCCGCTGGCCCAGCGCCCCCACTGGATGTGTCGCCAGCTCGCGTAGCCGGTGTCGGCGCCGGCCGTGACGGACGAGTTCGCCGTGAGCGCGAGCAGGGCCGGCAGCCAGGGCCGCAGGTGATTGCAGACCTGCACGGCAACCTCGCGATCGGGGACGCCGATGTGGACGTGGCAGCCGCAGATCACCTGGTCGGTGACCGCCCCGAAGTGCCGGGCCATCCGCCGGTACCGGGCGGCGTCGGTCAGCGCCCCCGGCGGGGTGGTCTCCAGAGGAGGTACGGCCGCCGCGAGCAGGCGGGACCCGGCGCTCGCGGCGGCGGCCGCCGCGACCGCCCGCGAGACGCGCAGTTCCCGGCGCAGCTCGTCGATCCGTGTGCAGACCGAGGTGGCGGTCTCGACCTGGCAGCGCGACAGTTCGAGCTGAAGGTCGAGCCCGGCGTCGCGGGCACCCGCCACGACGGCCGCGCTGTTGAGCCGGGGCCGGCCGGAGTCGGCATCGACGAGCAGCAACTCCTCCTCGACGCCCATGGTCAGCATCCGGACATCGTCGCGGTCGGATCCGGCACGTCGAGGCAGCGTGGACGTCATCGTCTCCTCCAACCGGGCCGCCGACACAGCTCGGCAGGACCGTGGCTCCAGCCTGGCACGTCACCCCGGCGGGCGGGACGGAAACGGCAGCGGAATCAGGCGGCGCCGACGGAGTGGAGTCCACGTGCCCACTGCTGCAGCGGCCGGTCCCCGAGGGCGATCGCGAGGGATTCGAGGGTGTGGAGCCGGTCGGCCAGCTGGTCCGCGAGGACGTGTTCGAGGGCGACGACGCTGCGCCTGTCCGCCGACCCGGCGATGGTGGCGATGCAGTCGCTCAGCCGCGCTGCCCGGGACGACGATCCGGTCGCAGAGGTCGTGCGCGAATGCAGAATTCGTTCGAGCGCGTCGCATCGTTCGGAAACGTGGCGGATGTCCGCCGCAATGTGCCGCTTCGCCCTCGGACGTGTGCTGTGCGCGTGGCGGATTTCGAGGATGCGCAGTTGCGTGCGTACCAACTGGTGTACGGCCCGGACCTGGTCGTCCAGTGCGTTCGAATTCGTGTTCATCGGGTTCCCTCGCCGTATTCGATGGTAGTCCCTGCGCCACGACGATCCGGCGCATATCGGAGAAACGCGACCTTTCGGCTCCGGGCGGCGCATCCCGGATTCGGGCCGGATTCGAGAGAATTCGGACGGCGATGTCGAGAACCCGCGACCGGCTCCGTCCCCGAATCGAATGCGACCACAATGGGTCGCACCAGCACCGAGGAGAACACGATGGCCAAGTACCTGCTGCTCAAGCACTACCGCGGCGCCCCGGCTGCCGTCAACGACGTGCCCATGGACCAGTGGACGCCGGCGGAGATCTCGGCCCACATGCAGTTCATGCACGATTTCGCGGCCCGGCTCGAAAAGTCCGGCGAGTTCGTCGACGGTCAGGCACTCGCCCCGGAGGGGGTGTTCGTGCGGTACGACGGCGAGGGCCGGCCCCCCGTCACCGACGGCCCGTTCGCCGAGACGAAGGACCTCATCGCCGGCTGGATGGTGATCGACGTCGACGGCTACGAACGCGCCGTCGAGCTCGCCGGCGAGTTGTCGGCCGCCCCCGGCGCGGGGGGAAAGCCGATCCACGAGTGGCTCGAGGTGCGCCCCTTCCTGACGGCACCGCCCAACATGACGGAGTGACCGTCCGGTGAACGAGCTCGAACTCCGCACTCTCGTGCCCAGCGTGCTCGGAATCCTCGTCCGCCGCGGAGCAGATTTCGCGGCGGCCGAGGACGCCGTGCAGGATGCGCTCGTCGAGGCGATCCGCACCTGGCCGGCCGACCCACCCCGGGACCCGAAGGGCTGGCTGATTGCGGTGGCCTGGCGCCGGTTCCTCGACGCCGCCCGCACGGACGGCGCCCGCCGGCGCCGCGAGGACCTCGTCTGCGCGGAGCGAAGCCGGCCGAGCGGCCACGGCGCCGAGCCGGCGCCTGTTCCTGCGGTGGACGACACTCTCCAGCTCTACTTCCTGTGTGCCCACCCGTCGCTGACGCCGTCGTCCGCGGTCGCCCTCACGTTGCGTGCCGTCGGCGGACTGACCACCCGTCAGATCGCCCGCGCGTATCTGGTGCCCGAGGCGACCATGGCGCAGCGCATCAGCCGGGCCAAGCGCACCGTCTCCGGGGTGCGGTTCGACCGGCCCGGCGACGTCGCCACCGTGCTGCGCGTGCTCTATCTCGTCTTCAACGAGGGGTACTCCGGCGACGTCGATCTCGCGGCCGAGGCCATCCGGCTCACCCGGCAGCTCGCCGCCGCGATCGACCATCCCGAGGTGGCGGGGCTGCTCGCTCTCATGCTGCTCCACCACGCCCGGCGCGCCGCCCGGACGGCACCCGACGGCAGTCTGGTGCCCCTCGCCGAGCAGGACCGCAACCGATGGGACACCGAGTCGATCGCCGAGGGTGTCGAGATCCTGCAGGCGGCGCTCGCCCGTGACCGGCTGGGCGAGTTCCAGGCCCAGGCGGCCATCGCGGCACTCCACGCCGATGCCCCCAGCGCCGAGGAGACCGACTGGGTGCAGATCGTCGAGTGGTACGACGAGCTCGTCCGGCTGACCGACAGCCCGGTCGTCCGGCTCAACCGTGCGGTGGCCGTGGGTGAGGCGGACGGGCCGCAGGCCGGCCTCGCCGCGCTCGCGGCGCTGGACGACTCGCTGCCCCGCTATAGCGCGGTGGCGGCGTACCTCCACGAGCGTGCCGGCGACCCGGCGACGGCGGCGCGGTTGTACGCGGAGGCAGCCCGGAAGGCTCCGAACCTCGCCGAGCGTGACCACCTGACCCGCCAGGCGGCCCGGCTCAACGCCCGGGTGCGCCGCTGAACGGGAGAGGCCGCTGAACGGGAGAGGCCGCTGAACGGGAGAGGCCGCTGAACTGGGTGGCGGTACCCGGGTGAGCGGCGGGGGCGGGCCATGCTCGCATCGCGGCGGCGCGAGCTCAGTCCTCGGGCAGGGGAGCCGACCACAGCACACGGGTGCCACCGGTGGCGAGCGCGGCAGCGGCGAAGGTGCCGGCGGCGTCCTCCGCCCGGGAGGCGAGGTTGTGCAGTCCACTGCGCGCGACGGTGGCCGGAAGACCGATGCCGTTGTCGGTGACGTCGAGGGTGAGGTAGTCGTCCACCGACACGGTGACGGTGACGGTGTCCGCGCCGGAATGGTGCACCACGTTGCTCATCGCCTCCCGCAGCACCGCCTCCGCGTGGTCGGCGAGGGGACCGGTGATGACGTTGAGCGGCCCCGACATGCGCACCACGGTGCGCAAGCCCGCATCGGCGGTCTGTTCGGCGACGATGTCCTGCAGGGCCTGGCGCAGTTGCCGGCCGCTCTCCGGCCCGCTGTGCAGGTCGAAGATCGCGGTGCGCACATCGGTGATGATGCTCTGCACGTCGTCGATCAAGTCGGCCAGGCGCCCGCGGATCTCCGGGGAGCGGGTGCGGGCATGCGTGCTCTGCAGGTTCAGGCCGTGGGCGAACAACCGCTGGATGACATGGTCGTGCAGATCCCGCGCAATCCGGTCCCGGTCGGCGAACACGGTCAGGGAATTGAGCCGCCGCTGGTCGTCGGCCAGCTTCAGCGCGAGCGCCGCCTGGTCGGTGAAGGACGTGGCGAGGAAGAGCTGACGGTCGTCGAAGGGTTCCCGACCCGCGGTGCGAACGACCGACAGCACCCCCGACACGGTGTCGGCCGAGGCACGCAGGGGCAGCAGCAGCGCCGGTCCGTGCCGGTCGCCGTCGCCGTCGAACTCCGTGACCTGGAGCGGTCGCCCGCCCCGGTACACGACCCCGGTCGCGGTGCCCTCCACCCGGATCCGTTTGCCCTCGAACGCCGCGGGGTCCGAACCGGCGTACGCGGTGACGACCAGGGCCGAGACCTCCTCCGGCGGCACGTCGGTGTCCTCGGGCTGGGCGATCTGGACGTGGTCCGCCTCCGCCAGCACCAGCGCGCGCCGGGCGATCAGGTCGAGCACGTCCTGCGGGGCGGTATCGGCCAGTAGTTCCGCCCGGATCTCGCTCGTGGCCTCCTGCCAGCGCTGCCGCAGCCGGGCCTCCTCGAACAGGCGCGCATTGTCCACCGCGATGCCCGCCGCGGCCGCGAGGGCCTGCACGATCACCTCGTCGTCCTCGGTGAACGACTGGCCGTTCGCCTTCTCGGTGAGGTAGAGGTTGCCGAACACCTCCCCGTGCACCCGGACCGGGACACCCAGGAAGGTCCGCATCGGCGGGTGGTGGTCCGGGAAGCCGGACGAGGCCACGTGCTGGGCCAGGTTGTCGAGACGGATCGGTTTCGGTTGCTCGATCAGCAGCCCGAGCAGGCCGTGACCGGTGGGGAGGTCGCCGATCGACGCGCGAGCGTCCTCGTCGATGCCCTCGTACACGAAGTTCTGCAGTCCGTCGCCACGGCGATTGAGCACGCCCAGGGCGCCGTAACGACAGTCCACGAGTTCGATGGCCGCGTGCACGATGCGTGCGAGCGTCGCCTCGAGCTCGAGGCCGGACGCGACCGTGAGCACGGCCTCGAGCAGCCCGTCGATCTGATCGCGCGCGACGATCACCTGGTCGATGCGGTCCTGGACCTCCGCGAGCAGCTCCCGCAGCCGCAGTTGGGACAGCGTGCCCGAGAGCAACGGTTCCTCGTCGGCAGCCATCGCTCATCCCTTCAGTGGATCCCGGGCCCCGGGCCACGCCCCGGCCGCTTCGGAAGGCCCGGTTTCTCCCATTGTGCCGAGGGTAATCCGCGGACCGCCGCCGCCGCGGTGACTTGCGCCCCCACGGTGACGACTTTCGACCCTGCTGCTTGCGGACACGACGGACCACTGTGGAGTCGGAGAACGTCTCCACAGGTGAAGAAGGTCCAGGATGACGACGGGTCCGGAATCCCCGCTCTCCCCGGGGCGGTGCATGGCGCTGTTGCGCTCGGTGCCGACCGGCCGTCTGGTCTACACCGACGGCGCACTGCCGGCGGTGCATCCGGTGACCTTTGCCGCCCCGAACGGCGAGATCGTCGTTCCCACCGGGGACGACGGGTGGTTCGAGCGCTTCGACGGCGGGCTGCTCGCCTTCCATGCCGAGCAGCTCGAGGAGGCGGTCCGGACGGGATGGAGCGTGGTCGCGATCGGCCGCGCCCGGCTCGTGCGGGGCACCGACGGCCTCCTGGGATTCGACGGTGACCACGGTGTGCCGTGGGGCATCGGCCCGACGGATCCGCTCCTCGTCATCGACGTCGAGCACATCAGCGGGCGGCGCACCACGCTGCCGTGGTGGCCCGGCGCGGGCAGCTGATCGTTCTGCGGCCGTCGACCGCCCGGTCCGAGCCGGTGTGAGCGGGCTCACCGTGCGGTACCGTGCTGTCCGGGGATTGGAGGCTGCCGCATGGTCAGGGTCTTTCTCGTCGACGACCACGAGGTGGTCCGCCGTGGCATCGCGGATCTGCTCACCACGGATCCCGACCTGACGATCGCGGGGGAGGCGTCGTCGTACGGCGAGGCCCTCGTCCGGGTTCCGGCCGCGGAACCCGACGTGGCCGTGCTCGACGTCCGGCTCCCGGACGGCAACGGCATCGAGCTGTGCCGGGAGCTGCTCTCACAGATGCCGCAACTGCGCTGCCTGATGCTGACCTCGTTCACCGACGAGCAGGCGATGCTCGACGCGATCCTCGCCGGCGCGAGCGGATACGCGCTCAAGGACATCCGCGGCACCGAGCTGATCCGGGCCGTGCGGGACGTGGGCGCCGGCAAGTCCCTGCTCGACAGCCGCGCCGCGACCACGCTGATGGCGAAGCTGCGCGCCGACACCAGCGGCGGCGACGGCCCGTACGCGAACCTGACCGAGCAGGAGCGGAACCTGCTCGCGCTGCTCGGCGAGGGGCTGACCAACCGTCAGATCGCCGAACGGATGTTCCTGGCCGAGAAGACGGTGAAGAACTACGTGTCGCGGCTGCTGGCCAAGCTCGGTGTGGAGCGCCGCACCCAGGCCGCGGTCCTGGCGACGAAGATGCCACCGAGACGCCCCGGGGGGCGCTGAGCGGTCCCCGGGCCCCGCGCGGCCACGACGGCAGGACGAATCCATGGCGGAGCAGCGGCCCCGGTTCGAGCGGCTGAGTCCGCTCGACGTGGGCAACCTGCGCGTCGAGGACCGCGGGGTGCCGATGCACGTGGCGGCGCTCGTCGTCGTGGACGGGACGCCGCTGTGCGATGCAGCCGGACGGCTCCGCCTGGCGGCGATCCGCGACCACGTCGAGCGCCGCACCCGTCGAGCACCGCGGCTGCGCCAGCGGCTGCACCGGCCGCCGCCGGGTGCCGGACCGCCGGTGTGGGTCGACGACCCGCGCTTCGACATCTCGTACCACGTCCGGACCCGCGCCCTGCCCGCGCCCGGCGACGAGGCAGCCCTGGTGCGCGCGTGCGCGGAACTCGACGAGCCGCGCCTCGACCGGTCGCGGCCACTGTGGGAGATGTGGCTGCTCACCGGTCGCGACGACGAGACGATCGCGCTGCTCGTGCGGCTGCACCATGTGGTCGCCGACGGTATCGCCGCCCTCGAACTGTTCGGCGCGCTCCTCGACACCGCCTCCGTGCCGGCCGACGAGGGGCCGGCCGACGAGGGGCAGGTTCCCGTGCCCACCCCGGTGCAGGTGCCCTCGGTGCACGCCCTCGTCCGCGACAACCTGCGCCGCCGGACCACGGCCGCGCGGCATCGGATCCGGGCGGTGCGGCCGACGGTGGCGGCGCGACGGGCCGCCCTGCGGATGCGGCAGGTGCGCGCGCTCGTGCGGCGCAGCAAGGCCCCGAGGGTACCGTTCGACGGTCCCGTCGGACCACACCGCCGGCTGAGCCTGGTGCGCTGCGACCTCGCCGAGATCCGTCGCGTCGCCCACGCGCACGGAGCGACGGTCAACGACGTCGTACTCGCCGCCGTCGCGGCCGGCGTGCGGCGCCTCCTCGACGCACGCGGCGTACGCGACCCGGACCTGGTGCTGACGGCGTCGGTGGCGGCGTCGTTGCGTACCGCCGAGGACCGGAGCCCGGGAAATCGGGTCGGGATCCTGCTCGTGGCCCTTCCGGTGGGCGCCGGATCGGTCGCCGCCCGCCTCGCGGCGATTGCCCGCGAGACGGCCCGGCTCCGGCGGGAGCCGCCGCTGCAGCCCGGGGGCCGGCTGCTCCAGCGCTGGACGGTGCGGGTCATGCGGCGTCAACGACTGGTGAACCTGTTCGTCAGCAATCTGGTCGGCCCGCCCGTGCCGCTGCACTTCGCCGGTGCCCGCATCCGCGAGATGTTCCAGATCGGGGTGGTGCAGGGCAATGTCGGGCTCGCCGTCGGCGTCCTCTCCTACGCGGGCCGGCTGAATATCGATCTGGTTGCGGACGCGGTGCTCGTTCCCGATCTCGAGATCGTGGCCGAAGGATTCTCCGCCGCCGTCGACGAATTGTGTGCGGCGCCGATTGCGCGCCCCGAAGCGGGACGACCTGCGTGAATTGCGACGCGACGGGCATTGCCACCGCGGTCCGTATTGCGGGAATTCCGCGGAACGTCGTATCTGCCGGATTGTGTCTCGAATTGCAGACGCTCGGAGCCTCCGGTAACAATTGAGCCGGTGCGCGACCCGCACCGCCGTGTACAGCATCAGAAATGGAGTTACCTAATGGACCTCGCTTTCCTCAGCGAATTCTTCGACGCCGTGTCGACGCTCTTCGACGCGCTCGACTTCTTCTCGGGTTCGGCTGAGGCCGCCGGCAGCTCCGAGGCTGCTGCGTAGGCTCGACTCGACGAGCAGGCGGCCTGCGGTTGCACAACCGCAGGCCGCCTTCTTGTGAATTCCCGCGGGTAAATATCTCGATTTCGGAAAACAAACAATCGGTAACGTCGCCGTCGCGGCAGTTTCAGCCGACGTCGCCCTCGGCCAGGGTCACCGGTCGCATGTACTCGGTGATGTATTCACGCACCCACCACGCGCCGGTCTCCCGGCGCTCGCGCCGCGTGGTGTACCGATAACTGAAATACCGGGCCCGCACCCACCGCGGCGGCTCGTCGGGAAACGGATTACGGCGCAGCAACGCCGTCACGTGCTCGTCGTTGGTGAGCAGCTTCTCGAGCAGCCGCCCGAACCAGGACCGCGCGTAGTCGGGGGACAGCGCAGCGAACCACATCAACCAGTCCAACCGTAGGTGGTACGGCGCGTACTGACGGGGCCGGCGGTGCACGTCGCCGGGCTTGCCCTTGAACTCGTACTCACGCCACACGGTGCCGGGACCGACGTCCCGATCCGAGGTGCCCTCGACGATCACCTCGTGCCGGTGCCGGGTGATGCTGCCGAACGCACCGTAGGTGTTGACGAAGTGCCATCGATTGAACGAGGCGTTCATCGCCTGCCGGTGGGAGAGCATGTTCCGCACCGGCAGGTAGCTCAGCACCGCGACCGCCCCGGTCAGCGCCAGGACCGCGGCCACGAACACCGTCGGTGTCGGCCCGTACCCCGTGCCCGGCTCGAGCGGCAGCAGACGCTCCCACCAGTCGTCGGGGATCACCGACAGCGCCAGCACGATCGCCAGCCAGTTCAGCCAGGAGAAGTTCCCGCTGGCCACCAGCCACAGCTGGGTGACGATCATGATCGACGCCGCGATCCCCGCGATCGGCTGCGGCGCGAACAGGAAGAACGGCACCACCAGCTGGGTGACATGGTTCCCGGCCACCTCGACCCGGTGCAGCGGCTTCGGCAGACGATGGAAGTACCAGCTCAGCGGCCCCGGCATCGGCTGGGTCTCGTGGTGGTAGTACAGGCACGTCAGGTCCCGCCAGCACCGGTCGCCGCGCATCTTGATCAGGCCCGCGCCGAACTCGAGCCGGAACAGCAGCCAGCGGAGCAGGATCAGGCCGAGCAGCGGCGGGGCGGTGTCCGCGTTGCCGAGGAAGATCGCCAGGAATCCGGTCTCGAGCAGCAACGATTCCCAGCCGAACGAGTACCAGACCTGACCGACGTTGACGATCGACAGGTACAGCAGCCACATCAGGAACCAGACGAGCATCGAGGCGATCAGCGGCAGCCGGTCCGTCACCCCGAGGGCCGTCGCGGCAGCCAGGACCGCGCCGAGACCGGCGACCGCCGCGAAGAGACGGTCCGAGTAGCGCAGGTGGAACACGCTCGGGGCACGCCCGAACGACGTCGCGCTCAGGAAGCGGGGGATCGGCGTCAGGCCGGCGGTTCCGAGCAGCGCCCGGAACTGATTGAGCGCCACGAGGAACGCGACGAGGTAGACCAGGGCGAGCGCGCGCGTGCACAGCAACCGTCCCAGCGAATACCCCTCGGCGTCGTACCATTCCACGGCAGGTCACCTCGTACCGGTGCGGACCCCTCGAGCATGGCACGCGCACCGCGTTCCGGGTACGGAATCCCCGCGGTGCGAGGCGGCGTCAGCGCAGCGCCGGCGGGTTGTCCAGGTCCCGCGCCGTGTACGTGTCGCACGCCGCGATCTGCCCCGTCGTGTACCCGGCGAGGAACCACTTCTGCCGCTGTTCGGACGAGCCGTGCGTCCAGCCCTCGGGGTTGACCCGCCCGCCGGCGGAGGCCTGGATCCGGTCGTCGCCGACGGCGGAGGCCGCCGACAGGGCGTCGCGGATGTCCTGGTCGCTGAGCGGCTGCAGGAACGGCTCCCCGGTGTTCGGATCCGGCTGCTTGTCGGCGTGGTACGCCCACGCGCCGGCGTAGCAGTCGGCCTGCAGTTCGGTGCGGACCGCCCCGGAGTCGGCGCCACGCGGATCGGCCTGCGCGCGGCCGAGGTCGCCGAGCTGGTTCTGCAGATGGTGACCCACCTCGTGCGCGACGACGTATTCCTGCGCGAGCGGGCCCGCGTTGGCACCGAACCGGGTGACCAGATCCTGGAAGAAGCTGGTGTCGAAGTACGCGGTCCGGTCGGCCGGGCAGTAGAACGGCCCGACGTCGCTCGTGGCGTTGCCGCAGCCCGTCGCGACCGCGCCGGAGAACAGCACGACGTCGGGCCGGACGTACTCGACGCCGGTCTGCCGACCGAGCTGCTGTTCCCACACCGCGTCGAGGCTGCCGACGGTGAACTGGACGCGGCAGTCGACGCTCGCGTTGGCGTCCGCACCCGTCTCGCAGCCCTCGAGGGTGCCCGAACCGTACTGTCCGGACTGCTCCGGGGCGCCGCTGCCGAGCAGGGAACCGGGGTCACCCCCGAACAGCAGTGCCAGGATCAGCACCACGAGGCCGCCGGCGCCACCGCCGATCACGATCCGCCCGCCGGGGCTGCCCCCGCCGCCGAGCTGGATCCGGCCGCCCTCCATCCGCGCGCCCTCGTTGAACGTCATCGCCGCCTTCGCTTTCTCGTCGCAGGGTGACCGACCGGTTCAGCTTGGCACGGCCGATCGGGTACGGGTGTCCTCGGCGGATATGTGCCTTTCGTAGGATTGCAGCGACGACGTCCCTCGCCAAAGTTGTTTCGAAAGGAATTCCGTGCTGCGCACCCATCTCGCCGGCTCGTTGCGAGCCGAGCACGCCGAGCAGACCGTCACCCTCACCGGCTGGGTGGCCCGGCGCCGCGACCACGGCGGGGTGATCTTCATCGACCTGCGCGACGCGTCGGGCGTGTCGCAGGTCGTCTTCCGCGAGGGCGACGTCCTCGAGCAGGCACACCGTCTGCGCGCCGAGTACTGCATCAAGGTCGTCGGGGTCGTCGAGGTCCGCCCCGAGGGCAACCAGAACTTCGACATCCCCACCGGCGCCGTCGAGGTGAACGCGACGCAGCTCGAGGTGCTCAACGAGGCCGCACCGCTGCCGTTCCAGCTCGACGACCAGGTCGGGGAGGAAGCCCGCCTCAAGTACCGCTACCTGGACCTGCGACGCGAGGGCCCCGGCAAGGCGATCCGGCTCCGCAGCAAGGTCAACGCCGCCGCGCGTGCCGTGCTCGCCCACCACAGCTTCGTGGAGGTCGAGACTCCGACGCTGACGCGCTCCACCCCCGAGGGCGCACGCGACTTCGTGGTGCCGGCCCGGTTGCAGCCCGGCAGCTTCTACGCGCTGCCGCAGTCGCCGCAGCTGTTCAAGCAGCTGCTGATGGCCGGCGGCATCGAGCGCTACTACCAGATCGCCCGCTGCTACCGGGACGAGGACTTCCGCGCCGACCGTCAGCCGGAGTTCACCCAGCTCGACATCGAGATGGCCTTCGTGGGCCAGGACGACGTGATCCTGCTCGCCGAGGAGATCCTGCACGCGCTGTGGCGCCTGATCGGCCACGAGCTGACCACACCGATCCCGCGCATGACCTACGCCGAGGCGATGCGCCGCTTCGGCTCGGACAAGCCCGACCTGCGTTTCGGTCTCGAACTGGTCGAGTGCAAGGAGTTCTTCAAGGACACCACCTTCCGGGTCTTCCAGGCCGAGTACGTCGGTGCGGTCGTCATGCCCGGCGGTGCGAGCCAGCCGCGGCGCCAGCTCGACGCCTGGCAGGAGTGGGCCAAGCAGCGGGGTGCGAAGGGCCTGGCGTACGTACTGGTCGGTGAGGACGGCGAGCTGTCCGGACCGGTCGCGAAGAACCTCACCGACACCGAGCGGGCCGGGCTGGCCGCGCACGTCGGTGCAGCGCCGGGGGACTGCATCTTCTTCGCCGCCGGCCCCACCAAGCCCATGCGTGCGCTGCTCGGTGCCGCGCGCGGCGAGATCGCCCGCAAGCTCGATCTCATCGATCCCGACGACTGGAAGTTCGTGTGGGTCGTCGACGCCCCGTTGTTCGAGCCGGCCGCCGACGCCACCGCGTCCGGCGACGTGGCGCTGGGCACCTCCGCGTGGACCGCGGTGCACCACGCCTTCACCTCGCCGATGCCCGAGCACCTCGACACGTTCGACACCGACCCCGGTTCGGCGCTCGCCTACGCGTACGACATCGTGTGCAACGGTCACGAGATCGGCGGCGGCTCGATCCGTATCCACCGCATGGACGTCCAGCAGCGGGTGTTCAAGGTGATGGGAATCTCCGAGGAGGAGGCGAACGAGAAGTTCGGCTTCCTGCTCGAGGCGTTCAAGTACGGCGCGCCGCCGCACGGCGGCATCGCCTTCGGCTGGGACCGCATCACCGCCCTGCTCGCCGGCGCGGACTCGATCCGCGAGGTCATCGCGTTCCCGAAGTCCGGGGGTGGCGTCGATCCGCTGACCGACGCCCCGGCGCCCATCACCGCCGAACAGCGCAAGGACTCGGGCATCGACTTCAAGCCGGAGCCGAAGCCGGCCGGGAAGTAAGAGGTGCACCGGGTCACGGGACCGGCATCCGTTCGTGCTGCCCACGCACGTTTCGGTCAAGATGCGGTTCGTGCACGAACTGATCGTCGTCCGAACCGGGTAGATTGTCAGGCGATGACTGCAACATTGGCGGAGCCCATGTCGGAAGTGGTGGAGGCGGCGGAGAAGCTGCTGACCCGGCGCACCGGCGCACCCGTGACCTTGGCCGATCCGGTGGATCTCGGCGGCAGCGGCCGCTCGGTGGTCCTGCGCGTGCGGGTCGCGGCGAACCCGTTCTCCCTGCCGCGCACCCTCGTGCTCAAGCAGGTGCCGCCACGCGCGAACCGGCAGGTGGGTTTCCGCGGTGCCGCCACCGACGACGAGGTCGCGTTCCTCCGGGAGGCGGTGTCCTACCAGTTCGCTACCGCCCTGCCCAAGGACGACCGGCCCGGCGCCGAACTCCTGGCCTACGACTTCGAATCCCGTCTGCTCGTGCTCAGCGATCTCGGCGACGCCACTCCGATCGCGACGCTGCTGCGCAGCGACGACACCGACACGGTCACCAACACCCTCATGGCCTTCGCCCAGGCCCTCGGCCGGATGCACGCCGCGACCGTCGGGCGCGACGAGGACTTCGCCGCGCTGCTGCGTCGCGCCGAGGTGGCGCACTTCGCCGACGCCGTCGTCGAGCAGGCCACCGGCGCGCTCCGCGGGGTGCCGGACCGCTTCGCCACCGAGTTCGGGCTCGAGGTGCCGCAGAGCGTGATCGACCGCGCCGAGCGGGCCGCGAAGCTGTTCACCGCCGGCCGGTTCCGGGCGTTCAGTCCCTCGGATCTGTGCCCGGACAACATCGTCGTCGGGGACGAGGGCGTGCAGTTCCTCGACTACGAATGGGGCGGCTTCCGCGACGCCACCCTCGACATCGCCTATGCCCTGACCTCCTTCCCGGCCTGCCTGTGCAAGGCACCGCTCACCCTCGAGCGGGCCCGCGCGATGGCCGACGCGTGGCGCGCCGAGGTGGTGGGCATGTGGCCCTCGCTCGGCTTCGACGAGGTGCTCGCCGAGCGGTTGCTCGACGCACAGCTCGCGTGGGTGTGGCTGAGCACCTACCTGTTCGTTCCCGAGGACCCGGCCCGCATCGCTGCGGTGCGTGACCACCATCTGTCGGTGCCGTGGACCGACGCGCTGCGCACCCGCTGGTCGCTGCTCGCCGACTTCGCCGGCGACGCCGGACACGACGACGTCGCCGGGCATGCCCGGGACGTCCTCGACCGGCTCGAGCGGCGCGTCGGCGACTGACCACACCACGCCCGGAGCGCCCCGGCGCGGATGCTCGGAGGGCCCCGGAGCGGGACGCTCGAAGGGCCCCGGAGCGGGACGCTCGAAGGGTCACGGAGCGGGACGCTCGAAGGGTCACGGCGCGGTGCGTGCGCAGATCGCCTCGACGAACCGGCCCACCTCCGACTCGGGCAGATGCACGGCCAGGTCGGCCTCGCTGATCATCCCCACCAGCCGATGCTCCTCGACGACGGGCAGCCTGCGGATGCGGTGTTCCTCCATCACCGTCAGGACCCGGCCGACGTCCGCGTCCGCGTCGACCACGTAGGGCTTGCCGTGGGCGAGCGCACCGGCCGTCATCGAACGCGGGTCGCCGCCCGCTGCCACGCACTCGAGCACGATGTCGCGGTCGGTGATGATGCCGTGGAGCCGATTGTCGTCGCCGCAGATCGGCAACGCGCCGATCTCCAGTTCCCGCATCCGCCGGGCCGCGGTCTCGAGGGTGTCGTGTTCACCGATGCAGACCGCGTCACGGTGCATGATGTCGCGTGCAGTGGTCATCACTGCCTCCTCCGTTGAAAACGGTTACTGCCCTTCCATTGTCACGCGCGGCGGCGGGCGGTGGAAGGGGGGAGGGGCCATCGAACTCACCCGGCGAAGGCGTGCGTCGCCGCGCGGCCGTCCCAGCCGCCCGGCGGCTCGGCCAGCCCGAACAGCGCCGCGACCGTCGGGGCGACGTCGAGGGTGCGGACGGGGTCGGAGACCGTCGAGCCCCGGCGGAGGCTGGCGTGCCCGCCGGCGACGAAGAACGGGATCTCGACGGTCGCGGCGTGACCGTGATTGCCCGGGATCGGATTCGACAGCGGGCTCGGATCGGAGAACCGCCACCCCGCGTCGCACAGCGCGACCAGATCGCCCGCGGCCGCCCCGAGACCCAGATCCGCTCCCGCGTACAACTCGGCCACGCCCGGCACGGCGGAGGTCACCTCCCGCATCCGCGCGACCGCCTCGAGACGGGCCGCCGGATCGCCGACCCAGTACAGCAGGTTCGCGCCACCGTTCTGCGCGGTGCGCACCGAGCCGGCGAGCAGCGGGTCGGCGCCGAGCACGTCGACGAGTCCGATCACCTGGTCCGGCGCCGACCAGTCCATCCCGTGGTCGGCCAGCACCATCAGCACCGAGCGTTCCCACCGCCCTGTCGCGCGCAGGAACTCGACGAACCGCGCCACCTGCTCGTCCGCCGAGCGCAGCGCCGCCGTCCGGGCGAGCCGCAGTGACGCGCCGAGCACGTCCAGGTGCCCGACGCGGTCCACATCGCCGAGATTGGTGAACGTGAACCGCGGAGACCGCTCGTCCACCACGGAGATCAGCGCGTCGACCGTGAACCGGTCCGGGGCGTGCTCGGTGAGCGGGAGCAGCGGCACCGGATCCCACGCCACCGACGCGCGACCGCCGAACAAGCCGTGCAGGTACCGCTTGGACAGCACGCTCGCCGTCGTCAACCCCAGTTCGCGGGACAACCGGTCGAGCACCGTGGCGGCGCGCAGGTCGGCCGGCCGATCCAGGTCCCGGGTGCGTCCGAGCGCCGGGTCGAAGACCGAATTCGCGGGCACCCCGTTCCGGTGCGGCAGCACACCGGTCATCATCGCCGCATGGTTGGGCAGCGTCTCGGCCACCGGAATCGCCCGGGCCGCGGTGTACCGGGTGCCGGCGTCGGCGAGCGCCACGAGATGCGGCGTGAGACCCGGCGCGAGCTCGTCCGGACGCATCCCGTCGACGACGAGGACGTGCACGTCCGCGTCCGGAACCAGCGCCGACGTGGCCGCCCTCGCCGGTGCCGCGCCGATCAGGGCCGCGCCGGCCAGCACGGCCGTGCCCGCGAGCATCGTGCGCCGGTCGATCGCCCCGGCGGGCCGCCTCACGGCCGGTCCGCCCGGCGGTGCGCACCGGGGTCGAGCGGGCCGGCCGGGGCGAGCCGCGGCGTGCCGGCTGCGACCCGTCGGCTCGTGCCGTACCGCACGCCGGTCCCCGGGTCGGTCGGATCGAGGACGTAGAACCAGTCCATCTGCACCGCGTCGGCGGTCACGTCCAGGATTCCGAAGCCGTGCGAATCCAGCTCGACGTACCCGATGTGGCGATTCGTCGCCTGTACCGCCGCCTCGATCGACGGGGAGACGGTGCGCGGCGCGACGCCGAGCAACTCGTCGATGTTCGCCGAGGTCACCGAGGGCACCACGAGCTCGGTGGCCACGGTGCCTGCGCCCGGATAGTTCGCGGCGTCGACAGGGATGTCGGCGGCCCACGACGAGTGGATGTCGCCGGTGAGGAACACCACGTCCCGGCCGGAGGCGCGAATCGCGTCGAGCAGCCGTCGCCGGTCCGCGGGGTAGCCGTCCCACTGGTCGACGTTGAACGGCGCCCCCGCAGCCGGGATCCCCGCGACGGCGGTCAGCGCCGCCGTGGTCCGCTCGTCCAGCGGCGGCAGCAGCACGGGTGCGATCATCACCGGGTTCCCGACGAGCTGCCATCGCGTGCCCGAACTGGCGACGCCCGCGGTCAGCCACGCCATCTGCTCGGCGCCGGTGATGGTGCGCTCCGGGTCGTCGAGGCGGCGCCCGTTCACCTGCTCGGATCGGTAGCTGCGCAGATCCAGCATCGACAACTCGGCCAGGCTCCCGAACTGCAGCCGCCGGTACAACCGGGGCGCGTCGGTGGTGCCGCCCGGCCGGACGGGCTGCCATTCGAGGTACGCCTGCAGGGCCGCGGCCCGCCGGTCCGCCCAGATTCCCTCGACGGCCGGATCGTGATTCTCCGCGCCGCCGGACCAGGCGTCGTTGGCGCTCTCGTGGTCGTCCCACACCACGATCCACGGCACCAGCGCGTGCAATCGCTGCAGGTCGGGATCGCTCTTGTACTGGCCGTGCCGGATCCGGTAGTCCGCCAGGGTGACGATCTCGTGCCGCGGATCGTGCGGGCGCACCACCCGGTCACCGGCGGCGTACTCGCCCGTGCCGTACTCGTACAGGTAGTCGCCGAGGTGCACGACGGCATCGAGGTCCGGGCGCGCCGCCAGATGCCGGTAGACGCCGAAGAACCCGGCCTCCCAGTTCGAGCACGACACCACCGCGAACCGCAGACGGTCCGGGTCCGTGTCCGGCCCCGGCGCGGTGCGGGTACGGCCGACGGGGGAGGACACGTCGCCGGCGGTGAACCGGTAGACGTAGGCGGTGTCCGGTTCCAGGCCCGTCGCGTCGACCTTGACGGTGTGGTCGGACACCGGGGACGTGGTCACGGACCCCGAGGCCACCACGTCGCGGAAATCGCCGTCGGTGGCGACCTCCCAGCGGACCGCCGTCGCCGCGCCGAGGCCGGAACCCGGCGCGGCGCCCGGGGCGGGGGTCACGCGGGTCCACAGGATCACCCGGTCGGGCAGCGGGTCGCCGGAGGCGACGCCGTGTGCGAACACGGAGTTCTGCGCCGAGGCGGGGGAGGCGCAGACGGCCGCGAGGGCCGCGGCGCCGAGGACGGCGCCGCCCGCGCGCAGCGCGGTCCGTCGCGACACGGCACGAGGTTCGGTGGGGGGCACCGGACGATCAGACCAGCGTGCCCGGCGATGAGCAAGCACCACGGCCGAACGTCCTGAACGTTCACGGTCGGTTCACGGTCCCGTCGGCCCGGACCGCCGTCGGGACGGGACGGTAGCTTCGTGGGGTGAGCACCTTCTTCGGAGCGGAGGAACCCACCGGCCCGGACGTCTTGTTCGAGGCCCCCCGCCCGGCCGAACCCGAACCCGACCCCGCGCAACCGGCGGCGCGTCCGCCCCGCGGCGGCGGACCGAACGCACCGCTCGCCGCCCGCATGCGCCCGGCCGACCTGAGCGAAGTCGTCGGCCAGCAGCACCTGCTCGCCCCCGGCGCGCCGCTGCGCCGCCTCGTCGAGGGCTCCGGCGCCGCGTCCGTCGTGCTCTACGGCCCGCCCGGGACCGGCAAGACCACCCTGGCCTCCCTCATCTCCGGCGCCACCGGTCGACGCTTCGAGGCACTGTCCGCGCTGTCGGCCGGCGTCAAGGACGTGCGGGCCGTGATCGACCTGGCCCGTCGCCGCCTGAGCGCCGGCGAGCAGACCGTGCTCTTCATCGACGAGGTGCACCGCTTCTCCAAGACCCAGCAGGACGCGCTGCTCGCCGCGGTGGAGAACCGGATCGTGCTGCTCGTGGCCGCCACCACCGAGAATCCGTCGTTCTCCGTCGTCGCCCCGCTGCTGTCCCGCTCCCTGGTGCTGCAGCTGCAGCCGTTGGGTCCCGACGACATCCGGGCCCTGCTCGAGCGGGCCCGGACCGACGAACGCGGCCTGGACGGCAGCGTGCAGATCACCGACGACGCGCTCGAGCACCTGGTGCGCCTCGCCGGTGGCGACGCACGCCGCGCGCTGACCGCCCTCGAGGCGGCCGCCGAGACCGCCCTCGACCGCGGCGGTACGGGCGCGACGATCGACCTGCCGACCGTCGAGTCGAGCATCGACAAGGCCGCGGTGCGCTACGACCGCGACGGCGACCAGCACTACGACGTCGCGAGCGCGTTCATCAAGTCGCTGCGCGGCTCCGACGTCGACGCCGCGCTGCACTACCTCGCGCGGATGATCGTCGCGGGGGAGGACCCGCGGTTCATCGCGCGGCGGCTGATGATCCAGGCCAGCGAGGAGGTCGGCATGGCCGATCCGACCGCGCTGCAGACGGCGACCGCGGCCGCGCAGGTCGTGCAGCTCGTCGGCATGCCCGAGGCCCAGCTCGCCCTGGCGCAGGCCACCATCCACATCGCCACCGCACCCAAGTCGGGTGCGGTCACCGCCGCGCTCGGCGCCGCGATCGCCGACGTCAAGGCCGGCCGGTCCGGGTCGGTGCCGGCGCATCTGCGCGACGGCCACTACGCGGGCGCCCAGAAGCTCGGCAACGCCGTCGGCTACCGCTACCCGCACGACCACCCCGACGGCGTGCTGGCACAGCAGTACGCGCCCGACGAACTCGTCGGCGTCGACTACTACACCCCGACCGGCCACGGCGCCGAGCGCGAGCTGGCACAGCGGGTGCCGAAACTCCGACGGATCGTGCGCGGCGCGCGTTAGCGTGATCCGGGCACCGAGGCGAGGAGGCGACCATCGACACGGCGCACGCGGAGTGGGATCCCCGCTCGGAGGCGGTGCAGGCGGATCAGGTCGCCGGGTACGACGCGATGCGGGCCCGCGGGCCGATCGCGTACGACGGTGACCGCAGCTGGACCGTTTTCGGACACGCCGAGGCCGTGCGGATCCTGGACGACCCCGCGACGTTCTCCAATGCCGTGTCCCGGCACCTGCAGATCCCCAACGGACTCGACGGGGAACGGCACCGCGCGTACCGCGCCGTCGTCGACCGCTATTTCACCGCCGAGCGGCTCGCCGCGTTCGAACCGGCCTGCCGCGCCGTCGCCGCCGAACTGGCCGCCGCACTGCCCCGCGGACGCGCGGTCGAGGTGATGTCCGTGCTGGCCGAGCCGTTCGCCGACAACGTCACGTGCGCGTTCATGGGCTGGCCCGATGCGCTGCGGGCGCCGCTGCGGGCGTGGGCGGAGAAGAATCGTCGCGCCACCCGCGCCGGGGACCGGACGGCGCTGTCGACGATCGCCGTCGAGTTCGACGGCCACATCCGCGCCCAGCTCGACGCCCGTCGCGGCGAGCCCGTCACCGATCCCACGGGCGAACTGCTGCACGAAACCGTGGACGGCCGGCCGCTGCGCGACGAGGAGATCGTCTCGATCGTGCGCAACTGGACCGTCGGCGAGCTGTCGACGATCGCCGCGAGCGTCGGCGTGGTCGCCGGCTTCCTGGCGAACCACCCCCAGGTGCAGGACCGGCTGCGGGCGGACCCGACGCTGCTCGTTGCCGCGAGCGACGAGATCCTGCGGATCGACCCGCCGTTCGTCGCCAGCCGCCGCCGGGTAACTGCCGAGCGCCGGGTCGCCGGTTGCCCGCTGCCCGTCGATGCGCGGGTACAGGTGCTGTGGGCGTCGGTGAACCGGGACGGGGCGGTCTTCGGTGACCCCGACGAGTTCCGGCTCGACCGCGACCCCGCCGACAACCTGGTCTACGGCCGGGGCGTGCACTACTGCCCGGGCGCCCCGCTGGCCCGGCTCGAGCTGAGGGTGCTGTTCGAGGAGTTGCTCGGCCGCACCGCGCGGATCATGCCGGCCGACGGGTGCGCCGCCGTGCGCGCCCGCTATCCGATCGGCGGATTCGCGAAGCTGCCGCTGCAGTTCGACTGAGCGCGTACCGCCGGGTGTCAGCCGGTCCGTCGACGGTCGCTGTGCCGCCTCGGGCCGCCGGTCGACAGGGCCGAACGATACTTCGCTCACGCCCGGCGGATGCTCACGGCGGCCGCCGACGTCGGCGCGATAGGCTGAACGATGGCCGATTCGCCGTGTCCGGACGGGCACGGTAGTCCACACCGTCAGACAAAGAGGACCATCGACGTGCAGACCCACGAGATCCGCAGGCGCTTTCTCGACCACTTCGTGAAGGCCGGCCACACCGAGGTGCCCAGCGCGTCGCTGATCCTGGCCGATCCGAACCTGCTGTTCGTCAACGCCGGCATGGTCCCGTTCGTGCCCTACTTCCTCGGCCAGCAGACCCCGCCGTTCAGCACCGCGACCTCGGTGCAGAAGTGCGTGCGCACCCTCGACATCGAGGAGGTGGGCATCACCACCCGGCACAACACGTTCTTCCAGATGGCCGGCAACTTCTCGTTCGGCGACTACTTCAAGGAAGAGGCGATCGGGCACGCGTGGTCGTTGCTGACCGGCTCCGTCGACGACGGCGGCTACGGCATCGATCCCGAGAAGCTCTGGGCGACGGTGTATCTGGACGACGACGAGGCGTACTCGATCTGGCACGACAAGATCGGCGTCCCCGCCGAGCGCATCCAGCGCCGCGGCATGAAGGACAACTACTGGTCGATGGGCATCCCCGGTCCCTGTGGCCCCTGCTCGGAGATCTTCTACGACCGCGGCCCTGAATACGGCGCCCCGGGCGGCCCCGAGGCCGACGAGGACCGCTACATCGAGATCTGGAACCTCGTGTTCATGCAGAACGAGCGCGGGGAGGGCGGGGCCAAGGAGGGCTACCCGATCCTCGGGCCACTGCCGAAGAAGAACATCGACACCGGCATGGGTGTCGAGCGAGTCGCGTTCCTGCTCCAGGGCGTCGAGAACGTCTACGAGACCGACCTGCTGCGCCCGGTCATCGACAAGGCCGCCGAGCTCACCGGCAGCGTCTACGGCGCCGACCATGCCTCGGACGTGCGTTTCCGGGTCATCGCCGACCACGCCCGCACCGCCGCCATGCTCATCGTCGACGGCGTCAACCCCGGCAACGACGGGCGCGGCTACGTCCTGCGCCGCCTGCTGCGCCGAATCGTGCGTTCCGCGCGCCTGCTCGGCGCCGACGCGCCGACGATGGCCGAGTTCATGGCCGTCGTGCGCGACACCATGAGCCCGTCCTATCCGGAGCTGGCGACGGACTTCTCGCGCATCGAGACCGTCGCCGTCGGTGAGGAGACGGCGTTCCTCAAGACCCTGGGCACCGGCAGCAAGCTGTTCGAGGGCGCGGTCGAGTCCGCGAAGGCGCAGGGCAGGTCCGTTCTCGGTGGCACCGAAGCCTTCACTCTGCACGACACCTACGGGTTCCCCATCGACCTGACGCTGGAGATGGCCTCCGAGGCGGGCCTGACCGTCGACGAGGACGGCTTCCGTTCCCTCATGGCCGAGCAGCGTCAGCGCGCCAAGGACGACGCCCGTGCCCGCAAGCACGCCCACGCCGACCTGACCGTCTACAAGGAACTGCTCGACCGCGGCCCCACCGAGTTCACCGGCTTCACCGAGCTGGTGACCGAGGCGACGGTGCTGGCCGTCATCACCGGCGGGGAGCGGCTGCACGCGGCGCAGGCCGGCCAGGACGTCGAGCTGATCCTCGACCGCAGCCCCCTCTACGCCGAGTCCGGCGGACAGATCGCCGACGTCGGCACCATCACCGCCGGCGGCCTGCGCATCAAGGTCAACGACGTCCAGAAGATCGCCAAGCAGCTGTGGGTGCACAAGGTGACCGTGCTCGAGGGCCAGGTCACCGAGGGCGACGCCGTCCTCGTGCAGGTCGACCCGTCCTGGCGCAAGGGCGCCACGCAGGGCCACTCGGGTACCCACCTGGTCCACGCCGCGCTGCGCGAAGTCCTCGGCCCCAACGCCGTGCAGGCGGGTTCGCTGAACAAGCCGGGCTACCTGCGGTTCGACTTCTCCTGGCCCGGTGCGCTCAGCGAGCAGCAGAAGGCCGACATCGAGGCCGTCACCAACGAGGCGGTCGCGGCGAACTATCCGGTCAACACCTTCGTCACGGACCTGGACAAGGCCAAGAAGATGGGTGCGATGGCGCTGTTCGGCGAGAACTACGGCGACGAGGTCCGCGTCGTGGAGATCGGCGGCCCGTTCTCGATGGAGCTGTGCGGTGGCACGCACGTCGAGCACTCCTCCCACGTCGGCACCGTCACCCTGCTCGGCGAGCAGTCCGTCGGCTCGGGTGTGCGCCGTGTCGAGGCATACGTCGGCCTGGACTCGTACCGGCACCTGGCCAAGGAACGGGCCCTGCTCGCCGGTCTGTCCTCGACCCTGAAGGTGCCCTCCGAGGAGGTGCCTGCGCGCGTCGAATCGCTGGTCGAGCGGCTGAAGGCGGCCGAGAAGGAACTCGAACGCACCCGCGCCGCCGCAGTGCTCGCCTCGGCCGGCACGTTCGCCGAGAAGGCACAGCGCACCGGTGATCTGCTCGTCGTCGCCGAGGCGGCCCCCGAGGGCGTGGCCGGCAACGACCTGCGCAGCCTCGCCTCCGACGTCCGCGGCCGGCTCGGCAGCGAGCCCGCCGTGGTGCTGCTCCTCGGTTCGGCCGACGGCAAGGTGCCGTTCGTCGTCGCCACCACCAAGGCCGCGCAGGCCAAGGGCATCAAGGCCGGCGACCTGGTCTCGAGCTTCGGACCGGTCATCGGCGGCCGCGGCGGCGGCAAGCCCGACATGGCACAGGGATCCGGATCCGACCCCGCCGGGATCCCCGCGGCGTTGACCGCGTTCCGCGCCCGGCTCAGCGAGCTGGCCGGCTGATCGTGGCCGACTTCGCCGGTCCCGACCGCCCGGGTGTCGACGACCCCGGCCGCGGCCGCCGCATCGGCATCGACGTCGGAAGTGTCCGGATCGGTGTGGCCTCGTCCGATCCCGACGGGATCCTGGCCACCCCGGTCGAGACCGTGCCGCGCTCGAAGGAACGCGGGCCCGACGCGCCGGATATCCGGCGCATTGTGGACATCGTCACGGAGTACGAGGCCGTGGAGGTTATCGTCGGTCTGCCGCAGACCCTGCGCGGGGAGCCCGGCAAGGCCGCGAAACTGGCCCGTGACTTCGCGGGACGGTTGCGTCGGCGGATGACCGGGATTCCCGTGCGGATGGCCGACGAACGATTCACGACGGTCACTGCGGCGCGGGCCCTCCGCGAGAGCGGAGTCAGTGCGCGCGGTGCGCGGCCGGTGATCGACCAGGCCGCCGCCGTCGCCATCTTGCAGGGTTGGTTGGACGAGCGGAGTGCAGTGGTGAACGTGGCCGAGGACGGCAAGCCGGAGAACGGACGATGAGCCGGCACGGGAGGCCGGACGACGAGTCCACCGGGGCGGACCACGCCTTCGGAGACCGTCCCGGGTTCGGGTCCGCCCAGCAGGACGAGTGGTACCGGCCGCGGCACGGGACCGACGCTTCGCAGCCGTCCGCCGCCGGGGGCGGCCACCGCTACGAGCCTCCGACCCCTCCGGCCGGCGGGCACCCCTTCGACGACGCCCCCACCACCGAGCACGTCTACCGGCTCGACGAGTACGACCCCGGCGCCCCGTCGCAGCCCGAGCCCCGCCCCTACGGTGGACACCCCGCCGACGACCCGGGCGCCGAGACCCAGGTCTTCGAGGCTCAGACCTACGAGACCCAGGGCTACGGGCCCAGCGACTACGATCCCCGCGACCACGACGGATACGACCCCGCGCCGGGCACCTACCGACACGACGACCACGAGCAGCCGCCGACCTACGACGAGTCGGGCTACGACCAGTTCGGGTACGCCGCAGTCGACGACGATCCGCGCGGCTACCCCGAGGCGTCCACAGCGGGACGGGACTGGACCGACTCCGCCGATCGCGCCGCCCCCGAACCCGTCGGGATGTCCCCGGCCCGCCGGGCCCATGCCCGCTCGGCCCGGGCCCGCCGCACACGCGGCCGGATCGTCGGCGTGCTCGCCGTCGCGGCCGTACTGGTTCTGTTCCTCGGCGGCGGATTCTTCGCCTACCAGAAGTTCACCGGCCCCGATCTGCCGCCCGATTACACCGGTGCGGGCGGTCCCGCCGTCGTCGTGCAGGTGCACCCGGGTGACACCGCCGAGCAGATCGGCGTCGCGTTCAAGGAGGCGGACATCGTCGCCAGCTCCGACGCCTTCTACAACGCCGCCGTCCAGAACTCCGGAATGAACTCGCTACAGCCGGGCTTCTACTCGATCGCCAGCCGGCTTCCCGCCCGTGAGGCCGTCGCCGCCCTGGTCGACCCCGCGAACCGGGTGGGGGCGCTGGTGATCTCCGAGGGCCGGCAATTGCACGACATCCGCGACGTCAACACCGGTGCGGTGCGCAAGGGGATCTACACCCTCATCGCGGAGGCCAGCTGCCTCGAACGCGACGGGCAACGCACGTGTCTGACCTACGAGGAACTCGACGCCGCGGGTGCGAGTACCGACCTCGCCGCGCTCGGTGTGCCGGAATGGGCGCGGGCCGCCGTCGCGAACGTGCCCGATCGCACTCGACAGCTCGAGGGACTCATCGCGGCCGGCCGCTGGGACTTCGATCCCACTGCCGGGGCCGCGGACATACTCCGGTACCTCGTCTCCACCAGCGCCGAGCGCTACGACGAGACGGGCATCACCCAGGCCGCGGCCAAGGTGGGGCTGACGCCGTACGAGATGCTCGTCTCTGCGTCCCTCGTGGAACGCGAGGCGCTGCCGGACGACTTCGCGAAGGTCGCCCGGGTGATCCTCAATCGCCTGAAGATCGGGCAGCCGTTGCAGTTCGACTCGACGGTCAACTACGCCCTCGACGAAACCGAGCTGGCGACGACCGATGCCGATCGGGCGCAGGTCACCCCCTGGAACACGTACGCGAGCCCGGGACTGCCCGCCACCCCGATCTCGTCGCCGAGCATCGAGGCGCTGCAGGCCGTGGAGAACCCGGAGACGGGGAACTGGACGTACTTCGTGACCATCGACGCTCAGGGCACGACCCTGTTCGCCGACAACTACGACGAACACCTGACGAATACGCAGCAGGCGCTGGACAGCGGAATCCTCGACAGTGGCAGATGACGACAGTGGCAGATGACATCGTGACCGGCGCCCGCAAGGCCGCGGTCCTCGGCAGCCCCATCGCGCATTCGAAGTCCCCGTTGCTGCACCTGGCTGCCTACCGGGCACTGGGTCTGACGGACTGGACCTACGAGCGCATCGAATGCACGGGCGAGCAGTTGCCGGCCCTGGTGTCGGGACTCGGCCCCGAGTGGGTCGGGGTGTCGGTGACGATGCCCGGCAAGTTCGCGGCCCTCGAGTTCGCCACCGAGCGGACCGACCGGGCCGTGCTGATCGGCTCGGCGAACACCCTGGTGCGGACCGCGAACGGCTGGCGGGCCGACTGTACCGACGTCGACGGCGTCACCGGCGCGCTGCGCGCCGCCGGCGTCGGGGATCTGACCGGCGCGTCGGCGGTGGTGGTCGGGGCGGGGGGGACCGCGCGGCCGGCCCTGGTGGGGCTCGCCGAGCTCGGGGTCGCCTCGGTGACCGTCGTCGCCCGCAACGAGATCCGGGCCGCCGAGACGTTCGACTGCGCCGAGGCGGTGGGTATGAAGCCGCGTTGGTTGCCGTTCGACGCCCCGGAACTCGCGGACGTGTGCGCCGGCGCTGGTGCGCTCGTGAGCACCGTGCCGGCGGCCGCGGCGGCGCCCTACGCGCAGCAGCTCGGCCGCGCACCGTTCGTCCTCGACGCGATCTACGACCCGTGGCCCACCCCGCTCGCCGAGGCCGCCACGGCGCATGGATCCGTCGTGGTGGGCGGCCTGCAGATGCTGCTGCATCAGGCATTCGGCCAGGTCGAGCAGTTCACCGGTCGACCCGCACCGAAGGCGGAGATGGCCGCGGCCCTCGCCGGTTGACGACGCGGCGGGTTCGGCTCCGGCCGGCACCGGCGACGGTCGTCGCATCCGGGGTGATCGATGGAGCGGGGGTCGATGCAGTACTGAGGAACGACTGCATCGACGCCACCCGCGCGACGCCGCGGGCCGTGCGACGGGACGGATCGCCGTCGCACGACCCGGTGCCGGGCGCGATCAGTAGTAGTCGGCCCGGGGGTTCCACGTCGAGATCGCCCAGATGACCACGACGTCCAAGGCGATGATCAGGATCGACCACCACGGGTAGTACGGCAACCACAGGAAATTCGCCAGAATGGACAGCGCGGCGATGATGATGGCCGCCACCCGTGCCCACGTCGCGCCGGTGATCAGCGCGATGCCGACGACGACGATCACGACACCCATGACGATGTGGATCCATCCCCAGGTCGTGAGATCGAACTTGAAAGTGTACTCCTGGCCCTGGACGATCACTTCGTCCTCGGCGACCGCCGCAATCCCCTGGAAGAACTGCAGGACTCCGATCGTGGCCATGATGACCGCGGCTCCGATCGACGTCCCCGCCGCGACGGCCTGTTTCGTGGACATGGGTTCCGGTTCGACATGCACGTTGTGTGACACGGTCGTCTCCCTCTCCGAACGGATCTGACGGGTCGAGTGTGCGCCGGGTTGCACAGGTCCAGCAGGGACTTTCGTCCCATTCTCGGTATCGGCGCGGTCACGCACCCCTCGCGCTCCTTCTTTCGGCGACGAGGCGGGAGCAATCCGGTTGCCTGCCCGAAGACAGCCTGCCCGAAAACCGGATGCGCGCAGACATGTGCGAGCTATCGTCGAACATGCAGTGGACCGGTTCTCCGTTCCCCGGTCGGCGTCGCCACCATGCGGGTGTGGCGCCGTGAAACCGCCCGAACTGCTGCCGAAGACCGATCCCGTCGCTGAAACGAGGCACCCGGTGACCGATTCCGACATCGACGAGATGGGTCCGGTCGACTATCTCGTCATCGAGTTCCCCGCCGACCGTCCGCCCGACGGGTCGGCGCTGCCCCTGCTGCGCGATCTCGTCGAGCGCGGCATCGTCCGAGTGCTGGACCTGGCGTTCGTCCAGAAGGATCCGGACGGCTCCGTCGCCGGGATCGACATCGCCGACGTCGGGCTCGAAGGCGAGGTCGATGTCACGCTGTTCGCGGAGGCCGCCTCCGGTCTGCTCGACGACACCGACTTCGCCGAAGCCGGCGCCGCACTCGAGCCGGGCTGTTCGGCGGCTGTGCTCGTGTACGAGAACACGTGGGCAGCACCCTTTGCTCGCGCTCTGCGCCGCAACGGCGCCCAGCTCGTCGCGTCGGGCCGGATTCCCGTGCAGAGCATCCTGTCGTCCCTGGATCGGATCGAGTCCGAAAGCTGAGAACAGACAGAGGGATTCGGCTACGTCGATCCTTCGAGTATGCAGAGGAGTGCGTCATGCCCGGACTGCTGCGGGGCGTCGCCCGCACGGCCGTGGTGGCGGGAACCGCCACCGCCGTCTCCAACCGTGTGTCCCGGCGACAGGGCCAGCGCTGGGCGGGGCAGGAGCAGGCGCGATACGAACGCTACGAGCAGTATCCGCCTGAACCCGCCCCGCCGCCCGCCGCCCCGGCCGCGCCCGTCGCCCAAGGAGGGACGGACCGGATCGCCGCATTGAAGGACCTCGCCGAGCTGAAGGCGCAGGGCGTGCTCACCGAGGCCGAGTTCGAAGCCGAGAAGGCCCGAATCCTGGCTTCCTGACCAGCCGACGGCACGCCCGACCGCGGTGAATCATCCTGCGGGCGGGCGTGTCCCGGCGCCTTCGGGCCCCACATGCTCGAAGTCTCGGTCATCCGCTTCCCGAGTCGTACGTGCGGCCGGAGCGCGGGTACGCGGCCCGGATTCGCTGTCAGCGGTGATGGACACGTTGCGGTGCCACTGCGGCCGCAACGGGGATCGGGGGCGTCGGCGCCGAACGCCGGCGTCGCCGCAGCACCTTCTCGCCTTCGATGACGACCGGAACCAGGAGCGACCAACCCACGCAGGCGAGCCACTGGCCGCCGGTCAGTGATGTCGTCATCAGCAGATCCTGGAGGAAACGGGCCTCGACGGCGAGCACCGTGACGACGACGGGGATGGACAGGATTCCGAGCGCCCTGAGGACCGGAGCAGTCATTCCCGAGTCCGGGTCTCGGCGCAGGGCGAGTCCGCTGAGGACGGAACCGAACGACAGGACCACGAATGCGGTCGTCATCGGGACGTTGGCCGCGGTGGGGCTCATCTCGCCGGGAGCGAGGAGCATCGCAGCGAGGGTGACGGCGAACTGCAGGACACCGTACGTCAGCCACTGCAGAAGCGCCGTGCGGTTCACGAGCGGCACCCCGGGGTCGCGGGGTGGCTTGGTCATCAGGTTCGGCGGTGGCGGGTCGAGCATGATGACCGCAACCGGAAACAGGGTGATGAAGAAGTGCTGGAACAGGACCATCAGCGGGGTGAGCGCGACGCCGTCGTTGATGTCGAAGATGCTCGCGACGAGGAACAGCAGGACGAGTGAGAACAGCTTGGACATCTGGTACCGGATGTAGGACACGATCTTGTCGTAGATGCTGCGGCCCAACCTGATCGCGGTGATCAGCGTCCCGAAGTTGTCGTCCGTGAGCACCATCTTGCCGGCCTGCTTGGTGACCTCGCTGCCCGAGCCCATGGCCACGCCGATGTCGGCCTTCTTCAACGCTGCGGCGTCGTTGACGGCGTCGCCGGTCATGGCCACTACCGCGCCGCTCTGCTGCATGAGGTCGGCCAGGCGCAGCTTGTCCTGCGGAGTGACGCGGCCGAAGACGTGCAGGTTCGGCAGCGCTGCCGTCAGTTCCTCGTCCGACATGGCGTGCAGTTCGGCACCGCCGATTGCGCCCGGCCCGAGCCCGAGTTCGGCGCCGATCGCCGACGCTGTGATCGCATGGTCGCCGGTGATCATCCGGACCTCGATGCCCGCCGCTCGCGCGGTGCGCACCGCGTCGACGGCCTCCGGGCGAAGCGGATCGATGATGCCGACCATCCCGACGAAGATGAGCTCGCCGACGAACGACATGGGGTCGGCCTGCACCGCCTCTTCCCGACCGTCGAGCAGGCGGACCGCGAACGCGAGCACGCGCAGGCCCTGCTCGGAAAGGGTTCGATTGGCTTCGGTCAGGTCGTTGCGGACCTCCTGGATCGGTACCTCCTGACGGCCCGGCTGGTAGGCGCTGGTGCAGCGGGCGAGGACGACGTCGGGTCCACCCTTGACGAGTTCCACGAATCGGGTGGTGCCGTCGACGGGCAGGTGGTGGAACGTCGCCATGAATTTGTAGGCGGAGTCGAACGGCACCTCCGCGACGCGCGGGTACGTCCGTCGTGTCAGCGGAGCGTCGATCCCGATCTTGGCGGCGAGCACCACGAGCGCGGCCTCGGTGGGATCGCCGACGATGTCGCCGGTGTCGGAGACGGTGGCGTCGCTGTCCAGGCACAGGCCGTACGCGAGCAGGGTGAAGTCCGGAACCTCCAAACCCGCAGCCTGAACGATCCTCCCGGTCTTGTCGTAGCCCTCGCCGTCCACGGTGTACCAGCGGCCGTGGAAGTACAGGGACCGGACGGTCATCTGGTTCATGGTCAGCGTGCCGGTCTTGTCCGAGTTGATCGCGCTGGTGGCGCCGAGTGTCTCGACGTCGGTGAGGTTCTTCACGACGGCCTTGGCGTCCGCCAGCTGACGGGCCCCGAAGGCGAGCATGGCCTGGACGAACGTGGGCAGACCGGTGGGGATGGCGGACACCCCCATGGAGATGCCCAGCAGCAGCAGCGTCGCCAGTTCCTGCCCCCGAACCAACCCGATGATCACGATGATCGCGACCGCGGCCCACGCGATGATCCCGAGAATCTTGGTCAGTGAGTCCAGCTCGCGTTGAAGGGGCGACTTGCTCGGTGCGACGGCCGACAGCATCGACGCGATCCGGCCCATCTCCGTGTGCATGCCGGTTTCCGTGACGATCATCGTGGCGGTGCCCCGGGTGACCGACGTGTTCTGGAAAACCGTGTTGCTGCGGTCGCCGAGGGCGGCATCGGTGGTGTCGAGCGTGCGGGGGTCTTTCGGGACGGGGGTGCTCTCACCCGTCAGCGCCGCCTCCTGCGTCTCGAGGGTGGCCGTCGTCAGTAGCCGGCCGTCGGCAGGGACGATGTCGCCGGCCTCCACTTGCACGATGTCGCCCGGGACGAGGTCGGTGGCGGCGAGTTGAACCAGGATGCCGTCACGGATCACGCGCGTCTGCGGGGTCTGCATCCTCGCGAGCGCATCGACGCTGGCACGAGCCTTCAGTTCCTGTTGCGTGCCCAGCACGATGTTGAGTCCGACGAGCACCACGACCACGATCGCCGTCGGTACCTCACCGATGACGATGCTGACGACGGCGACCGCGACCAGCATCAGGTTCATCGGATCTTCGAGCTGCCGAAGCGCGATCGCCCACATCGACGGTCCGGGCTCGGAGGCGATCTCGTTGAGGCCGTACCGGCGGCGGCGGGCACCGGCTTCTCCCGCGGTCAACCCCGAGTGCCGATCCGAGTTCAGCACCGCGACAACGGTATCCGGCTCCTGGACGTGCCAGGTGTTCCGCTCGGCCTGCACGTCGTCGGTGTCGGTGGGATGCCCCTGATCCGGGGGGTGTTCGGTGAGAGCCATGATCGCTTCTCCTCGCCGGAGACGACTCGTCGGAGACGACTCCTCAGAAGGGCGTGGGGATCCAGTGCAGTTGCTGCCTGGGCGTCCGGTATCCGTGCGGACCCCGACGCTCCGGCAGGGTGATGTCGCGGTGTTCGAGCGGTTCGTAGGGAATCTGGCTCAGCAGGTGGCTGACGACATTGAGCCGGCCGCGCTTCTTGTCGTCGTTGTCGGCGACATACCAGGGTGCCCAGCCGGTGTCGGTGTAGCGGAACATCTCGTCGCGTGCCCGCGAATAGTCGTACCACCGGCTGTACGACTGTAGATCGAGGTCCGAGAGTTTCCAGATCCTGCGCGGATCGTCGATCCGGCGTTGCAGCCGCACCGTCTGCTGTTCCTGACTCACCTCGAGCCAGTACTTGAGCAGAACGATGCCCGAGTCGACGATCGCCCGTTCGACCGCGGGCGTCATCTCGAGGAAGTGCCGCGCTTCCTCGTCGGTACAGAACCCCATCACCCGTTCGACTCCCGCGCGGTTGTACCAACTGCGGTCGAAGATCACCACCTCGCCACCGGCCGGCAGATGCGGAAGGTACCGCTGCACGTACATCTGGCTCTTCTCGCGCTCGGTCGGCGCGGGCAGGGCGACCACGCGGAACACACGCGGGCTGACGCGTTCGGTGATCGCCTTGATGACGCCGCCCTTTCCGGCGGTGTCGCGGCCCTCGAACAGAATGCAGACTTTCGCGCCGGAGGATCTGACCCATTCCTGCATGGCGACGAGTTCACCCTGGAGCGGTTTGAGACGTCGTAGATACTCCTTGTTCTTCATCGGCTTCTTCGCCGGCGTTCCCGGTTCCGCAGCGGGCGAACGGAGCTCCCCGGCTTCGTCAACGCGCTTCCGGCCGTGGCCGCCCTTCGGTGCCTTCTTCCGGGCCGATTTGGAACCCATGACCGAATCTCCCGATGTGTGGACTGGAGGCGAGGGGCCTCATCGAACGGCCGGCACTTCCGGAGCGATCGCCGGAAGGTGCATGGAAGCGATTTTCCATCAGTGCCGAGAGATCCGCCGGATTTCGACCATTTCGCCGGCTCGATCGGGGCGACGCAACGGCGGCGGTGGACGCTCGAAATTGCCACCTTGGGTTCTTCGAATGCCCCAGAATGTCACTGGCCACGTTGTGCACGAGTCAGTGCATCTCTTTGTCGAGCGGAAGGGCTCGCCATGCCGGACAGTCTCGACTCTCCGCGCCCGTCCTCGACCCTGCGGCGGATGCTCGTGCCGCTCGCTCTGGCACAGTTCATCTGCAGCTTCGCCGGGTCGAACATGAACGTGATGATCAACGACATCAGTGCGGATCTCGGGACGACCGTGCAGGGTGTGCAGACCGCGATCACCGTGTTCCTGCTGGTGATGGCCGCGTTCATGATCCCCGGAGGCAAGCTGACCGACCGGTGGGGGCGTAAGCGGTGCTTTGTGCTCGGTCTCGTTCTGTACGGCATCGGAGCATTGATCAGCGCGGTCTCGCCCAACCTCGGGGTACTGATCATCGGCAACTCGATCCTCGAAGGGGTGGGCACCGCGCTGCTGATTCCGCCGGTGTACATCCTCACCACGATGCTCTTCAGTGATCTGACCTCTCGAGCGCGGGCATTCGGTGTCATCACCGGGATGGGCGGCATCGGAGCGGCAGCAGGTCCGCTGATCGGTGGTGTCATCACCACCGGCATCGACTGGCGCGCGGCCTTCGTGTTCCAGGCGCTGATCATCGGAGCCATCCTCGTGCTCAGCCGGGGGATCGTGGACCCGGTGCCTCCCGACCCGGCGCGACCGTTCGACGCCGTCGGCGCCCTCCTTTCCGCCGCCGGCCTGGTCTGTCTCGTGATGGGGATCCTGCAGGCAGACACCGATGTCGTCCTGATGGCGATCCTGGTCGTGGTGGGAGCGCTGTTCATCATGGGGTTCCTGCTGTACGTGCGGGCCCGTGAACGGGCCGGCAAGGAGCCACTGCTGTCGCTGTCACTGTTCCGCAACCGCACCTCGAACCTCGCGCTGGTGACGCAGAACATCCAGTGGCTGCTGCTGATGGGGATCGCGTTCGTCGTTTCCGCCTTCCTGCAGGTCGTCCGGGGATACAACGCGATCGAGACCGGCGTGATCTTCACCGCGGCCACCGCCGGCATCCTCGGTGCCTCGCTCGTGGCGGAGCGGCTGACGGCGAAGTACCCGCAGCGCACGCTGATCACAGCCGGGTTCGTCACCACCCTCGCGGGTGTCGGTGTCCTTCTCCTGCTCGTGCGGGCTTGGACGAGTGCATGGGCATTCACGCCAGGGCTGCTGCTCATCGGCATCGGACTCGGGACGATGCTGACGCCGTCGGTCAACGTGGTGCAGTCCGCATTCGCGGAGGAGCGTCAAGGCGAGATCTCGGGGTTGTCGCGGTGCGTATCCAATCTCGGATCGTCGCTGGGTACGGCTGTGGCGGGTACCGTCCTGGTCGCCGGGTTGACCTCGCCCGACCGCGCGTACGCGCTGGCCATGACAGTGCTGGCCGTCCTCGGTCTGATCGGGTTGGTGGCGGCGCTGCTTCTCCCCGGCACACCCGATCGAACTCCGGCACCACGTTGACGGTTTCGGGGGCTTTGCGTATATGGGCGGCGTACGATATGTACGGTCGTCCCGCAAAAGGGGCCACATGGATGCGAGATGAGCATGCCGGGTGCTGGTGCCGACGCTGTCACGGTCGATCGGCTTACCACCGATTTCGGTGGCGATGTACCACCCGCGGTCCTCGAGGCCGCGGTGGTGGTGGGCGTCGGTAATTCGAGCGGGGTTCCGGAGTCGGATCTGCCGGAACCCGGGGGACGGTTCCTCCGTCGGGGTCCGCTGAACTCGGTCGAGTCGCGGACGACGGCGGTACCGTAGCGCGCCGGGATCGCCGTAGCAGGATCCGAGAATTTCATTCCGGCCGGCTTCGGGAAATCACCTTGCCGGTCCGGTCGAGGAGGCTGACCTGATGGATTCCTTCTGGGATTACGTGTGGTACACGGTCGTCGTATTCGCCTTCGTGGCGTATCTGATCGTGCTGTTCCAGATTCTCGTCGACCTGTTCCGCGATCACACCGTATCCGGCTTCGCCAAGGCGGTGTGGGTGGTCGTGCTGGTGCTCTTCCCGTACATCAGCGCACTGGTCTACCTGATCGTCCGAGGCCGGGGGATGGCGCTACGGGCGCAGCAGGCACAGGCGGAAGCCAAGCAGGCCACCGACGAGTACATCCGGAACGTCGCGGCCGGCAAGTCCCCGGCCGAGCAGATCGCCGACGCCAAGGCGCTACTCGACTCGGGTGCGATCACGGCCGCCGAGTTCGAGCACCTCAAAGCTCAGGCGCTGGGACGGGGTACCGCTGGTCGTGACGGCGTCCCCGTCGGCTGAGTCGCGAGCGGGACCGGAAGTCCGGTGCGATCGTCCTTTCATCATGTCGGTGAGGGCAGGTGGCCGGCAGTCGAATTCGTGATCGGGTCCGTTGCGGCAGAAGTAGATTCCAACTCTCGGGGACGGATCCGGCGGAGTCGGCCGGTGCACGCGGAAGGAGTGCGACATGGTCTACAGTGCCCTCGACCCGAGGAGCGATGTCCGTCCCGCGTCGGCGCGGTCGGCTCCGCAGCCGGCCACCAGCGACCTGAGGCGGGTCCGCACCCGGGACGTGCCCCCACCGGGCGGGGACGAAGCCGTGCAGCTCGAGCTGATCGTCACTCGCCTCGCCGTGCGCTTTCCGTCGATGTCGCGCGGCGACATCGAGGTCGTGGTGCGGACCGTCGAGAAGCGGTTCGCCGACGCGAAGGTCCGGGACTTCCTGTCCCTGTTGATCGAGAAGGCAGCCCGCCGCGAGATCGATGAGGGCACAGCGTCGTCTCGGATCGAACTCGCGTAGGCGGACGGCGATGACAGCGCACGGACCCAGGGTGGAGGACGAACCGGCGGCGAGCACGCCCGGGAAGCAGAACAGCGGAGTCCGTGCTGCCGGCACCGAGCCCCAGGACGCGCCGAGTGCGGACGACACGGATCGCGAGACCGGGCGCCGCCGGAGGTTGCTGTTCGTCACCCTTCCGGGGTGCTGGGGCGCACTGCTCTTCGCGTGCCTGTCGTTCACGCCGTCGCTGCTGCCTCGAGGAGGCCTGCTCCAGGGCGTGATCTGCGGCATCACCGCCGCGATCGGCTACGGGCTGGGAGTATTCGCGGCGTACGTGTGGCGCGCCTTCGCCGATCGCGGTCCCCGGCGCCCGCGGCGCGGCTCCTGGTACGTCTTCCTCGCCGCGGCGACGGTGCTGTTCGTCGGCTCCTTCGCCGCCGGACAATACTGGCAGCACCAGATCCGCACGTTGATGGGAGTCACCGAGTACAACGTCGCGCTCGTCGTCCTCTCGCCGTTCGTGGCAGTGCTCGTCTTCGGTCTCCTGCTCGCGATCGGACGTGGCGTGCGGGGCGCGTACCGGTGGCTGACCACTCTGCTCGACAGATGGATCGGGCATCGCGCGGCGAGGGTGCTCGGGTGGATCGCGGTCGCCTGGCTGGTCTACGCGGTCGTCTCGGGTGTGCTGCTCGGTGGCCTCGTCAACGTCGCCAACTCCGCATTCTCTCTGCGCGACACCACGACTCCCGAGGGCGTGCAGCAACCCGAGACGAGCCTGCGATCGGGTGGACCGGGTTCGGTGGTGCCGTGGGACTCGTTGGGGTACCAGGGGCGCACCTTCATCGGCTCGGGCCCCACCACCGAGGAGATCGCACAGTTCGTCGGCCGCCCGGCTGTGGAGCCGATTCGGACGTATGCCGGTCTGGCGTCGGCGGACGACTCCGAGGCTCGGGCAGCGGCGGCGGTCCAGGATCTGGAGCGTGCCGGAGGCTTCGAGCGGGCGAATCTGCTCGTGGTCACGACCACGGGGAGCGGGTGGGTGGACCCGGCGCTGGTGGATACGTTCGAGTACCTCACCGGGGGCGACGCGGCGACCGTGACGGTCCAGTATTCGTACCTGCCGTCGTGGATCTCCTATCTGGTGGACCAATCGAAGGCTCGGCAGGCCGGTCGCGATCTGTTCGACGCGGTGTACGACGTGTGGTCGAAGCTGCCCCAGGACGCCCGTCCCCGACTGTTCGTCGCCGGAGAGAGTCTCGGCTCGTTCGGCGGCGAGACCGCCTTCAGCGGCGAATACGATCTGCGTAACCGCACCTCGGGAACCGTGTTCGCCGGGCCCCCCAACTTCAACACGCTGTTCCGGGAATTCAGCGACCGGCGTGAACCCGGCAGTCCGGAGGTCGAACCGGTCTACAAGGACGGGCGCACCGTGCGGTTCACCAACGATCCGCAGGGCGGCATTCCTCCCGCGGATCGTCCGTGGGACGGCAGCCGGGTGCTGTACCTGATGCATCCGTCCGATCCCATCGTGTGGTGGAGCCCGAATCTGATTCTCCGCGAACCGGACTGGATCGGGGAGGCACCCGGCCGGGACGTGCTCGAGGACATGGTCTGGATTCCGTTCGTCACGTTCTGGCAGGTCACCGCCGATCTGCCGTTCTCCACCGGAGTGCCCGGCGGCCACGGCCACAAATACACCGGCGAGTACGTCGACGGCTTGAACACGGTCGTGCAACCGGTGGGGATCACCACCGAGCAACTCGCCACCCTCCGGGACATCATCGACGCGGGGGAGTAGGGCACCGGTCGATGCGGATCGCCGTCCTCCCGCGCACGGCGTTCGGGATCCGGTCGACGCAGCGCGGCACGAGCGGCCGCGTCCCGTCGGATGCCGGCGAGGCCGTGCCACGAAATTCGTTCGCGCGGCAGCAGGTATGCGGACTGCCCGAAGTGCGGTGAGCGCCCTGTGGGCGGTGCCATACTTGCGGAATGTCTCGGAGGCGAGCTCTCGCTCGACTGCCCGGAGTCGAGACGGTACGCGGCTACCGTCGGGACTGGCTGCGCTCGGATCTCGTCGCGGGTCTCGTTCTCACTGCCCTGTTGATCCCCGCCGGCATGGGATACGCCGAGGCGGCGGGACTGCCCGCGTACGCGGGGCTTTACGCGACGATCGTTCCGCTGCTCGCCTACGCGATCGTGGGGCCGTCCAAGATCCTCGTCCTCGGCCCCGATTCGTCGCTGGCGCCGTTGATCGCGGCGGCGGTGGTGCCGCTGGCCGTGACCGACGACCCCGAGAGCGCCCTCGCATTGGCCGGCGTCCTCGCCGTGCTCGTGGGTGCCATCATGATCGCGGGCGGATTCCTGAACCTCGGCTTCGTCACCGAGCTGCTGTCCAAGCCGTTGCGGCTGGGATACCTCAACGCCATCGCGCTCGTCGTCATCGTCGGGCAGTTGCCGAAGCTGCTGGGCTTCTCGGTGGACGCGTCCGGGTTGCTCGGTGAGATCGGCGCGATCGCCCGCGCGGTGGGGGACGGGCAGGTGGATCCGACAGCTGCCTGGGTCGGAGTCGCATCGCTGCTGGTCATCGTGGGTTTCAAGGTGCTGCATTCGAGGGTCCCGGGGGTGCTCGTCGCGGTCGTGGGAGCCGTGATCGTGGCCGCGGTGGCGGATCTGAGCGACGACATCGACATGGTCGGCGCACTGCCCGAGGGCCTGCCGCGTCCCTCGTTCGGCGGGGTCGACTGGGGTGACGTCGCGTCTCTGGTGGGACCGGCCGCGGGCATCGCGCTGATCGCATTCGCCGACTCCGGTGTGCTCTCCCGCACCTTCGCTGCCCGGCGGGGGGAAAGCGTCGACGGGAACACGGAGATGAAGGCGATCGGGGTCGCCAACGTGGCCAGTGGCATGTTCGGGGGGTTTCCCATCTCTGCCAGCGGATCGCGCACGCCTGTGGCAGAGCAGAGCGGGGCGCGTACCCAGCTTGCCGGCGTGGTCGGCGCCGTGGCGGTGCTGTTGTTCGTCCTCCTGGCACCGGGAGTGACCGCGTACCTGCCCCAGGCGACCCTCGGAGCGGTGGTGATCGTCGCGGCGACGGCGCTGGTCGACGTCCGCGGGCTGGTGCAGATGTGGCGTATGAGCCGGACGGAGGCGTTGCTCGCGGCCGCGGCATTCGTCGGCGTCGCACTGGTGGGAGTCCTGCAGGGCATCCTGGTCGCGATCGGACTGTCGTTCCTCGCGGTGGTGGTGCGGGTGTGGCAGCCGTACCGGGCCGAATTGGTGGCCGTGCCCGATCGGGAGGGCTTCCACGACCTCGCCCGTCATCCCGAGGGCCGGCGCATCCCGGGATTGGTCATCGTCCGATTCGACGCACCGCTGTTCTTCGCCAACGGGGAGATGTTCGATCGCTACGTTCGCTCGCTGGTGACCGATTCTCCCCGTCCGGTCGAATGGGTCGTGCTCGCCGCCGAACCCATCATCGGATTGGACACCACCGCGGTCGACGAACTCGTCGACCTCGACCGCTACCTGGAGAGTTGCGGCATCAGGCTGGTGTTCGCGGAGATGAAGGGCCCGATCAAGGATCGGCTGGTGCGGTTCGGTGTGGGCGACCGCTTCGATCCGTCCCGCTTCCATCCCACGCTCGAGGCTGCCGTGGACGCCTTCGAGTCCCGCGATCGGCTGCACGACCCGATCCGACCGGGAGACGACGACGGCGCGGAATCGTGACACCCGGAGCGGTCCGCTCGACCGAACGGCACGTCGCTGTACGACGGTCCCACGATGTGACCTGCGAGCCACGGCTCGATCCGGTTGAGGAGAAAGGTGGGATCCGATGGGAACCGATACGCACGCGCTGCTTCACGGCCCGTTGTTCTCGCGCCGTCGACCGTTGGACCGCGAGAACGCGGCGAGTCGGATCAGCGCCTACGTCTACGGCAATGTCCTCGTCCTTGCGGCGCTGGTGCCGATCGCCACTTCGAGTGAGCGCGTCGGGATTCTCGTCGTCCTCGGCACGGCCCTGTCCACCTTCCTTGCCCATGCCTTCGCCGAAGGCGTGGGTCAGAGTGTCCGAGAAGGAATCACGGTGACTCGAGCGGACAAGATCCGCGAGCTGCGCAACTCCGTACCGATTCTCAGTTCCGCTGTGCTGCCGTGTGCAGTCCTCGGGACCGCGCTGCTGGGATGGCTCGAGCCGAGGACCGCCCAGATCGTGGCCGAAGTCGCGGTGCTGGTCCGCATCGGAGGAATCGTGTGGGTCATCGGCCGGTTGAAGGGCGAACGTCCCACCCGTGCGTCGGTGGTTGCTGCTGCGCTCTTGACCGCGATCGCGACCGTCGTCGTGATCGTGAAGATCGTGCTCACTCACTGACCCTTGTCACGAGGGGGTACCGGACCGCTCGGTTCCGGCGGCAACCTCGGCATTCTCGAGCCGGGGATGGCGCCGGTGTGATGCAATGAGGTGGTGTGCAGATGGATGGCCTACTCGGGCGATCCGATCCTCGTGGAGGACTTGCTGTTCAAGCCCGAGCATTCCCTGATCGACCAGAGCCTGCACTCGCGGCTCGGGGCGACCACCACCAACGGTGACGGATTCGGGATCGGGTGGTACGGCGAGGAGGACGAGCCGGCCGTGTTCAAAGGGGTCGATCCGGCGTGGAACGACCGCAATCTCCGGGAACTCGCCGCCCATGTGCGCACGCCGCTGCTCCTCGCGCACATCCGCGCCTCGACGGGCACACCGGTTCAGCGCAGCAACTGTCATCCGTTCCGTCACGGCCGTTGGCTGTGGATGCACAACGGGGTGCTGAGCGAATTCCGGCGCATCAAACGCGATCTGGTGCTGGCGGTCGATCCGGAACTGTATCCGGACATCGAGGGGTCGACGGATTCGGAGGTACTGTTCTTCCTCGCCCTGACCTTCGGCTTGTCGGACGATCCGATCACCGCGGTCTCCAGGGCCGTCGGGACCGTCGAACATGTCGCTCGCGCCAAGGGCGTCGACGACCCGGTGCAGATGACCGTGGCCACCACCGACGGCGAATCCCTGTGGGTCTTCCGGTACTCGAGCGTGGGCCGCAGCCGCTCGCTGTTCTTTTCCACGGCGGTCGACAAGGTCCGGGCGCTGCATCCGGAGGTGGAGGTGCTGCATCGCCTCGGCCCCGAGACCCGCTTCGTGGTCTCCGAACCACTGCGCGACCTGCCGGGTGCCTGGAACGAGGTGCCCGAGGCGTCCGTCGGAATCGTCCGGCCCGGGGCGGACGAGATCCTCCCGTTCCGGCCGCTCGAGCCGGTCTGACATTCACCGGAAGGAATGTCGCGAGTCGTGCTGGGCACCCGGCCCGGCGGACACATCCGGCAATCAGGAGGAGGCGGCGTGTACACGTACAAGGTGATCGAAGTTCGCGAGAAGATGCTCGGCGGCAAGATGTCGGGTGACAAGCTCGAGCGGCTCCTCAACGAACAGGCCCGACAGGGGTGGCGCTTGAAGGCGATCACGTCGGCGGACATCAAGGGCCGGCTCGGTCCAGGCGGCGTCGAGGGAATGCTCGTGACGTTCGAGCGCGAAGACTGAGACACGCCGGCGGCGCCCGGCGCGTCACCGGAACCGCACGTGTGTGCATCACCGGCGGTACACGACCGACCAGCGGGAGTATGCGATGCGTATCGAAGACTACGGTCTGATCGGAGATCTGCAGAGTGCCGCGCTCGTCGGCCGCGCCGGCAACATCGACTGGTTGTGCCTGCCTCGGTTCGATTCGCCGTCGTGCTTCGCCGCGCTGGTCGGTGACGATCGGCACGGGCACTGGAGTCTGCGCCCGGCAGCCGAGATCACGGGGGTCACGCGGCGGTACCGCCCCGGAACGCTCATCCTGGAGACCGACTTCGAGACCGCGGACGGTGCGGTCCGCGTGATCGACTTCATGCCGCGCCGCGGCGACGGACCTCCGCGGCTCATGCGCATCGTCGAGGGGTTGCGCGGCAGGGTGTCGATGCGGATGCGTCTGTCGCTCCGACCGGACTACGGCACGATCACGCCTTGGGTCGAGCCCGCTGCCGACGGTGTACTCGCCACCGCGGGACCCGACTCGTTCCGGCTGAGTACTCCGGTGCCGCTGGGGATATCGGATGGTGATGCGACGGCGGACTTCACCGTCGCCGAGGGGCGACGCGAGCGCTTCACGCTGTGCTGGCACTACTCCTTCGGTCCCCCGCCGTCGGTCGAGGACGCGGACTCGGCGCTGGCCCGCACGCAGGCGTGGTGGCACGAGTGGAGCAGCCGGCTCGAGTACGCCGGACCGTACCGGGACGAGGTACTCACCTCCCTCATCGTGCTCAAGGCCATGACCTACGAGGTGACCGGCGCGCTGATCGCAGCGCCGACGACGTCCCTGCCCGAGGACATCGGGGGAGTGCGCAACTGGGACTACCGGTTCTGCTGGATCCGTGACTCTGTGCTGGCCCTGGAATCCCTTCTCGCCGGCGGATACACCGAGGAGGCGTTCTCGTTCCGCAGTTTCCTCCAGCGGGTCGGCACGGGAGACCCCGCGAAGATCCAGATCATGTACAGCATCGGCGGTGAGCGGCGCTTGACGGAGTTCGAGCTGCCCGACATGCCGGGATACGAGGGATCCGCCCCGGTACGGGTCGGCAACGCCGCCTCGGAACAGTTCCAGCTCGACGTCTACGGCGAACTGATCGGCGTCGCCTTCCTCAGCACCGAGGCCGTGGGGCGGGTCGAACCGCACCTGTGGCCGCGCTGGCGCACTCTGATCGAATACGTCGAGTCGATCTGGGGTGAACCCGACGACGGAATCTGGGAGACCCGCGGGCCGCGGCGGCACTTCACCCAGTCGAAGGTGATGGCATGGGTGGTGTTCGACCGGGCGGTCCGCCTGGTCGAACGTTACGACCTGGACGGTCCGGTCGAACGGTGGAGGCGGCTACGGGACGAGATCCACGACGAGGTGTGCGAGCGCGGCTACGATGCGCAGCGCAACACCTTCACCCAGTACTACGGATCGGAGGAACTCGACGCCAGCGTGCTGACGATTCCGCTCGTCGGCTTCCTGCCGGGCACCGACGAGCGGGTGACTGGCACGATCGACGCGGTCACCCGCGAACTCGGGCGCGACGGGTTCGTCTCGAGGTACTCGACCTCCCGGACGGACGACGGTCTGCCCGGCGACGAAGGCCAGTTCCTGGCGTGCTCGTTCTGGCTGGTCGCTGCGCTCGCCCGCAACGGCCGTGTCGAGCAGGCTCGGACGTTGTTCGAGCGGCTCGCCGCCTTGAGCAACGATCTCGGGTTGCTGGCGGAGGAGTACGACGTCGGACGTCGTCGCCAGGTCGGCAACTTCCCGCAGGCGTTCAGCCACCTGACCCTGATCGGTGCGGCCTACGCGATCGCCGCGGCAGAGGGCGCAGCCGACGAGAGGTGACCGGTACGCGGCACGAGATGTCAGGACTGCCGGCCTCGGTGCCTCGGCACGGCCGGTGGAGGTCAGGACGAGTCTCGCGCGGACAGTTCCTCCAGCAGGATCGGCACGCCGAGGTTGAGCGAGTGGATGCCGACGGTCGTGGCGAGTTTGAGGACTTCGAGAATTTCGTGTGCGGTGACGCCCAGATCGAGTGCGGCCCGGATGTGCCGCTGCAGTCCGGGGCCGTACATGTGGGTGCAGGAGGCATCGACCGCAATGCACAGCAACTGGACGACCTGCGGCGGGAGCACACCGCTTTCGTAGGGTTGCATCGTCGCAGTCAGGTAGTGCTCGGTCCATCCGGGATCGAGTTCGTCGAGTCCGTCCCACATCGGATTCCAACTGCCCTCGCGCTTGAGGCGGTCGACGATGGACGAAGCTGCTTCGTGGGTTGTCATCGGCCACTGCCCTGACCTGCGACGGCTGGAACCAGTTCGCGTTTGAGGATCTTTCCGGTGGCGGTCATGGGCAATACGGTGGCGAACTCGATGTGACGGGGATACTTGTAGCCGGCCATCTGCTCCCTGCACCAGGCGATCAGCTCGGGTTCGGTGATCGGTGCGCCCGGTTCGCGGATGACGAACGCCTTGACTTCCTCGCCGTGACGATCGTCGGGGACGCCGACGACGGCGGCGAGGGAGACGGCCGGGTGGGTCATGAGGACCTCTTCGATCTCGCGGGGGTAGACGTTGAAGCCGCCGCGGACGATGAGGTCCTTGGCGCGGTCGACGATGTAGTAGAACCCGTCCTCGTCACGCCGGGCCAGGTCGCCGGTGCGCAGCCAGCCGTCGCGCATCACCTCGGCGGTCGCCTCGGGTCGTCCGAGGTAGCCGGTCATGATGTTGTGGCCGCGCAGGGCGAGTTCTCCGACGCCGTCGTGGACGGGATTCCAGTGTTCGTCGACGAGAGCGGCCTCGATGCCCCACACCGGTACGCCGATCGAACCGGGACGCGGGGCGCGTTCGGGGTCGCTGAACATCGCCAGCGGCGAGGTTTCGGACAGTCCGTAGCCTTCGAGGATCTGGACATCGAACCTGTCCTTGAACTGCGTGAGGATCTCCACCGGCAGCGCCGCGCCGCCGGAGATCGCCCGACGCATGGTCCGCGCGATCTTTTCGACGTCGACGCCGGCCGCCTTCGCGGCGTCGAGCGCACCGAGCAGCGCCCAGTACATTGTCGGCACCCCGGCGAACACGGTGATGTCGTGCTCGTCCATCAGTTGCAGCGCCGCGGGGGCGTCGAAGCGGGGCATGAGCACGCAGGTGGCACCGACCGACAGTGCGGCGTTCATCGTCACGGTCTGGCCGAAGGAGTGGAACAGCGGCAGGGTGAGCAGATAGGTGTCCGGACGCTGCGGGGTGCTGTCGAACAGGCGGTTCGCGGTCAGGGCGTTGAGCACCATGTTGGCGTGGGTCAGTTCGGCGCCCTTGGGCCGGCCGGTGGTGCCGCTGGTGTAGAGGATCACGGCGGTGTCGACGGGTTCGCGCACGGCGGTGGCGAACGTGTCCGGCTGCTCGGCGGTGGCGTGGGCCAGGGTGGCGACGCCGTCGAGCGGGGACGGGGCCTGCGGATCGCGGGTGATCAGCAGCATGGTGCGGCAACGGTCGGCCCGGTCGAAACCGGCCCTGCCGTATTCGCCGACGGGAAGTTCCGCGGTCCCTTCGAAGCAGAGGTAGAGGGCGGCACCGGAATCGTCGAGGTGATAGGCGATCTCGCGAGGCTTGAGCTGAACGTTCAGGGGCACGACCACCGCGCCGGCCTTGAGGATGCCGTAGTAGACGGCGGGAAACTGGGGGACGTTCGGGCACGAGAGCGCGACCTTGTCGCCCGGCGCGACGCCCTCGGCGACGAGCAGGTTGGCGATCCGGTTGGCCTGCGCGTCGAGTTGCGCGTAGGTGAGTCGTTCGCCGCCGAGGACCAGCGCGGTCCGGTCGGGGTAGCGGCGCGCGGAGTCCTCCAGCAACACGGAGAGATTGAGCATACGAATCGATGTCCTGTCGGAAGGGGACGAGGGGATCAGACGAGGGGAGCGCCGGTGGCGGCGCGGACCTGCTCGTCGGTGACGCCGGGCGCGGTCTCGACCAGGACCAGTCCGTGGTCGGTGACGTCGACGACCGCGAGATCGGTGACGATGCGCTGCACCACGGCTCGGCCGGTGAGGGGCAGCGTGCACTTCTCGACGATCTTCGGATTGCCGTGCTTGTCGGTGTGTTCCATGAGCACGATGACCTTGGCGGCGCCGTGGACCAGGTCCATCGCCCCGCCCATGCCCTTGACCATCGCGCCGGGCACCATCCAGTTCGCGAGGTCACCGGTGGCCGAGACCTGCATCCCGCCGAGCACCGCGGTGTCGATGTGACCGCCGCGGATCATCGAAAAGCTCGTCGCCGAATCGAAGAACGACGCGCCGGGCTCGACCGTGACGGTCTCCTTGCCCGCGTTGATCAGATCCGCGTCCACCTGCTCCTCGGTGGGGTAGGGGCCGGTGCCCAGGATTCCGTTCTCACTGTGCAGGGTGACCTTCACCCCGGCGGGCAGATGGTTCGGGATCAGTGTCGGCAGTCCGATACCGAGGTTGACATATTGGCCGGGCGAGAGTTCGGCCGCGGCACGGGCGGCCATCTCGGTCCGCGACCATCCGAGGATCTTGGGTTCTGCTACTACGGTCACGTCAGGCTCCTTTTCCCGTCGAGACGGTGCGCTTTTCGATCTGCTTGTCCTGGGCGCCGGTGTGCACGATGCGATCGACGAAGACGCCCGGCAGGTGTACCTGGCCCGGGTCGATCTCGCCCGGTGCGACGAGCTGTTCGACCTGGGCGATGCAGATGCGTCCGGCCGTCGCGGCGAGCGGGTTGAAGTTCATTGCGGCCTTGTTGAACACCAGGTTGCCCTCGGTGTCGCCGCGCAGGGCGTGTACCAGTGCATAGTCGGCGGTGATGGACTCTTCGAGCACGTACTGCTTGCGGCCGAACTCGCGGATCTCCTTCGGTGGGGACGCGACTGCCACCGAGCCGTCGGGGTGGTAGCGCCACGGCAGGCCACCGTCGGAGACGGGGGTGCCGACACCGGCCGGGGTGAAGAAGGCTGGGATGCCGGCGCCGCCGGCGCGCAGCTTCTCGGCCAGGGTGCCTTGCGGCGTCAGTTCCACTTCGAGTTCACCGGAGAGGTACTGCCGGGCGAACTCCTTGTTCTCGCCGACGTAGGAGGCCGTCACTCGTCGGATCCGTCGTCGTTCGAGGAGGATTCCCAGTCCGCGGCCGTCTACGCCGCAGTTGTTGGAGAACACCTCGAGGTCGGTCGCGTCCCCGGCGGCGATCGCGGCGATCAGCTGGTCCGGGATGCCGGACAGGCCGAACCCGCCGACGGCGAGGGAGGCTCCGGAGGGAACGTCGGCGACCGCCTCGGCGGCCGTTTCATAGATCTTGGTCATTTCGTGGTTTTCCGGACGTGAGCGAGGCGCTCGGAGTGTGGACGGGGACGGAGTCGCGGTGCCGGTGGGGTTCAGCTGTGTACCGGGAGGGCGGTGCTGTCGAGCAGTTGCCGGAGCAGGTTCTCGGCGTCGGGCCAGTAGCCGTATCCGGCGGCGGGATTGAGGTGCCCGACGTCGCCGAGGTCCACCAGGCGGCTGCCCCACGTTTCGGCCATGCCGGCGATGCGCCGGTAGCCACCGAGCGGATCGGTGCGGCTGGCGGCGACGATGCTCGGAAACGGCAGCCTGCGGCGGGGGATGGGGTTCCATCCGCCCCGGTCGAGGTCGTCGGTGGTCGGGTAGCCCTCGGGCAGGGGTAGTTCCAGGTCTGCCGGCGTGGCCAGCAGCGCGCCCTGGATCGGACGCGTCGGGTTCTGCGCCCAGTGCACGGTGATCATCACGCCGGCGCTGTGGGCGACGAGCACCACGGGTCCGTCGATCTCACGCAGGACGTCGTCGAGTGCGGCGACGCGGGCAGCGCGGCTGAGCTTGTCGCGCTCGAGCGGAGGAACGGTCCGGACGTCGGAAAGACGTTCGGCGAGCAGGGTCTGCCAGTGATCGGCGACGTGGTCGCGCAGGCCGGGGACGATGACCACGGTCGGGGAGTGGGAGGGGTTCACGGGTGACTCCGGGAGATGGGGTGGGAACGGGACGACAGTCGTTCAGGCAGCCGTGCCGGGGCCGGTGCCGAGGGTGGTGAACTTGCGCAGGCCCAGCGGGTAGAGGCGTTTGCCTGCTACCAGTGCGCCGATGGCGAGGACGTAGACCAGCGGGGACAGCTGCAGCGCTTCCCGCAGGCCGAGTCGGTCGGCGAGGATGCCCACGACGAAGGGCCCGAGGGCGAGGCCGAGCAGATTGTTGGCCACGGTCAGCGTCCCCATGGCGGACGCGCGGACGGACGAGTGCGTGAGGTTGGCGACCATGGCCGCGGTGGGTCCGGAGGATCCGGCGGAGAAGAACGCACCGATGCCGAGCAGCACCAGTTGCGCGGTGCCCGTGTCGAGACGGAACGCGAGGGCCAGGCACGCCAGGGAGATGGCGCAGAAGGCGATCGCGGTGGTCCACTTGCGGGTGATGTCGTGCCGTCCGACGCGGTCGGTGACGATCCCGCACACCACCATGCCGCTGCCGACGAGCAGGACGACGATCGAGGCGGCGACGCCGGCCTTGTCCGGGGCGAGGCCGTAGTAGCGGTTGAAGAAGCTCGGCGTCCACGACAGCAGGACCGCGGCGGTGAACATCTGGAGGCCGCCGCCGGCGTAGGCGCACAGCACGGCGGGGTTGGTGAACAGGCTCGACACCGGCGCGCGGAATCCGTCCGGCGGTGTGGTCGCGGCACCGGCGGGTCGCTCGTCGCCGGCAGCGGGCCGGTCGTCGGCGGCGTGCGCGGCGAGCCTGCGCTCGGTGACCAGGGCGCGGAACAGTGCCACCAGGATGAGCCCGAAGACCGCCATCGCCGCGAACGACCACCGCCAGCTCAGATGAACGGCGATGACGCCGCCGAGGGCGACACCGAGGACCGAGCCGAACGAGCCGCCGGCCATGAACGCCCCACTGAGGGAGGCGTGGACCCGGGGAGCGAACACGCTCAGTACCACCGCGATTCCGACACTGCCGTAGGCGGCCTCGCCGACGCCGACGAGGAATCGCGCGCCGAGCATCTGCTCGAAGTTGGTGGCCACCGCACACATGAGAGTGGCCACCGACCACAGCACCGCCATGAGCACCAGGCTCTTGACCCGGCCCCACCGATCGGCCAGCAGCGACAGCGGGAGGGTGAGCAGTCCGACCATGAGCGCCACGATGCTCGTCAACGATGCGAGCTGGGAATCGGTCAGGGCCCATTCGGCTTTGAGGAACGGGAAGACGGCACTGAGAACCTGCCGGGACATGTAGTCCGACAACAACAGTCCGAAGGTGAGAGCGAACACGAGCCACGGGTACTTCCGCGATCGGGTCCTCGGACCGGCGGGGGTGCTGGTGGCGGTGTGGTTCTCCAGGGAGGAGGTGGACGATCCCATGGGTGCTCCTGCAAGGCTGGGGCGGCGGGCGGGGATGCGCATCGGGGAGCGCCCACCGCGAGAGGGGCGAGGACAGGGAGGGCTCGACGGACTCGGTCACCGGCCGGGTCCCGGGGCACGCGGTGCGGGTCGCGTGCCCCGGGGGTCGGTGGGTCAGCCGTGGTGGGTGAAGCCGACCTGTCCGGGCCGGCGGTTGGGGGCATAGCCGAGCTTGGCGAGGGTTTCGTCGGCGTCGCGGTAGGTCTCGCCGATCCGGTAGATCTCGCGGGCCTCCTTGCCGGTGGCGACCTCGCGGCCCAGTTCCCCGGCGATGCGGACCAGCTGCCGGATCTGCTGCACCGACGTCATCTTCTCGCCCTTGCGGCCCCAGATGGTGTCCTCGTTGCCGCAGCGGGTGTGCAGGCCCATCGCGATGGCCATCGCGTTGACCGGGAGCACGGACCGCATGAGCGTCTCGAGGGTCAGGCAGGCGCCGTCCGGAACCCGCTGGACGAAATTCATGATGTTGTACGGATTGGGGCCGTCGAAGCCGCCGCCGATACCGACCCACGTCAGGTTCAACGGTCCGGTGTAGACCCCGCGCCGGATCAGGCGCTCGACCGTCTCGAGCTGCGGGATGGACGAGAGCTGGAAGTGCGGCTGAATACCCTTGGCCTGCAGTCGCTTCAGATGCTCCGCAACCCACTCCGGACCGGCGGGCACGGTCATCTCCCGGTACGTCGCCGCGAGTTCCGGGCGCTCCATCGAGGTGCCGGCGATGTCGTCGGCCGTCATCAGCTCCATGATGTTCATCTGGCTGGTGTTGATGGCGATGGTCACCTGGTCCGGCGCCGGGTCGAGTTCTGCGAGCATGTGCCGGGTGTCGTCCGAGAGCCACTTCGCCTCGGCGCCTTCACCTTCGGGAGCAAAGGAGATGGATCCGCCGACCTGCAGGATCATGTCCGGCACCGCCTCGCGCAGGCCGGCGAGCAGCTCGTTGAACTTCGACAACCTCTTGCTGCCCTTGCCGTCGAGTTCACGGACGTGGATGTGCAGCACGGTGGCGCCCGCCTCGTAGCAGTCCACCGCCTGCTGGATGTGCTCGTCCATGGTCAGGGGAAGATCTTCGCGGAAGTCGTCGAGCTCCCATTCCGGGCCGTAGGGCGCGGCGGTGATGACCAGCTTCTCCTGGTTCTCGGGGAACAGGGCGTCGTCGTGGAAGTGCATTGTCGGGTCTCCGTTTCGGAATGTGGACGGTGGAAGGGAAGGAAGGGAAGAGCTCAGAAGGGCCGGTCGCCGACGATCCCGGCGCGTTCCATCTTGCGAACGGCGGGCCAGTAGTCCTGCACCGCGTAGTGCTGCGTGGAGCGGTTGTCCCAGATGGCGATGCTGTTCTCCGTCCAGCGCCAGCGCACCTGGTACTCGGGAATCGACGCCTGGCTCGTCAGGAACTGCAGCAGGTTGCCGGCGCCCGGGGCGTAGTCGATGCCGAAGCGGACGTTCTCGGCGGTGTGGTAGTTGACCAGGTGGGTGGTGAAGGAGTTGACGAACAGGATCTTCTCGCCGGTCTCGGGGTGGGTACGCACCACCGGATGTTCCGCATCCGGGTAGCGGGCGTGCAGCGCATGGCGCTGTTCGAGCGGCAGCTGGGCGCCGAAGCTCGCCTCGATGCTGTGCCGGGCCCGCAGGCCGGCGATCTGCTCCTTGACCGAGCCGGGCAGCCGCCGGTAGGCCTCGGCCATGTTCACCCAGATGGTGTCCCCGCCCACCGGCGGGGTCTGCACACAGCGCAGCACGCATCCCATCGGGGGGTTGTCGCGCCAGGTGGCGTCGCAGTGGTAGGCGTTCTCGTAGTGCTCGGGCGGGCTGTCGAGGTCCTTGTAGATCCGCACCAGCCCGGGATGGTCGGGGTCGCTGCCGACCACCGGGTGATCCTCGAGCGGGCCGAACCGCTCGGCCAGGGCGACGTGCTCGGCACGGGTGATGTCCTGGTCGCGGAAGAACAGCACCTTGTGCTCGAGCAGCAGGGCCCGCAGCTCGGCGAACAGCGTGTCGTCGCGCGAGACCTCGCCGAGGTCCACGTCGAACAGTTCGGCACCGATCGTGCAGGTCAGTGGTTCGACCCGGAAGGCCGTGGAGACCGGACTCGGCGGTCGGGTGGCGGTGGTCATGGATGTCCTTCGGAAGTGGGCGGACTCCGGGTACGGCCCGGACGGGGTCAGAGGGCGAAGACCGACGAGCCGATGCTGCGGCCGGCCTCGAGATCGCGATGCGCCTGCACCGCGTCCTCGAGTGCGTAGCGCTGGTTGATCTCGATCGCGATTTCTCCGGTCGCGACGTGCGAGAACAGCTCCGCGGCGAGGGCGGCCCGCTCGGCAGGGTCGGCGATGTAGTCCGCCAGCGCCGGACGGGTGACGTACACCGACCCCTTGATCGCCAGCTGCATGGCGTCGATCGGCGGAATCGGCCCCGAGGCGGTGCCGAAGCACACCAGCAGGCCGCGGCGGGCCAGCGAGTTCAGTGAGGTCTCGAAAGTGGTGGCGCCGATGCTGTCGAACACCACGGGAACGCCCTTGCCGTCGGTCAGTTCCCGCACCCGTTGCGCCACGTCCTCCTCGGTGTAGATGACGACCTCGTCGCAGCCGTGTGCTCGGGCGACCTGCGCCTTGCGCTCGCTCGAGACCGTGCCGATCACCCGGATGCCCAGCAGCTTCGCCCACTGACAGAAGATCAGGCCCACGCCGCCGGCGGCGGCGTGCAGCAGCACCGTGTCCCCGGCCGCCAGCGGCCAGATGCGCCGCAGCAGGTAGGCGGTGGTCAGACCGCGCATCGTCATCGCCGCGGCCGTGTCGAAGCCGATGGCGTCGGGCAGCGCGATCAGGTGCTCGGCGGGCATCACCCGTTCGGTGCTGTAGGCCCCGAGCGGGCTGCCGGTGTAGGTCACCCGGTCGCCTTCCCGGACCGACGTCACGCCTGGGCCCACCGCCTCGACCACCCCGGCAGCCTCGACGCCCATCCCGGCGGGCAGCGGTGCCGGGTACAGGCCGGTGCGGAAGTAGGTGTCGGCGAAGTTCAGGCCCACCGCCTCGTGCCGGATGCGGACCTCGCCGGGGCCGGGTTCGCCGACCTCGACGGCCTCCCACTGCAGAACCTCCGGACCACCGGTCTCGTAGAAGCGGACAGCCTTTGCCATGTTTCCTCCTGAACGCGCACTCGCAGGCCGGGGGCCGGCGGAGGGCAGATGTGTATGAACTCGGTGGGACGGGAGCGCCGGTGGCGGCGATCCCGGCTCTCGGCCGTGGGTGCGGCCGAGGACCCCGGGGCGATGGAAGCGGAGCTGCTGGGGCGTCTGGACTCTCGATCCGCTCCGTCACACTTCGCCGTACCTTGTGATGCAACTAACAGTAGGGGGTCCCGAGGCGATATGCTTATCCCCTGGGGACGGATTGCCATTCATTTCGGGACAGGACCGGTAGTGAAACCACTGGCGCGCTACGCCGCACTGAACAGCTATGTCGAACTGGCACATTCGTCGAAGATCGATCCGGCCACGTTGCTGCGCGCGTCCGGTCTCGACCTGGCCGGCCTGAGCCTGCAGGACCGGTGGGTACCGGCCGAGGCGATCGCGGACCTGCTCGAACGTTCCGCCGCGGCAGCCGATCGCGACGACTTCGGCCTCGTGCTGGCCGAGCGACGACGGTTCTCCAACCTGGGCCCGCTGAGCCTGGTGGTCCGCGAGGAGCCGGACGTCCGCAGCGCGCTGCGAATCCTCGTGCGCTACGAGCACATGTACAACGAGGCCCTGCACACCCGCCTGACCGAGCAGGGCGGTATCGCCACCATCCGCATCACCCTCGACGTCGGCCGGACCGGGGAGTTCCGCCAGTCCGTCGAACTCGCGGTAGCGGTGATGCATCGTCTGCTGCAGGGCTTCCTCGGTCCGCAATGGCGTCCGCTGTCCGTCTCGTTCGCGCATCCCGCACCCCGGCACCGCGAAACTCACCACCGCGTCTTCGGCACCGCCGTCGACTTCGATCAGGACTTCGACGGAATCGTCCTCTACACCGCGGATCTGGACGCGCCCAATGCCATGGCGGATCCGCTGCTGCGGTCGTACGCGCAGCAGTTCCTCGACTCGGTCGGAAGTCCCCGCGAGACGACCACGGTGGACCGGGTGCGGGAGCTGATCGAGTTGCTCCTTCCCACCGGCCGGTGCTCGGTCGGCCAGGTGGCCCGCAGTCTCGGCATCGACCGCCGGACCGTGCACCGCCGACTCGCGGACGAGGGGGAGACGTTCTCGTCCGTCCTCGATGCCACCCGCGCGGACCTGGCGGTACGGATGGTCGGGAGCGGACGGCACTCGCTCACCGAGGTTTCCGACCTGCTGTCGTTCTCCGCGCCCAGCAACTTCTCCCGCTGGTTCAGGAACCGGTTCGGGTGCAGCCCGAGCCGATGGCGTGCGGAGGAAGAGGGACGTTCCGAGCCGGCGCGTGCGATGTCGATTCGGCGGCCCGCCGATCGTGTAGAGGGTGGATCACCGGCGCCGGTCCGGCGATCGTGAGGAGGAGTGCCATGCCCCAGTACCTGCTGAGCATCTACCAGCCGGACGGCGACCCGCCGCCGGCGGAGATCCTCGAGCCGATCATGCGCGAGGTCGAGGCCGTCGACGCCGAGATGCGCGCGGCCGGCGCCTGGGTGTTCGCCGGTGGCCTGCACCCGCCGAGCACGGCCACCGTGGTCCGGCTCGACGGCGACGGAATCCTCACCACCGACGGCCCGTACCTCGAGGGCAAGGAACACATCGGGGGGTTCACGGTCGTCGAGGCGCCCGACCTCGACGCCGCCCTCGAATGGGGTCGCAAGCTCGCCCGCGCGATCACGCTGCCGATCGAGGTGCGGCCGCTGGCGGGCGGGCACTGCGGGTGAGACGTCCGTGCCCGCGGTGACGGACGCGGAGATCGCGCGCGTGTTCCGTAGCGAACACGGTCGCGCGGTCGCCGTGCTCGTCCGCGTCTTCGGGGACATCGACCTCGCCGAGGAATCCGTGCAGGACGCGTTCACCGTCGCCGTCGCCCGGTGGCCCGCCGACGGACTGCCGCCGAGTCCGGCCGGCTGGATCGTCACCACCGCCCGGCGCCGCGCGATCGACCGCCTCCGCCGGGAGAAGGCCCGCGCAGGCAAGCACGCCGAGGCCGCCCGCCTGCACGCCGCCGTGACCAGCGACATCGGCGGCGAGGACGATGCCGTGCCCGACGACCGGCTGCGCCTGATCTTCACGTGTTGCCATCCCGCGCTGGCGCCCGCCGCCCGCGTCGCTCTCACGCTCCGGCTGCTCGGCGGCCTGAGCACCGCCGACATCGCCCGAGCCTTCCTCGTTCCCGAGAAGACGATGGCGCAGCGGCTGGTGCGCGCCAAGGGCAAGATCCGCGACGCCCGGATCCCCTACCGCGTTCCGGGCCCAGCGGAGCTACCCGGCCGCCTCGCATCCGTCCTCGCCGTCGTCTATCTCGTCTTCACCGAGGGGCACACCGCTGCCGGCGGGGACCGTCTGGTCCGCGACGACCTGTGCGCCGAGGCGGTCCGGCTCGCTCGCCTGCTGGCCGAACTGCTGCCCGACGAACCCGAGGTGCTGGGCCTGCTCGCGCTGCTGGTGCTCACCGACGCGCGGCGACCGGCCCGCACGAACGCCCACGGCGATCTGATCCCGCTCGCCGCGCAGGACCGCACGCTCTGGGACCGAGACCTGATCAGCGAGGGACAGGCCCTCGTCCGCCGCTGCCTGCAGCTGCGCCGGCCCGGCCCGTACCAGATCCAGGCCGCGATCGCCGCCGTCCACAGCGACGCCGCCACGGTCGGGGCGACCGACTGGCGCCAGGTGGTCGCGCTCTACGATCAACTGCTCGTCGTCGCCCCCACCCCGGTCGCCGCCCTGCACCGCGCCGTCGCGGTGGCCGAGGTGGACGGCCCCGGCGCGGGTCTGGACCTCGTCGACAACCTCGACCTGGACCGCTACCACCTGTGGCACGCGGTGCGGGCCGACCTGCTCCGCCGGCTCGGCCGTCTCCCCGAGGCCGCCGCGGCATACGACGCCGCGCTCGCCCGGGCCACCAACGCCGCCGAGCGCGGCTTCCTGCAACGTCGCCGCGCCGAACTCAGCTGACCGGTGCCTGCTCGGGCCGCGGTTCGCTCCTGCCGTTCTGCCACGGCCACCGCCCGGAGATCTCGAGCTGCAGCGACCAGCTCAGGAAGGTCCGGATCAGGACGATGATCGCCAGGACCCCCACCGACGTGAAGGTGGGGGTCACGGCGACCGTCTTGATGATGTCCGCGGCCACCAGGAACTCGAGGCCGAGCAGGATGGACCGTCCCAGATCACGCCGGTAGCGTTCGTAGATCGGCGCGCCCGGCGAGCGGCGCCAGGACCGCAGGGCGATCCAGCTCGCCACCGCCGCACCGACGACGATCACCGCCACCCCGACGACGTCGACGGCGCCGCCGACGGTCTCGAGAACGCGGGCCAGCTCCATGCGAACCTCCGGGATGCGGACGGGACGATTCGGTCATCGTCGCAGGTCCGGCTCGATCCGTCCCGGCAACCGGGTTGTCCACAACCAGCCCGTCCGTCCACAGATTCCGGTCGTGGGCGGCAAGATCGTCGTTCCGGCGCGACCCGGACGGCACGCTGACGGCATGACCGTCGTGTTGTTCGCCGTGCTCGGCGCCGCGGCCGGAACCGGCATGCGGCGGCTCGTCGCCCGCCTCGTCCGGCGTCTCCCACCACGAGGGATGTGCGAGGTGGCCGGCGCGGGCGGCGGTGCCGTGGCCGTGCTCGGGACCTCGACGATGCCGGGGGCGGTTACCGTCGCGGCGCTGACCTGGTGGTGCCTGTGCCTGAGCGCAGCCGACCTGTCGGCGCGGCGGCTGCCGAACGTGCTGACCGTACCGGGCACCGGCGTCGTCCTCACGGTCGCCGCGGCAGCGGGGCAGGCAGTCCCGGCGCTCGTCGGCGCGTGCCTGCTGGCGGGACCGTACCTGCTTGCCCATCTGGCCGTCCCGCGCAGTCTCGGCGCGGGCGACGTGAAGCTCGCCGCCGGGCTGGGGGCAGCCGCGGGCGCCGCCGGCGCGGGGGCGTGGACGACGGCGGCCCTGCTGCCGCCGCTGCTCACCGCCGCGGCGGGCGCCGTCGCCGTCGCCGTGGGTTGGGTACGGGCACACCGTCGCCCGCGCGGTGTGGTGCTGCCGCACGGGCCGTCGATGTGCGCGGCAGCCGTCGCCGGGGTCCTGGCGGCGGCTTGACCGGGGCGGCGTCCCGCCGGTGGCGGCGAACGTGGAAGGATGGTCCTGTGCTGCGCTGGATAACTGCTGGAGAGTCCCATGGTCCCGCCCTCGTCGCGATGCTCGAGGGGATGGTCGCCGGTGTCGAGGTGACGTCGAGCGACATCTCGGAGCAGCTCGCGCGGCGGCGCCTCGGCTACGGCCGCGGCGCACGCATGAAGTTCGAGGCCGACAAGGTCACCATTCTCGGCGGCGTCCGGCACGGCCACACCCTCGGTGGCCCGGTGGCCATCGAGATCGGCAACACCGAGTGGCCCAAGTGGGAGACCATCATGTCCGCCGACCCGGTGGACGCCGAACTGCTCGTCGGACAGGCCCGCAACGCACCGCTCACCCGCCCGCGACCCGGTCACGCCGACTACTCGGGGATGCTCAAGTACGGCTTCGACGACGCGCGTCCCGTCCTCGAGCGCGCCAGCGCCCGGGAGACCGCGGCCCGGGTCGCCGCCGGCACCGTGGCCCGCAACTTCCTGCGCCAGGTGTTCGGCGCGGAGGTCGTCTCGCATGTGATCTCCATCGGCGCGTCCGAACCCTACGTGGGAGCGGAGCCGACCGGGGCCGATCTCGCCGCCATCGACGCCAGCCCCGTGCGGGCCTTCGACAAGGCGGCCGAGGAATCGATGATCGCCGAGATCGAGGCCGCCAAGCGCGACGGTGACACCCTCGGCGGTGTCGTGGAGGTCGTGGTGCACGGCCTGCCGGTGGGCCTGGGTTCGTTCATCAGCGGTGCGGACCGGCTCGACGCCCGGCTCGCCGCGGCCCTCATGGGCATCCAGGCGATCAAGGGTGTCGAGGTCGGCGACGGCTTCGAGACCGCCCGCCGGCGCGGCAGCGTCGCCCACGACGAGATCCGGCCCGGCCCGGACGGCGTGCTCCGCTCGACCAACCGGGCCGGCGGCCTCGAGGGTGGCATGACCAACGGCGAGGCGCTGCGGGTACGGGCGGCGATGAAGCCCATCTCGACGGTGCCGCGCGCCCTCGCCACGGTCGACATGGCCTCCGGCGAGGAGGCCGTCGCGATCCATCAGCGCTCCGACGTGTGCGCCGTGCCCGCGGCCGGTGTCGTGGCCGAAGCGATGGTGGCGCTCGTCGTGGCGCAGGCCGCGCTCGAGAAGTTCGGGGGCGACTCGATCGACGAGACCCGCACCAACGTCCGCAACTACCTCGAGGCCGTCGCGGCCCGGGTGCCACGGTGACGCCATGACGCCACGCGCAGTCCTGATCGGGCCGCCCGGGGCCGGCAAGTCGACCATCGGCCGGCGGCTCGCCCAGGCGCTCGATCTGCCGCTGCTCGACACCGACGCCGAGATCGAGCGCACCACCGGCCGCACCATCCCGGACATCTTCGGCACCGACGGCGAACCGGCGTTCCGGCGGATCGAGGAGGAGGTGGTGGCCGACGCGCTCGCCCGGCACGACGGCATCGTCTCCCTCGGCGGCGGCGCGATCCTGTCCGAGCGCACCCGCGCCCTGCTGCAGGGCCGAACAGTGATCTACCTCGAGATCAGCGTCGCCGAGGGCCTGCGCCGCACCGGAACCAACACCACGCGACCGTTGCTCGCCGGGGCGGACCCCGCGGCGAAGTACCGGGAGCTGATGCGCCGGCGCCGCCCGCTGTACCGGCAGGCGGCCACCATCCGCGTGCGCACCGACGGACGCAGCCCGGGCCGCGTGGTGCAGCAGGTCCTCGCCAAGCTGGAGGCCCAGTCGGATCTGGCTGCCACCGGCGCCCACCCGTCCGCGCCCAGCACGACCAGTACAGAGAATCGGAGCAATCAATCGTGACCGAACCGGTACGCGTCGACGTCCAGACGGCCCAGCCCTACCCGGTGATCATCGGTCGGGGCCTGCTCGGTGAGCTCGTCGACGAACTCACCGGCACCCGCACCGTGGCGATCCTGCACCAGCCGCCGCTCGCGGAGACCGCCGAGGCGGTCCGTGCCGCGCTGGCGGAGAAGGGAATCGACGCTCACCGCGTCGAGATCCCCGACGCCGAGGACGGCAAGGACCTCGCGGTGGCGGGGTTCTGCTGGGAGGTGCTCGGGCGCATCGGGCTGACCCGCAGCGACGCGATCGTCAGCCTCGGCGGGGGAGCGGCCACCGATCTGGCCGGGTTCGTCGCCGCCACGTGGATGCGCGGCGTGCGGATCGTGCACGTCCCCACCACGTTGCTCGCCATGGTCGACGCCGCGGTCGGCGGCAAGACCGGCATCAACACCGAGGCCGGCAAGAACCTCGTCGGTGCCTTCCACGAACCGTCCGCGGTGCTCGTCGACCTCGCCACGCTCAAGACGGTGCCGCGCAACGAGATCGTCGCCGGCCTCGCCGAGGTGATCAAGACCGGCTTCATCGCCGACCCGAAGATCCTCGAGCTGATCGAGGCGGATCCGGAGGCCGCGCTCGACCCGACGGGAACGGTGCTGCCCGAACTGATCCGGCGCTCGGTCGAGGTCAAGGCGAAGGTCGTCGCCGCGGACCTCAAGGAGTCGAGCCTGCGCGAGATCCTCAACTACGGGCACACCCTCGGTCACGCCATCGAACGGCGCGAACGCTACCGGTGGCGGCACGGCGCCGCCGTCGCCGTCGGTCTCGTCTTCGCCGCCGAGCTGGGACGCCTCGCGGGGCGCCTGGACGACGCCACCGCCGACCGGCACCGCAGCATCCTCGAGCTCGTCGGCCTGCCCACCACCTACGATGCCGACGCCTTCCCCCAGCTGCTCGAGGGCATGCAGACCGACAAGAAGAACCGCGCGGGGATGCTGCGGTTCGTCGTCCTCGACGGCCTCGCCAAGCCCGGGCGCCTCGAGGGACCGGATCCGTCGCTGCTCGCCGCGGCGTACTCGGCGGTTGCGCGGGAGGGCACCGCGGACGCAGGCACCGTGCTCCTGTGAGCTGCTGACCGGCTGAGCTGCCGACCGTCGTCGACGGGCCGTCGCACCCTCGGGGTGCGACGGCCCGCGTCCTCGTCGGGGATCTTCCCGGTTCACCACCGCGCGGATAATTCGCCCTGGACGGAACGCAGGAATTCTCCGAATTCCTGGTCCCCGCCCGAGCTGAACGGCCGCCTACCGAAAAGACGATGAAAAACCCGGGCGCGCAGGAGCTCCGGGATGCAATCGCTCTTCGCCGTTGATTTCCGGGCGAAACCGGCCGTACGATTCCGGTCGTGATGAACGCTCAGCAGGTCACGACGACGCCGGATGCCTTCCGGCGCCGCGTCGCTCACTGCTGACCCACCAAGCGAGCCCCGGGAGTCGACGTCCCGGGGCTTTCGTCGTGTTCGGGCACGTCGCTCCCTCTCGCCGAGACGAGAGTCGAGGAACAGGAAATGAACGGTGCAGATCACCGAGTGCTCGGTCGCGAACTCGACATGTTCGCCAGCGCGCCGATTGTGGGTGCGGGTCTTCCGCTGTGGCTGCCGGACGGTGCGGTGATCCGTGCCGAGCTCGAGGCCTTCGCCGCCGAGGTGGCGGCCGAGTCCGGCTGTCGCCGCGTCTACACCCCGGTGCTCGCCAAGAAGGAGCTGTTCGTCCGGTCGGGCCACTGGTCCAAGTTCGCCGACGACATGTTCCCCGAGATGCGGGTCGGCGGCGAGAGTTTCGTCCTGCGGCCCGCCAACTGTCCCCATCACGCCCAGATCTTCGCCTCGCGGGCCCGCAGCTACCGCGACCTGCCGATCCGCCTGTCGGAGCTGGGATCGATGTTCCGCAGCGAACTGTCGGGCGTGCTCGGCGGCCTGAGCCGGGTCCGGCAGATCGGTCTCGACGACGCGCATGTGTTCTGCGCGCCCGAACAGGCCGGTGCGGAGGTGGAACTCGCGTTGAGTGCGATCGAGCGCTGCTATCGGGTTCTCGGGCTCGACGCCCGGCGCTACCGCCTCTCCCTCCGCGGTGCCGGGGGCAGCTATCTCGGCTCCGGCGAGCAGTGGGCGCATGCTCAGGGTCAGCTGCGCGGTGCGCTCGAACGGTGTGGGCTGGACTTCTTCGAAGCCGAGGGGGAGGCCGCGTTCTACGGTCCGAAGATCGACGTCCAGGTCGCCGGGGCGCACGGGCGCGAGGAGACCGTGTCCACCGTCCAGTTCGACTTCACTCAACCCGAGCGTTTCGGCCTCGAATACACCGGCGAGGACGGGCACAGGCACCGGCCCGTGATGATCCACCGGGGTGTGCTCGGATCGATGGAGCGGCTGACCGCGATGCTCGTCGAACGCTTCGAAGGGCGCATGCCGCCGTGGCTCTCGCCCCGCCAAGTGGCGGTCCTGCCGGTCCGTGACCCACACCGCGACGAGGCCGGCGCGTTGCGGGACAGGCTGCTGGACGAGGGGATTCGCGCCGAGGTGCTCTCCGGTGGATCGCTGGGCAGCCGGATCCGCGCTGCGCGCCTGCACCGCGATCCCTACCTCGCGATCGTCGGCGACGAGGAACTCGCGGACGGCACCGTCAGCGTCCTGGTGCCGCAGTGCGGTCAGCGGGCGCGCATCGGGCACGAGCAGTTCGTGCGCCGGGTGCTGGCCGACGTCCGGGGCCGGGTCCTGGGCCCGTCCGCACTGCCGTGAGGGTGCTCTCGCCGTCGTCGAGCCGGACCATGATCGATCGGGCCGGGCCGGGACGGCGACGCGCGCGCGGACCGGTCACCCGCGCGTCGGTCGCCGGCGCGGCCGGCCCCGGCCGGGCTACTCGGCGCCGTGCACGACCTGCAGGCCGGGACGGGTCGCCCGCGCCGACGGAGGTGCCCCGCGGCGGGCCCGTTCGTCCCGGTCCGGGCGGGCGATCCGGTGGGCCTGCAGATAGGCCACGCCGACCCGGGAGTACCAGGCGGCGGTCCAGGACGGGATCCCGCCCAGCATCGACAGGGCGAACCCGTGGTGGCGCTCGACGAAGTCGACGGTCACCGCATACAGATCCACCCCCGGGCACTTCCGGGCCGCCGCCTCGAGATCGAGGTCGTCGGGCCACCAGTTCGCCGGCAGGACGGGGTCGGCCGCCTGCCGGGCGCCCGGGTGGCGGAGACCGAGCACCCGTCCGCCCACCGCCGCCGCGGCGCTGCACGTTCCTTTCACGAGCCCCCGCGTCGTGGACCACAGCCCTCCGGGGTGCGTCAGCGGCAGTATCGCCCCGAGCAGTCGCCCCAGCTGCGGCTCGCCGCCGGTCCGCGACGCGAAGGCTCCGCCCTCGTCCGAGCCGTTCGGGACCGTCTTCCGGTCGGGACGTATCGGGGCGCGCTCTCCCATGCTTCCCTACCTTAAATGTGCTGGGCGCCAGAGGGATTGGTTTTCGGCGATCGCATGACGGGGGAGCGGCGGCTCCTGTGCCCGATGTCCCGGTGCGCGGGGCCGCCGCGGCCGGTGCCGCGGATCGGACTCATCCGGCGTCGATGCTCCGGTGGGCCAGTTCCTCGCGCGCGGCGATTTCGACGGCGGCCGGAAGTGTCAGGGTGCGTCCCAGTTCGAGGTCGGCTACGAATTCGGCGAGCAGATCGGTCGGCCATCGCTCGAATTCGGCCATCGCAATCCCCCCTCGGTGCGTGCGGTCGGGTGACCGGCGTGCCCCTGCCGGTTCCCGGTTCTCGACCCCGACAGTTCACATTTACACCACCGGCACGTCCCGTGACACTGCTTCCGTCCGAATCGGTCCGTTCCGCCCGGCGAGTCCGGTTCCGGGGAACCTACCCGGACTCCGAGGGGGTGACGGCGCGTCGGACGAGCAGGGTGCAGTGCTCGACGAGCGCCTCTCGCTCGACGTCGACCTGCCCGTCGATCCACGCGACGATCAGCGCCCCGATGCCCAGGCCCAGGACGGCGCCGCTGATCAGCCGGGACTCGGCATCCGGTTCCGGCGCAGCGACGCCGACGAGCAGGGCGCCGAGCAGGGCGGGTGCTGCGTGCAGGCCCTGCTGCGACAACGCCGGCTCGGTCATCGCCTCGCGGACCAGCACCCGGCCGCGGCGGGGGTCGGCGGCGAAGAAGTCGATCGCTCCGGAGACGAAGGCGCGGGCCCGCGCGGCGACCTCCGCCGGGGCGGAGGCCACGACGGCCTGCATGTGACGCATGAGGCCCTCCGCCGTCGTTGCGAAGACTGCGGCGACCAGTTCGTCGCGCGAGGGAAAACTCTCGTAGAAGTACCGCTCGCTGACCCCGGCGGCCCGGCAGACGGCGCGGACCGTGACCGCGCGGCCTCCGCCGGTGCCGAGCAGTTCGGTACCCGCCGCGAGGATCCGGGTACGGCGCTGCGCGCGCCGGTCGTCGGCGCTGACGCCGTGCCAGCTGCGGCTCGGGGGGGTGCGCATGGATCCCATCCTGCCGGACCGATCGGTCGGACCGGGAACGGCCGTTGACCCGCCCGTAGTGGACAACATATGTTGTCCACTACGGGGGCCGGGAGAGCGACGGAGGACGAATGAGGAATGTGACGATCGGACGGCAGGTCCGACGGGAAATCGAGCGTCTCGATCCGCTCCGCGACGATCGCGCCGTCGCTCGACTCTCGCTCGAGGTCCTGCACGGGAACGCGATGCTCGTCAACGCGTTGTTCACGGTGTCGTTCATCCGGCAGGTGGCCGTGCCCGGCATCGCGAAGATCCTGCACCGCCGCGGACGCGGCGACATCGTCGTCCGCACGGCGAAGCGCAACGACGACACGATGGTGTTCTTCGGCAAGTTCCTCGAACTCGGCTACGACACGTCCGAGGGGCTCGCATGGATCGAGCGGCTCAACGAGATCCACGGGCACTTCCCAATCCGCAACGAGGACTCGCTCTACACGCTCGCCACGCTCGTGCTCGAACCGCAGCGTATCGCCGCGCTCGTCGGGTCCCGGCCGTTCTCCGGGACGGAACTTCAAGCGCAGTGGCATTTCTGGCGCGGCGTGGCGGCCGCCCAGCGCATCACGGACATCCCCGGCTCCCGCGACGAGCTCGCGCGGTGGACCGCCGACTTCGAGGCCGCGGAATACGCGCGCACCGACGACGGGCTCGCCGTGACCCGGCGACTCGTCGACGACTTCGCGGACCGCTGGTTTCCGGGTCCGCTGCGACCGCTCGCGCCGGAGGTGCTGTCGACGTTCTGCGACGACCGCCTACGGGCCGTGCAGAGCCTGCCCGAGCCGCGGCCCGCTCTGGCCTACGTCGCGCGATCCGCGGTGCGCACCTACTTCGCCGCCACCGGGCTGCGGCCGGTACGGCGCGACCGCAGTTTCGTGGAGACCTTCGGGACGGCGCGGTACGGGCCCCGTGACCGGGATGCGGTGGGATATCGGCGCCCGGCCCCGGCGCGACGGCCCTGACCGCCCGGATCGGCGCGGGGATCAGGCCCGGAGCTCGGCGGCAGGCTGTGCGGTGCTCGGTTCGGCGCCGTGTTCGCGACCCAGTTCGGCGATCGCGCACGTGAATTCGGGATCGAACAGCAGGAAGCTGAGCAGGTCGCCGCGATCCTCGTCGTCGCCACCGATCAATCGTGCGACGACGGACGGCGCGGGGTTGCGCAGGAACCGGCGCACGGCGGGGCGGCGACGGACCACCCCTTCCGCGATCTCGGCGATCCGCCCGGCCTGGCCGGGCGGCGGGCCGGCGAAGTCGATCCCGATGGGACGGTCGGTGGGGGACACGGCTCGGGTCTGGGCGATGCGGGCATTGCGGAACTCGAGCGTGTGCAGGTCCTCGATCATCCGGTAGCCGAGCATCGCCCGCAGCGCCAGGGCCGCGACGCCGGCCACGTCGGGAGGTGCCGGTCGGCGCCTGCCGGTGCGCGCGGACACCGGCGGGGGCCACATCCGCGGCTGCGTCGCCACGACGCCGACGTCGTTCGCGCCGAGCACGAGCGCGGGCTTGATCGGGGTGTTGAGCAGCAGACCGCCGTCGATGTACCAGCCGGAGCGCTGCGGGGCGCACCGATCGGTGACGTGGATGGGCCGGAACAGGATCGGCACCGCGGAGGACGCCAGCAGGTGGTCGACGGTCAGGGTCGTCTCGACGTAGCTGATGTTGCGGCGGATGTCGTACTCGGGGAGCGGCACCGAGGCGTTCTTCTCCACGAACACCACCGTCCCGCCGGTGGCCACGGACGTCGTCGCGACCGCGACCGCGTCCACCAGCCCGGCCCGGATGTTCTCGTGCAGCCGGTCCCACGGCACCAGGCGCTGCAGGGTCCCCCGGATCGGGGTCGTGTCGAGCAGGCTGACGAGACGCGTGCGGGGAAAACCGATCGCCTGACCCAGGAACGCCGCGCCGGTGCCGAGCACGCTGTGCACCGACGAGTACACGTCGGACGAGACCACCCCGGTCCACAGGTCCACGAGCCGTTCGGCGGCCGTCGGCAGTCCCTCGTCGGCGAACGCGGCGAGCCCGACCACGTTGATGGCGCCGGCGCTGGTCCCGACGAGGATCCGGGGCGCTCCGTGGTGCCGCGTCATCCGGGGGAGCAGGGTCGTGATCGCGCCGGCTTGATACGCGCCGCGCGCACCCGCGCCCGCGACGACCAGCGCCGTCCGCCGGCGTCCGTGGGTGCCGCTCGTCCCGCGTCCGGCCATGGGCCGAACGGTACCTGCCCGCTCCGGGCCGCGGACCCGATTCTCCGCCAACGGTGCGGACCCGGGTAGGTGTCAGGGGCGGCGGTCCGGGTCGATCCGCTCGAACACCTCGGTGGGCGCGTCGTCGTCACGCCACCCCTGATCCGGGGCAGCGGACGCCGTGACCGGTGCCGGCCCGTCGTCCGGCTTCCCCGTCGCCGTCCCCGTCGCCGCAGACTTGCGCTGATCTCGACGCACCAGCAGCCGCCCGAGCATCACCGCGGCCGTCGCGGGAACGAACACCAGCAGCACGGTGAACGCCGCACCCGAGGTCAGTTCGAAGAACAGCGACTTGACCCCGACCTGGATCGGACCGACCGTGTCGATCAGCCACGTCAGCAGGCCGGCGGCGAGACCGGTGACCGCCGCGGCCTTCAGCCACAGCATCGTCAGGTCCGCCCCGTCCTCCGACTGCGGGTGCGCCCGCTGATCGCGGATCCCGTCGAGCCCGGCCCACACGATCGCGGCGAGCACGACGACGGCCAACGCGACCATCCGCAGCATCGAGCCTTGCAGCGGCCATTGCACCAGGGCGACCCCCAGCAGGACCCGTACCAGCACGTGCACGAGGGTCAGGCCGAGCCCGCGAAGCAACCAGGGTTTCATGTACCTCAGAGTAACGTCTGGATCGGCGCGGATGTGTCCCGCCCCACATTCGTGACCGTCGACGGCCGTCCCGGCTGTCGGCGCGGGAGTACGTTGACCCCATGTCCGCCGATCACTCCGCCCGCCGCGCCGCGCTGCGCCGGTTGCTCGCCGACCGCGACCTCGATGCGCTCCTGGTGACCGACCTGCTCAACATCCGCTACCTCACCGGATTCACCGGCTCGAACGCCGCGCTGCTCGTCACCACCGACGACGACCTCGACGAGTCCCGCACCGTCGTGTGCACCGACGGCCGCTACCTCACCCAGGTCGCCGCGCAGGTGCCCGATCTGCGGGCCGAGATCGCCCGCGCCAGCGCCGATCACCTGGTCCGTTCCGCGGCGACGCCGGCCCGGTGGGGCTTCGAGAGCCATGTCGTCACCGTCGACGCGCACGTGCGCTGGGCGGGGCTGGACAGCCCGCTCACCCTCACCCCCGCGCCCGGGCTGGTCGAGCAGTTGCGCATGGTCAAGGACGAACACGAGGTCGGGCTGCTCGCGGCGGCGTGCGCCGTGGCCGACCGGGCACTGGCCGATCTCGTCGCCGCCGGCGGCCTGCGCCCGGGCCGCACCGAACGGCAGGTCGGCCGCGATCTCGAGGCCCGCATGCTCGACCACGGCGCCGACGGCATCTCCTTCGAGACGATCGTCGCGACCGGGGCGAACTCGGCCGTGCCGCACCACCGGCCCACCGACGCCGTGCTCGCCGCCGGCGACTTCGTCAAACTCGATTTCGGTGCACAGGTCGGCGGATACCACTCCGACATGACCCGCACCTACGTCCTCGGCCGGGCCGCCGACTGGCAGCGTGACGTGTACGACCTGGTCGCGCGCGCCCAGGCGGCCGGGCGGGCGGCGCTCGTGCCGGGCGTCGACCTGGCCGCCGTGGACGCCGCGTCCCGCGACGTGATCGCCGCCGCCGGCCACGGTGAGCTGTTCCTGCACGGACTCGGCCACGGCGTCGGTCTGGAGATCCACGAAGCACCCGGAATCGGCCAGGCCGCGACCGGTACACTTGCCTGCGGTGCGGCGGTGACCGTCGAACCGGGCGTGTACTTCTCCGGGCGCGGAGGCGTGCGGATCGAGGACACGCTCGTGGTGCGTGAGCAGGGACCGGAGCTGCTCACACTCACCGACAAGACATTGACCGTCGTATAAGGGCGGTACCTCGACTCTAGGAGACGCGAAACCAAGTGGCCGATACCAGCGATTTCAAGAACGGGCTCGTGCTGAAGATCGACGGTCAGCTGTGGCAGATCATCGAGTTCCAGCACGTCAAGCCCGGCAAGGGGCCGGCGTTCGTCCGCACGAAGATCAAGAACGTGCTCTCCGGCAAGACCGTCGACAAGACCTGGAACGCCGGCGTGAAGGTCGAGACGGCCACCGTCGACCGTCGCGACATGACGTACCTGTACCACGACGGCACCGACTACGTCTTCATGGACGGCGAGACCTACGACCAGATCTCGATCAGCGAGGAGACCCTGGGCGGCGGCGCCCGATTCCTCCTCGAGAACATGCAGGTGCAGGTGGCCACCCACGAGGGCACCCCGCTGTTCGTCGAACTGCCCGTCACCGTCGAACTCGAGGTCACCCACACCGATCCCGGCCTGCAGGGCGACCGCTCGACCGGCGGCACCAAGCCCGCGACCCTCGAGACCGGCGCCGAGATCCAGGTGCCCCTGTTCATCAACACCGGTGACAAGCTCAAGGTCGATTCCCGTGACGGCAGCTACCTCGGGCGAGTGAATTCCTGAGTGTCCGGTACGCAGAAGAAACTCGGAGCCCGGCACAAGGCGCGTAAGCGCGCCGTGGATCTGCTGTTCGAGGCCGAGGCCCGCGACATCGATCCGGTCGGTCTCGCCGCCGACCGGATCGCGCTCGCCGTCACCGACGACCAGGTCGCGCAGATCCCGCCGTACACGCAGACCGTCGTGCGCGGCGTGGCGGAGCGACTCGACGAGCTCGACCAGGTGATCGCCGAGCACCTGCACGACTGGACGCTCGAGCGGCTGCCCGCCGTGGACCGGGCGATCCTGCGCATCTCGGTGTGGGAGCTGTTCCACGCCCCCGACGTGCCGCCGGTGGTGGCCGTCGACGAGGCGGTCGAGCTGGCCAAGCAGCTGTCCACCGACGATTCGCCGGCCTTCGTCAACGGCATCCTCGGTCAGATCGTGGCGCTCGCCGACCAGGTGCGTGCCGCCGCGGCGGCCACCTCGTCGCGCGCCGCCGACCCGGCCGGGCAGCGGGACTCCGAGCGGCCCTGACAACGCAGCGGGAGCGGGCCCGGCCGGCGACGGAGGTCGCCGGCCGGGCCCGCTCGCCGCTTCGGGGACCCCGGCCTGTGTCGGGCCTCACCCCGCATCCGTGTCTGGCGGGCACCGGCCGCTGCTAGGCTGGAGCACCGTCAGGCATCCTTTAACGATCCGTCCAGCGAGGCGGAGAAGGAGGTCGCAGTATGGCCATGTCCGAAGACGGGTCACCGGCATCCCCGCCCGGTCCGGCCCGCGAATTGCTCTCCGCAGCCGACGTCGGTCGCACCGTCGCCCGCATCGCGCACCAGATCATCGAGAAGACCGCGCTCGACGCCCCCGCGGGTGAAGCCCCCCGCGTCGTCCTCGTCGGCATTCCCACCCGCGGCACCACCCTCGCGCACCGGCTCGCCGAACGCATCGCCGAGTTCTCCGGGGTGCGCGTGCCCGTCGGCTCCCTGGACATCACCCTCTACCGCGACGACCTGCGCACCAAGCCGCACCGGCCGCTCGAGCGCACATCGGTGCCCGAGGGCGGCGTCGAGGACGCCCTCGTCGTCCTCGTCGACGACGTCCTGTTCTCGGGTCGCTCGGTGCGCGCCGCCCTCGACGCCCTGCGCGACCTGGGCCGGCCCCGCGCGGTGCAGCTCGCCGTCCTGGTCGACCGCGGGCACCGCGAACTGCCGCTGCGCGCCGACTACGTCGGCAAGAATGTCCCCACCGCCCGCGCCGAGGACGTGCGGGTCCTGCTCACCGAGCAGGACGACCGCGACGCCGTGGTGATCTCCGGAGGCAAGATTTCGTGAAGCACCTGCTCTCCATCGCGGACCTGACCGAGCAGTCCGCGACCGAGCTTCTCGACGAGGCCGAACGGTTCGAGCAGGCGCTGCTCGGCCGTGAGGTGCGCAAGCTGCCGACCCTGCGCGGCCGCACCGTGATGACGGTGTTCTTCGAGAACTCCACCCGCACCCGGGTCTCGTTCGAGGTCGCCGGCAAGTGGATGAGCGCCGACGTCATCAACGTCAGCGCGTCGAGTTCGTCGGTCGCCAAGGGCGAATCGCTGCGCGACACCGCGCTGACCCTGCACGCCGCCGGCGCCGACGCCCTGATCGTGCGGCACCCCGCGTCGGGCGCCGCGCACCGGATCGCCGAATGGACCGGCGACGGCGACGGCGGGGGACCGGCGGTGATCAACGCCGGCGACGGCACCCACGAGCACCCCACGCAGGCCCTGCTCGACGCGCTCACCCTCCGGCAGCGGCTCGGATCGATCGCCGGCCGGCGCATCGCGATCGTGGGCGACATCCTGCACAGCCGGGTCGCGCGCTCCAACGCCCTGCTGCTGTCCACGCTCGGGGCCGAGGTGGTGCTCGTCGCGCCGCGCACGTTGCTGCCGGTGGGCGTCGAGACCTGGCCCGTCACCGTCTCCCATTCCCTCGACGCCGAACTGCCCGGCCTCGACGCGGTGCTCATGCTGCGGGTGCAGGCCGAACGCATGAACGGCGGGTTCTTCCCGTCGGCGCGCGAGTACTCGATCGGCTACGGGTTGTCGGAGAAGCGGCTGGCGATGCTCGCCGAGCACGCCGTGGTGCTGCACCCCGGCCCGATGCTGCGCGGCATGGAGATCGCCTCCGCGGTCGCCGACGCCCCGCAGACCGCGGTGCTGCAGCAGGTGAGCAACGGCGTGCACGTGCGCATGGCCGTGCTGTTCCGGCTGCTCGTCGGCACGGAGAGCGCAATCGCATGACCGACGCGTATGCGGACCGGACGTCCGCGCAGAAGACGAAGAACAGTGGGACAGGAGAAGATTCGGTGTCGCCGCAGGTGCTCATCCGCAACGTGCTCGTCTACGGGGAGGGTGCGCCGACCGACGTGCTGCTCGGCGACGAACAGATCCTCGCCCTCGGCCCCGACCTCGAGGCGAGCCCCGACGCCGAGGTGATCGACGGCGCCGGACGGATCCTGCTGCCCGGCTTCGTCGACCTGCACACGCATCTGCGCGAGCCCGGCCGCGAGGACACCGAGACCATCGACACCGGATCCGCGGCCGCGGCGCTCGGCGGCTACACCGCGGTGTTCGCGATGGCCAACACCGACCCCGTCGCGGACTCCGTCGTCGTCACCGACCACGTGTGGCGACGGGGGCAGGAGGTCGGCCTCGTCGATGTGCACCCCGTGGGTGCCGTCACCGTCGGGCTCGCCGGCACGCAGCTCGCCGAGATGGGCACCATGGCCGCCGGCGTCGGCCGCGTCCGGATGTTCTCCGACGACGGGCACTGCGTCCACGATCCGCTGATCATGCGGCGGGCGCTGGAGTACTCGAGTTCGCTCGGGGTGCTCATCGCCCAGCACGCGGAGGAGCCGCGGCTGACCGCCGGGGCCGTCGCGCACGAGGGGCCCACCGCGGCGCGTCTCGGGCTGGCCGGCTGGCCGCGCGCGGCCGAGGAGTCGATCGTCGCGCGCGACGCCCTGCTCGCCCGGGACGCCGGGGCCCGCGTGCACATCTGCCACGCCTCCACCGCCGGCACCGTCGAACTGGTGAAATGGGCCAAGGCACAAGGGATCCCGATTACCGCCGAGGTGACCCCGCATCATCTGATGCTCGACGATTCGCGGCTCGAGACCTACGACGGCATCAACCGGGTCAACCCGCCGCTGCGCGAGCGTTCCGACGTCGAGGCGCTGCGCCGCGGACTGGCCGAGGGCGTGCTCGACTGCATCGCCACCGACCACGCCCCGCACGCCGAGCAGGACAAGTGTTGCGAGTTCTCGCAGGCCCGGCCCGGCATGCTGGGGCTCGAGACGGCCCTGTCGATCGTCGTCGAGACGATGGTCCGTCCCGGGCTGCTGGACTGGCGCGGCGTCGCGAAGGTGATGAGCGAACGGCCCGCCGAGATCGTCGGCCTCGACGACCAGGGGCGCCCGCTCGAGGTGGGCGAGCCCGCCAACGTGGTGCTCGTCGACCCCGACGCCGAATGGACGGTGCGCGGACCGGAGCTGGCCTCGGTGGCGCACAACACGCCGTACGAGGCGATGACGCTGCCCGGCAAGGTCGTTGCGACCGTGCTGCGCGGCCGCATCACCGCACTCGACGGAGCGGTCCGGCCCGGCACCGGAAGCGGGGTGCGGTGATGGACCGCCTGTGGCTCACGCTCGGCTTCGTCGCCCTGTGGGTGGTGCTGGTCCTGCTGATGTGGAAGGGCTGGCGCGGCCGCGGCCGCCGCCAGGCCGAGGCCGTCGGTGCCCTCCCGCCGGTGCCGGCCGAGCTGGGGGAGCAGCTGGTGGCCCCGAGCACCGGCCTGTACGTGGGCAGTACCCTCGCGCCGAGCTGGCAGGACCGGATCGCCGTCGGCGACCTGGGCCACCGCGCGGCCGGCGAGATCAGCCGCTACCGCGCCGGGGTGCTGCTCGAACGGGACGGCGCCTCGCCGATCTGGATCCCGCAGGACTCGATCCGAGCGGTGCGCACCGAACGTGGCCTCGCGGGAAAGGTGATGACCAAGGACGGGGTGCTGGTGATCCGCTGGCAGCTGCCGTCCGGCACCGAGATCGACACCGGATTCCGCGGCGACGACAAGACCATCTACCCCCAGTGGGTGCAGGAGACGAACGAGAATCACCGGGACAGTGACAGCTAGGACGACAGCCTGGACGGCTGGTACAGCGACGACGGCACGCGAGATTTCGGCTGATGCGGCGAGCTCCGGTGAGGTCGAGCAGAACGGAGAGAACGCATGAGCGGCAACAACTTCGACACGGACACCGCGATACTGGTGCTCGAGGACGGTCGCACGTTCCGCGGCACCGTCTTCGGTGCGGTGGGCCAGACCCTCGGCGAGGCGGTGTTCAGCACCGGCATGACCGGCTACCAGGAGACCCTCACCGACCCCAGCTACCACCGGCAGATCGTGGTGTCCACGGCCCCGCAGATCGGCAACACCGGGTGGAACGCCGAGGACAACGAGTCCGTCGGCCCCACCGGTGACCCCGCCGGCGCGAAGATCTGGGTCGCCGGGTACGTCGTGCGCGACCCGTCGCGCCGCACCTCGAGCTGGCGCGCGGCCGGCTCCCTGCAGGACGAACTCGAGCGGCAGAACATCGTCGGCATCGCCGGGATCGACACCCGCGCCCTGGTGCGGCATCTGCGCACCCGCGGCTCGATGCGGGCGGGTGTCTTCTCCGGCGACGCCCTCGCCGACGACGCCGAGCTGCTCGACCGGGTCCGGAGCCAGCCGTCGATGCTCGGCGCCGACCTCGCCGGCGAGGTCACCACCACCAGCGGCTACGTCGTCGAGCCCGACGGCGAGGCCCGCTTCACCGTCGCCGCGATCGACCTCGGCATCAAGACCAACACCCCGCGGATGTTCGCCGAGCGCGGCATGCGCGTGCACGTGCTGCCCTCCACCGCGACGCTGCACGACATCCTGGACCTGAAGGCCGACGGCGTCTTCCTCTCGAACGGTCCCGGGGACCCGGCCACCGCGGACGGCGCGGTGCACCTGACCCAGGAAGTGCTCGGGCAGGGACTGCCGCTGTTCGGCATCTGCTTCGGCAACCAGATCCTCGGCCGCGCCCTCGGTCTGGGCACCTACAAGATGAAGTTCGGGCACCGCGGCATCAACATCCCGGTCATCGAACACGAGACCGGGCGGATCGCGATCACCGCCCAGAACCACGGCTTCGCGCTCGAGGGCGAGGCGGGCCAGGAGTTCGACACCCCGTTCGGCCGGGCCGTGATCAGCCACACCTGCGCCAACGACGGCGCCGTCGAGGGCGTGCGCCTGCTCGACGGGTCCGCCTTCTCCGTGCAGTACCACCCCGAGGCGGCGGCCGGCCCGCACGACGCCTCCTACCTGTTCGACCGGTTCACCAGCATGCTCGAGGGAGAGAAGAACTAGATGCCACGCCGTACCGACCTCTCCCACATCCTCGTCATCGGCTCCGGCCCGATCGTCATCGGCCAGGCCTGCGAGTTCGACTACTCCGGCACCCAGGCGTGCCGCGTGCTGCGCGAGGAAGGCCTGCGGGTCTCCCTCGTCAACTCCAACCCGGCCACGATCATGACCGACCCGGAGTTCGCCGACTCCACCTACGTCGAGCCCATCACCGCCGAGTTCGTCGAGAAGGTCATCGCCGCCGAGCAGGCGAAGGGCACCCCGATCGACGCGGTGCTCGCCACCCTCGGCGGGCAGACCGCGCTCAACACCGCCGTCGCCCTGCACGAGCAGGGCATCCTCGCCAAGTACGACGTCGAGCTGATCGGCGCCGACTTCGACGCCATCCAGCGCGGCGAGGACCGGCAGAAGTTCAAGGACATCGTCGCCAAGTGCGGCGGCGAGTCCGCGCGCTCGCGGGTCTGCTACACGATGGACGAGGTGCGCGACACCGTTGCCGAGCTCGGCTACCCCGTCGTGGTGCGCCCGTCGTTCACCATGGGCGGCCTCGGCTCCGGCATGGCCTACGACGAGGCCGACCTCGAGCGCATCGCCGGCGGCGGCCTCGCCGCGTCGCCCACCGCGAACGTGCTCATCGAGGAGTCCATCCTCGGCTGGAAGGAGTACGAGCTCGAGCTCATGCGCGACGGCCGCGACAACGTCGTGATCGTCTGCTCCATCGAGAACGTCGACCCGGTGGGCGTGCACACCGGCGACTCGGTCACCGTCGCCCCCGCCATGACCCTGACCGACCGCGAATACCAGAAGATGCGCGACCTGTCGATCGCGATCCTGCGCGAGGTCGGCGTCGACACCGGCGGCTGCAACATCCAGTTCGCGATGGACCCGCGCGACGGTCGTCTCGTGGTGATCGAGATGAACCCGCGGGTGTCGCGGTCGTCCGCGCTGGCCTCGAAGGCCACCGGCTACCCGATCGCGAAGATGGCCGCCAAGCTCGCCATCGGCTACACCCTCGACGAGATCGTCAACGACATCACCAAGGAGACGCCGGCCTGCTTCGAGCCGACGCTCGACTACGTCGTCGTCAAGGCTCCGCGCTTCGCGTTCGAGAAGTTCCCCGGCGCCGACGGCACCCTCACCACCACCATGAAGTCGGTCGGCGAGGCCATGTCGATCGGCCGCAACTTCACCGAGGCCTTCGGCAAGGTCCTGCGGTCCCTCGAAACCAAGCGTTCCGGGTTCTGGACCGGCCCCGAGGTCGAGGCGGCCGATCTCGGCACCCTCCTCGGCGAGCTCGAGGTCCCGCACGACGGCCGCTTCTACGGCATCGCCAAGGCCTTCGAGCTCGGCGCCACCGTCGAGCAGCTGTTCGACGCCACCAAGATCGACCCGTGGTTCCTCGATCAGATCCAGCAGATCGTCGAGCTGGGGGAGACGGTGCGCGCCGCCGAGACGTTCGGGGAGCGGGAACTGCGCTTTTCCAAGCACCACGGCTTCTCCGACCGGCAGATCGCGGCGCTGCGCCCCGAACTCGGCGACGAGGACGCGGTGCGGGCCCTGCGCGAGCAGCTCGGCGTGCATCCGGTGTACAAGACCGTCGACACCTGCGCCGCCGAGTTCGAGGCCAAGACCCCGTACCACTACTCGACGTACGAACTCGACCCGGACGCCGAGACCGAGGTCGCCGAGCAGCGCGAGCGGCCGAAGGTGCTCATCCTCGGCTCGGGCCCCAACCGCATCGGTCAGGGCATCGAGTTCGACTACTCGTGCGTGCACGCCGCCCTGACCCTGTCGCAGGCCGGCTACGAAACCGTCATGGTCAACTGCAACCCCGAGACGGTCTCGACCGACTACGACACCGCCGACCGTCTCTACTTCGAGCCGCTCACCTTCGAGGACGTCTTCGAGGTGTACCGGGCCGAGTCGCAGTCCGGCACCGTCGCCGGGGTCATCGTCCAGCTCGGCGGCCAGACCCCGCTCGGGCTCGCGCGACGGTTGAAGGCCGCCGGGGTGCCGATCGTGGGCACCAGCCCCGAGGCCATCGACCTGGCCGAGGACCGCGGCGAGTTCGGCCGGGTGCTCACCGAGGCGGGCCTGCCGGCCCCGAAGTTCGGCACCGCCACCACCTTCGAGGGCGCCCGCGACATCGCCGCCGGCATCGGCTATCCGGTGCTGGTCCGTCCGTCCTACGTCCTCGGCGGGCGCGGCATGGAGATCGTCTACGACGAGAACGCGCTCGAGAGCTACATCTCCCGCGCTACCGAGATCTCCGAGGACCGGCCCGTGCTGGTCGACCGCTTCCTCGACGACGCGGTCGAGATCGACGTCGACGCCCTGTGCGACGGCACCGACGTCTACATCGGCGGCATCATGGAGCACATCGAGGAGGCCGGCATCCACTCCGGCGACTCGTCGTGCGCGCTGCCGCCGATCACCCTCGGGCGGTCCGACCTCGAGAACGTGCGCCGCTCCACCGAGGCCCTCGCGCACGGTATCGGCGTCAAGGGCCTGCTCAACGTGCAGTACGCCCTCAAGGACGACGTCCTCTACGTGCTCGAGGCCAACCCGCGTGCCTCCCGCACCGTGCCGTTCGTCTCGAAGGCCACCGCCGTGCAGCTCGCCAAGGCCTGCGCGCGGGTCATGATGGGCGAGAGCATCGCCGACCTGCGCGCCGAGGGCATCCTGCCCGCCCACGGCGACGGCGGGCACGCCCCGGTCGACGCCCCGGTCGCGGTGAAGGAGGCGGTGCTGCCGTTCAACCGGTTCCGCCGCGCCGACGGCACCGGCATCGACTCGCTGCTCAGCCCGGAGATGAAGTCCACCGGCGAGGTCATGGGCATCGACGACGACTTCGGCACCGCGTTCGCCAAGAGCCAGACCGCCGCCTACGGTTCGCTGCCCACCTCCGGCTCGGTGTTCGTCTCGGTCGCCAACAAGGACAAGCGGTCGCTGATCTTCCCCGTCAAGCGGCTCGCCGACCTCGGCTTCCGGGTGCTCGCCACCATCGGCACCGCGGAGGTGCTGCGCCGCAACGGCATCCCGTGCGAGCACGTGTACAAGGTGTCGGAGGAGGAACGGCCCGAGGGGGCCCACACCATCGTCGAGAAGATCCGCGCCGGTGAGGTCGACATGGTGATCAACACCCCGTGGGGCAACTCCGGGCCGCGCATCGACGGCTACGAGATCCGCACCGCGGCCGTCGCCGCGAACATCCCGTGCATCACGACCGTGCAGGGTGCCTCCGCGGCCGTGCAGGGCATCGAGGCCGCCATCCGTGGCGACATCGGGGTCCGTTCCCTGCAGGAGATGCACGCCGGGCTCCGGGAGGACCAGGGCAGCCTCCGCGAGGACGCCGGGGCGTCCGGCGGCGTCGGAGGGCTGCGCGACGGACTCGCGGACACGGCGTCGTGACGACGTTCGGGCAGCGTCTGCACGCGGCCCTCGCCGAGCGCGGGCCGCTGTGTGTGGGCATCGACCCGCACCCGGAACTGCTCGCGGCGTGGGGGCTGCCGGTCGACGTCGCGGGCCTCGAGCGGTTCGCCGGGACGTGTGTCGACGCGTTCGCCGGGCGGGTGGCCCTCGTCAAGCCGCAGGTCGCGTTCTTCGAGGCGTTCGGTGCCGCGGGCATCGCGGTGCTCGAGCGCACCGTGACGGCCCTGCGCGGCGCCGGCACCCTCGTCCTTGCGGACGCCAAGCGCGGCGACATCGGCTCGACGATGGACGCGTACGCCCGCACGTGGCTGACCGATGCGTCCCCGCTGGGCTCCGACGCGGTCACCGTCTCGCCGTACCTGGGGTTCGGCGCGCTCGAGCCCGCCCTGCGCCTCGCCGTCGACGGGCGCGGGGTGTTCGTCCTCGCCGCCACCTCCAACCCCGAGGGCGCCCAGGTGCAGCAGGCGCGCACCGCCGACGGGCGCAGCGTCGCGCAGGTGATGGTCGACGAGGCCGCGGCCCGCAACGCCGGCGCCGACACGCTCGGCTCCGTCGGCGTCGTCGTGGGCGCGACCCTCACCCGGGCACCGGACCTGAGCGCGCTGCACGGCCCGATCCTGATGCCCGGGGTGGGCGCCCAGGGCGGCACCGCGGAGGACGTGCGCCGGCTGGCGGGCGACCGCCTCGACGCCGTCGTGCCCAACGTCTCCCGCGAGGTGCTGCGGGCGGGCCCGACGCCCGCGGCGCTGCGCGACGCCGTGTCCCGCACCGTGGACGCGTTCGCCTTCCTGCGGGCCTGACGGCCCGGACATCCGGCCCGGATCCGGCTCCCGGCTCCGGGCCGGATGTCCGTTCCGGTGCAGGTGGGAGCCCCCCCGACACGCTCGTGCGTGGAGATTTTTCCGGGCCGTTTCCGGCGTGGACGCGCCGGCGCCGGCGCCGGCCCGCAGACCGGCACCCGCGCCGGGCCGAACTGCCATCCACAACGCCGCTACCTGCGGCGATGCCGGGTTCGCCGAGGTGAGGGGCGGTGCCTACGTCCCCGGGCCGGACCTGCCCGCGGGCCACGCTGCGGGCGCACTACCGCACGTGTTTTCGAGCCGAAACGCCGGGGGGTGGGTTCGCAATCGTCGTCCGGCGTGAGTACGGTCGCTATCGCCGCTGGTTAACCGGCGGATGAGACTGATTGCCAACGATGAGACGGAGGAACCGTGGCCCTTCCCCAGCTGACCGACGAGCAGCGCGCCGCTGCTCTGGAGAAGGCGGCTGCTGCCCGTCGCGCCCGGGCTGAGCTCAAGGACCGCCTGAAGCGCGGCGGCACCGACCTCAAGCAGGTCCTGGCCGATGCCGAGAACGACGAGATCCTCGGCAAGATGAAGGTGTCCGCCCTGCTCGAGGCCCTGCCGAAGGTCGGCAAGGTCAAGGCGCAGGAGATCATGACCGAACTCGAGATCGCCCCGACGCGCCGCCTGCGCGGCCTGGGCGACCGTCAGCGCAAGGCGCTGCTCGCCAGGTTCGACTTCGACGCCTGAGCGACCGGTGGTAGCTGACGCACACACCGTGTCGGACAGCGGTTCCACGACGCGGAGGGGCCGGCTGGTGGTGCTGGCCGGCCCCTCCGCCGTCGGGAAGTCCACCGTTGTCCGCCGGCTCCGCAGCCGGGTGCCCGACCTGCTGTTCAGCGTGTCGGCCACCACCCGCGACCCCCGGCCCGGCGAGGTGAACGGGGTGGACTACCACTTCGTCAGCCGCGACGAGTTCGATCGGATGATCGAGTCCGGGGACCTGCTCGAGTGGGCCGAGATCCACGGCGGGCTGCAACGCTCGGGCACCCCCGCCGGTCCCGTGCGGGACGCGCTCGCCTCGGGACGCCCCGTGCTCGTCGAGGTGGACCTGACCGGCGCCCGCTCCGTGCGCGCCGCCATGCCGGAGGCCGTGCTGGCCTTCCTGGCGCCGCCGAGCTGGGATGTGCTGGTCGCCCGCCTCACCGGCCGCGGCACCGAATCGGACGAGGTGGTCCGCCGCCGGCTCGAGACCGCCCGGACCGAACTCGACGCCCGCGACGAGTTCGACACGGTGATCGTCAACGAGGACGTCGACCGCGCCTGCGACGAATTGGTATCCTTGTTGGTCGGTCCCCGCGACGATCGCCCCGACCGTCCGCAGCCGATCACGACCTTCCCCGCCTCGAACCCGAATCCCGGGCCCCACCAGAGCTCCGGAACGACACAGGAGAACACCGAGTGAGCAGCACCCAAGCAGCCGTGTCCGACACCGCCGGCCACGACCTGCCGGCCTACGACACCCCGCTGGGCATCACCAACCCGCCCATCGACGAGCTGCTCGAGCGCACCTCCTCGAAGTACGCGCTGGTGATCTACGCAGCCAAGCGTGCCCGGCAGATCAACGACTACTACAACCAGCTCGGCGACGGCATCCTCGAGTACGTCGGCCCGCTCGTCGAGCCCGGCCTGCAGGAGAAGCCGCTGTCGATCGCGCTGCGGGAGATCCACGCAGACCTGCTCGAGCACGCCGAAGGCGAGTGAGCCAGCGCGCCGCGGGCACCGCGGACCACTCGGAATTCGCGCAACGCCGCCGCATCGTCGTCGGCGTCGGTGGCGGCATCGCCGCCTACAAGGCCTGCGCGCTGATCCGGGCGTTCACCGAAAGTGGACACCACGTGCGGGTCATCCCGACGGACTCGGCGCTCGAGTTCGTCGGCCGCGCCACCTTCGAGGCCCTGTCCGGCAACCCCGTGCACACCGGCGTGTTCGCCGACGTGCCGCAGGTTCCGCACGTGCGGCTCGGACAGGAGGCCGACCTGGTGGTCGTCGCCCCCGCCACCGCCGACCTGATGGCCCGCGCCGCCCACGGCCGTGCCGACGACCTGCTCACCGCCACGCTGCTCACCGCGCGGTGCCCGGTCGTGTTCGCGCCTGCGATGCACACCGAGATGTGGGAACACCCGGCGACGGTGGACAACGTCGCCACGCTGCGCCGCCGCGGCGCCGTCGTCGTCGAGCCCGCCTCCGGCCGGCTCACCGGGCACGACACCGGCGCCGGCCGGCTCCCCGAACCCGAGGAGATCTTCGGACTGGCGTCGCTGCTGCTCGAACGACCGGACGCGTTGCCGCGGGATCTGACCGGGCGGCGCATCGTCGTCTCCGCCGGCGGCACCCGCGAACCGCTGGACCCGGTGCGGTTCCTCGGCAACCGCAGCTCCGGCAAGCAGGGCTATGCCCTCGCCCGGCTCGCCGCCCAGCGCGGCGCCGACGTCACCCTCGTCGCCGGGGCGGTGGCCGGGCTGGCCGATCCCGCCGCGGTGGAGGTGGTGCAGGTCCAGACCGCCGCCCAGATGCAGGCCGCGGTCACCAAGCATGCCGCCGGTGCGGACGCGGTCGTCATGTCCGCCGCCGTCGCCGACTTCCGGCCGAGCACCTTCGCCACCAGCAAGATCAAGAAGGGCGCGGGCGAGCCGGAGGCGATCGCGCTGACCAAGAACGAGGACATTCTCGCCGGGCTGGTCGCCGCCCGCACCGAGGGCACGCTGCCGGCGAGCACCGTCATCGTCGGTTTCGCCGCCGAGACCGGCGACGCCGAGGGCGACGTCCTCACCCACGCCCGCGCCAAACTGGCCCGCAAGGGCTGCGATCTGCTGGTGGTCAACGCCGTCGGCGACGGGAAGGCGTTCGAGGTCGACCACAACGACGGGTGGCTGCTGGCGGCAGACGGTTCCGAGACCGCCCTCGCGCACGGCTCCAAGGCGCTGATGGCCAGCCGCGTCCTCGACGCACTGCGCCCGCTGCTGGCGCAGGACCGGTCGTGACCCTGGCAGCGGCGCGTCCGTGACGTCGGGGGCGGTGCGCCCGTGACGCGGGGGCGGCGCGCCCGTGACGTCGGGGGCGCGCCCGTGAGCGAAAGTCTCGCGTCGGCGCGGCCGGAACAGTAGCGTCGCCCATATCGTTCGAGCTAGACACAACCAGTCGAGAGGGAGTTCCGTGAGCAAGACCGGCGGTCGGCTTTTCACCAGTGAGTCCGTGACGGAGGGACACCCGGACAAGATCTGTGACGCGATCAGCGACTCCGTCCTCGACGCGCTGCTCACCGAAGACCCCCGCGCCCGCGTCGCGGTCGAGACCCTCGTGACCACCGGGCAGGTGCACGTGGTCGGGGAGGTCACCACCTCGGCCTACGCGGACATCCCGAAGATCGTGCGCGACCGGGTCCTCGAGATCGGCTACGACTCGTCCTCGAAGGGTTTCGACGGCAACTCCTGCGGGGTCAACATCGCCATCGGCGCGCAGTCCCCGGAGATCGCCGGCGGCGTCGACGTCTCGCACGAGGCCCGCACCGGGGTGCTCACCGACGACGAGGTGGCCCGGCAGGGCGCCGGCGACCAGGGCCTGATGTTCGGCTACGCCTGCTCGGACACCCCGGAACTGATGCCGCTGCCGATCGCGCTGGCGCACCGGCTCTCGCGCCGGCTCACCGAGGTCCGCAAGAGCGGGGTGCTGCCGTACCTGCGGCCGGACGGCAAGACCCAGGTCACCATCGAGTACGACGGCGACCGCCCGGTCCGCTTGGACACCGTGGTGATCTCCACCCAGCACGCGGCGGACATCGACCTGAACAACCTGCTCACCCCGGACCTGCGTACCCACGTCGTCGAGGCGGTGCTGGCGGACCCGAGCCTCGCGGGCCTGGACACCACCGGCCTGCGGTTGCTGGTGAACCCGTCCGGGTCTTTCGTGCTCGGCGGCCCGATGGGGGATGCGGGCCTGACCGGCCGCAAGATCATCGTCGACACCTACGGCGGCATGGCCCGGCACGGCGGCGGCGCGTTCTCGGGCAAGGACCCGTCGAAGGTGGACCGCTCGGCCGCCTACGCGATGCGGTGGGTCGCCAAGACCGCCGTGGCCGCGGGCCTGGCCGGCCGGCTCGAGGTGCAGGTGGCCTACGCCATCGGCAAGGCCGCCCCGGTGGGACTGTTCGTCGAGACGTTCGGCACCGAGAAGACCGACCCGGCACGGATCCAGCAGGCGATCACCGAGGTGTTCGACCTGCGACCGGGTGCGATCATCCGGGACCTGGACCTGCTGCGGCCGATCTACGCACAGACCGCCGCGTACGGGCACTTCGGCCGCACCGACATCGACCTGCCGTGGGAGAACACCGACCGGGCCGAGAAGCTGCGCGCCGCCGCCGGTCTGTAACCCGACCCCTCGACGGTCCGGGTGGCCACCGACAGGACCGCGGCCGAGACGGATCCGGTGGCGCGGATCCTGCCGCTGCTGCCGTTGCCGCACCTCGACCGCGAATTCGATTACCTGATCCCGCGTGAGCTCGATGCCGAGGCGCGACCGGGCGTGCGGGTGCGCGTCCGGTTCGCCGGCAGGCTCGTCGACGGCTTCCTGCTGTCCCGCGCGCCGACCAGCGAGCACACGGGCCGGCTCGGCTGGCTCGACCGGATCGTCTCGCCCGAGGTCGTCCTGACCCCCGAGATCGCCGCCCTCGCCGACGCCGTCGCCGCCCGCTACGCCGGTACCCGAGCCGACGTGCTGCGACTCGCGGTGCCCCCGCGGCACGCCCGGGTCGAGGCGGAGGACCCGCCACCCGCACCGCCCACCGCGGCACCGGCCGTCGACCGGATCGCCTGGTCCCGATACCGCCACGGCGAGAACTTCCTCGACGCCCTCGCCGCCGGCCGCGCCCCCCGCGCGGCCTGGCAGTCCCTGCCCGGAGAGGACTGGCCCCGTCGCCTGGCCGAACTCGCGGCGGCGGTCGCCGCCACCGGCCACGCCGCGGTGCTCGTGGTGCCCGACCAGCGCGACCTCGACCGGGTCGTGACCGCCTGCGCCGACATGGCCGGCGCCGACTGCGTCGTCGGGCTCGCCGCCGGGCTCGGTCCGGCCGTGCGCTACCGGCGCTGGCTCGCGGCGCTGCGCGGAACCGCCCGCATCGTCGTCGGCACCCGGGCCGCGGTGTTCGCTCCCACCCCCGCCCTCGGCCTGCTCGTGGTGTGGGACGACGGCGACGACCTGCACTCCGAGCCCCGGGCGCCGTACCCGCACGCCCGAGAGGTGGCGCTGCTGCGAGCCCACGCCACCGGTGCCGCCGTCGTCCTGGCCGGGCACGCCCGCACCGCCGAGACCCAGGCCCTCGTCGACACCGGATGGGCGCACGACCTCGCCGCCCCCCGCGACGTCGTCCGTGCCAGCGCCCCCAAGATCACCGCCCTCGCCGACAGCGACCAGGCCCTCGCCCGCGACCCCGCCGCCCGCGCCGCCCGCCTGCCGGCCATCGCCTTCGCCGCCGCCCGCGCCGCCCTGGGCGCCGACCGCGGGGTGCTCGTGCAGGTGCCCCGCCGCGGCTACGTGCCTGCGCTGGCGTGCGCCAAGTGCCGGACCCCGGCCCGCTGCCGGCACTGCAACGGCCCGCTCGCGTTGCCGCAGGCCGCCGGCCCGGACGGTGCCGCGACCCCCGCCTGCCGCTGGTGCGGCATCGCCGACGCCACCCACCGCTGCCACGCGTGCGGTGCTCGTGCCCTGCGCGCCGTCGTCGTCGGCGCCGGGCGCACCGCCGAGGAACTCGGCCGGGCGTTCCCCGGTGTCCCGGTGGTCACCTCCGGTGGGACGGAGGTCAAAGCCACCGCCCCGGCGGGACCGGCGCTCGTCGTGGCCACGGTGGGCGCCGAACCCGTCGCCGCCGGGGGGTACGGCGCGGCGCTGCTGCTCGACGGGTGGGCCCTGCTCGGCCGCGCCGACCTGCGGGCCGCCGAGGAGACGATGCGTCGCTGGCTCACCGCGTCGTCGCTGGTGCGGCCCTTCGCCGACGGCGGCCAGGTCGTCGTCGTCGCAGACGCCGGCATCCCCACCGTGCAGGCACTGGTGCGGTGGGACCCGATCGGGCACGCGCAGTCCCAGCTCGCCGAGCGCGCCGAGGTCGGCTTCCCGCCGGCGGTGCACATGGCCGCCGTCGACGGCACCGCCGCCGCAGTCGCCGACCTGCTGGCCGCCGCGACGCTCCCGCCGGAGGCGGAGGTGCTCGGGCCGGTGCCGTTGCCGCCGGGGGAGCGGCTGCCGTTCGGGGCCGACGATCCCGAGCCGGACGAGGTGCAGCGCATGGTGATCCGGGTGCCGCGCGGCCGGGGCCTCGCGCTCGGCCGCGCCCTGCGTGAGGCGCAGGCCGCCCGCAGTGCCCGCCGCGGCGAGGGGGCGTTGCGGGTGCAGATCGATCCGCTGCGCGTCGGGTGACGGCCGCCACGGCCTCCGGCGCCGCGCGGAGGATCGCCCCGGGTGGCAGGACGGGAAGAACCCCCCGTCACCTGCGGAAAGATGACATGCCGGTGGGGCGCACCTGTGTCACGATAGGTCCCGAGGGGTCGATTCTGGTGACGGGAGCCCGGCTGCGGGCGAGCCGGAGGGAGGGGCCGTGAACGGCGCACGCAGGATTGCCGGGGCGCTGGCCGGTATCGCGGTGGCCGCCGCGGCCGTCACGGGCGCCGCGGCCGTCACCGCCGCGCCGGGGTCGTCGGCGTCCGTACCCGTCGACCCGGGCCCCGTGGCCACCACCCACGCCCAGGCCGCCGGCTACGCCGAGGAGCATCCCGGAACGGCGCCGGCGCGGTCGAACGACTTCGGGTGCGTGCCGTCTCCGGAGCATCCACGACCGGTGGTGCTCGCCCACGGCACCGACTCCAACTCCTACTCGGACTGGGCCGCGGTCGCACCGATGCTCGCCGATGCCGGATGGTGCGTGTTCGCCCTCGACTACGGCAAGGCCGACGGCGCCGACGAGTACGGCACCGGCGACATCAGGGTCAGCGCCGCGCAGCTCGGGGCGTTCGTCGAGCGGGTGCGTGCCGGCACCGGCGCCGACGAGGTCGACCTCGTCGGCTACTCGCAGGGTGCGACCGTCGCGCGGTACTACGTCAACCGGCTGGGCGGCTCGGCCGTCGTGGACCGCTGGGTGGGGGTGGCCTCGCCGAGCTACGGCGGCACCTTCTACGGGCTCGGCGCCGCGGTCGTGGCCGCTCCGGGCGCCACCGGCGCGGTCGAGGACTTCTTCTCGGTGGCCCTCGCGCAGCAGCTGCAGGGCTCCGAGCTGCTCACCGAGCTCAACACCCCGGTCGACACCGTTCCCGGCGTCCGCTACACCACCATCGGATCCCGCGTCGACGAGGTCATCCAGCCGGCCACCAACGTCGCGTTGCGCGGACCCGGGGCGGTCAACCTGATGATCCAGGACCTGTGCCCACCGGATCAGACCGGGCACTTCAACATGGTGTACGACCCGTTCTCGCTCACCGTGATCCGGCACGCCCTCGACCCCGAGCGGTACGCCCCCGGCGAGTGTGTCCCGGTGCGGCTCGGCACGGGCATCCCCGAACTGATCATCGAGAGCAACTCCTGAGCCGTTCCGTCCCCGGGGCGTGTCCGGTACCCCGATCATGGGTATGCGGGCGGCACGAGCCCCTGCGGACGACGGTCACCGGCGCCCGGGACGGCGCGCCGAAGGGAGGTAGCGGTGAACGCCCCCTCGCTTCCGGCCCGGGCTCTCGCGGTGATGCGGGCGCCGCAGCTCGTGCCGCCGCGGCAGTACCTCCGGGTGGCCGCGCGGTGCGGGTACCTCATCGCGCTGGTCGGCACCGTCGTCACGATGGGCATCCCCGCCGACCGGGTGTACCAGGCGGCCTGGATCGTCGCCGGGCTGATCGCCTTCGCGATCGACCGGCCGTGGCGCGGGCACGTGCGCGTCGTCGTCGACTGGTTGCCCCTGGTCGCGGCGCTCGTGGTCTACGACCACACCCGTGGCATCGCCGACGAACTCGGCCTGCCCGTTCGAATACACGAACTGGTCGCCGTGGAGAGCTGGCTGTTCGGCACGGTCCCGACGGTGTGGCTGCAGGAACGCCTGCTCGGCGCGGACGGGGAGCGGCCCGGCTGGACGATGCTCACCTCGGTCGTCTACACCAGCCATTTCCTCGTGCCGTGGTTGCTCGCGGCCGTGCTGTACCTGCAGTCGCGGGCGCGCTGGGCCGGATACATGCGACGGGTGCTGCTCCTGTCGTACTTCGGGCTGATCACCTACATCCTCGTGCCGGCGGCCCCGCCGTGGTATGCGTCCGAGGTGGGCGTCCTGCCGGAAGGCGTCGGCCGGGTCACCGGCTTCGGGTTCGGCGTGGTGCCCATCGACGTCGGCACCCGATGGTTGGAGGCGCAGGGCAACCCGGTCGCCGCGCTGCCGTCGCTGCACTCGGCATTCGCCCTGCTCGTGGCGGTCGCCCTGTGGCCGATCGCGCGGCGCGCCTGGATGCGGGCCCTGCTGGTGGCGTTCCCGCTGGCCATGGCCTTCACGCTCGTCTACGGCGGCGAACACTACCTGGTCGACGTGCTGCTCGGCTGGGGTTACGTCGGGCTCGCCGTCCTGGCCGCCCGAGCCTGGGAGGCGCGCCGCGGGGCGCGGCGTGCCCCGCAGGTCAGTCCACCTGCTCCAGCGGCATCGCCAGCGTCACCCAGTCGTGCAGGCCACCGCGGTAGTACGCCAGCGCGGACGCCGGGTATCCCGCCTCGAGCAGCTCCCGGATCGCCATCGGGGACTGCGGACACTGCGGGCCGTTGCAGAACAGGATCGACACCCGGGACGGATCGAGCCGGTCCCGCAGCTCCGTGATCCGGCCGTGCGGCAGATTGATCGCGCCCGGAATGGACCTGCCCTTGCGTGAGTCCGGGACCCGGGTGTCGACGAGCACCGCTCCGTTCGCGACCAGCTCGGTCAGTTCCAGCTCGCCGACGGTCACCACCCCGGGCGCGCACTGCAGCGGCTGCAGCTCGCCCCACGTGGTGTCCACCAGGACCACGTCCTGCTCCTGCGCCGCCGGCCAGGGCACGCCCGCGGGATCCGCCGAGCGCACCCGGGGAGACCGTTCCATCCGTTCTCGCGTCTCTGCCATCGGCTCAGCCTATCGACGCGGCGCGGCGGGTGCCGGGATTCGTCACGCCCGGCCCGGCCCGTCGGGTTCGCGGACGGCTGTCACCGCCCGCAGGCCCGGTCCCTAGACTGAGGGCACCATTCGTCGTCGAGATCCGGGAGCAGCATTCGTGAACAGTTCGGTCGGCCCAGCACGGTCCTCGTCCCGGGGCCGGGGCCTCGTTTCCCGCCCGCGGACGGGCCGCTGACGTGCGGCTGGTGTTCGCCGGGACCCCCGAACCGGCCGTACCGGCCCTGCGCCGCCTGCTCGACTCGCCGCGCCACGAGGTGGTCGCGGTGGTGACCCGGCCCGACACCACCGCCGGCCGCGGACGGCGCGTCGTCCGCTCGGCCGTGGGGCGGCTCGCCGACGAACACGGCATCGAGGTCCTCACCCCGGAGCGGCCCCGCGACCCCGACTTCGTCGCCCGGCTGACCGAACTCGCCCCCGACTGCTGCCCGGTCGTCGCCTACGGCGCGCTCATCCCGCAGCCGGTGCTCGACATCCCGAAGTTCGGCTGGGTGAACCTCCACTTCTCGCTGCTGCCCGCCTGGCGCGGCGCCGCGCCCGTCCAGGCCGCGCTCGCCGCGGGGGACGAGGTGACCGGCGCGAGCACGTTCCGGCTCGAGGCGGGCCTGGACACCGGCCCGGTCTACGGGGTGGTCACCGAGACGATCCGGCCCGACGACACCGCGGGAGATCTGCTCGCCCGGCTCGCCGACTCCGGAGCCGTGCTGCTCGAATCGACCCTCGACGGCCTCGAGGACGGGATGCTCACGGCGGTGCCCCAACCCCCGGACGGCGTCTCGCACGCCCCGAAGGTCACCGTCGAGTCGGCTCGGGTGAGCTGGGACCGTCCCGCACACCTCGTCGACCGCCACATCCGTTCGGTCACGCCCGCACCCGGGGCCTGGACGATGATCGGCGACCTGCGCGTGAAGCTCGGACCCGTGACCGGCACCGACGAGACCCTCGCGCCCGGGCAGATCCTGGCCCGCAAGGACGGTGTCCTCGTCGGCACCGGCAGCACCGCCGTGCGACTCGGGCAGGTCCAGCCGCCCGGTAAGAAGACGATGGCGGCCGCGGACTGGGTTCGCGGCGCCCGCCTCGACCCGGAGGTACGCGCCCAGTGACCGAGTCCCGCCGCCCCGCCCGCCGGTCCCGCCGCGGGCCCGGGGACCGCAACAACAAGCCCCGGCAGGCCCGCCGGCCGTCGCCCGCCGAGGCCGGCCTCGACCAGGCTCGGCTCGCCGCCCGGGACGTGCTGCGCGCCGTCCGGGAGCGCGACGCCTACGCCAACCTGGTGCTGCCGGCGCTGCTGCGCGAGCGACGACTCGACGGGCGCGACGCCGCCCTGGCCACCGAGCTGACATACGGCGCCGCCCGCGCCCAGGGCCTGCTCGACGCCGTGATCGCCGCGTGTGCCCACCGGCCCGTCACCGAGATCGACGGGGCGCTGCTGGACACCCTGCGGTTGGGCACGTATCAGCTGCTGCGGACCCGCATCGCCCCGCACGCGGCCGTCGCGACGAGTGTCGACATCGTCCGCGGCGAATTCGGCCACGGCAAGTCCGGCTTCGTCAATGCGGTGCTGCGCCGCGTCGCGGAGAAGCCGGAGGAGCAGTGGATCGCCGAGCTCGCCCCCGACCCGGCTCGCGACCCGGTGGGACACCTGGCCTTCCGGTATGCGCACCCGGAGTGGATCGCGAAGGCCTTCGCGGTCGCGCTCGGCCCGGACGCCGGGGAGCTCGAGGAGGTGCTCGCGGCGGACGACGCCCGACCGGTGGTGCACCTGGTGGCCCGCCCGGGGGTGATCACCGCGGAGGAACTCGCGCTGGCCACCGGTGGCGAGATCGGGGCCTGGTCGCCCTACGCCGTGCATCTCGATGCCGGCGGTGATCCCGGCAAGCTCGACGCCGTGCGCGAGGGCATGGCCGCAGTGCAGGACGAGGGCAGTCAGCTGGTGGCGCGGGCGCTCACCCTCGCCCCCCTCGACGGGCCCGACCACGGCCGGTGGCTGGACCTGTGTGCCGGCCCGGGCGGCAAGGCCGCCCTGCTCGGCGCGCTCGCCGACATCGACGGCTTCACCGTCGACGCCGTCGAACCGGTCGAGCACCGCGCCGAACTGGTCCGCAAGTCCACCCGCGGCCTCCCCGTGACGGTGCACGTGGCCGACGGCCGCGAGCCCGGCCTGGGGCCCGGCTACGACCGCATCCTGGTCGACGCGCCGTGCACCGGGCTCGGCGCCCTGCGTCGCCGGCCCGAATCCCGGTGGCGGCGCAACCCCGGCGACGTCGCCGAGCTGGTGCGGTTGCAGAAGCAGCTCCTCGCCTCGGCGATCGGGCTGCTGCGGCCGGGTGGGGTGGTGCTGTACGCGACGTGCTCGCCGCACACGTCCGAGACCCTCGCCGTCGTCGCCGACGCCGTCCGGCGGCACCGGGTCGAGCAGCTCGACACGCGCGAGCTCGTGCCCGGCGTGCCGCGTCTCGGCGACGGTCCGTCCGTGCAGCTGTGGCCGCACCGGCACGGCACCGACGCGATGTTCATGGCCGCGCTGCGCGCCCCGGCGAGCTGACCGGCGAGCTCGCCGCGCGAACGCCGGGAGAATCGGTCCGCGCTCGGATACGGTCGGACGCGACCCGCCCGCTCCCGGCAGGAGGCACGTCGTGCCCGACATCGTCACCGTGACCATGAACCCGGCGCTCGACATGACCACCTATACCGAGCAGGTGCGGCCCACCAGCAAACTGCGCTGCGAGGCGCCGCGACTCGAGGCCGGCGGCGGCGGGATCAACGTCGCGAAGGTCGCCGGGGTGCTCGGTGTCTCGGCCGCAGCGGTGTATCCGGCCGGCGGCCCGACCGGGGACATGCTCTCGGCGCTGCTGTCCGGCGGCGGCGTCGACAGCCGGCGCATCGACATCGACGGCATGACCCGGGAGTCGTTCACGGCGATCGAGCGCAGCACCGGCCAGGAGTATCGGTTCGTGCTGCCCGGCCCGGAGCTGAGCGTGCGGGATCAGGAACGGTGCCTGGACGTGCTCGTCGAGACCGCCACCGGTGCGCGGTACGTCGTCGCCAGCGGCAGCCTGCCGCCGGGTGTGCCGGGCGAGTTCGTCCAGCGCGTGGCCGACGCGGCCACCGATGCCGGCGCCCGCTTCGTCCTCGACTCGTCGGGGGACGCGCTGCGCCGCATCAAGTCCGGTGTGCACCTGGTCAAACCGAGCCTGCGGGAGCTGCGCGAGTGGGTGGGCCGGGAACTGCGCACCCCGCACGAACAGGCCGCGGCCGCCCACGAGCTCGTCGACGCCGGCATCGCCGAGGTCGTGGTGGTCTCGCTCGGGCCGGACGGGGCGCTGCTGGTCTCCGCCGACACGACCGCGCGGGTGAAAGCGCTGGACGTGCCCGTGCGCAGCGCCGTCGGCGCGGGCGACAGCATGGTCGCCGGACTGGTCGTCGGCTTGCTGCGGGGGCGGTCGCTGCGCGACGCCCTGGCACTGGGCATCGCCGCCGGCTCGGCGGCGCTGCTCACCCCGGGCAGCCAGGTTTGCCGGCGCGAGGACGTCGAACGGTTCGACGTCCTCGCGCGCGAGCGGTGACACCCGATCGTCCCCGTCGTCCGGGCGGTGCCGAGCGGGCCGACGGGTCCGGTCGCCCGGGGTCGTCAGTGCTCGTGCCGGGCGCGGTCCAGAACGATCCGCTGCTCGGCCCGCGCCACCGTGCGCCGGGTCTGTGCGGCCGCGTCCGGCGTGACCGACACCGACGTGATGCCCCGGCGCACGAGATGCTCGGCGAGCTCGGTGCTGGTGGAGACGGCCTGCCCGCACAGCGACGTGGTCAGGCCGGCCGCCGACGCGCGTTCGATGATGTGGTCGATCGCGTCCAGCACTGCCGGGTCGAGCGTGTCGAACAGGTCCTTGCACATCTCGGAGTCGCGGTCGACGCCGAGCACGAGCTGGGTCAGGTCGTTGCTGCCGATCGACACGCCGTGGATGCCGAGCTTCGCGTATTCGGGCAGCCAGTACACCACCGACGGGACCTCGGCCATGATCCAGCGCAGCATCCGCCGATCGGTGCCGAGCGGATGCGCGTCGAGCTGGCCCAGGCATTCCTTCAGCTCCCAGCGGGTGCGCACGAACGGGATCATCAGGTGCACGTTGGGATGCTGCGCGCGTACGCGATGCAGGACGTCGAGGTCGAGCGAGAACAGCTCGGGGTCGCGCACGTAGCGGAAGCAGCCGCGGTACCCGATCATCGGGTTCTCCTCGTCCGGCTCCGTCTCGCCGCCCTCGAGGTTCGCGAACTCGTTGCTGCGCAGGTCGATCGCGCGGTACACCACCGGACGCGGGGCGAAGGCCGCCGCGATCCGCGCGACGCCGTCGGCCATCTTCGACACGTACTCCTCGCGCCGGCCCTGCGCGATCATGTAGGCGGGATGCTGGCCGGCGAGCGCCTCGGTGATCATGAATTCCGCCCGCAGCAGCCCCACCCCGTCGACGTCGGTGTCGGCGACGGCCTGCGCGGCGTCCGGGGTGGCGAGATTGACGTACACGGCTGTCGCGGTGACGGTCGGCGCGGATGCGGCGGCCGCCGGGGCGGCGGTCTGGGCCGCGGCCGGCCGCTCGGCGCGGACCTCCCCGTCGAAGACGACGCCGGCGTCGCCGTCCACGGTGATCAGCTGGCCGTCCTGCAGGTCCTGCGTCGCGGTGCGGGCACCCACGACGACGGGTTTGCCGAGTTCGCGGCCGACGATCGCGGCGTGGCAGGTGATGCCGCCGCCGTCGGTGACGATGCCGCCGGCGCGGCGCAGGATCGGCAGCCAGTCGGGGCGCGTCATCGGGGCCACGAGGATCTCCCCGTCGCTCAGGCGCTTGCCGTCGACCAGCTCGTGCAGCACCCGGACCCGTCCGGTGGCCCGGCCGGGGCCGGCACCGAGCCCGGTCAGCAGCGGCGCCGCCTGTCCGTTGCCCGACGCCGCAGCGGCGGCAGGCATCCCGAGGGTGGTGATCGGGCGGGTCTGCACGATCCACAGCTCACCCTCGGCGAACGCGAACTCGAGGTCCTGCGGCCGGCCGTAGTGCTGTTCGACGTCCGCGGCGAGCCGCGCGACCTTCCCGAGCTGCTCCTCGTCGAGCACGCGGATCTGCCGTGACGAATCGACCGCGACGCGGCTGTCGCCGGCGTCGGTGGAGGCGATCTGGAACTCCTGATGCCCGAGATGTACATCGAGCACCGTGAAGCCGTCCTTGGCGACGACGTAGGTGTCGGGCTCGACCTGCCCCCCGACGACGACCTCGCCCAGACCGAGGGCGGCCTCGACGACGATGCGATCGAGTTCGCCGGTGCGCGGATCGGCCGTGAACGCCACCCCCGACGATTCCGAGCGCACCATCACCTGCACCACGACGGCGATGGACGGTTCGTCGGTCACCCCGCGCAGGCCGCGGTAGGTGCGGGCGCGTTCGGACCACAGCGACGCCCAGCACGCCTGCACGGCGCGCACCACCGCGTCGGCACCGGCGATGTTGGTGTACGACTCGTGGATTCCCGCGAAGGAGGTGTCCGCGGCGTCCTCGGCGGGCGCGGAGGACCGCACCGCCACCGGCACGTCCACGCCCAGTTTCTCGTAGGCGGCGACGATGGCGGCGCGAATTTCGTCGGGCACCGTGGACTCGGTCACCAGCGCCGCCAGTTCCGCCGAGGTGCGGATCAGCGTCGCGTCGTCGATGTCGGGGGCCGGGACGGCCTCGGCGCGCAGCCGGTCGCGCACTCCCGCCGCGGCCATCGCATCGAGATAGGCGGCGGTGGTGATGGCGAAGGCGGGCGGCACGGGGAACCCGGCGCGGGTCATCTCCCCGAGGTTGGCGGACTTGCCGCCCACCGTCGGCGCGTCCTCCGCGCCCACGTCGCCGATCGGTCGAACCCACACCGTGTGCGTGGCCATTCTCGCTCCCCACTGCCGCATCGGGCCCAGCGGTTCCGGACCCGCCATCGTCCACTCAAGCATCGCCCAGCAGACCGAACCAGGGGTCGAAAGTCATGAAAACCCGCGCCGGCGGCGCGGGCACCGTGACGGGCGGCAGAGTCCGCCGCCGGGACCGTTAAACTCGGTGGACGTGGCCCACCCGATGATTGCTCCCTCCATCCTCTCCGCGGACTTCGCCCGGCTCGCCGACGAGGCCGCCGCGGTCGCCGACGCGCACTGGCTGCACGTCGACGTCATGGACGCGCACTTCGTCCCGAACCTGACCCTCGGCCTTCCGGTCGTGCAGTCGTTGCTGAAGGCGACCGACATCCCGCTCGACTGCCATCTGATGATCGAGGATCCGGGTCGCTGGGCGCCGCCCTACGCCGAGGCGGGCGCCCACAACGTCACCTTCCACGTCGAGGCCACCGACAACCCCGTCGCCGTCGCCCGCGACATCCGGGCCGCCGGTGCGCGGGCCGGGCTGAGCGTCAAGCCCGGCACCCCGATCGAGCCGTACCTCGAGATCCTCGAGGAGTTCGACACGCTGCTGGTGATGAGCGTCGAGCCCGGATTCGGCGGCCAGTCCTTCATCCCGGACGTGCTCGACAAGGCCCGCGCCGTCCGCCGCCTCGTCGACGCCGGCGAGCTGACCCTGCTCGTCGAGATCGACGGGGGCATCAACGCCGACACCATCGAGGCGGCCGCCGAGGCCGGTGTCGACTGCTTCGTCGCCGGGTCGGCCGTGTACGGGGCCGACGACCCGGGCGAGGCGGTGCGCAAGCTGCGCGAGCGGGCTGCGCACGCCTCCCCGCACCTGACCCTGGCCCCGTGAGCGGTGCTCCGCGCGGGGCGGCGGTGAGCGGCGCACCGCTCGACGCGGCCCTGCGCCTCGCGCTCGACGCCGGCGAATCGGTGCGCGGCACCACCACCCCCAACCCGCCGGTCGGCGCGGTGATCCTCGACGCGGCCGGGCAGGTCGCCGGGGTGGGGGCGACCTGCCCGCCGGGCGGCCCGCACGCCGAGGTCGTGGCCCTGACCGAAGCGGGGGAGCGGGCCCGCGGCGGCACCGCGGTGGTCACCCTCGAGCCGTGCAACCACACCGGCCGCACCGGGCCGTGCGCCCAGGCGCTGCTGCGTGCCGGCGTCGCCGCCGTCTACTACGCGGTGACCGATCCGAATCCGCCCGCCGCCGGCGGCGCACAGACCCTGCGCGCCGCCGGGGTGAGCGTGCACGGCGGGTTCGGCGCCGAACTCGCCGAGGCGGGCGCGCTGCGCGCCTGGCTGCACCGGCAGCGCACGGGACGTCCCCACGTGACCTGGAAGTACGCGGCGAGCCTGGACGGGCGCAGCGCCGCGGCTGACGGCACGAGCCGCTGGATCTCCGGCCCGCAGGCACGGGCCCGCGTACACGCCGAGCGTGCCCGCCTCGACGCGATCGTCGTCGGCACCGGCACCGTCCTCGCCGACGACCCGTGGTTGACCGCCCGGCGGCCGGACGGCTCGCTGGCCCCGCACCAACCGCTGCGCGTCGTCGTCGGCCGAAGTGAAATCCCCAGGACCGCACGGGTTCTCGACGACGCCGCGCCGACCCTGGTGCTGCGCACCCACGACCCCGACGAGGTGCTCGGCGCGCTCGCGGACCGGGCGGACGTGCTGCTCGAGGGCGGCCCGCGCCTGGCCGGGGCGTTCCTCGCCGCCGGCCGGGTCGACCGCATCCAGGCCTACCTCGCGCCGGTCCTGCTCGGGGCCGGACCGTCCGCCGTACGGGACGCGGGCGTGGGCACGATCGCCGAGGCGCTACGGTTTCGTCGGGAGCGCGTCGAAACCGTCGGCGCCGACGTGTTGCTGACCCTGGTCCCCGACCGGGAGTGAAGGAGCGGGTACGTGTTCACCGGGATCGTGGAGGAACTGGGGGAGATCGTCGCGCGGGAGGACCTCGCCGACGCGGCGCGGTTCACCGTCCGCGGGCCCGTGGTGACCTCCGACGCCGGCCACGGCGACTCCATCGCCGTCAACGGTGTGTGCCTGACCGTCGTCGACGTCCAGGGCGGTGACTCCTTCACCGCCGATGTGATGAAGGAGACCCTCGACCGTTCGAGCCTGTCGCAGCTCGGTCCGGGCAGCCGCGTCAACCTGGAGCGGGCCGCGGCGCTGAACAGCCGTCTCGGCGGGCACCTGGTCCAGGGGCATGTCGACGGCACCGGCACCGTGCTCTCCCGCACCCCGTCGGAGAACTGGACCGTGGTGCGGATCTCGCTGCCGGCGGAGGTGTCCCGGTACGTGGTGCACAAGGGCTCGATCACCGTTGACGGGGTCTCGCTGACCGTTTCCGCCCTCGGCGGGACGCCCGGCGACGAGTGGTTCGAGATCTCCCTGATCCCGACGACGTTGTCGCTGACCACCCTGGGCAGTGCCGCGCCCGGCACGCTCGTCAACCTCGAGGTCGACGTCATCGCCAAGTATGTGGAGCGGCTGCAGGCCGCCGGCCGCTGAGTCGTACTGTTGAACTCGGCAATCAGTTTGTCCGTACACGAGATTTTGGAGCCCACGCAAGTGACGAGGTTCGACACCATCGAGCGCGCGATCGCCGATATCGCAGCCGGCAAGGCGGTCGTCGTGGTCGACGACGAGGACCGCGAGAACGAGGGCGACCTCATCTTCGCGGCCGAGAAGGCCACCCCCGAACTCGTGGCGTTCATGGTGCGCTACACCTCCGGGTACCTGTGCGTGCCGCTGGCCGGTGAGGACTGCGACCGCCTCGGCCTGCCCCCCATGTACTCGACCAACCAGGACAAGCACGGCACCGCCTACACGGTGACCGTCGACGCGCGCGAGGGGATCGGCACCGGCATCTCCGCGTCGGACCGGGCCACGACGATGCGCCTGCTCGCCGATCCGAACAGCACCGCGCAGGACTTCACCCGCCCCGGGCACGTGGTGCCGCTGCGCGCCAAGGAGGGCGGCGTGCTGCGCCGGCCCGGCCACACCGAGGCCGCCGTCGACCTCGCCCGCATGGCCGACCTGCGTCCGGCGGGGGTGATCTGCGAGATCGTCTCGCAGAAGGACGAGGGCCACATGGCTCAGACCGAGGAACTGCGGGTCTTCGCCGACGAACACAAGCTCGCCCTGATCTCCATCGCCGACCTGATCGCCTGGCGCCGCAAGCACGAGAAGCACGTGGTGCGCATCGCCGAGGCCCGCATCCCCACCCGGCACGGCGACTTCACCGCCGTCGGCTACCAGAGCGTCTACGACGAGGTCGAACACGTCGCGCTGGTGCTCGGCGACATCCCCGGCCCGGACGGCGAGGGCGCCGACGTGCTCGTGCGGGTGCACTCGGAGTGCCTGACCGGCGACGTGTTCGGCTCGCTGCGCTGCGACTGCGGTCCGCAGCTCGACGCCGCACTCGAGATGGTGGCCATGGAGGGCCGCGGCGTGGTGCTGTACATGCGCGGACACGAGGGCCGTGGCATCGGGCTGATGCACAAGCTGCAGGCCTACCAGCTCCAGGACTCCGGCTCGGACACCGTGGACGCGAACCTGCAGCTCGGCCTGCCCGCCGACGCCCGCGACTACGGCATCGGCGCGCAGATCCTCGTGGACCTGGGCATCTCGTCGATGCGGTTGCTCACCAACAACCCGGCCAAGCGGGTCGGCCTCGACGGTTACGGGCTGCAGATCACCGAGCGGGTGGCGATGCCGCTGCGCGCGAATTCCGAGAACATCACCTATCTGCGCACCAAGCGGGACCGCATGGGCCACGACCTGATCGGCCTGGACGACTACGAGGCGGGGGACGCGTAGATGAGCGGCGAAGGACTGCCCGAGCTGCAGCTGTCCGAGGCGGCCGGGCTGAAGCTGGCCATCGTCGCCGGCCGCTGGCACACCGAGATCTCCGAGGCGCTCGTCGCCGGGGCGCAGCGCGTCGCCGAGCAGGCCGGCGTCACCGACGTCACCGTCGAACGCGTCGCCGGTGCGATCGAGCTGCCGGTCGTCGCCCAGCAGCTGGCCCGTACCCACGACGCGGTCGTCGCCCTCGGCGTCGTGATCCGCGGCGGCACCCCGCACTTCGAGTACGTGTGCGACGCGGTCACCTACGGGCTGACCCGCATCGCGTTGGACGAGGGCACCCCCGTCGGCAACGGCGTCCTGACCACGAACGACGAACAACAGGCCCTCGATCGGGCCGGACTGCCCGGCTCCGTCGAGGACAAGGGCGGCCAGGCGTGCGCCGCCGCCCTCGACACCGCCGTCACCCTGCGGCGGCTGCGCGGGGCCGCGCGGTGACCTCCGCCGCCGACACCGTCTGGGACCTCGAGGTCCGCAGCCGCAAGATGACCCGGTGGGCGATCGTCGCGGCGGTCCTGCTCATGCTCGGCCACATCGGGGCCGCGCTCGTGCTGCGCGCCGGCGGCGACACCGGCGTGAACCTGCGCCTCGCCGATCAGATCGCCATCGTCTGCGTGGGGGTGGTCGTCTCCGGCGGTGTGCTGCTGCTGACCCGGCCCCGGCTGCGCGCCGGGGCCGCCGGCGTGGCGGTCCGCAACATCCTCGGCGAGAAGGCGTTCGGCTGGGATCAGGTCCGGGGCATGAGCTTCCCCCAGGGCAAGCCGTGGCCGAGGCTCGAGCTGCCGCAGGACGAGTACGTGCCCGTCGTCGCGGTACAGGCCCGCGACGGCGAGCACGCCGTCGCGGCGCTGACCGCGTTCCGCGAGCTCGAACAGCGGTACGGCGGGAGCGTCGGCACCGCCGACTAGCCTGGACCCGTGCCCGACCCCTCGACCTATCGCCCTGCTCCCGGCACCATCCCGGTGGAGCCGGGGGTGTACAAGTTCCGCGACCCGCACGGCCGCGTCGTCTACGTCGGAAAGGCCAAGAGCCTGCGCTCGCGGCTGAACTCGTACTTCGCCGACGTCGCGTCGCTGCACCCGCGGACCCGCCAGATGGTGACCACCGCCGGGTCCGTCGAGTGGACCGTGGTGGGCACCGAGGTCGAGGCGCTCCAGCTCGAATACAACTGGATCAAGGAGTTCGATCCGCGCTTCAACGTCCGCTACCGCGACGACAAGACCTACCCCATGCTCGCGGTGACGCTGAACGAGGACTACCCGCGGCTGTTCGTCTACCGAGGACCGCGCCGCAAGGGCGTGCGGTACTTCGGGCCCTACTCCCACGCCTGGGCCATCCGCGAGACCCTGGACCTGCTGCTGCGGGTGTTCCCGGCCCGCACCTGCTCCGCCGGGGTGTTCAAGCGTCACGCGCAGATCGGCCGCCCGTGCCTGCTCGGCTACATCGACAAGTGCTCGGCGCCGTGCGTGGGCCGCGTCGACGCCGACGAGCACCGGCGCATCGTCGAGGACTTCTGCGACTTCCTCGCCGGCCGCACCGACAAGCTGGTCCGCGACCTCGAACAGCGCATGCAGGCCGCCGCCGAAGACCTGGACTTCGAGACCGCCGCGCGCCTGCGCGACGACCTCGGGGCGCTGCGCCGGGCCATGGAGAAGCAGGCGGTGGTGCTCGGCGACGGCACCGACGCCGACCTCGTCGCCTTCGCCGGCGACGAGCTCGAGGTGGCCGTACAGGTGTTCCACGTGCGCGGCGGCCGCGTGCGCGGACAGCGCGGCTGGGTGGTGGAGAAGTCCGGGGACGTGGTCGACCGGCCCGAGACCGCGGCAGGCGCGTCCGACGCCGAGACGGAGGTGTCGCTGCTCGTCGAGCAGTTCCTCACCCAGTTCTACGGCGAGGAGGCCGCGCTGTCGGCGGCCGGGGCCGAACCGGCCGGCAGTGCGGTGCCGCGGGAGGTGCTCGTGCCCGCCCTGCCGCCCGACCCGGAGGAGATGAGCCGCTGGCTCGGCACCCTGCGCGGGGGGCCGGTGCGGCTGCGGGTACCGCAACGCGGGGACAAGAAGGCCCTCGCCGAGACCGTGCAGCGCAACGCGCACGAGGCGCTGACCCAGCACAAGCTGCGCCGCGCCGGTGACTTCACCGCCCGCTCGGCCGCCCTGCAGGGCATCCAGGAGGCCCTCGACCTGGACTCGGCCCCGCTGCGCATCGAGTGCGTCGACATCAGCCACGTCCAGGGCACCGACGTCGTGGCGTCGCTGGTGGTGTTCGAGGACGGCCTGCCCCGCAAGTCCGACTACCGCCACTACGCCATCCGCGAGGCCGCCGGCGACGGCCGCTCCGACGACGTCGCCTCCATCGCCGAGGTGACCCGGCGCCGATTCCTGCGGCACAACCGGGACCTCGCCGCGGCCCGCGGTGACCTCGCCGCGGCCCGCGGTGACCCGGACGCGGCCCGCCGCGGTGACCCGGACGCGGCCCGCCGCGGTGACCCGGACGCGGCCCGCCGCGGTGACCCGGACGCGGCCCGCCGCGGTGACCCGGACGCGGCCCGCCGCGG